>JACCDV010166890.1_pt1 | contig 69619 bp, 69 predicted proteins | sample 7446131 | NCBI WGS metagenome assembly JACCDV01 (sample SAMN15323448, study PRJNA562643) | freshwater metagenome | isolation source: river surface water | place: USA:Blue River Watershed | collected 2017-08-17
CCACCCCGCACTAACAACGGGGACCTAGCTCAATTGGTAGAGCACCGCCTTTGCAAGGCGGGGGTTAGGGGTTCGATTCCCCTGGTCTCCACTGAAAAGCCCACCGTATGGTGGGTTTTTTATTATCACTTCCAGATAGAGCAGCGATTGGAAAATAAATGGCAACAGCAACTTTGCATACAACGCTCGGCGACATCGTCATCGAGCTCTTCCCAGACCATGCACCAAAGACAGTCAAGAACTTCACAGATCTTGCAACAGGTGCAATTGAATGGACTCACCCAGCAACTGGCAAGAAGACAAATGAGAAGCTCTACGACGGCACCGTCTTCCACCGCGTCATTAGCGGATTTATGATCCAAGGTGGAGATCCACTCGGCCAGGGCTTTGGTGGCCCAGGTTATTCATTTGCCGATGAGTTCCATGGAGAGCTCCAATTTGATCGCCCATACATCCTTGCGATGGCAAACTCCGGACCAAACTCAAATGGTTCACAGTTCTTTATCACCGTTGCACCAACAACATGGCTCAACCGTAAGCACACAATCTTCGGTGAGGTTAAGGATGCAGCATCACAGGCTGTGGTCGACAAGATTGCAACAGTGCCAACTGGTGCAAACGATAAGCCAGCTACACCAGTTGTAATCAATAGCGTCACTATCGCTTAACGGTTAGATAATCGGCTGAGATACATCATGAAGATTAGGAAGCCACAGAGCACCGTACTCACATTGATAACGGTGATCTGTGGCTTCTATCTTTGGGAGCTTATTGATCCTGCAATTATCAACACCCTAGCTCTTGGCAATATCGATTATCTCCGTTACACAAATGAGTGGTATCGCCTTTTTACTGTTGCTCTCCTTCATGACACATCGAGCACGATTCCATTCCACTTAGCTTTCAATATGATGGTCCTCCACCAGCTGGGAACACCGTTGGAGTATCTCTTTGGTAAATCACGCTTCTTGGTCATCTTCCTCGCCTCACTCCTTGCTGGATCGTTGACATCAGCGCTCTTTATGTCACCTACCAGCTACTCAATCGGCGCATCGGGCGCTGTCTTTGGCCTCTTCGGCGCATTTATCGCAGCCGAGAAGTATTTAGGGGTCGAGGCAAAGAGCATCTATGTGATCGTGGGAATTAACTTCGCGATCGGTTTCACAATCGGTGGAGTCGACTGGCGAGCCCACCTCGGTGGCCTTATCGGCGGCTACCTGATTACGAAGTTACTGCTCCGCCTTAACACTGCGAAGTAGTACCTGAGCAACATCTAATACCTCAACATCGCTCTGACGGGCAGTCATGCCATCGCCGACCATGATTCGGCAGAATGGACAGGCAACTGCAACCTCAGGAGCTCCAGTCTCAATCGCCTCATCGACGCGGTTGAGGTTGATGCGAGATCCGAGAGTCTCCTCCATCCACATGCGACCACCTCCACCACCGCAGCAGAATGAACGCTCTTGATTACGTGGCATCTCTTCAATGTCACACCCTGAAGCTTCAAGGAGTTCACGTGGTGGTGCATAGATCTGGTTGTGGCGACCGAGGTAGCAAGGATCATGGAAGGTGATCTTCTGATCGGCCTTATGAGGCGAAGTCTTGAGCTTTCCTTCTCTTACCAATGTGTTGAGAAGTTGTGTGTGGTGGAGCATCTGGAGCTCATAGCCACTCTGCGCATAATCCTTACCAATTGTGGTGAAGCAGTGAGGGCAGGTAACAACAACCTTCTTCACACCGCGATTACCAAATGTCTCTTTAAAGGTCTCGATATTTTCAGCTGCCAAGATTTGGTAGAGGAATTCATTTCCAGCGCGACGTGCTGGATCTCCGGTGCAGGTCTCGCGCTTTCCAAGGACTGCGAAGTTCACGCCAGCCATATGGAGAAGTTCAGCCACAGCCTTTGTTGTCTTCTTTGCACGCTCTTCATATGCGCCGGCACAGCCAACCCAGAAGAGATACTCCACTTCCTCTGGAAGTTCGCCGCTGACAACGCGAACCGGGAAGTCACACTCTGCAATCCAACCTTCACGATCTTGCTTATTGGCACCCCATGGGTTGCCAGCCTTTTCAAGGTTGCGGAATGTTCCACCGAGCTCTGTTGGAAACTCTGATTCAACGAGAACTTGGAAGCGACGCATATTGGTGATGTGATCGACATGCTCGATATCGACTGGACATTCATTGACGCATGCACCACATGATGTGCAGGACCAGAGAACATCTTGTGAGATAGGCGCTTTATCGCCAACTAAATTCTCAGTGTCTACTAACTTCGCCATCGCATGATCACGCATCGCCATAATGAGTAGCTTCGGTGAGAGCGGCTTCTCAGTATGCCAAGCAGGGCATTGAGATTGGCAACGGCCGCACTCAGTACAGCTCGTCATATCGAGAAGGCCCTTCCAGGAGATATCTCCGCGAGTTCCGAGGCCAAAGACATCATCTTCTGCCGGATCTTCAAAGTTAATTGGCTTTCCATGAGAGAGCATCTCAGGGAGCGCACCGAGTGATGGCTTATCGATATTGCGCTTGAAGTAGATATTGAAGAATGCGAGGAAGCGGTGCCAGGCAACGCCCATTGTGAGATTTGATGCGATCACAATAAACCAGAGCATTGAGACAAAGATCTTTAGCGCTGCAACAACCACAATTGCATTCTCAATTGATGCAACCGACCATGAAGAGAAGTAGGAGACTGCCGGCCATGAGATGGCATAGCTCCAAGACCAGCTCTCTTCATTGAAGAGCGCTCCTTCAAGTCCGCGAAGTGCAATCACGCAGAAGACAACAGCCAAGATAGTTGCCTCAACATAGTAAGCGCGACCTTGGTTAGATCCTTCAAAACGTGAGGTGCGACCCTTATGGAAGAAGCGAGTTCCAATTCGGATTCCGATAAGTGTGACGATTCCAATTCCAGTAAGTGCTGCAATCACCTCTGAGAGAAGTTCGTAGCCAACAAAGTGGCCGATGATCGGAAGAGCAAAGTCTGGTTGAATCAATTGTCCGTAGGCGGTGACGAGAGTTCCAAAGAGAGCGCCGAAGCCAACCATGACAAACCAGTGTGCGATTCCTGTGCCGGTGAAGTTGAGCATCTTGGTATGGCCAAGTACTTCTTTGAGCATATTCTTTGTTCGCGCTGCGCGATCCCCTGAACGGGTGGGATCTGGTTGCTGTGCCTTATAGAGCGAGATCAGTTGACGAACTCTGATGGCAAAGAGGCTCACCGCAACAATGGTGAGCAGATATGAGAAGACGGCTAATGCGAACATAACCGCAAGGGTAAACCTACTGGTGAGTTATTTTGAAGAGCTGGAGAGTGATTTAGCGCCACTTTGTCGCGAGCGAGAAGCCGACCGCGATAAAGCTAAATCCAATGATCATGTTCCAAGCGCCGATTCCTGAGATAGGAAAGCGAGTCTGGCTCACATAGAAGATAACGATCCAGAGGAGGCCGATGAGGAAATTAGCGACCATGACAGGAGCAAGCCATGATGGGCTCTCTGTTGGTCCGGTCTCAACAGCGTGAACCTGCTCTTCGTGAGCGTGCTGCTTTTGAACCTTCTTACGCAATTTCGACTTTGGCATAGGGCATAGATTACAGGACAATTAAGCCGTGGCCCGCATCCTTGTCGTCGATAACTACGACTCCTTCGTCTTCAACATCGTGCAATATCTTGCGCAGTTGGGGGCTGAGTGCACCGTGGTTCGTAACGATCAGGTTGAGGCAGCCGAGGCCGGTAAGTATGACGGCGTTCTCATTAGCCCAGGCCCTGGCACCCCCGATAAGGCTGGGGTATCGATTGCAATGATTGGCTACTGTGCAGAGCGCTCCATCCCACTCTTTGGGGTCTGCCTCGGCCATCAGGCAATTGCAGAGGCATTTGGTGCAACCGTCTCACGAGCACCAGAGCTCTTACACGGCAAGACTTCTATTGTTCATCACAATGGAAAGGGCGTCATGGCAAATCTGCCAACGCCTTTCACCGCAACTCGCTATCACTCACTCGCAGTTGAGGTTGAGACTGTTCCCGATGTTTTAGAGGTAACAGGCTCGACAGATTCGGGTGTGATCATGTCGCTGCGCCATAAGAGCCTTCCGATTGAAGGAGTGCAATTTCATCCAGAGTCTGTCTTAACAGAGCATGGACATAAGATGCTCGCAAACTTCTTGGTTCAATGCGGTGATGCAGGTGCGCTCGCTAAAGCAGAGGGTCTCTCACCAGTAATCAACAAGTAAATTACGGCTGCTTATTAATAGTAATCGTTACTGAATTACCGATTGTCTGCGTTGTTCCAGCAGCCGGTGCTTGGCGAATAACAACTCCAATTGGTTGCGCTGCATCAAAGTCGTAGAACTCTTTGATGAGGAATCCTGCCTGGATGAGAATGGTCTTGGCTTGGATCGCTTCAACCCCAATCAACTCTGGAACAACAACTTCACCGCTTGCAATGGTGAGAATAACGCCGCTTCCTGCAGTGGTCACGGAGCCAACTGGTGGTGAAACATCAAGGACTGTTCCTTGTGGTTTATCTGATGGGGCAGCGATTGTTTGAGAGACGGTAAGGCCAACTGCGGTGAGAGCTGCGCGAGCATCAATGAGCGCCATGCCGACTAGATCATCAGGAACTATCGCATCACCTGGTCCATCTGAGATGGTGAGGATGATTGCTGAACCGAGCGGCGCATGTGTTGTGGCAAGAGGGCTCTGGCTGGCAACGCGATCTTTAGGGATTGAGCCATCGTGAGCGCGCTTAATAGTAATGACATAGCCATCGAGGAGCTCACGGGCTTGGGCTTCAGAGAGGCCCACCACATTAGGAATAAGTGGACCAGAGTCTTGCGTGCCACTGAGAAGGAATCCAGTAATGGAGAGAGCGATAGCGGCGAAGAATGAACCGCCATAGAGGAGTGCGCTACGACGGGTGAAGAAGGGCTTTGCTGCAATCTTTGCAGTAACGGCGCGACCTTGGTGGAGGTTGAGGAGATCATCAAGCATCGATTGCGCGCTCTGATAACGATCTTCTGCCTTCTTAGCGAGTGCAACTTTCAAAATCTTATCTACATCGGCAGGAAGGTCAGGTTGGATAGAACGCGCTGATGGAACTTCACCTGAGACATGTTGATATGCAATTGAAACCGGTGTCTCGCCACTAAATGGTGGTTGACCTGTGAGAAGTTCAAAGAGGAGGCAGCCAGTTGAGTAGATATCGCTACGCGCATCGGCAGAATCACCAATAGCTTGCTCAGGTGAGAGATATTGCGCCGTTCCCACCACATTCCATGTGCTGGTTAATGTCGCACCGAGATCGTCCATCGCACGCGCGATACCAAAATCCATCACCTTCACATCACCATTGTGTGCAATCATCACGTTTGCCGGCTTGATATCGCGGTGAACGATATTTCGCTGGTGTGAGTATTCAAGAGCTGCAAGAACTTGTTCAACAATTGATAGCGCTGCTTCAAGTGAGACGCGTTCACCCTGATGGATAAGTGAGCGCAAGGTCTCGCCAGATACGAGCTCCATCACAATATAAGGAGCTGGATCTTCGCCTGAGTCATAGACCGCAACGATGCCTGGGTGGTTGAGACCGGCAGCAGCCTTCGCCTCTTTTCTAAAGCGCGTTACAAATGCAGGGTCTTTCGCTAAATCGCTACGAAGAATCTTTACAGCAACTTCACGAGAGAGACGCTGATCTTGGGCGATATAGACATCTGCCATGCCGCCAGTACCGATCATCTCACCAAGGAGGTAGCGATCACCGAGGAGCTTTGCAATCACTTTGCTGCTCCTAACAAGGTAAGTGGCTCTTGAATATCGTTAGCGAGGATATCGGCAACTATGACAGTCACATTATCTGGCGCACCATTGATATAGGCGGCATCTACGAGCGCATCGACTGCTGCCCCACGTGCTTTGCCCTTGAGGATCGATTTAATCTCTTTATCGCCCACCACATTGGTCAACCCATCGCTGCAGAGCAGGAATCGGTCATCTGCCTTCACCTCATAGATAGAAAGGGATGGTTGATTCCGCCCATCTCCCATCAATACTTGGGTTAATACGGAACGCTGAGGGTGGGTTGCAACATCTGCCTCAGTGATGCTTCCTTGATCCAAGAGCTCTTGAATTACGGTGTGATCGGTTGTTAATTGCTCAAATGAGTTTCCACGAAGGCGATAGATACGTGAATCTCCCACATGCATCGCAGCAACTCCATCGTTACGTAAGAAGAGGCAGGAGAGAGTTGTTCCCATTCCAGAGAGCTCTGGGTTTTCAATTGCATACTCTGAAATTGTCGCATCGATAACAAGGAGTGTGGAGGAGAAGAGGTCATCTGCAGATTCAATATCGATATCGTGATTGGTAAAGACCTCTGACTCTTTCGCAAGAGTTGTAATCGCAATACGTGATGCAACTTCACCCGCGGCATGTCCACCCATTCCATCTGCAACTGCAACGAGAGAGCGAGATGTGAGAGCTGAGTCTTCATTGCCAGCGCGCACAAGACCGACTGCAGATTTAGCAGCGGTGGCAAAGTAGAGCGCGCACATGTGCTCATCGTAATGGTCGAGAGGTGGAGAGCAATCGCCTTTGCTACCCTCACCCTTATGCTCATCTACGCACATCGCGGCGCCAGCGCCCAATACCCGGAGATGACCGACACCGCATACCTTGCAGCAGTTGAGCAAGGGGCCGATGGTTTCGAATGCGATCTTCGTTTGAGCCGCGATGAGGTTCCTCTCCTCTGGCATAACGCATCGATGATGGAGCGGGCAGGAAATCCTGGCTTGATTGCAGAGATGACCTTTGCCGAGATAAAGATTGCCTGTCCGCAGATTCTCACCCTTGATGATTTTCTTGATCTCGCACTCGCTCATAAGAAAGGTGTATTGATAGAGACAAAGCATCCGGTCATTAGCGGCAATAGAGTCGAAGAGATTGTGGTTGAGAGAATCCAAGAGAGAAAAGTCTTAGCTGAGATTGCCGTATCTGTGATGTCATTTAGTTGGAGCGCAGTAGAGAAGATGAAGAGATTGGATCCATCAATTCCCACAACATTTCTTATGGGTCCTCGAACTCTCTGGCCACAGGTGAGATTCTCATCAGCTCGTACCATCGCTCCGAGTATTGAGCAGGTGAGAAGAAATCCTGAGTTGGTAGGAAGAATCAAAGAGAGCGGGAGATCGGTGGCTATCTGGACAGTAGATGATGGCCGCGATGTTGAAATGTGCAAGGAATTAGGCGTAGATATTCTGATTACAAATACGCCGGCGCATGCACGTACTTTCCTTTAGTATCCTTAGCCAATGCACACATACGCCTATTTAGGACCTGCGGGTACCTTTACCGAGGCGGCGTTGAAGAAAATTGCTAGCGCAGATGATGTGCGAAATCCCTACATCAATGTCACTGCAGCACTCGATGCCGTTCGTGCGGGCGAGGCAGATTATGCGCTGGTGCCGATTGAGAACTCAGTTGAAGGTGTAGTCGCTCGCACGCTCGATGAGTTAGCAACCGGAACACCACTTACTATTGCAGCAGAGGTCACTCTTCCAGTGACCTTTGATCTGATGGCAAAGAGCGGTACCAAGGACATCTCTCGCATTGGTACCCATCCTCATGCCGAATCACAATGCCGCACATACCTCTCTACCCACTACCCACATGCAGAGATTGTTCCCACCAACTCAACAGCTGCCGCAGCCGAGCTCGTGGCCCATGGTTCACTCGATGCAGCGATTGCATCCTCTGCAGCTGCCGAAAACTTTGGATTAGAGATTCTCGCCTCCGATATCGGTGATAACCAGGTCGCGGTAACGAGATTTATCGCAGCTCAGAAGCCGGGCTTTATCCCAGAAGCAACCGGCCACGATCGCACCTCCCTCGTCGTCTATATCGATATCGATCACGCGGGAGCCCTCCTTGAGATCCTCTCCGTCTTCGCTAAATATGAGGTAAACCTGACATTTATCCAGTCGCGTCCAACAGGTCGCGAGCTCGGTCACTACCATTTCATCATTGATGTTGAGGGCCATATCAACGATAAGGCTGTCGCCGCGTCGATGGATGATCTCCGCGAGATCTGTGACGACATTAGATTCCTAGGTTCATACCCACGAGAGGCACGTTGATGATTGATATTAAGTTCTTGCGAGAGAACCCAGATGTTGTTCGCGCATCTCAAAAAGGTCGCGGCGAAAACGTTGAGCTGGTTGATCAGATCATCGCAATCGATGAGATTAAGCGCGCTGCTATCAATGAATTTGAACTTCTGCGTCAAGAGCAGAACACGCTCTCTAAGAGCGTTGGTGCGGCAAAGGGTGATGAGAAGGCTGCTCTCCTTGCCAATGCAAAGGAGCTAGCCGATAAGGTCAAAGCTGCAGATGCAAAGCGTGCAGAGGTTGAAGAACAGGCTAAGCAGCTCATCCTCCAGCTCTCAAACTTGCTCGATACTGAGGCGCCTATTGGTGGCGAAGAAGATTTCGTCACCATCGAACATATTGGAACACCACGCGATTTTGCTCGAGATGGCTTCGAACCACGCGATCACGTTGAGCTCGGCAAGTTACTTGGCGCAATCGATACAGAGCGCGGTGCCAAGGTTGCCGGTTCACGTTCTTACTACCTCACCGGTGCTGGCGCAATGTTGGAGTTTGCACTCGTTAACTATGCAATTCAATCTGCGTTGAAGAATGGTTTCACACCAGTCATTCCACCAGTCTTGGTTAATCCATCTGCGATGGAGGGGACAGGATTTCTCGGACAAGCTGCCGAGAATGTCTATCGGATTGAGAAAGATGATGTCTATCTAGTTGGAACATCAGAGGTTCCACTTGCTGCAATGCATATGGATGAGATCTTGCCGGCAGATAAGTTGCCACTTCGCTATGCCGGTTATTCATCATGTTTCCGCCGTGAGGCAGGAACATATGGAAAAGATACCCGCGGCATTATTCGCGTCCACCAATTCGATAAGGTGGAGATGTTCTCATTCTGTAAGCCTGAAGATGCTAAAGAAGAACATAAGCGCCTCTTGCAGTGGGAGAAGGATTTCCTCAATGCGATGGAGATTCCATATCGTGTCATCGATGTCGCATCTGGCGATCTTGGATCTAGTGCAACACGCAAATTCGATATCGAGGCATGGATTCCAACTCAAGGTGCATACCGTGAAGTCACTAGTACCTCTAACTGCACCGAGTTCCAAGCTCGTCGCCTCAACATCCGTTACAAGGATGCAGATGGCACCAAGGCGATTGCAACTCTTAACGGAACTCTGGTGGCGATTCCACGCATGATTGTTGCGATTTTGGAGAACCACCAGAATGCCGATGGAACCGTCAATGTTCCAGCTGCTCTCCAACCATTCCTCGGTAAATCTAAGTTAGAGCTCGTGTGACGAATTCACTTCGCCCTAAGCTGATCGCAACTGATCTCGACGGAACCATCGTCACCCACGATGGCAAGATTTCGCAGCGCACAATCAACGCCTTTAAGAAAGCTCGCGATCTCGGTGTTGAGATCTTCTTTGTTACCGGAAGACCACCACGGTGGATGCCAGAGATTCGCGAAGCATTTGGTTTTGGAAGCGCCATCTGTGGCAACGGTGCGATGCTCTATGACTTGATGGGCGATAAAGTTTTAGAAGAGTGGTTGATTGAAGTTGCTGCTCAAGAAGAGACAGTTGTCAGACTTCGTAAATCGATTCCACAAGTCTCCTTCGCAGTGGAATCACATAATTACTTTCATCGCGAGAAGGCATATATTCCTCGTTGGGATGTTGGCTTAGACAATATTGGCGTCAAGAATATTGAAGAGGTATTGAAGTCACCGGCACTAAAGATGCTTGCTCGTTGCTCGCAACAGAATCTCTCCTCCGATGAGATGTTAGAGATTGCAACTCGTGAACTCGATGGATTGGTAACAGTCACCCACTCCAATCCTCATGACTCACTCCTTGAAATCTCTGCCCTCGGTGTTTCAAAGGGTGCGACCTTGTCTCGGATGGCAGCTCGCCTCGGTATCGATGCTGCAGATTGCGTGACCTTTGGCGATAACCCAAATGACTTCTCGATGCTTGCATGGAGTGGTCGTTCATATGCGATGTCCTCCGGCCATCCTGATGGAGCCAAGTACGCCAAGAGCATCGCTGGCGCCTGCGAGGAAGATGGCGTGGCAATTGCAATCGAGGCCCTCCTCGATCTGCCCACTGCCTAAGACCAGCTCGATGCTCTCCCTTAATTTTTGAAAAGCCCCTGACTTCTAGTAGCCTCTCCCACGGAGGACTCGCATAGCGGCCGAGTGCACCGGTCTTGAAAACCGGCAGGTGAAAGCCTCGTGGGTTCAAATCCCACGTCCTCCGCAGTAAGACGAAACCCGCCTCATGCACTGGGGCGGGTTTCGCACTTTCCCACCCCTTCCCACCCCGTCCCACCTTTGGTCATCTCTTGTTAGAGCCTGCCTGTGGCTGACTTCATAAGGCTTAAGCGGGCTCCCGTCTAGATAGTTCGCCCTAAGAAGCGCACACTTACACCTATTAATTGGCTAACTACTAGGCCAAAGGTGTCCTACAAGGGGAGTTCGCAATGTCCGGAGTCTTTTCTCCAACGCGCGCCAAGATCAAGGAGCGCACACTCAGAACAGATAAGTGGTGGTTAGAGCCTGCAATTACATTTGGTGTGCTCTTCTCATTCGTCATCTATGCAACATTTCGCGCATTTGAAGGTGACTTCTACTACGACCACCACCTGATCTCACCTTTCTATTCACCATGTCTCTCACAGGCATGTGTTGAAGGATCAACTCTCTTTGGTTGGGCTCCATTTCCGGAGACAGTTTTTAACTTCCCAATCTCTCCAGCTCTCATCATCTTGATCTTCCCACTCGGTTTCCGTATGACTTGCTACTACTACCGCAAGGCTTACTACCGTTCATTCTGGTTCTCACCACCTGCATGTGCTGTTGCAGAGCCACATACAAAGTACACAGGTGAGACTCGTGCACCGCTGATCTTGCAGAATGCACACCGCTGGTTCTTCTATGCTGGTCTCGTCTTTAACGTCATCCTTACCTATGACGCTGTTCTCTCCTTCAAGGGCAAGGACAATCAGTGGGGCGCATTCTCTGTTGGTTCAATCGTTCTCACTTTGAGCGCAACGATGCTCTGGCTCTACTCACTCTCATGCCACACATGTCGCCACACAGTAGGTGGACGTTTGAAGCACTTCTCACAGCACCCACTCCGATACAAGCTTTGGACAAAGATCTCTGTTCTTAATACAAAGCACCAGCAATTTGCTTGGGTCTCACTCTTTGCAGTTGCCTTTGCCGATATCTATGTTCGCCAAGTAGCAAGTGGCGCCTGGACTAACTTCTACTTCATTCAGTAAGCGGATAAGGACTATATAAATGCCACAGAATCTTCAGAAGCTTAAGTACGACGTAGTAATCGTCGGTGCAGGTGGAGCAGGTCTTCGCGCAGCTGTAGAGGCGCGCGAGGCAGGTCTTCGTGTTGCGATCATCTGTAAGTCACTATTTGGTAAGGCCCACACTGTTATGGCAGAAGGCGGCGCCGCAGCATCAATGGGTAATGCCAATAGTAATGACAATTGGATGGTCCACTTCCGCGACACAATGCGCGGTGGAAAGTTCCTCAACCACTATCGCATGGCAGAGCTCCATGCGAAGGAGTCGCCAGATCGCATCTGGGAGCTCGAGATGTGGGGTGCGCTCTTTGATCGCACCAAGGAGGGAAAGATTTCACAACGCAACTTCGGTGGACATGAGTATCCACGTCTTGCACACGTTGGTGATCGCACTGGTCTCGAACTCATCCGCACAATGCAGCAGAAGATTGTTGCCTTGCAGCAGAAGGATGGTCGTGAGACTGGTGACATGGAGGCAAACCTCAAGGTCTATGCAGAATTTACTGTCACAGATATTTTGAAGGAGAATGGCAAGGTCGCTGGTGTCTACGGTTACTACCGTGAGAATGGCGATGAGATTCTCTTTGAAGCACCTGCTGTTGTTATTGCAACTGGCGGTGTTGGTAAGGCGTTTAAGATCACATCAAACTCGTGGGAGGGTACAGGCGATGGCCATGCACTCGCACTCAAAGCTGGTGCAAATCTCAAGGATATGGAGTTCTTGCAATTCCACCCAACGGGAATGGTCTGGCCGCCATCAGTACGCGGAATTCTTGTAACAGAATCTGTTCGCGGTGAAGGTGGAGTTCTCACCAACAATAAGGGTGAGCGCTTTATGTTTAATTACATCCCAGATGTATTTAAGGATAAGTACGCAACAACTGAAGAAGAGGCAGATCGCTGGTACACCGATCAGGACAATAACCGCCGTCCACCAGAGCTCCTTCCACGTGATGAAGTAGCACGCGCAATTAACTCTGAGGTAAAGGCAGGACGCGGAACAGAGCATGGTGGTGTCTACCTCGATGTCTCTAAGCGTCTCTCAGCTGAAGTCATTAAGAAGCGCCTCCCATCTATGTGGCACCAGTTCTATGAGCTTGCAGGCGTAGATATCACCAAGGAGCCGATGGAAGTTGGCCCAACCTGTCACTACGTCATGGGTGGAGTCGATGTTGAGCCTGATACAGCAGCTGCAATTGGAGTCCCAGGGCTCTTCGCTGCAGGTGAGGTAGCAGGCGGTATGCACGGTTCAAACCGCCTTGGTGGAAACTCACTCTCAGATCTCCTCGTATTCGGCCGCCGCGCTGGAATGGGAGCAGCTGAATATGTGAAGGCCAATGGCGCAAACCCTGTCTCCGATGCAACTGTTGCAAAGGCAGCTGAGCGAATTGAAGCTCCATTTAAGAACACTGGTGGAGAGAATGCCTACTCACTCCACGCAGAGCTTCAGGAAGTCACACATAACTTGGTCGGAATTATCCGCACAGGTTCAGAGATCAAGGAGGCGATCGCAAAGATCGCAGATATCCGCGCCCGTAGCCAGAAGGTCACAGTCGCTGGAGATCGTAAGTTCAACCCTGGTTTCCACCTTGCATTCGATCTCGACAATATGTTGCTCGTTGCAGAATCAACTGCAAAGTCAGCAATCTTGCGTGAAGAGTCTCGCGGTGGTCACACCCGCGATGACTTCCCAACAATGGATAACAAGTGGCGTCAGGTTAACAACATCGCTAGCTATAACGGCAGCGAAGTTGTTGTGACACCTCGTCCACTTCCTGCGATTCCTAAAGAGCTCTTTGATCTCTTTGATGTTCACGAGTTGGAGAAATACATGACACCGGAGGAAATTGCGAAAGGCGGTTCAAACTAATGACACGCAAACTCAATCTTCGAATCTGGCGTGGTGATTCAACAGATGGCGGACTCAAGGATGTCGTCGTTGATGTTAATGAGGGTGAAGTAGTCCTCGATGTAATCCACCGTGTGCAAGCAACACAGATGGGTGACTTGGCAGTTCGTTGGAACTGTAAGGCTGGTAAGTGTGGATCTTGTTCTATGGAGATCAACGGTAAGCCACGTCTAGCATGTATGACACAGGTTGCCTCATTCGATGAGGATGAGACCATCACAGTCACACCACTTCGCGCCTTCCCAATCATTAAGGACCTCGTCACCGATGTCTCCTTCAACTACAAGAAGGCGATGGAAGTACCTGCTTATGAGCATCCAGCAGAGCTTGCTCCTGGTGAGGCTCGAATGGAGCAGGTAGATGTTGAGCGTTCTCAAGAGTTCCGTAAGTGCATCGAGTGCTTCCTCTGTCAGAACACGTGTCACGTTATCCGTGACCATGAGGAAAATAAGAAGTCATTTGCAGGACCTCGCTTCTTTATCCGCATTGCCGAGCTTGATATGCACCCATTGGATCGCATCAAGAACCGCAAGCGCACTGCGCAAGAAGAGCATGGCCTCGGAATGTGTAACATCACAAAGTGCTGTACTGAGGTCTGTCCTGAACATATCAAGATCACCGATAACGCAATCATTCCGATGAAGGAGCGCGTAGTCGATATTAAATATGATCCTGCTCGCATGTTTAGTGGACTTCTCCGCAGAGAAAAGCGCAACTAATCAATGAATTTAATTATCCGTTGGGCAGTGCTCGCCTTCTCGATGTGGGTGGCAACGCTCTTCGTTCCTGGAATCACAGTCAACGGTGGCTTTGCAACCTATCTCTGGGTGGCGCTGCTCTTCGGGTTAATTAACTCAATCTTCGGATCACTGATTAAGGTTCTGACATTCCCAGTCTCGATTGTCACCTTCGGACTCTTTATCTTTATCGTCAACGCCGCGATGCTCAATTTGACCGCCCGCTGGTCAGAGAAGCTCGACATCTCAGGATTCTGGTCAGCGCTCTTTGCATCTTTGATCATTAGCGCAATCACAACAATCTTTAAGGGTATTAAGCAGAAGAAGGCAACGCCCTGAAAGCTGTAGTACTTGTTAGCGCGGGGGGAGTCTTAGGCTCCCTCTTTCGCTATTTTCTTGGTGTTCTCCTTCCCAGCACAGCCCAAGGAAACCTCGTTGCAAACATAATCGCCTCTGCATTTGCAGCACATATTTTGGTCCTCATGGAACGTCGCGGAATAACCTCATTGAGGTATTTCTTATTACCAGGATTCTGTGGCGGCCTTGGAACTTTCTCGGCTATTACATATGAAGCCGTCGCACCAAACCAAGGTGGGGCCGTGTATCTCCTTCTTAATATAGTGCTGAGTTTCTCTGCAGTAGCTATCTCCATCCCACTCTCTCAAAAATTGGTTCGCCAGAGATGACAACAGCACTTCTTATTGCTCTTGGCTCGGCTTTGGGAGCCCCGGCTAGATTCTTAGTTGATCAATTCTTCAAGAAGTACACAGAACATCCTGTGGGCACCTTCTTGGTAAATGTCATCGGCTCATTCTTTATTGGGCTTACATTTGCCAGCGCTGAGCATTGGCACGACTTCATTGCGGTGGGTTTTGCTGGATCATTTACTACTTGGTCGACATTTATGCTCGACCTCTACCTAGCCATTCGCCTAAAGAGATATAACCCAGCGGTGATTAACTTTTTTGCCTCAATCACATTTGGATTGCTTTCAGCGTGGATTGGCGTTGCACTAGTTAACTAGCCGAGTATCGCCTTCATCCACTTCTCAATCGCATCTGGGTGGCGCGGAATATCTTCGGAGAGGTTGCGGCAGCCATCTTCTGTCACCACGATGTCATCTTCGATGCGGATACCAATTCCACGGTATTCAGGGGCAAATAGCTCATCATCAGGCTGGATATAGAGGCCAGGCTCTACCGTGAGAACCATCCCCACCTCAAGTTCCTTATCGAGGTAGTTCTCCTTGCGGGCATGGGCGCAATCATGAACATCGATACCAAGGTGGTGGCTCACGCCATGGAGCGTCCAACGTCGGTGGAGGCCAACCTCCGGCTTGAGAGATTCCTCTGCGGAAACGGTGAGCACACCCATATCGGCAAGTCCTTGTGCGAGAACAGCTTGGCAAGCTGCATTGATCTCTGAGAATTTCACACCAGGCTTGATCGCTGCAAAACCAGCTAATTGCGCTTCATATACGAGCATATAGAGCGCGCGCTGTGCTGGTGTGAACTTTCCTGAAACTGGAAGTGTGCGAGTGATATCTGCGGTGTAGAAGGATTCAACTTCAACACCAGCATCGATAAGAACTAACTCGCCAGCTTTTACATCGCCATCATTGCGAATCCAGTGGAGAACACATGCATGTGCTCCAGCGCCAACGATGGTGTTATATCCAAGATCATTTCCGAGAACTCGAGCGCGTCCGTAGAAAGCTGATTCAAGAACTCGCTCACCACGAGGTGTGGCAACAGCAGCTGGCATGACAGAGATGACATCGTTAAAACCTAACGCTGATGCATCAACCGCCTTCTGCATCTCGCGAAGTTCATACTCATCTTTCACAAGGCGCTGCTCTGAGGTGAAGGTGAGGAACTCTGCCTCACGCTTATGCTTCTTTGTTGCTCCATCTACCATCGGATCTTCACCGCGGATGATGAGAGTCTCTTTGCCATCCTTCAGGTGAGCCTCTAAATCATTTACGAGGCGAGTATCAATTTGGTATCGAGCCTTAGCCTCTGCCAATGTGAAGCGACGGCCAACCCAGAGCTCACCATACTTTGCATCGCGATAGAAAGCATCAGTGTCGCGAGTAGAGCGAGGATGGATATAGAGATAGGTGAGGTGGCCACCCTCAGTTGGTTCCATTACGAGAACTGCATCGGCGGTGGAATCTGCTCCCTGCACACCGCTGTAGTAAGCGAAAGCGCTATGAGGGCGATATTGATAATCGGTGTCATTAGAGCGAACTTTGTAACCACCTGCAGGCAGAACTAGTCGAATTCCTGGGAAAGCTGCAGAGAGAACTTGGCGACGGGCATATGCATATGTCACGACCTCAAGTGGCTGGAGATCTTCATAATCTGAGGGAGCCCATCCTGAGCGCATAAACTCAGCAAATTGGTCCGAGGGCGCCTGATCATGGATTCGCTTGGACTTCTCAGTGACTTCGGCGTTCTCGTTATTCATGTTCATGAGCCTAGATTACGCGGTTTAGCGGTTAATGAAAGAGCAGGTAAACTCACGCCTGCAACTCGGAGACGTCGCATAGCCCGGTCGAGTGCGCCTCACTGCTAACGAGGTAAGGGGTTAAACCCTTCAGGAGTTCGAATCTCCTCGTCTCCGCTCATTTTCACGCTTTTTCTGTTGTTTCAATTTATCGGGAAATCTTTTTGCCCAACTTTTGCCCATGTTTATGCCTCGCAGTGCAACTGCATTCAACGGTTCAGGTGATTTCTAGGCTTGCTCGCAGTGAAGTTCTTCACGTCACACCTGAGAATCCCGTGTGTATTTTCCAAATATTAGAGACACGCCCGTGATGCCATGGGATTACTTGGTACCTTTAGAACATGATGGGGACAAAATACGGGGTAGCTAAATTCGCTAGCGCCCTCGCACTCATCCTCACGGTTTTTTCAGCTGGAATCGTAATCAGCCACCAATGTCAGTCTGAGAAAGTGTCCAGCTCTTCCATTATTTCTCATCACGAGCAAGTCGTTAATTCAACAGATTCTCTAGCCAAGACGGGCTCAATAGCAGCGAAAGCTTGTGCCACCTTATTTTTCATCGTTTTACTCGTTGGGCGAAAGTACCTCAGCCAGAAAATTCAAATAGTTCGCACCAAATTAAGAATTCAACTGCATCTCGCACGCTTAGCCCTGCCACGACCACCAAATTTCCATAACTCCCTCTCTCTTTCTCAGTTAGGCATATTTCGAATCTAATCCTCAACTCGTCGACGAACAAATAAATTCACCCACGAGTAAAGGATTTTATTAATGTTTAAGAAAGTTATTGCTTCAGTTTTCATTTTTGCTTCAATTTCATCTGCACAACCAGCACTAGCAACTTCACACGCCAAGACCCTAAGTAACCTGGGCATGGACGAGATTATGTTCGCTCAATCGATGATTCCTCACCATGAACAAGCCCTTCAGTTGGCTCAACTAGCGCTGAAGAACAGTACGAATAAAGAGGTTATTGCTTTATCTAAATCAATCATTTCATCACAAGGAAAAGAAATTACCCAGATGAAGTACTGGTTGAAGGCAACTAATTCTCCACTATCGATGGGCCACGATATGGGAATGGCAGGGATGCTTTCTCAGCGCCAAATTACCCAATTAGGAAAACTCAAAGGTCCTAAATTCGATAAGTCATTCTTGCAATCCATGGTTGCTCATCATCAAGGTGCCTTAGAGATGGTGATCTTGCTCAAGAACACCAAGAATGCAGAGGCTAAGAAGTTAGCATCGGATGTCGTGAAAGCTCAGTCAGCCGAGATTTCTTCAATGAAGAAAATGATTTCTAAGCTCGCCTAATGCGGGGTTGAACCCAGATGAAACGCTTAATTCTTTCGACGTTGGCTATTGCCATCTTCCTTAATCCGCTCCAAGCCTCTGCAGCTCCGACGGTTGCGGCTGCTCAAAAAGAGGTAGATAGGTTGAGGACGTTGGCCGCCACAAAGTATGAAGCTGCAAACGAAGCAACCATCAGAATCAAGCAACTAGAGAATCAGACCGCCGCACTGCAACTAGAAGAAGCAAAAGTGAAAAAGAAGCTCAAAGCTTCCAGTAACACTCTTGCAAAGATTGCAATTGCGAATTACAAAGGGACGGGGATGGGTCAGTCTTTCGAATTACTATTCTCTACAGACCCTAAAAAATACCTTTCAGATATCTCCGTCATGGAAATTGTTTCGAGAGGTTACGCTAAGAAATTAGCAGAATATGCAACAACAAAACAGCAAGTTCAAGCATCTCAGCTTGTTGTTTCAGATAAGACCGCTCTTTTGAAAATAGAGAAAGCCAAGTTGAACAATGAAGTTGCCGCAGCTAATGCGGCACTTGCTAAGGCAGAAAAAATACTTAATTCACTCAAAAAGGAAGATAGAGCAAAGCTTGCACTCCAAGAAGCTGCAAGAGAAAACAAAATCCTCAACGACTCAAAGAAATACGCTTCGAAATACACAGGAGATGGCTCCCGAGGCTCGATTGCTCTGAAGTTTGCCCTTCAACAAATCGGAGATGTCTATGTATGGGCTGCAGCTGGACCTACCCGATGGGACTGTTCAGGATTAACCATGAGGTCTTATCAGGCGGCAGGTGTCTCGCTTCCGCACTCTTCAAGAATTCAAATCAGCTACGGAAAGCCTGTTTCATTCTCGTCACTGAAGCCCGGGGATTTGCTCTTCTTCGGCAAGCCAATTAGCCACGTATCAATTTATATGGGTGGCGGAAAGATGGTTCAAGCTCCTAGGCCAGGCAAGAAGGTTGAAGTAGTGCCACTTACAAGAATGTTCGGTGCTAAACCATTCGTCGGAGCTCGCCGTCTATGACTCCGAAGAACCTTTTCTCTTCTCTTTTGGTAACAGCGCTCTTATTCCAGGCTGTAGTAGTTCCGAGTGAAGCTTTTGCCAGCAAACATAAACCCACGCTTGCGCAGATTGAAGCAGCGAAAAAAGCGGAATTAGAGAAGAAGCGTCTCGCCGATGAAGCACTCAAACGCCTTGCAAAAGCAAAAGGAAACCTTAGGGCACTGACTGCTATCGCAAAGGCTGCCGATTTGAAGTATCAGAAAGCTAAGTTGGATTTAGATGTAGCAGTAACGCAAGCCAAGGCGGCACTTGAGTCGTTTCAAGAGGCATCTGCAGCAGTCTCGGCAACACATAAGGAGATTGGGAAACTTGCAGTAAACGCATATATTTCTGGAGGAGGTCTCAGTGATTTAGAGGCTGTATTGAGCGCTTCTGGGCCGCAGGAAATCATGGACCGACTTTCGACTTTAGAAAACCTTGGTTCAGGAAACAAGACGGCATTAAAGAGATTTAAAGCAGCTGAGGTTGTAGCCCAAAGTGCGAAAGTTAAGGCCGATATTGCCAAAGAGAATCAAAGGATTGTTACCGAAAGAGTTGCAGCTGCGAAAAAAGAGGCAGATGACGCAAAAGCAGAACAGCAGAAGGAAGTAGACAAACTTCAGGCTGTTCAAGATAAGTTACAAAGAGATTTGGCATCAGCGAAGAAAGTCCGACTTACTTTAGAGCAGAAACGTCAGCTTGCAATTCTGGAAGAGACTCGTTCGAATGAGGCCAGCAAAGTAAAGAATCAAGCAAAAGTTTGGAAAACTGGTGGCCCTCAAGGGAGAAGCTCGTCCAGAACCACTGAAGCTCAACGTCTGAAAGCAGTCGAATTTGCTAAGCGACAGGTTCTTGCAAAGAAACCTTACATATGGGGAAGCGAGGGACCTAATTCCTTTGATTGCTCAGGACTTGTATATGCAGCTTACAAATATGCAGGGTTAGGTTGGCCGAATTGGGACCGTCTCAACTCAGGGTTGTATTACACATATACAAAACAGATTCCGATATCGGAAATTCAGCCAGGTGACCTGCTCTTCTACTCATATAAAGGAACTATAAGCACCATTCACCACATGAGTATCTATGCAGGTAACGGAATGATGTGGGAAGCACGTTCAACTGCGACGGGGTTGAAATATTCAAGCATCTATAGCGTGGACGGCATGATGCCGTATGCAGGAAGGGTTTGATACAACTCACATATAAAGAAGAGCAAGATTGAATAAACTCAGAGGAGAGCCGAGTTTTTCAGTGGAATATAACTTCACCCTACTCGGAAAAGGAATTGAAATGAAAAGAAGAGAATTTATTAAGTTAAGTGCAGTTGCAGGAGGAAGCTTGCTCGCTTCTAATTGGTTGCTTGAAACAGAAGTTGCAAGTGCAGCGAGCAACGAAATTGCGTCTAAAAACGGGATTCTTCAATTAACTCTAGTTGCAGATGCAAAACTGATTAAGTATGGAAATTCAAGCCGTTGGGCAATGACTTATAACGGAGTCTTTCCTGCTCCAACCCTCCGAGCGAATCCTGGCGATACATTAAAGATAAAACTCGTTAACAAATTAAATCAAGCAACCAATTTGCACACCCATGGACTCCACGTCTCTCCTGCAAAAAATAGTGATAATCCGCTTGTCATGGTCGCCCCTGGAGAGAGTTTTGACTATGAAATTAAGATTCCACTGACACAAAAAAGTGGAACATTTTGGTATCACCCACACCACCACGAGCTATCTGCTGGACAGGTTGCTTCAGGACTTGCTGGAGTCCTTGTCGTTGGAGATGCCCTAGACCAGAAACCAGTAATCAAAAACTCAACCGAACGCATCATCGTTCTTGCGGACCCAAGAATCGGAAAGACATCAGCAGTAGCAGCAACATCCGGCATGGACTTAATGCACGGGCGAAGTGGTCCTAATACTTTGATAAATGGCGAATTAGTCCCAGCATTCAGTGCTGTGGGTTCTACACCAGAGCGATGGAGAATTGTGAACTCATGCGTTTCGCAGTACCAAACTATCTCTATCCCCGGAGCTGAAGTTTTCCAAGTTTCATCCGACAGTTCCCGTCTCTCTAAGGTGATGAGAACTAATCAAGTGACGCTTACTCCAGGTCAGCGGACAGAATTGATTATCTCTGCTCCAAAGGCTGGCATCTACAAAGTACAAAATGGTCAACAGGAACTTGCCAAAATTGAATTCAATTCAGCAACTAAATCAGTGACTCCTCAAGAGCTCCTCCCACTTTCAAAGATAAGCAAGATAGATAAAAGGCGCACAATCACCATTGAGGGAAGTGGAATGGGCATGATGGGTGGAATGAAACATGAAGCCGCCTTTACCTTTGACGGCAAGTCGTTTGACCCTAAACGGGTGGACCAGAGCGTGAAATTCAATACGACTGAGGAGTGGACTTTAATAAATCCATCGTCAATGGACCATCCATTTCATCTCCACGCTTGGCCATTTCAAGTATCGAATGATGGCTCAGGAAAGTACCTCGATGGCTGGCATGACACCGTCAATCTCCCATCCGGAAAAACTGTAAAGATTCGAATCCCATTTGTTGATGTTTCCGGAACAACCGTTTATCACTGTCACATCTTGGACCACGAAGATGCGGGAATGATGGGCATAATCAAAGTTAGCTAAAGATTAAGAAACGAGATTAACATGACAAATGTAAATTCAACGCAACTTCAGGGCTACACCTGTCCTATGCATCCAGAAATTCAGAGTCAATCACCAGGTCGTTGCCCGTTATGTGGAATGTCTTTGGAACCACTCGTAAAGACAGAGGGAGAAGATTCTGGAGTCAAGGAATTAAAGGAGATGTCCTTCCGATTCTGGGTGTCACTCCCATTGTCTTTAGTGGTACTCGTTTCGATGCAAGTTCACTTACCGATGTCTCTAGATGCACCGATTAAGTATCTCCAAATGTTCCTAGCGGGATTCGTGGTCTATGCGCTCTCTTTCCCAATTCATCGTTGGGCTTTGGATTCACTCAAAAATAGATACCTCAATATGTGGACTCTGATAGGAATTGGCGTAAATGCTGCATATCTATTTTCTGCGGTTGCAACCTTGTTTCCATCCACTATACCGATGGAATTCCTCGATGCGGGCAAAACCCCAAACTACTTTGAGGCAGCATCAGTCATTTGCACTCTCACGCTTTTGGGTCAGGTCTTTGAACTCAAGGCACGAGCAAGTAGCGGTGCAAGCATTAAGGGTCTTCTGAAACTCACAAGCGATAAAGCGTGGCACATAAATTCCAAGGGCGAAGAAGAGCAGGTTAGTCTCAGTTCGATTCAGATTGGTGACTTATTGCGTGTAAAGCCAGGTGAGCAGATTCCAGTAGATGGAGTTGTGACTCATGGATTCACCTCGATTGATGAATCCATGATTTCTGGTGAGCCAATTCCAGTTGAAAAACAATTAAATGACAGGGTCATCGCTGGAACCTTGAACACCAACGGCTCAATTGACATACGAGTTGAAGTTTTGGGTTCTGAGACGCTACTTTCTCGAATAATTGAAATGGTGTCGGCGGCTCAGCGAACGAAAGCTCCGATGCAGAAGTTGGCCGACAAAATAGCTAACTACTTTGTCTCTGTTGTCATTCTTCTTGCAGTGGCAACATTCATCGGTTGGGGGCTTTTGGCTCAAGAGAACTCATGGAGTTTTGGATTTATTAATGCAATATCCGTTCTCATAATTGCATGCCCGTGTGCACTTGGATTAGCCACTCCAATGTCAGTCATGAACGGCACTGAATTAGGAGCAAGAAATGGAGTTATTTTCAGGGATGCATCAGCCATTGAACAGCTATCTAAAGTCGACACAATTGTTATTGATAAAACAGGAACTCTTACAGTTGGCAAACCAGTAGTCACAGATGTCATGACCCTTTCGGAATACACCGCCGAGAAAATCATTGAGTTAGCTGCTTCTGCGAATGGTGCAAGCGAGCACCCATTGGCAAAATCTCTTCATGCTTATTCTATGGAACAGCACATTGGAGCAGTAGGGGTTGAAAGATTTGAAGCCATTCCTGGATACGGAGTTTCAGCCCGCATCAACGGTGCAGAAATACTTGTTGGAAATAAAGATTTAATGGTTTTGAATAATGTTAAATTCGAAACTGGAATCGCAACTTCAAGCTTCGGCAAGACTGAAATGTATGTGGCTTCAGATAAAAAAGCGATGGGCGTTATTTATTTTGATGATGCCATTAAGTCCACCACATTAGAGGCTGCTAAGGAACTTCGACAATTAAAAAAGACTTTGGTTATGGCAACTGGAGACTCACAATCATCCGCCGAGAAAATTGCTGCTTTGGTGGGAATTAAGGAATACCGAGCCGGCATGAAGCCTGCAACCAAGTATGAACTCATTCGAGAATTGCAGGCTAAGGGTCGATTTGTGGCAATGGCAGGCGACGGGGTTAATGATGCTCCTGCACTAGCTCAAGCAAATGTTGGTATAGCAATGGGAACAGGCTCTGATGCAGCTATTGAAGCCGCAGAAGTCACCCTAGTATCAGGAGATTTACGAGGCTTGGCTTCAGCTATCAAAACTTCTTCTGCAACTGTCAGAAATATGAAGCAAAACCTCTGGTTTGCCTTTGGTTACAACGGCCTCAGCATCCCTATCGCCGCAGGCTTGCTCTATCCAACCTTCGGTTTGTTGCTCTCACCAACAATAGCCTCTGCGGCCATGAGTCTTTCTAGTGTGTCAGTGATTCTGAATGCAATCAGATTGAGAAATGTCAGAAGTTAAACCACGTAAACTTCCAAGAAAAGAGACAAAAGTGAAAATTAGAACTTTGCTAAGTGCACTACTCATTACAATCGGACTCATTCAGTTTCCGGCACAAGCTGCCACTTTTGACTCGGTGTCACATATCCATAATATTAAAGTTGACGGTTCACGCATTCTTTTGGGAACTCATGAAGGACTTTACTTATATGAAGGTCCAAACAAAATGAAAAAGCTCGGCAGTGAGAATTTTGACGTTATGGGTCTGGCAGTATCGAGTGGCAAAATTTATGCGAGTGGCCACCCAAACGCAGGCTCAAAATTTCCGGCACCTGTCGGATTGATTTCTTCTACAGACAATGGCAAGTCATGGAATCTGATTTCCTTACAGGGAAAGGTAGATTTCCATATGCTGGAAGTGTCAGGTAAAGAAATATATGGAGCGGACTCACAAAGTGGCAACCTTATGTACTCATCTGACAGTGGAAAGAAGTGGGTAAGTCTTGGTGCAGCGAAATATCAAGATATAGCAATGTCTTCTCCCAAGATTGCTTTTGCAGTTCTTGGTAAGAAAATCGTAATGACCAAGAATGCCTTTAAGTCCACGACTGAAATTAAGACAGATTTCGATGCCCAGACTGTAGAGTCTATTGATTCAGGGCTTTATGCATCATCTGGAAAAACTCTGTACCACACTTCTGATTTAGGTAAAAAATGGGTTGCTGTTTCAACATTCAAGGACCAAATCTCAGTTGTAACTGCTTCTAGCAAATCTATCGTTGTTGTTGCGGGTCCTTCAATTCTGATTTCTACTGACTCGGGCAAGACTTTCAAATAGATAAGATGTATGAAACCGGACTTGCAACTTTTACTTAACTTTAGTTTTTGATGCCTTCGCACTTCTTACTCCAGCGCCTGGTTTCTCAATCGCTCCAATTTCCCTCGCCGCATAAATTCGGTTACGGATAGTTGTAACTGAAACTCCCTCAATGTTTGCAAGAAGTTGGGCAGGAGAGGTTTCCAGCCAATCGGTCAATGCCCGATAAGAAAGTGCCGTGAACTTTGTTAGAGAGTCCTCACCTTGGCCGAGAGTGAACTTAAATTCTTTCTCCCACCTAGCGGCTACATCAACGTGCTTATCGATTTCACGCATTCTGGTTATTGCGTTGTAGCGGATTGCCAGAAGGTGTCCCGAAAGTAATCTTCTAGCCGATACCTTGTTGAGAATTTCATAAATCATGTATGGCTTGATGAATTGGTCATCTGAAGTGGGCATGTATGAAGATGCCCAGTCCGCATCTTTTCCTTGAACTAGGGTGACATGGCCAGAGTCCAAGGGAGCGTTTGAACTACCCCGAGGCTGGAGAACAACCTTGTGCAATTGATACGCCTCAGGAGTCTCACGTGAGACAACCACTGCCTCCAGCTCAGTTTCCAGGCTCCCCTCGGCTCCTCGGGTGGCAATATCAGTGACGGAGATAGCCCATCTGCCGTTTAGGCACAGGTTCCGTGGCAATTCGGGCAGCTTGGACATATGGGCATCTTAAGGCCAGTGAGCTTAAATAACCAGTAGATTTCCATGGAGCACGACACTTACCAGTAGAAGTTGTGCTAAAGTACTGGGTATGAAAGCGAACGTTACCAACCTTGGCTACCCATTGGGGTTGAAGGACCCTGTCAGCCTGGATGACTCAGTGTGGACCATTTTGCATATAGCTCTATTTCTTGGCCAGAAGCCAGATTCATTAAACAGCGTTGTGAATTCATACGGGTTCCCTAATCCACTCACCAACCAAAAACGCAATCGCAGGTGGTGGGCGGAAGACGTTAAAGCTTTCTTCGTTAAGCGTTCTCAGGGAGAACTTAGCGAACCAGTTACAAAGAAGATTGATAAAACGCAAACGCCAAAAAGTATGCGCCTAAAAGGATAGATAGGGGAGATGAAATGAAGACACCACGTAGGAAGCCAATTGAGCCAGATGCCAAATTTGCAAGAATGCTTACCAAAGCAAAGCTGACTGGTAAGAAACTTGTAACAGACGAAATAACAATTACACCACCAAATGAGAAGAACAAATATTGGTCATTGCGTGCAAGCTTTCGCAATATTCCAAAAGAACGTTCTGCCAAAGATACTTTAGGTGATGTAAATGCAGCTTATTTAGATTTAAGTTCAGAACTTCAATCTTTACGCAATGGTTCAGAAGGTTTACCTGAAAACTCACACCATGATTTAGCTCAAGTAATTAAAGGTTATATAGAACAAGGTGGGCCAAGGCACGAATGGCGGGGTAAGACTCCGCAGAACCGCACTGAGGATTTTGCCCATCTAATCACTCTAAGCGAAAAGAATCATTACAAGTGTGAAGAATTGAATGCAAGCGTGATTCGTACTTACTTAACCAATGCCACAAATAGCAGTAAGCGGGCTAAGGGTTTGCTCAGCACAATACGTACATTCGTGAAGTGGGGAATTGGTGCTGGGTACTTTTCTACTTCCCAGCTGGAGTCAATCGCACGTGTAGTTTGGCAAGCACCGAAGGGGAGTAACTATAAAGCTGCTCCGACTCGCCGTGAACAATCAAAACTTCATTTTGGAACAGATGAGAGTGCAGGTGGCCAAGTCCCCACCCATGAGCAAGTTGCTGCAATTGCAAATGAATTACAGAAGCATTACAAATTCGGAGAAGCCCTAGTCCACGTATCGGCAAACATGGGGACCCGAGCCAATGAGACCTTGATTTTCACGGCCTCTCGGAAGGTCTTTGAAGACAAGCGAGGAAATTATGTTGACCTCCAGGAAGAAGCTGTACGTGTCCATTGGCAGTATGAAAAGAAAGCTGAATCCAAGGCTGGCCGTGTTACTAAGAACAATAAGTTCCGCTCGGTAGTAATTCCAACGGTTGACAAGATTGAAACTGGGTTTGATGTTCTTAGTTGGCTCAAGCAGCGTTCTAAAGAAGCTCTAGAGGAGCAGATTGCTGGTACCAATCCCTTAGCTCTAATTTTCCCTAATTCTTCTGGGCAGGTTATAAACCTGAACTCCTTTAGTAGCGAAAAGATGCGCCCAACTCTTTCGGCTCTGGGGATGAAAATGCCCGCATATTTTGATGCCGCTGGAAAAGCTCGTTATATGTACCGCTTCACCATTCATAGTTTTCGTGACCGTTACGGCACAACCGCAGCAGATGAGTGGGGATATAGCGAACGCCAACTCTTAGAGCAAGGAAGTTGGGCTGACCCAGAAACTGTCCGTAAGTTTTACCTAGGCACTACGGATGCCACCTATCAGTCAGTACGAGACCTCCATAACAAAGTTTCAAAGGCATCTAATCGCCGTAAGGCCAGTTAATTCCCAAGCAACGGAGATTTTCTCTGTTACACCATCACTATATGTAGAAAGACTGCAATCAATATATGTTCCATATGCCAGCAGTACATAGCTCTGTGCAGCCGTTTACGGCTAATCAAGAGTATGTAGGCATAGACAAGATAAGGATTATCTATCCTCTTGATACGGAGTTTAGTGATGGGTCATCAGACCTCTTTACGAAAAATGGAGTGCGGACAACCATCAGGGGCACTGAACTGCACTATGCCAAAGGGTCTATACCAACAGAGAATGGCGGAACCATCTACTTTGAGCTCAGGAACAATGGAAAGCTTGCTGTGGTGGAATTTAACCCTGCCCGAGTCATGGACTTAGACGGAGACACTTTATGCACTCCTGACAAGCTGGAAGCCACGGTGGTTTGGGCAATAAAAGGCCTTAGTGAGGCTCTAATGCCAATTTGGTGTTATGACCGAGCTACAGCGGAAATAAGAAATCATGACCATGCTCTTTGGCCTCCCCAATGGAGGAGCATGGTTGAAATTATGCGCCTAGACGTTGCCCGAGATATATATTGTCCATTCCGGCCATTTGGAATCAGCAATCTGATGCATATCAAGAAGACCAGATATACAACGGATGTCATTTACAGGAATAACGGGGTCCCACAGACATTGGTGTGGGGAAAAGCCCTAAGAGCCAGCTTTTACAACAAATCGCTTGTCCACCATAAGGATGCAGATGGCGGTTGGCACCGTTTTGAACTGCAACTTAAAACTGCAGAATTGAAGAAGCGAGGCATGCGCAACCTTGAAGAAATCTCTGAAAAGAAGATTTATAGCCTTCTTTGGGAGCGATGGAACCTAAGCAATTTGAGTAATGACCTAACGATTGCCAGTGGTCTAGATGGCTTCAAGAAGCTCTTACTTGCAAGAACTACGGCGATTAAGGCAGAAACATTTATGGGAATTGCTGCATCAATGGCGCTAGGTCTACCTATGGAGATGAATACCCGAACAATCTCTGAGTACCGAAAGTTAGGGGAGGAGCTGGGTTTTGCACTTGGAAACCCTCTTGATTCATTTGGGACAAGAACAGTCCGCATTGATTTTGCTCTGGGGATTGTGGTGGATGTAGATGCAATAGAAAGTTCTCAAACGTTTACCCTGACAGACCATGGAATGAATGAGAATATTGAAAATCAATTAACTAAGGAGTATGCATGAGTGAATTACCAATGTTGTTTACGCCCGTTCAGGCTGCAAAGATTATGGGAGTAAGTAGGTCACATGTTTATGTACTAATGAATCAAGGTCGCCTTGCTTCAGTAAATATCGGACGCTGTCGCAGAATTACAGTTGGGCAGATGAACGATTTCATATCCTCATTAACTGAAGCTGCATAAACCATGGAAAGCAATGGACTCTTATCATGTAAGAGTGAAAATACTTACTTGCATAAAAACGGAAAATCATTTAATTATGATGATAACAAGCCGAATAGATTTATAAGAAATGAATCTCCATGTACAAGTATGAACAATTCCAATAGTTAATATCCATGGAGTTCTTGTTTAACCCCATGTTATCCATAGGAATCAAATAACAAATTAACGCAGTAGATGTGAGGGCGGAAAGCAGGACCGATGTATCCAGTAAAGAGTCAGTTCAATTCAATGCCTGACAATCACAGACCTCCCCTTCCAAAAATGAACAAATACGTGAGAAAGAATTACCCAGAACTATCTGAACAATTGAGTATTCAGTTGAAGCTGAGAAAGTTAGAGGAGAAGACCTGTTACCCCTGGGAATTAAATTGCAGATGACCCCCCACCCTTAAATGACTGGTTAGGTAGATGCTGACCAGGTCCTACAAGTGCGCATTCCTACTATTCCTAGGCAGTAGCCATAAATTTGCCAGTTGAGTGAAGCATCCTTTTGCCCATGTTTTGCCCATGAATTAGGTCTACATAGATGATTTTTAGTAGGTTTAAAGCACTGTAAACTTGGTTAACAAGCGTAGATGGGAGTTAGAGCGACCTCGCAGTCCTCACTGCTAATGAGGTAGGGAACTAAAATTCCCTCGGAGGTTCAAATCCTCTCGTCTCCGCTCGGATCTACCGATAGATAGATAGGCTCGCCTTATGCGCTTCATCACCCAGCCTCAATTCGACCTCACCTATGACGATGTCTTTATGGCCCCATCTCACTCTGAGATCTCAAGCCGCATGGAGGTCGACCTCGACACCACCGATGGGACAGGAACAACTATCCCGCTCGTTGTTGCCAATATGACAGCGATTGCAGGTCGTCGTATGGCTGAGACTGTTGCTCGCCGGGGTGGGTTGGTTGTTATCCCACAAGATATTCCACTTGAGATTGTTCAGGATGTCATCGCCTCAGTGAAGGCAAGCCACCCATTCTTTGAAACCCCCATCACTCTCTCACCAGATCAGACAGTGGCAGATGCGGCGAGCTTGATTAATAAGCGAGCTCATGGCGCAATCGTTGTTGTTGAAGGCAAGAAGCCGATTGGAATCATTACCGAAGATGATCTCCAGAGCGTCGATCGCTTCACCCAACTGGGACAGGTGATGACTGCCGAGCTGACTACGATGCCAGATACTTTAGATCCACGTCAGGCCTTTGATTTCCTCAACGAGAAGATTCGTCAAGTTGCCCCTGTGGTCGCAGCAAATGGTGAGTTGGTAGGCATCGTGACTCGCACCGGCGCTCTCCGTGCAACGCTCTATAAGCCAGCCCTTGATGGAAAGGGAAAGCTGCGCATCGCAGCCGCTGTTGGCATCAATGGAGATATCGCTGAGAAAGCAAAGCAACTCGTAGCTTTTGGCGCAGATGTTCTCGTTGTCGACACAGCACATGGGCATCAGAAGAAGATGATTGAAGCACTTCAGATCATCAAGAAGCTTGATCTTGGCGTGCCGATTGTTGCTGGAAACGTGGTAACTGCTGAAGGAGTCCGTGATTTAGTAGCTGCTGGCGCTGACATTATTAAGGTTGGCGTGGGACCTGGTGCGATGTGCACAACACGCATGCAGACAGGTGTGGGGCGACCACAATTTTCAGCAGTCCTTGAGTGTGCTGCCGAGGCGAAGAAGCTTGGTAAGCATGTCTGGGCAGATGGTGGAGTGCGCCATCCTCGCGATGTTGCGCTCGCTCTCGCTGCCGGTGCATCACAAGTGATGATTGGTTCTTGGTTTGCCGGTACCTATGAGTCTCCTGGCGATCTCCTTCGCGATAGCGCAGGACGTGCATATAAGGAGTCTTTTGGAATGGCATCAAAGCGAGCTGTCGCAGCCCGCACATCGAAGGAAGATGCCTTCGATCGTGCTCGTAAGGCGCTCTTTGAAGAGGGGATCTCCTCATCAAAGATGTATTTAGATCCACATCGCCCTGGCGTTGAAGATCTCATCGATGAAATCATCTCCGGACTTCGCTCCTCTTGCACATATGCAGGTGCGAAATCACTGGAAGAGTTTGCAGAGCGCGCAATTGTTGGAATTCAATCTGCATCTGGTTATGCAGAAGGTCGTCCATTGAGCCAAAGTTGGCGTGGTTAATTACTGAGTAATCGATAACCAACGCCACGGACTGCGTGAAGTACCTTTATTTCACTGACTTCACGGATCTTCATGCGGATGCGAGATGCGTGGGTGTCGAGGAGATGATCACTTGAATACTCCAGTGATGAGCCAATCGCCTCGGCAATCTGCTCACGGGTAAAGACCCGCTTTGGGTTGGTAATGAGGAGATGGAGAAAGTCGTACTCAGTTCGGGTTAATTCAACCTTCTTTGATTCAACAGTGAGCTCTCGCGTCTCAGTATTGAGGCTGAGAGGACCTGCAGTAATGATGGCGCCTTGAACGACATTTTGCGCTGCTCTATGGCGAATCTGAGTGGTTGTGCGAAGGGCGAGGATTCTCGCGGAGACCGGCTTTGTAATGTAATCATCGGCGCCAGCTGCTAAACACATCGCCTCATCCATCTCTTCAACATGGCTTGTGAGCATAATGATGGGAACTGTTGAGCTCTTTCGAATCTCACGACAGACTTCAAAGCCATCAGGCTGTCCGATAGAGAGATCCAGGATGATTACCGCAGGCTCTGATTTCCGAAAGATGGCAAGAGCATCCGTGCCATTGGAAGCCTCAATCACATCAAATCCCTCAGGGGTCAGCGCTGCGCCGACAAAGATGCGGATATCTTCATTGTCATCAACAACGAGAATCTGATCTCTACTCATTGCGTGCACCGCCCATCTTCTCTTCTTCAATTCTCATCAACTCTAGCAACCGCAACTTCTTATCAGTGAAATCGGATGCTGGGATATCACCATCTGGGAGAGCGCGAGATACCTCAAGAATCTGGCGACCAAGCTCTTCAAAGTGATAGAAGCCTATCGCTCCACCGATATCGTGAGTTATCGCTTTGAAATCAGATGGGGTTGAATTTTCCAGCTTTGCAATAGATCGAGAAAGGACCTCACCGCGGCGATTGTAGATGAATTGCTCATCGCTACTCATATAGAGGGGGAGTTCGACGGTGAAGGTGGAGCCCTCGCCCATGGTTGATTTGATATCAATCGAACCGTGATGGCGCTTTACAACCTGTTGAACTATTGCAAGACCTAGGCCAGTGCCTGGATATTGGCCGGAATCAGCGTTTCTAGCGCGGAAGAAGCGGGTAAAGAGGCGATCGATATCTTCTGGTGGAATACCTATTCCTTGATCTGCAACGGAGATGAGCGCGCTCTCTCGTCCATTCTTGCCTTTGCCTCTCACCAATCCGATAGTGATGGTGGAGGCTTGCGGACTAAATTTAATTGCATTTCCCATGAGATTGATAAGCACTTGGTTGAGTTGACCTGCATCGCCCTCAACAAAGAGCTCATCTTCTGCGCGGAAGTTAACTGTGATGGAGTTCTTTTCGGTATTGGGTTTCATCAAGAAGATTGCATTATCGATAACTTCATTGAGGCTTACCTTCTCCGATGGCAACTTACCTTCGGCAGCATCGATCCGGCTGAGGGAGAGCATGCTCTCAACTAATTGGAGCAATAGCCCAGCATTACGATCTAATACATCTAAATACATCTGTATATCAGGGCTGCGCTTATCACCAGCCTCTTCTCGCATCAGATCGATATAACCGATGATTGATGTGAGGGGGGTGCGCAGCTCGTGATTGACCGTTGAGATAAATGCATTCTTGGCTTGGTTGAGATCTTGAAGCTCAATTACCGTTGATTGAGTTCGCTTCAATTCCTCAATTGTCTCCTCTAACCTTCTCTGTTCATTCTCTAACGCAATACCTGCTAGGCGGTAATTCTTAAAGTTAGAGCGAACATTGAGGAAGAGGAAGAGGCCACCGAAGGCGATGAAGATATAGAAAAGTGCAAGGTTGAGTCGATCGCGATCTGCATTTCCTTTCGCGATAGCGATCATCTCCGCATCGACTGATCGTTGGTAGGAGACCACAAGGCGGCGAGCCTCAGCGAGAATTTCATCGATAACGGGTGAGATGGCTGCATTAAATTTGGGATGGAGCGGCTCCGGAAGGATTCCTGGTGGAGCCGATGCGACTATCTCATCAGATGCCTTCATCACCGCCCAATAACTCTTCTGCGCTCTGGAGCCCATCGAACGTCCACTGGTATCGATGACGGCAAGTCGTTGGGCGAGGAGATTTCTCGCTATCTGCACCTCACGCCGGGTTGTGCCGCCATTGGACCACTGGGCAAGGCGGGTCGCATATACGAGGGTCTCACGCTGGGTAAAGATGATTGAGGCAGCTGGAGTCTCAACATCGCTGAGGATCTCTGCCTGATTGACCGTTGTATTGGAGGCGATGATTGATGAGAGCCCAAGACCTAAGATGGCAAAAAGCGCGATCGCACCGATCACATATTGGCTCTTCGTTACTTGGAACTTAGCGACAGAGCGAATCTGCTCTTGAGCTCTCTCTTTGGACATTTGCTTACTTTACCGTGAGTGAAGCAAGCGACCAGTTCCATGCATCGAGGTTTTTCGCCCACTTGCTGTTATCGGCGAAGACAATTCGAATAGGTCCACCTTTATCATATGGAATATCAACTCCATCACGTTTAATCGCAATGTATGCGTTATTGGTGAGGAAGTTTGCCGCAGTGTTGCTATAGACGTAATCATTGAGAGCAACAGTTAGAACTTTATCTTTACCTGAAATTCCAACGAGGGTGAAGAAGCTCTTTATAGGAATGACAGTGAATTTCTGACGCTTTTTCAGAAATGGTTCGTAGATAGAGATCACAGAGCTCTTCATCTTGGCGAGCTTGGTAGTTGTAAAGAGGACCTTCTTGCCACCTTTTGATACGGTAAAGATCACCTCGTTAGGACCTGCTGGATCCACCGTTGATGTGCCATAAGGGTTCTTTGTCTCGGCGCTCAGTGCTGCCGGCGCGAGAATTACTGAAAGCGAAAAAGCTACTGCAACAGCGATAGTTCTCTTCATGGTCTCTCCTCTTAATTTTCCGTAGATTGAAGTTCTAGAATTGCGCGGACTTTCTCTCTGATAGTTGTGGCTCTAAATGGCTTGACGATGTAGGAGTTGGCGCCGATTTCAAGGGCCTTATCGATATCTTCAGTGGAGGATTTTGCGGTAATCATCATCACTGGAATATCACGGAGCTTTTTATTGGAGCCACCCCGGATCTCTCGGAGGACTTCGAGGCCGGACTTACCCGGCATCATCACATCGAGAAGTACAAGATTTACCGGATTGCTATTGAGGATAGCGAGAGCATTTTCGCCATCGACCGCTGCAAATACATTAAAACCATCTGCACTGAGGATATGCACGACGAGGTCGCGGATATCCTGATTATCGTCAACGACGAGAACTCTGAGATTTTCTTGAGCCATCTGTGAGCTCCTCCCTAGCCTCTTGCGATACTTCGAGAGCGATCTGCTCTGGAGTCTATGGCGCCCAATATATGCGAATAACCTGCATCGTTGACCCTAAAGGATGAAACTGTGAACTTATTGTGAGGTTTCGGTCTTATCTTCAAGGCATGAGAAGCGATGGAAGAAGAGGGCGAAAGATACGCAATGTAATCTTTATTGCAATCACCCTTACTGTTGCAATCGTTCCAGCGATACTCACAAGTAAATTCGGCTACGGATTCTCACCCATCCTGACAGGATCTATGGAGCCTCTTGCAAAGCCAGGAGATGTATTTCTTACTCGTCTGCAATCTGCAGAAGATCTTGCAGTCGGCGACATTATTGCGGTGAATAATCAAGTAACAGGTGCCTACTACTCTCACCGTATCGTTGAGATTCGTGACTTTAATGGAGCTCTTCGAATCATTACTAAAGGCGATGCAAATGAGAGCGCAGATCGAGATCCCTATATCGTCTCTCGCTTTGGCCAGATCTCACTCGTTGTAAAAACTATTCCCTCTATCGGACGACCTATGGTCTATATGAATACAGTGCAGGGACGTCAGACCGCAGCAAGCTTCTTGGTCGTTGCAAATATCCTGGGGCTCTTTGCACTCCTCTTCCGAAAGAAGATTGTTGCATCACTTACTCCAGAGCGAGTTTATAAGGAGCTCTATAAAGAAGAGCGAAAGAACAACGAGCAGTACCGAGAACTTATCGCTAGTTTGCAAGAGTCACTTGCAATCACGAGAGAAGAAAAAGAGAAGGCAGGACAGACATCATGAATCCCATGAAGATAGCGCTATCAAAGGGCGCAGGCAGTCTCGCTCTCAAAATTACAATCATTGCAGCTGCAGCAGTGGGCGGAGCGGGGCTCGTCGCCTCTAACGTCTTTGCAGCGCTCACTGCAACGGCGACCAATACATCTGGTGGATCGGTCACAACCGGAACGCTCAAACTTGAATATGCAGCAGCTGGTGGCTCCGGTGGCTTTGCAACTGCAATCGATGCGATGGGACCAGGCGATACAGTCAATCGCTATATCGATCTCACTGTATCGGGCACGCTCGATGGTGAGACTCCAACAGTTCAACTCGCCACCGCAGACTCCAATACCTTGGTCAATGATGGAGTGAAGGGCCTTCAAGTGGCTATCACAGCCTGTTCTGTTGCTTGGACTCAGAGCGGTGCTGGAACATGTTCTGGAACTCCAACCACAGTACTAGCCACCACATCTGTTCTTGCCCTTAAAGGTGGGGCAGCAAACATTAACCTTCCAACAAAGCTTGCTGGAACTACGAACCGTTTAAAGCTCACCATCTCTCTACCCGCGGGAAGTGAGAATGTCATTAACGGGGCGCTACCTGTAGGAACTGTGCAAGGGCTTACCGCTGCTCTTACCTGGTCGTTTGTAATCCAAGAGCGGACACCAACAAATACAAGTAGCTAGTAAATAACCAGCCTTTACAGTGGTGAGATAAGAGTATGAAGAGAATTGGTGGAAGGAGAGGGAGATGAGAGGCATTACTAGAGCTCCATCTCTCGTCGCCGCTGTGGTGGGCGCGTTAGCAATCGCGCTCACCCAGCCACCGATTGCAGATGCAGCTGCATCTGCGCTGACTAATCACACTATCTCTGTGAAATCTGGCCACCTTCGAGTCTTTGCAACCGATGTTCAGAGCAATATCTCAACGGGAGTTGCACTCAGCACAGCAATCTCAAATAACGTATCAAAGAACTTTTTTGTTAATAATGGTGGCACCCTTACAGTGAGCCGCTTCACGATGACAATCACACTTCCGAGCAATTCCAATGTCTCAACTTTTCGTAGATGTGCCGTCAATGTCGCCTTCACTGGCCCAGGTATCTGTGCCACGGGATCTCCAGTAGCTGTGACCGCGCCCGTTTCAGGCACTCAAACGACCTACACACTCTCACTACCTGGAAATGGCTTCTATGCCTTCCAAATCGTTCAAAATAAGACGGGAACGCTGGGAGTAAGCACCTCTGCCAGCCTCCAATACGTGACTGGGTCAATCACTAATTCTTAAGCCCGCTAAACTCGCCTCTTGAGAGTTAAGGGGAGTCAGGTGAAGAGTTACAAGATTGCAATCGTCGGTGCAGGACCTGCCGGCTACTTCGCAGCTCAAGCTCTCCAAAATCTTGCCACCGAAGAAGTCTCTTATTCGATAGATATGATCGAGCGCCTTCCCACCCCTTGGGGATTGGTCCGCAGTGGCGTTGCCCCAGACCACCCAAAGATTAAGACTGTCTCTAAGGTCTTCGAGAAGATCGCCAATACCGAAGGTTTTCGCCTCTTTGCCAACCTTGAGTTAGGTAGCGATATCTCGATTGAGGATTTGCGCGATCGTTACGACGCGGTCGTGATTGCAACCGGTTCTGCACGGGGAAAGAGACTCGGGATTCCAGGAGAGGATCTGCCAGGCTCGCTCTCTGCTGCAACATTTGTCCCTTGGTATAACGCACATCCAGATTTCAAAGATGAGTCCATTGCTCTCTCAAGTGAGACGGCAATCGTTATTGGTGCTGGAAACGTTGCAATGGACGTTGCCCGCATGTTGGCACTTGAGCCATCAGAGCTAGATCCAACTGATACTGCAGATCACGCGATTGATGCGCTCAAGAAGAGCGCTATTCGCAATGTGATTATTAGCGCTCGTCGAGGTCCAGAGCATGCCGCTTTCACTTCACCTGAACTTCGCGAACTCCCAAAGCTTGAGCACACAAATGTTGTTATCCAGCCAGAAGATATCGCAGCTGCACTCGTTCGCGCAGGGGAAGAGATTGAGAAGGATACAAAATCTAATCTCGATGCGATGACATTAATTGCAGAGCGCGAACTAACATCACATGATCGCACCCTCACCTTCCAGTTCTTGGCAACGCCAGTTGAGATCAAGGGCGATGGGAAGGTCGAGGAAGTTATATTCCAGCGCACAGGTGGCGATGAGAGATTTAGTATTAAGTGCGGATTGGTAGTGACCGCTATTGGATATGAGGCCGATTCACTCGACGGTATTCCTTATGAGCGAGGCAAGGTTGTAAACAGAGAGGGCCATGTCGCTGGAAATCTCTATGTGGTGGGATGGGCAAAGCGTGGACCATCTGGTGTTATTGGAACAAATAAATCTGATGCAGCAGATGTAATGAAGCTTCTCGCTTCACACCTTGGAAATCCAAAAGATTCTGGTGACATCACCGAGCTGATTACCGATAAAACTATTGTCACTCAGAAGCATTGGGAGGCGATCAACGCTGCAGAAGTAGCTGCCGGTGAACCCCTCGGAAAGCCTCGAAAAAAGGCGGTTTCTCGCGAGGATCTGCTCAATTTGGGCGGGCTCTGAGGAAACGGTAGTATTCGCTTCCACAAATAAATAAGCGTGCGTAGCTCAACGGATAGAGCATCTGACTACGGATCAGAAGGTTAGGGGTTCGAATCCCTTCGCGCGCACAAGTTAAGCCCCGGGTGCCTTTCACACCCGGGGCTTTTCTCTTTAACTCTGACCACTATCAGCCACCCATTTCCTTGCCCTGACCCCTAATAGAAAGGTTCAATGGGCACATGGCCAAGCTCCTCTGTTTAGAGTGCAACACCCGAATTCGTCGCGGCGCAAATTTCTGCTCAACATGTGGCAATGGCTTTGAATGGGTGAAAGAACCTGAGGCGAAGAGCTCCAAGGTCAGCCCATACGTCTACACCGCATATCTACTTATCGTCGCGCTCGTAGCAGCTCCAATCGTTGGCCTCTATAACCAGAGAGATGCAGATCTCTTCACAAAGTTAAAGACGCAAGGGGTATTGAGTTGGACTCAGGACGACACAAGTGAGGCCGTGATGTCAGCTGGTCAATATGAGCCAGAACTTGCTATCACCACTGCAACGGGAAGTTGTTCACTCTGGCTCTATGAGGATGAGAAAACGGCAAACGAGGCGCTTGATCAATATATCAATAACAACATTGAGTTCTCAGCTGCCTGGACTGGAAAAGAGCCGAAGACAGAGCAAGGAGCAATCCTGCTTACCTTAGAAGAGAACTCTTTCTGCTCAGAAGAGGCTGCAAACTTTCTCAAGTGGGAGCTTGAGTAGATAGATTCTCCCCAAGGGTTAGGTCTACCCTTTGGCAATGCGTAAGTTCATCGCCGCAATCGCGCTCTGCCTTATCCTCGCCCCAACAGCTCACGCTGTAGATCAACCGCTCACCGTTGCCTCGCGCAATCTCTATCTCGGCGCAGATGTTGGCGTTGCGCTCGAATTAATTCCTGATTTTCCAGCAGCAGCCCAGTTTATGTGGGAGCAGGTTGCCGCTACTGATTTCACTCAGCGCGCACCGGGGCTTGCAGAAGAGATCATTGAAAGTGGAGCCGATGTTGTCGGTATTCAAGAAGCGACCCATTGGTATTGCAAGAAGAACCTCTGGAGTAAGAAGGTTGTCGTCTTTGATTTCCTCAAAGAGTTCTTAGCTGCCACAAAGACTGCTGGTAGCGAGTATGTATTGGCCTCAAAGGATGGGGTCGATGCTCTTAATATTGGCTACTCAATTCCCACGATCCCTTATCTGACAATGGTGACCGACCCGAAGACCTTCCAACCGCTCTTTGGTAGCGATAAAGCAGCCTGTGGCTTTGAAATTGGCGATGGAATTGTGGTGAAGAAGGAGCTCAAATCCCAGATTCTCGCCGTGGGAAATAGCGAATACGAGACTAGTTACAGCATCGTTCCTCAGCTGATGACTATCTACCGCGGCTATACCTGGATAGATCTTCGCCATCAAGGCAGCAATGTAAGAATCATCTCGACTCATCTTGAATCACTCTGGGATAGCAATAAGGTTCCCAATGCTGCTCTCCAAGCCAAGCAGTTAATCAATGATCTCTCAATAACCACAATGCCAGTGATTGTGCTCGGTGATTTCAACTCAGATCCACGTGATCCAAGGCCTGATGCAAAGAGCAATCCAGGGGGACAACCTGAGGCGAGTGAGACATGTAATGCCCAGGTGAAGAACCCAACTCCCAGTACTGCAATTGAGGGTTGTAATGCTTATTGGTTGATGCGCAAGGCGGGGTTTACTGATGCAGGTCCAGATGCGATTAATCCCAACAACTTTACCTGGGGAATGAATGCCCTGCTCACAGGACCCGATAAAAAACGATTAAACGCAGCGCAGGAGATGGGTAATGCCACCGGCTTCACCGATCGCCTCGACTATATCTTCGTTAAGAATGGTGCGAATGTAATCTCATCTTCCATTATTGGAAATATTCAACCTGCCAATTCACGATGGAACACTGATCACGCCGGTGTGGTCGCAATGGTCTCGCTCCCCGTAAATAGAGATGTATCACCAGCACTTGATGCCCATGCGCCATTTCCGATCTCATTCTGGAATTGGGTGGGAATCGCGACTTTTGCCTCCATACTTACACTCATGATCTATCGTCGAAAGAGGAAGCGTGAATAAACCCAGAATTGCAGTTTCTGTGGCCTTTGCATCAAATGGAATTGCAGCAGGATCATTTATGGTGAGAATTCCTGACTTTAAGGAGAAACTCGAGATTACCAATAGTCAATTTGGACTCTCGCTCTTTATCTTGATGATAGGTGTTCTCATCTCCATAAAGAAAGCTGGATCTCTTGCCGCTCGATATGGGAGTAGAACTGTTGCAGTCCCTGCCACGATCGCTATGGCGGGAGCAATGTTTCTCGTATCTCTCACGAATACCTATCTCTTATTCTCCCTGTCACTCTTTCTCTTTGGATTCACGCTTGCCACCCAAGATATTTCAATGAATGCTCATGCCATTGCAGTTGAGCAGAGATATAAAGCTCGGTTTATGAGTACCTTTCACGCGATTTTCTCAATCGGCGGGCTTATTGGTGCACTGCTGGCTGGCGTCCTTGCCCAATTGAAAGTATCTCTTTCTACTCATGCTCTCTCAATTGGCATCGTAGTTGCAGTATTCGCAATTATTCTAAGAAATTGGTGGCTTCCAGCTTCAGTCGATATCCATGAAGTCAATCGTGAAGAGAGGAAAGCATCTCGACCAAAGATATTTCTCATCCTTGGAGTATTGGGATTTTGTGGCCAAGTAGGAGAGGGTGCAGCGGGAGATTGGGGAGGAATACTCGCTCGTGAAACCTTTAGCGCCACCCCCTTTCAATCAGCTCTGCCATATGTTCTCTTTAGCGCAACGATGGTGATTGGTCGCCTCTTTGGTGATCGAATTGCAACGAGATTTCCGGCTGGGAACGTGCTTTCTATGGGTGGATTGATCTCTGGCGGCGGCCTCATTCTTGGGTTAATTATTGGCGGGATTCAAGGTCAGATTTTTGGCTGGCTCTGTCTCGGAGCTGGATTATCTATCCTCATTCCAATCCTCTTCTCGGAGTCGGGACGCATTGCGAAAGAGGAATATCCAGAGACAATTGCACCATCTCAAGGCGTTGCTATGGTTTCAGGAATTGCATACTTCGGATTCATGGCAGGGCCGCCGATTATCGGTTTCCTCTCGGGGATTATCGACCTTCGTTGGGCAATGTTATTTCCTGGCCTGCTCGCCCTCATCCTCGGATTCTCGGCTAAGCGGGTCATTAAGAATTAACTATGGAGTTCAGAATCTGCCGGTCCATATGAAATTGAAGTAAAGGTCACCACCAGGCCAGCACGTGTAGGGCTTGCGGCATGTAAGCCTGCTTTCCATTGACGGCGAGGATCGAGTGGGGCCAATCGAACTAACTTCCATTCTCCATCTGCCTTCGCACGAATCGTAAGCGCATCGCCGCTCCTACTCACCCGCAGGTGAACTTCTTTGCCCATCCACTGGTCAACAGGAGCAACCGACCAATCAGAGTTTTCGATAGTGACTACCGCACCTAGCTGTGGTGCGCCGTCGGCATACTCAATCCCAGCCTTTATCCAATTGCGCTCATCGCTATAGATAAAGAGACCGGCTTGATCGAATTGTTGGTCATAATTGAGAATCCAACTCAATTCAATCGCGCTATCTTGCGGGAAATCATTAAGTAAGGCATGCCCGCTCTCATGAATAAAGCCATAAGAGGTCTGACGCCAGAAATCGCTCTCTAGAGCAGTTGTGACATGGAAGCCATCGTTATCAAGGGAGGTTGCAACAGGTGGATTGAGCCAGATTCCACTATCAAGGGCTGCGGTCATGAATTAACTATAGATTCCTACTTCATAAACAGCGCATTGAGACGACGGGTTGTGAAGAAAAGTCCTCCTGCTATGAAAACGAGGAAGTAGATGACATGAATAAGAATCGATGCATCAATCGTTCCCAATGTACACATTCGCATCATTTCAATACCTTGGCTTAGTGGCGTCCATCGAATAAAGCTCGCAAGCCAATCAGGGAGTGATTCGAGAGGAAAGAATGATCCACTAAAGAGGGTGAGTGGCATCAAGACAATATTGACGAGATTAAGTTGCTGATATCCCTTTATATAGCTAGTTATTGCCATGCCGAGTGCGGCAAAGCCAAATCCAATTAAGATCCCTGCCGGTATTACGAAAATGCCATACCAGCTTGGAATGAGCCCTAGAGGTGCCACTACAAGCATGAATGAAGATGAGTAGAGAGCCCCTCTTAGAAGAGCCCACGCTATCTCACCGAGAGCGACATCCATGGGTCCGAGAGAGGTTGAGAGCATTGCTTGGTAGAGGCGACTTTCATGCATCTTGAAATACACATTCCATGTCGAATCCATAACAGCGCCCATCATGGCAGCTGTGGCCAATAGACCGGGGACGATAAATGTCGCGTAATCAACCACCTGACCATCTGGCAGTGAGATGTCGCCAACAAACTGACCAACTCCAAAGCCGAAGACCGCGAGATTGAGAAGTGGCTCAACGAATCCAGATAGGACTACAAGATAAGTTGAAGATTTGAATGTAACCCAGCTTCGCTGCAAGACCACGCGGGAGCGACCTGAATAAAAACGCTCACCAAATCGACCACGGCGCTTTTCAGCAATAGCCACAGCAGAAAGAAAACTCATTTTGTTAACCTCTTTTCGAAAATTCGAAAGGAGAGGATTAAGCCACCGATAGTCATGGCTAAAAGAATCACGAGATGGACTAGGACCAACCATCCTGGGGTCGGACTTCCATAGCTGAGATAACGCCCCAAATCTGTTGCATGCCAGAGTGGTGAAATCCAACCAATCCATCGAAGGTAGATTGGCATTGACTCAATGGGAAAGAATGTTCCGCTTAGGAAAAACATAGGTTGAATGATGAAGCGTCCAACAAATGTGAAAAAATTATCTTCATTCTTTGCTCCACCAGCTATTGCGAGCATAATTGCAGAGAAGGCTGCACCTGCAAGAAATGATGCTGGGATTGTAAGCCAGGCTCGTGGCCCTTCCATGACTCCAAAGGCAAAGAGAACACCGTAATAAATGATGATTGTAAAGAAATTACGGAACATTGCGCCGAGAAATACTCCAAGGGCGATTTGGCGACCTTCTAATGGAGTTGAGCGAATGGCAAAGAAGGATTTCTCCCACATGAATCCACCTAAAGTGGGAAATATGGTTTCATCGATAGAGCTTTGAACTGCTGCGTTAGCAAGTAATGCGGGAGCAAGAAACACCAGATACCGGACTCCATCTACGCCTTCTCCACCCATGTTCTGATCAACGAGCGTTCCCACGCCCACTCCAATAGCTAAGAGGTAGAGAACAGGGCTAGCGACTGCGTGAAAAAGGACTACCCAGAAAAATTTACTCATGTTATAGAGTCGAGTCTGGAAGACAAATCGAGCTCCAAATTTTGGGGCAGTACGCATTTACTCGACCAAAGTTCTTCCTGTAAGTCGAAGAAACACATCCTCTAGAGAGCTACGTCTGACCAAGGAAGTTCTTGGATGCAATCCTGAAGCAACAATTTCTTCAAGCACGCGTTCAGCATCCTCTGCATAGAGCAAGATGCGATCCGGAAGAACTTCTAGACGTTCACAGTGAGATTCCAATTTCGGTGCTATTTCTTCATTCTTATCCATACCAAAACGCAATTCAAGAACTTCGCGCGAGGAATATCTCTTAATAAGGTCAACAGGTGATCCTTCGGCCATGATTTTTCCATGATCCATGACAACCAATCGCTCACATAGTTGCTCTGCTTCATCCATGAAGTGAGTTGTAATTACCAGGGTCACACCTCGTTCTTTTAACCTAAAGAGTCGATCCCAGAGTATGTGACGCGCTTGTGGGTCAAGGCCGGTGGTTGGTTCATCCAACATGAGAATTTCGGGATCGCTCACAAGAGCGCGTGCAATTGTTAAGCGGCGTTTCATACCACCACTGAGAGCCTCAACTTTCGCATCTCTTTTCTCGGTAAGTTGAGCGAAATCAAGAAGTTCATCAATCTTGGCGCGGATTACCTTTCCTGAAAGACCAAAATAACGCCCGTAGAGATAGAGATTCTCCGTGACCGTCAAATGCTCATCAAGGTTATCTTTCTGAGGGACAACCCCTAAATGAGCACGAATCTGTGGACCAAAAAGCTCTGGATCTTTCCCAAGAATCGTGATCTCTCCGCTACTTCTTTGGGACGTTGCACCAATGATGCGCATTGTGGTTGATTTACCAGCGCCATTAGGCCCGAGGAGTCCGAATGATTCGCCTTTATTTACCGAAAAATTGATCCCATCTACTGCTGTGAAATCACCAAAACTCTTCTTTAAACCTCGCGCAACGATGAGTTGTTCAGACATGAGCGCCATCTTACAGGTGACTGGAAAAGAATTTTACGGATAAAGACCGCGTAATTTATGGGCTTCAGCTACTCGCTTCACACCAATCATCATCGCTGACTCTCGCCATGTGAGCTTCCTATCTGAAGACATACTTTCAACTTCTCTGATTGCCTTCATCAACTGTGAATCAAGGTTCTGATAGATCTCATCTGCATCCCAGAAGAATGCTTGCTTATCCTGCACCCACTCAAAGTAAGAGACGATAACTCCGCCTGCGTTAGCGAGAATGTCAGGAACGACGAGAACATTCTTATCCTTAAGAATTGCATCACCTTCAGGGGTTGTTGGAGCGTTTGCACCTTCAACGACAATTTTTGCCTTAATGGAAGGTGCTGTCTGTGCTGTAATCGCATCTGCTAGAGCAGCTGGAATCAACACATCAACTTCGAGGGCCAATAACTCATCATTAGTGAGGCGATCTGTGCCAGGCGCATCGAGATTGCCATGGCTCTTAAAGTGGTTCCAGAGAGACTCCACGGAATCGAATCCGGTTACGCCGCCATTGACATCGCTGACAGCAACAATCTTCAGACCCATCTTCTCTAGACCAACTGCGGTCCAGTAACCGACCTTTCCAAATCCTTGGATGGCAACGGTGGCGCCAAGCGGGTTGATTCCCTTTACGAGGAGAGCTTCACGGGTTGAGATAGCAACGCCATCGCCGGTTGCTGAGGTGCGACCGAGAGAACCACCGAGTGAGATTGGCTTTCCAGTGACAACCCCTGGAACTGAATAACCTGCGTTGACGGAGTAGGTATCCATCATCCATGCCATATTGCGCTCATCTGTTCCCACATCGGGAGCAGGGATATCGCGCTCAGGTCCAATGATTGGAAGAATCTCAGAGGTGTAACGACGGGTGAGGCGCTCATTCTCCATCGATGAGAGTGTGGATGGATCGACGGCGATGCCGCCTTTTGCTCCACCATAAGGAAGATTTGTCAGAGCACACTTCCATGTCATCAACATTGCAAGTGCGACAGTCTCATCCATATCGATATCTGGATGGAATCGAACTCCGCCCTTTGAAGGGCCACGAGTGGTGGAGTATTGGACTCGGAAGCCCTTATACATCTCAACATTTCCGTTATCACGGCGCAGCGGTACGGCAACCTCAAGGACGCGGCGTGGGGTTGAGAGGGTCTGCCACTCATTCTCCGATAACTCAAGTTGCTCCACAGCTCTACGCAATTGGCGTAATGCAGTATCTAGCGCTGACTCCATTGTCAGTACTTCCTCTTCTCGCGTTTTAGTTATGAATTAGCTGCGTAGTGCTTTAGCAAACTCGGCAAAGTCATCAACCAAGATATCGATCTCAGTCTGGGTATGAGCAAGCGAAATAAGCCATTGCTCATCAAGTCCTGGAGGAGTGATGATTCCGCGGTTGAGCGCAAAGAGCCAGTGGGCCTCTGCTACACCGAAGTCAGTGGCTTTGTAATCGCGATAGTTGCGAACTGGTGCTGTTGACCAAGTAACACATCCCTTCACGCCAAAACCGACGGTGTGAGCAGGTAATTGATATTCATCAATAATGTCACTGATGCGCTCTAGCGCCTGGAAATTAAGGCTCTCGGCTATGCCAAGAGTCTCTTCTGTTGCAATTCGATCGATAGCGCGAACGCCAGCCATAGCTAGAGGATTACCATTAAATGTTCCAAAGTGAGCCATCTTGTTATTGGTAACAAAATCCATGTACTTCTTCTTGCCACCAAAGGCTGCAAGTGGAAGTCCACCACCAATTGATTTAGCGAGAGTAATAAGGTCTGGCTGAACTCCGAGGCGCTTTGATGCACCGTGTGCTCCAGCTGTTAGACCTGTCTTTACCTCATCAAAGATCAAAACAACGTTGTATTGATCGCAGAGTTCGCGAACGCGCTCGAGGTAACCCAAATCTGGGAGAACAATTGCTAGGTTCTCAAGAACGGGTTCAACGATGAAGCATGCAATCTTCTTTGCATTCTTCTTGAACATCTTCTCAAGAGCTTCAATGTTGTTAAATGGCACAACATAGATATCTCCTGGGACCAAGTTTGAGTCGATATAAGGAGTCGGCTTATCTGCCTTACCGATCTTGTTGATAGGTGGCTTGCTAGAGACTACGAATGGGTCGTAGCTACCGTGGTAGCCGCCCTCAATCTTGAGGATGCCCATTTTGTCGGTGGCGCTGCGAGCCACGCGGACTGCATACATTGTTGATTCAGTTCCAGAGTTGGTGAAGCGGACCTGATCGATGCCAAATCGCTTACAGATGCGCTCTGCAGCATCTGTTGAAGTTGGAGATGGGGTTACAAAGAGCATTCCGTGGCTGAGGGCATATTGGATCTCCTCAACAACGACTGGGTTGAGGTGGCCGGCGAGCATTGCACCAAAGCCCATAGAGAGGTCGAGGAGCTGACGTCCATCGACATCGGTCATATAGGCGCCTTCGGCGCTCTTGATTGAGATCGGATATGGATCCCAGTGTTGGAAGCTTGATGTCACACCAAGTGGCAGTGAGGTGAATGCACGCTTGCTCTCAACCTCGGAAGCCTTGGTGTTTTTGGTGAAGAGATCCCACTCAGCCGCTAGGACAGATGCGACCTTCTCAGGTGAAATAGGAGTGGATGTCTTTGGAACTCGACGATATGTATTGGCATGTGGCGCCTGCATCGTATGTGATGTTGTCATTTGTAACGCTGTACTACAAAAGCCTCTAACTTAGAAGCGGTTTTGTTCTGTACTCTCCTTTAAAGCACGTTTATACGTGTTCGGTAATTATCTCCGATGCTTAGGAAAGTTGCAACTAATCAATCACCATCGTGTTTACGAGCATATCCAGAATGAATTCATCCCATTTTTCCTGTAAAACTGGCTCTGGAACGGTGTCATCCACGATCTTTCCGAGGGTATAACTCTGGATAAAGATAGCGATTACACGTGCATTGAGGTGTGCTTTAAATAACCCTTTATTTTTCGCCTCTGCTACCAAATCTTCGAGAGCTGCAGTAAGACGTTCTTGTTCAATTCCGAGGGCTTTTCTAAAACGATCAGAGCTCTCAGAGTTTGCAAGTGTGCGAGCACGAGAGAAGCGAGTCGCACGATACTCGGCAGATTGGGTGTATTTAGTGAGTACCCGAAGTCCTTCGATAATTTCATCTCTTGTTTTAACACTGGAGAGAACTGGAACAATCAAACCGATACTGCGATCAACCCATGCTGCATAACGGAATACCTGGGCAGCCTCAAGGAGCTCGCCGAGATCTTCAAAGTGGTGGTAGAGGCTTCCTTTGGAGATACCCGATTTCTCCAGGATCTCATCTACCTGGATATCTTGAGGAAATTGGTTTTCTAGAAGTTCCGCTGTTGTCTCAATAAGACGAGTCTTTGTGGGGTGAGTAGCACCAGGCATGTGCTCATTAAACTCTTTATTGGGAAGTATTGGTAGCCTTTCCCATCATGAGTAAGCCAACAATTATCCTCGCTACCAGCAATGGTGTGGGTATGGGCCACTTAGTTCGGGCAACAGCCATCGCCCTTGAGCTGAAGAAGTATGCAAATCCGATCATCGTCTCTATGGCTGGCGGCATCGCAGAGATTCCGGAATATCTTGGAATTCGAGTCGAATATATTCCAGGTCGCGATCGTGGATGGATGCCACGAGAGAAATGGGATGACTATCTTCGTGATCGCCTGATGGCGCTAGTTGATGAGACTGGTGCGACAGTGATGTCATTTGATGGAGTCGTGCCATATCCAGGTGTGATTGCAGCGAAGTTCTCTCACCCAAAGCTCGCACTCGTCTGGGTCCGACGTGGACTCTGGCAGAAGAAACCACAGAGATTTGTACTCGGCATGCAGTCGAAGATGATGGATCACATCGTTGAGCCGGGAGATATGGCTCGTGCATATGATTTTGGACCAACCGCATCCCGAAAGGATGCAACGCTGACTTCACCAGTCTCACTCTTTAGAGAAGAAGAGGCGCTCTCACGTGAAGAGGCGCGGAAGGTACTGGGTCTTGATTTAGATAAGCCGGCAGTTCTCGTTCAACTTGGAACCGGCGATAGCGACGTCAACGAGAAGCTCACCGCAGCTCTTACTGGCCTTCTTGGCTGGAAAGATCTCCAAGTAATTCTCACTAAGCAGCCATTTGATAAAGATGGAAAATCGTTAGCGCCAGAAGGTTTAGATATACGTGTAGTTCGCCACTTCCCACTTGCGCGAGTTCTCCACGCATTCGATGCTGGAGTTTCGGCAACGGGATATAACGGATTCCACGAAAATCTTCCCGCCTGTCTACCAACTGTCTTTGTCTCGAATATTCGTGGCACCGATGATCAAGAGGCTCGAGCTCAATGGGGCCATGACTTTGGTTATGCAATACGTGGCAACCAGGCAGATCTCCATGACATCACCGCTGCTGTGAAGAAGTTGCAAGATCCAGAGGTGCGGGCAAAGTTGGCAGCTAAGTGCAAAGAGCTCCCTGCAACAACTGGTGGGGCGGAAATTGCAAAGATTCTCTATGACTTAGCAACTCGCGAAGAGCCAAAGCGCCCTTCCTGGTTTACTTATCAGCGACTTCGCGTGCAAGAGCACATCAATCGTGGCAAACGCCACCTTGCATATATGGCACTTCGTCGTTTAGGACTTCTCTATCGCCTCATCAACCCACATATTGTTGTCAATGTTGTGAAGCAAGATCCTCCTATTTGGGGTTCACAGACAACTGCGAAAGAGTTGCATCCACTCATTAAGGGTGATGAACGCTTTGAACACCTGATCTCTGGTGCATCTGAACAATACATTGCGCGCCGTCGCGAGATTGCTGAGATTGCATATGGCCATCGCACTGAAGTCATCAATACAAAGAAGCAGTAACCTCCCTATAATTGTTTTTCACAATGCATAACTCTCAATTCATAGTTACTCTTTGATATATGAGAGCAAAAACTTCTACACCTGTAAATGAAATTATCGCAAACCGCCGGAGCCCACGTTCTTTTGATGCAGCAGCAGAGATCTCGAATGAAGATCTCATTGCAATCCTTGAGGCAGCTCGCTGGGCGCCATCTGCTTTTAACGGTCAGCCTTGGCGCTTCTTTGTAGGAAAGCGCGGCGATGAGCTCTTCTCGCAGATTCTCTCTTCATTAGGTGAGTTCAATCAGATGTGGGCAAAGAATGCCTCGGCACTTGTTCTCGTTGCATCCACAACTGTGAAGGCAGATGGATCAGTCCATCATGATTACCAATATGACTGCGGCTTAGCCGTTGCTCAATTGAGCATTGAAGCCCATGACCGTGGGCTGATCGTCCATCAGATGACAGGGTTTGATCGCAATAAGGCCAAAGTCGCTGTCGGTATGAGCGAGGAGTTGGTCGCTGTCGTCGTTGCTGCTGTGGGAACTCAAGATGCACCAGAGAAGCTCTCGGGTCCAATGCTCGAGCGTGAACTCGCTCCACGCGAACGCTTGCCGCTAGAGACGATTGTTGTGAAGGGTCTTCCGCGCTAGAAGCGTGAGCGGATCTCCCAGAGATCCTTAAAGACTGGGTTGAAGAGGGTGCTCGCCAAGTACTGCACACCGCTCGACCCACCAGTTCCCATCTTTGCTCCGATAGTACGCTCCACCATCTTTACGTGGCGATATCGCCATTCCTGGATTCCTTCATCAATATCGATCAAACGCTCTGAGACCATCGCTGCCTCGGCATCGCTCTTGTGAAGTTGAAGGAGAGCATCTTGAACTGCAATGTTGCTCTCATATGCAATCTTCTTTGAACGAGTGAGAACTTCTGCAGGAATATCAAATCCTCTACCTGCAACATAAACGAGGAATGAATCCCAAATCGAATTGCGTTCTGTGATTGCTGCAATCTCTCCTTGGACGTCAGGTGGAAGGTGGCCGGCCATCTTTCCATCGCGACGACCGAGGATTGCTTCTACCTTTCTAAATTGAGCAGATTGAAATCCACTCGACGAGGAGAGATAACCGCGGAAAGCGTTAAATTGTAGGGGAGTCATCGTTTCGAGAATATCGACCTGTGTGACACAGACTTTCATGATGGTGCGGATGCGACCTAAGAGAGCAAGGGCATAGTGAGAATCACCAGCTTCTAGCGCCTTTGCCGCAGCTTCGAATTCATGGAGCAACTGCTTAAACCAGAGCTCATAGGTTTGATGGATGATGATGAAGAGAAGTTCATCATGCTCGGGTCCAACAGAGAGCGGCTTTTGAAGCTGAAGTAACTCATCGACTTGAAGGTATGAGGTGTATGTCAGCGCTGAATCGTAGTTATCGCTCATGTGACTCGTGAATCCGATCCCTTAATTTCTTCATATTTGCGACTGAGCGTGAGATCACGAAGTCGTTCAAAACCATCCCAGATTTCAACGTATGAAGTGGGAAGGGGGGCGATTGCTAAACGAATTGCATTAGGAGTGCGGTAATCAGGGATTACATTGGCGAATTTACGAAGAGCTACACAAATCTGGGCAGCCTGAGGGTGACCGATCGAGATATGACCACCACGTTCATTGGCATCGCGAGATGTAAGAAGGGTGTACCCAAGATCGGCAAGCCATGCGTCGTAGAGGTCAATCATCATCTGAGTTCCCACAGCTGCCTTATGTGCAATGGCAGAGATGCCGGCCTCTTCAATCATTGAGAATGCGGTTTGAACTCCACGAATACCGATAATCGATGGGCTTGCAATTTGGAAGCCACGAATTCCTTCTGCCTTTACATACTCTGGTCCCATACCGAATTGATCTTCATTTCCAAACCATCCTTGGATCGGAACTTGAAGTTCTTTCTGCACTCGCTTGCTCACATATAACCAGGCAGGCGATCCTGGTCCTGAATTTCCATATTTGTATGTGCAGCCAACAGCGAGATCGACGCCATTTGCATCAAAGTTCATCTCAATCGCACCAGCTGCGTGGCTTGCATCCCAAACAACCCATGCACCAAAAGAGCGAACAAAGTCAGTGATAGATTTGATGTCATTTCGTGCACCAGAGCGATATTGGATAACTTCAAAAGTGACGAGTGCGACATCTTCGCTCATATATGGTTTCAAAACATTAACAGTGATGCGCTCATTCTCAGAGATAGTTGGATCTTCATTATCAATTATGACGAGATTGAGACCGAGTTGTTTTGCAATTCCATCGAGGATGTAGCGATCTGTTGGAAAGTTTGCAGCATCGGTAATGATGGTCTTTCGACCAGGGCGAGAGTTGATCGCTGCTAGACAGAGCTGATAGAAATTAACAGAGGTCGTATCGCACACAAGAACCTGACCAGGTGCAGCACCGAGAACTGAGCGACCGAGGAGGTCACCAGCTGGTTGCGCCTCATCGACCCAGTGGCTCCAACCTGTAACCACTTCCCGACCCCACTCATGGGTGAGGAAGTTAGTGACCGCTGTGATGGTCTCGTGGGGTAGTCGACCGAGTGAGTTTCCATCGAGATAGCAGAGATCGGGATCTGTGATGACAAATCGGCTCCGAAAGTGAGCCAGCGGGTCATTCTTATCGAGTTCTAGGGCGTATTCGCGGTCAGTAACCTTCATGATGGAAAGGTACGCTCTCCTACCGTGGCGCGCAATCTTGTAAACATCGAAGAGGTCTCCAAAGCCTTTGATATTCGCCCACTTCTCATAAAGGTCTCCCTCGGAATATCTGAGGGAGAGCGGATCGGCATCGTCGGTCGTAATGGCGCCGGTAAGAGCACCCTGATGCGAATCATCTCAGGTGAAGAGGCAGCTGATGAGGGTCGTGTTACAAAATCTAATGCAACAAATATCGGTTTCCTCGCCCAGATTGATAGCGCAGACCCTAAAGCGACTGTGGGAGAGATTGTTCTTGGAGATCGACAGAAGCATGAGTGGGCAGGTGATGCTCGTATCCGTGAGATCTTCACCGGTCTCTTTGGCGGATTTGATGATCACCTCTTCGAGCGCACAATTGGCAATCTCTCAGGAGGAGAGAAGCGTCGCGTGGGCCTCGCCAAACTATTAATTGATGACATTCAACTGATTTTGCTCGATGAGCCAACTAACCACCTCGATGTTGAGGGTGTGGCATGGCTAGCCGAACATTTAAAGAAGCGCACAGATCTTGCAGTCCTAGTTGTGACCCACGACCGATGGTTTCTTGATGAGATAACAGACCGGACATGGGAAGTCGTTCAGGGAAACGTTGAAGAGTATGACGGCGGATATTCTGCTTTTGTTCTTGCCAAGGCAGAGCGCTCCCGCCAAGCCGCTGCAACTGAGGCACGTCGCAATAACTTGATACGTAAAGAGCTTGCTTGGCTGCGCCGTGGCGCACCTGCAAGAACTACTAAGCCCAAATTCCGCGTTGATGCTGCAAATGAATTGATCTCAGCAGAACCTGCGCCACGTGATGGAAGCGAACTTCTCAAGTTTGCACTCAACCGACTCGGTAAGACGGTGCTTGAAGCAAAAGATATGCAGGTTAACGCTGGCGAAAAAGAGTTGCTCTCACACCTAACCTGGAATATCGGACCAGGAGATCGCATCGGAATTGTTGGCATTAACGGCGCAGGTAAGAGCACCTTGATGCGGGTATTGGCGAGCGAACTCCAACCAGCTGCAGGAAAGCTCACCACTGGAATAACAGTGAAAATAGCCTTCCTCACGCAACATCTCGATGAGCTCGATCCCACATGGCGAGTATTGGAAGCTGTTGAAAAGGTCGCCCAGTATGTCGAGTTGGGTAAAGGAAAGACACTGTCCGCTTCACAACTCTGCGAACGACTGGGATTTGATCGCGATGGCCAATGGACTCCGGTAGGAGATCTCTCTGGCGGTGAACGGAGAAGACTCCAGCTCACACGACTTCTCATGGATGCCCCCAATGTTTTAATGCTCGATGAGCCAACAAACGATTTTGATATTGAAACCTTGACCGAACTCGAAGATCTCTTAGATAGCTTTGGTGGAACACTCTTAGTCGTTTCCCACGATAGATATTTCCTGGAGCGAGTCTGCGACCGTTTTGTCGGACTACTTGGTGATCTCCAATTACGTGATCTGCCTCGTGGTGTTGATGAGTATCTGGAACTCCGTCACAACCAATCAGTGAGTACCTCCTCATCTACTGGCAAGACAAAGACCTCTAACGCTGCCGAAGAGCGCCAGCTAAAGAAGGACCTCACTCGTGTAGAACGCCAGATTGAAAAGGGGAAAGCTGAAGTTGTCCGCTTGACTCAAGAGCAAGAGACATTTGCGATGGATGCAGCGAAGTTGATTGAGATATCCGAGCAACTCGCTAAAGTTTCAGCAGAGCTTGCCACTCGAGAAGAGGAGTGGCTCTCTATCACCATGGCGTTGGAGGGCTAACGATGTTAAAGAGAGAGCATCAACGGCTAGATATCTTGGCGACCATCTCTGGTGTCATGATCGCTCTGCAAGCTCGCGCAAATGGCGAGCTCTCACATCTCCTTGGAAATGGCGTTCAGGCAGCACTGATCTCATTTGGTTCTGGCCTTGCCATTATTGCGGTGATTGCGCTCTTCTCTCCTGCGATTAAAGAGGGAGCTCGTAATCTGCGAGGGGCAGTTTCTCGCCGGGAGCTACCGGCATGGACTCTCTTTGCGGGTGCCCTTGGAGGGACATTTGTAGCGATTCAGACTCATGTTGTGCCTGTAATAGGCGTGGCTATTTACTCTGTCGCATCCATTGCAGGCCAGACAGCAGCCTCGCTCCTAGTTGATCGCCTTGGAATTACCGGGGGAGGCAAGAAAGCAATCACCTTCCGTCGACTAGCAGCTGCTCTCTTCACAGTCTTTGCCGTATTCATCTCGGTCTTCGACCGTATTGAGGCTGAGAACCTCGCCCTCTTTGCCGTCTTTCTAGCAGGATGTGCCGGAGCTGTCGTGGGTGTGCAACGCGCACTTAACGGACAGATTAATGAGCATTCACATCAGAGCTATACAACCTCACTCCTTAACTTCATTATGGGAACTTCCTTTCTTGTTATCTTCTTATCTCTCCTTATTGCATTTGGCGATACCAAGCTCGTTCCACTTCCAACAGGTCCATGGTGGATCTACACCGGTGGTGTAATTGGAGTTATCTATATCGCCTTCACATCTAAGATTGTGCAGCACCTGGGCGTTCTCACCTTCACGCTCTTTAGCGTGGGTGGAAACCTTCTGGGTTCATTATTGATTGACTTAATCGCGCCAACTGATGGTGTTCAAGTGAGCTGGTATTTAGTGACAGGAATTGCGATGACTTATCTTGGAGTTATCGTTGGCGGCGTGAATAATTCACAATCGCGGAGATTATCGAAGCAACAATAAAGAATGCTGCGATTGCATATGAAGAAGTTTTTACCCATGGAAGGGATGCCGCGTAGTAACCAGCGAGGGTGATGCCAGCTCCCCAGAGAATTGCACCGATGATATTTGCTGATAAGAACTTGTAGTAATTCATCTTTGAAATACCTGCGATAGGTGGAACAAAGGTGCGAATCCATGGGAAGAATCTCGCTGCAATAACTGCCCACCATCCGGTGCGCTCATAGAAACTTTCGGCGTTAACGATCATCGCCTGTACTCGCGGAGATTGTCGTTTATCGAGATAGGGCCGCCCGACTACGCGTCCAATAACAAATCCGACCTGATCTCCCACAAAGGCTGCCACCACAATTACTGTTACCAAAATGGCGATATTGACGTTGCCATGAGCTGCAGCAACTAAGCCTGCGCTAAAAAGGATTGAATCTCCCGGGAGAAAGAAGCCAAAGAGAAGGCCGGTCTCAATAAAGACGATTGCACCGACTACGAGGTAGAGAACAAATGGGGCAAGAGTTGAGAATTGAGAGTCGAAGGAAGCTGCGTAGGCGCTCATGGCTACTTCTGGGATGTCTTCTTCACTGCAGCAGCGACCTTGGCCACAACCTGTGAGTCAAAGACACTTGGAACAATGAAAGAAGCGTTGAGTTGAGATGCGCTCACACAATCTGCGATGGCATCTGCGGCAGCAACGAGCAACTCATCTGAAATCTTGGTAGCACCAGCATCGAGGAGCCCACGGAAGATTCCAGGAAAAGCTAAGACATTATTGATCTGATTTGGCTGATCGCTGCGACCCGTTGCAACAACAGTTGCATATTTACGAGCAATCGCTGGATCAATCTCTGGATTTGGATTGGCAAGAGCAAAGACAATCGAATTCTTTGCCATGGAGATGACATCATCTTCGGTGATGACATTAGGTGCTGAAACTCCAATAAAGACATCGGCGCCAGCCATCGCTTGGTGAATATCGCCTTGGAAGTTATCTGGATTTGAATTCTCGATAAACCAGCGGCGCATTGGATCTTCACCTTGTGAAGACTTTGAGATCACACCATCGAGATCAAAGGCGACGATATTTTTCGCACCTCCCAAGACAAGGAGGCGAGCAATCGCGGTTCCGGCAGCACCTGCTCCACTCATCACAATCTTCACATCGCTCAACTCTTTATTGACAAGGCGCAGTGAGTTACGAAGAGCTGCAAGAACAACAATGGCAGTTCCGTGCTGGTCATCATGGAAAACTGGGATATCGAGAAGCTCACGTAGTCGAGCTTCAATCTCGAAGCAACGTGGTGCTGAGATATCTTCCAAGTTGATTCCGCCATACACAGGTGCAAGCAGTTGAACGGTGCGAACAATCTCATCGACATCCTGAGTATCGAGGCAGACTGGCCAAGCATCGATATCGGCAAAGCGCTTAAAGAGAACAGCCTTACCCTCCATCACCGGAAGGGCTGCTGCAGGGCCGATATTTCCAAGGCCCAGCACTGCTGAACCATCGGTAACAACTGCGACTGTATTGCGCTTCATGGTGAGGCGTCGAACATCGCTTGGGTCATCAACGATCGCCTGGCAAATACGAGCAACTCCTGGCGTATAGGCACGGGAGAGATCATCACGAGTCTTCAATGGAACTTTAGAGTTAATTTCAAGCTTTCCACCGAGGTGGAGAAGGAAGGTGCGATCGCTCACCTTCCGAACGGTCAGACCTGCATGAGCTGCAAGCGCTGCATTGATATCTTGTGCATGATCTTTATCGATAGTGTCACAGGTGATATCAACAACGACGCGATCGAGGTGAGATTCAACGACATCGAGTGCGGTGATTGTGGCACCAGCAGAGGTAACTGTTGCAGTGACGAGCGCTACGGGTTGAAGTTCAGGTGAACCTTCAACGCGGATTGTGATTCCATACCCAGGAGATGTTGATGCCATTACACAACTCCGTAGAGGCGATCACCAGCATCACCAAGACCAGGAACGATATAACCATGCTCATTGAGCTTCTCATCGAGTGATCCAGTTACCAAAGTAATGGGAACTCCAGAATCTTTAAATGCATCTTCAACAACCTTGATTCCCTCAGGTGCTGCCAAGAGACAGATTGCAGTGATCTCAGTGGCGCCGCGCTCAAGAAGATAGTTAAACGCTGCAACGAGCGTTCCACCGGTTGCAAGCATCGGATCGAGAACAAAACATTGACGGCCTGCAAGATTTTCTGGGAGGCGATTTGCATAGGTGCTCGCTTGGAGAGTCTTCTCATCACGGACCATGCCGAGGAATCCAACTTGTGCTGTTGGAAGCAACTTTGTCATACCTTCAAGCATTCCAAGACCAGCGCGAAGGATGGGAACAACGACTGGTCGAGGCTCTGCCATCTTCAACCCAGTTGTCTCGGTGACGGGGGTTGTGATCTTTACAGTCTCAGTCTTCACATCGCGTGTTGCCTCATAGGCAAGGAGTGTGACGAGCTCTTCTACGAGTCGTCGGAAAGTAGGCGAATCTGTGCGCTCATCACGGAGAACAGTTAATTTATGGGAGATAAGCGGGTGATTGGCGACATGTACTTTCATGGCTCCAACCATACCGATAAAGTCGGGCTATGCAGAATAACGATGAGCTCATGCGCCTAGCCCTTGATGTGGCGCGCATCGCACCGCAGACGGGAGATATTCCAGTAGGCGCTGTCATTGTAAACAGCGAGGGCGTTGTTGTCGGCAAAGGCTTTAATGAGCGAGAGGCCAATAACGATCCAACTGCGCATGCCGAAGTTGTAGCAATTCGCAGCGCAGCAAGTCGACTACAGAAGTCTCGCCTTGATGGCTGCACTTTAATTGTCACACTAGAGCCTTGTGCGATGTGTGCAGGTGCAATTGCACAGTCGAGAATCTCCAAAGTTATCTATGGCGCATGGGATGAGAAAGCAGGAGCGGTAGGTTCTGTCTGGGATGTATTGCGAGATCCTCGCTCCATCTTCAATGTTGAAGTTATTGCAGGTGTCCTCGAGCAAGAATGTGCAGAACTTCTCACCGATTTCTTCAAAGATAAGTAGTTCTTAGATCACCAATTCGTAGGATGGATTGAGGATGACGAAGCTTCCCTCTTCCTCTCCCACCATTCCTTCAGCGCGAACTTCCATACCAACTTCAAGGCCAGCAATCTCACGACGTCCAAGGAAGTTAAGTGTTACGCCACCGGTCTCATCCCACACTTCTACCTGGAGCGTTGGCGCGCTGCCACGAGGCGCGGTGGAGATTGATGTGACACGACCTTGAACATGTGCGCGCTTGCGCCACTCAATCTTGCCGATTGGAGTGATGTGTTCTGCGTAGTGGCTCACCGGCGTAAATGGCATATCAGCTCGAGTTGCAACGGGCGCAGCTGGCGCCGCCTTCACTGGAGCAACCTCATGATTATGAAGAATATCGAGCGGCTTATCTGCAGTCATATTGTTAACGTCAAACGGAATAATCGTTGCCACTACTCGCTTTAACTGAGAAATTGGTGCTGCAATTTCTTCAGCAGTTTGATCGTGAAGAAGACGACCAAGGAATCGTGAGTAAGAGCGACGAGGCAGAAGAAGCGTCAGTTCGACATCAGGCTTCTGAGTCTTACGGATTGCGTAATCAACGGCGGAGTTAGCAATGCGTCGGTCCGGACAATCGATCAGCTCCAAAGGAACATCTTCGAGCGCTTGTGACTCGGCCCATGCACGTTGAATATCTTCGGCATGGCGATCATCAATAACAAAGTGAACTGCCTTGATCTTATGTGGGCGAAGGCTTCTCGCATAACGAACAGCGCCAACAGTTGCTAGGTCAACGTTATCGACCAGGATGGTCACATCGTGACGCGCAATTGAAGTTGCTCGCTCTTGCTCTTCCTTCACCTTCAACGCTTCTTGCTCGCGCACATACTGACGACGGAAGCGCAGGAATGTCATCACCATGATTGGTGCAGTAACTAGAACAAGCCATGCACCTTCCGTGAACTTCACAATTGAGAAGATGATGACGATAAGGAGTGAGACACCACCGGCGAGTGAGTTGATGACCACCTTAATCTTCCATGATTCAGGGCGGGTGCGTAGGGCGTGCTTGGTCATTCCAAAGCCAGCCAAGGTAAAGCCTGTAAAGACTCCGAGGGCATAGAAGGCAACGAGGTGCTCTACCGATCCGCCGGTAATAAAGACAAGGAAGAGTCCGCCGCCTGAGAGAAGGAGAATTCCATTTGAGAAGGCGAGGCGGTGGCCGCGCTTTGTGAGCTGGCGTGGAAGGTAGCCATCGGTTGCAACAAAGTTACAGAGCAATGGGAACGCGCTATATGTTGTATTAGCGCCAGCGAAGAGGATAAGCATCGTTGCCAGCTGCACAAGCAAGAACATCACTCCACCGAATGCGCCTTCACCAACTGCCGCCTTTGCAACCTGAGAAATCACAGTTGGATAGCCTGATTCGTAAGGAACAGCATGGATGTGGCTGGAGAACCATGAAACACCGAGAACGAGAGTTCCAAGGAGCAGGCTCATCGTTACCAGGGTGCGCTTTGCATTGACATGCTCTGGTGTCTTAAAGAGTGCAACGCCATCTGAGATTGCCTCAAGTCCAGTGAGCGAAGATCCACCGTTAGCAAATGCGCGGAGCAAAATAAAGATTGATGCTGCAGTGAGTAGACCTTGTGCTTCACCAATCTCAACAGCGCCTGGCGCATATGGATCGAGCATTGGGAGTGTTCCATTGATTAAACGCCATGTTCCCATGGAGAAGACAATGAACATACATCCGACGAAGAAGTAAGTTGGGAAGGCAAAAGCTTTACCCGCCTCTTTCACACCACGGAGATTTCCGTAGGTCAAGATTGCAATAACTCCAACAATCATATGCATCTTCCACGGAGCAAGACTTGGGAAGGTCGAGATGATTGCCGCCACGCCAGCTGCAGATTGAATTGCAACAGTGACGAGGTAGTCGAGCATAAGTGCAACAGCGGCGATCTGCGCTGTGACTGGACCGAAGTTATCTCGCGCAACTATGTATGCGCCACCGGTCTTTGTGTAGACATCGATGACGTTGCGATAAGAGAGAGTAATAAGAATAAGAATGCCAATCACCACAGCAGTCATCGGCATGATGATTCCGAACGCTGCAAGACCAAAGGCTGGGAGAAGCGCAATCAAAATCTGTTCTGAACCATAGGCAGATGATGAGATGCAGTCAGAGGAGAGAATTCCGAGCGCATATCTCTTACTCAAACGCTGATGGCCAAGTGAGTGGCGGTTATGTGGTGCGCCTAAGAGGCGTCGCTTGATCTTGTATCGAAGTGGGTCACGAAGATGTGCATGTTCCTTAAGGGCCTCAGGCGCTGGTGCACCATCTGTCCATGACTTTGCCACGATGTAACTCCCTTAAGACCTGCTCGATGAAGTGGTCTTACCAATAAACAGCTCTTTTGATAGGGTCATCTTATGCGCACACAGTTATATATAGATGGTCAATGGGTCGATGGAAGCGGAACTCTCGAGGTAATTGACCCGAGCGATGGCTCAGTTATCGCTTCAGTTGCGACCTCAAGCGATGAGCAGAACCTTGCCGCTGTGGCAGCAGCCGATCGCGCCTCAGCCAGCTGGGCTGCAACCGCCCCTCGTGTGCGCGCTGAAATCCTTCGCAAAGCATTTGAGATTATGACTGCTGAGGCAGATCAGATCGCTGAGTTAATCTCACGCGAGAATGGAAAGGCCCTTCCTGATGCCCGGGGTGAGGTCGGCTATGCAGCTGAATTCTTCCGTTGGTTCTCTGAAGAAGCGGTGCGCACCCCAGGAGATTTCCGACTCTCTCCCTCTGGCGATAAGCGAATCTTGGTAACACACCAACCGATTGGCGTCTCACTTCTTATTACACCGTGGAATTTTCCGGCGGGAATGGCAACGCGAAAGATCGGCCCTGCTGTTGCAGCTGGCTGCACCATGATTTTAAAACCTGCTGGTGAAACACCGCTAACGGCTCTCTACATCGTCGACATCATGGAGCGCGCTGGACTTCCTAAGGGAGTCCTCAATGTGATTCTTCCAGCACAGACCGGACCTGCAATCTCAAAGCTTCTCCATGATCCACGAGTAAAGAACCTCTCATTCACTGGCTCCACACAAGTGGGAAAGATCCTCTTGCGAGAGGCTGCAGATCAGGTTATCCGTTGCTCCATGGAGCTTGGTGGCAATGCACCATTTGTTGTCCTCGATGATGCAAATATCGAAGAGGCAGTTAAAGGTTTAATGTTGGCGAAGATGCGCAACGGAGGTGCAGCCTGCACAGCAGCTAACCGCATCTATGTTGCTCGCTCAATTGGCGATAAGTTCATCGCTGAGTTTGCTAAGTCAATGGCTGCGATGAAGATGGGTGTTGGTCGCGAGAGCGGAACAACTCTCGGCGCCTCTGTCTCACTTAAAGAGCGCAATAAGATTGCAGAGCTCGTTGAAGGTGCAACATCTCGCGGCGGAAAGGTTCACCTCGGTGGCAAGACCCCAGATGGAGCAGGAGCTTTCTATCCAGCAACAATTGTTGAGGTTGCCAAAGATGATGAGATCCTCGTCAATGAAGTCTTTGGTCCGGTCGCACCAGTTGTCCTCTTTGACACAGATGAAGAGGCGCTCGCACTCGCAAATGACACCGACTATGGCTTGATCTCTTATGTTTATTCAGAAGATCTCAAGCGCGCCCTCCGCTTTGCTGAAGCGATGGAGTCAGGAATGGTTGCAATCAACAGGGGCATGGTCTCAGATCCGGCAGCGCCATTTGGTGGTGTGAAGCAATCTGGTCTTGGACGTGAAGGTGGATTCGATGGAATCCATGAATTCCTTCAGACTAAATATATTGGTGTTGAGATCTAATATTTACTAACAATTTCAGATTCAAGCCAAGCCATCATCTCCATAAGATCACCCTTGCCTTCTTCCCCAAATACAGAGATGGGAGCGCTTGTGAGTGGCCCTGCGTATGACATTGAGGTGGGGGGTTTGATGGAACCAATAACTCGCCCTTGAGCTAATTCAATCTTCGCAAGGGTGCCATTGAACTCCCAAATTACAGAAGAATTAGCCAACAACTCTTCTGCAAGGGACTCATATCTAGAAAGATTGCCAGAGATTCTCTCGTCAAGAATCTCTTCAAATGATTTGTTGGATTCCACTGAATAACCCCCTTATGCCATTAGCGATTTTATCTTAAGTGCCGCAGTTAAGGGGTTTAGGTTTAATTGAGTAGGTCTCTCCCGCAAATAACCACTGCCCACCCACCAAGGCTTGAGAGGTTGCAACACCGTAGTAATACGTTAGCTTTTCATTTTTGCAGCGAACAAGAGCATTATTCATCTCGACTCTAAACCCGCTTGAAGTTGAGTGAGCAGGATTCGTTTGAAAAGTTCTTACCTCGTGATCAAAGAAATCTCCGCGTTTCATAATTTTAAGCTTAATAGTGACCTGGCGCTGTAGAACCGAACAGATAGAACGCGCCTTGACTTTCACATATGTTGCGCCTTCATACTTGAGCTTCCCCTTGGAAATGTGTGCATAATCAACCTCCAAGCGACAAGGAGCCTTAACGCTTTCAGACGATGTTTTTGCATTTGCTGAGGGAGTGATTGCTATTGAAAGAATTATCGATAGAGCAATTGCATTGAATTTCATTGATTTCATGAGCGAAGATTTACTTTATTTTTCCATTATTTAAAGAGGGCATCCCCCAGAAAATAATCATTGGAAATGTGACGGAATGTAGTTTTACTAGTAATAATCGAGCTAAATACTGGAGATTAAGATTTCTTAATCAATTGAAGCAGAAAGTGCAACACAATCCCAACGACTATCGCCCAGATTAAATCAATGGTGATCGTCATGACTGCTGTGACTATGTAGGTGGTGACCTCTTGCCACGTGGAAGTTAACTGTTCGCGAACGCTCTTTGGATTGAGAATGCGAATCGAAGTTCCGATTAAGACACCTGCGATTGCAGGAAGTGGGATCAGCGCAAATAAGGGGGAGAGAAGAAGGACCACAACAAGAAGGAAGAGCGCATGAATCATTGCTGACATCTTCGTCTTGCCACCAGAGCGGATATTGACGCTTGTGCGCGCAATTGCTCCTGTTGCAGGTTGGCCACCGAAGATAGATGCTGCCATCGTTGCCAACCCTTGGCCAAAGAGCTCTTTATTAGGCTCGAATCTCTTCTCTGCCCCAGATAACCCATCTGCTACTCGGGCCGCAAGGAGAGATTCAATTGCGGCCAAAATTGCGATGAGAAATGCGGGTGTGATGAGGGATGTTGCAAAGGAGAGGTCATCGCCCTTCCAGAGGAAAATATTGCGGGGAATATCGCCGATCTTCGCCACATCTAAGTGAAATATCGCAACTACAAGCGTCGTGATGGCGAGAGCGGAGAAGCTCGCCGGAATATAGGGCTTGAGCTTTAATCGTTCGACAACTTTCACTATGTTGAATTTGATTAGGAGTGTGAGTAGGAGAATGATGAGCGTGGAAAGATGAGCACCTTCTTTCATTGCTGTGTTTATGGTGTTAACAGCGATTTGTAGTGTGCGTTCACCCTCACCTTTCGCAACACCGAGAGCCATCGGTAGTTGTTGCAGGGCAATTACAACGGCGATTCCAAGGGTGAATCCCTCAACCACTGACCACGGAATCCGATTGATAATTGTGCCAAGGCGAATCAATGACATTGCAATCACGATTGCTCCTGCCATCAAACCCAATACTGGGATTGCTACTATGCCATTTTCTGCAATGACAGGAATCAAGATGACAGTCATCGCACCAGTCGGTCCACTTACTTGAAAACGAGATCCTCCAAATATCGCTGCGATAAATCCGGCGATGATTGCAGTGGTGATTCCAGCTTGGGCAGTCATGCCGGATGTGATTCCAAAACCAATGGCAAGGGGGAGAGCGACAATTCCAACGGTGATACCAGCAACTACATCACGGCCAAATTGCTCTCGACCGATCCAGAAATCTTCCCGATGGAAGTATGCGAGCTTCAATTATCTTTCTTGCGAACCTTATTAACAGTGCGAGTCACATGATGCTTTGTGCGATTGAGAAGAACTTCAGCCCAGGCAAATTCAGAGGCGAGGAGAGCAAAGCCGGCGATAAGAAGCGGAATACCTGGAATTACAGGAAGGACTAATCCAGTGAGGCCAAGGGCTACGAGAGTTCCACCGACAGTTGCAGCGATGACCCAGCGAAGTGGATGCGGCAGGCGCTTCCAATTGTTCTTTACCCAGAGCCATCGAGTACGCATGAGAGGAGTTTAAGTCTGCTTTCTATGTAAAGTCTTAAGAAATGTTGCGGAGGATGAGGGATTTGAACCCTCGATAGGTTTCCCTATACACGCTTTCCAAGCGTGCGCACTCGGCCGCTATGCGAATCCTCCCGCGCCACCACCCCCACCTAGGCGTGAGCGGTAACTGGCTAAGGGTAGCGGTGTGAGAAGTCCCCTCTGACACATAAGATTGGGCCAGATCTCCGGTGCGACGGCACCGTTCTCGAACTCCCCCAGGGTAGGAATACAGCAAGGGTAGAGGCGCTCTGTTGGGTGCACCGGAGGTCCTATTACGAGCAGATCCTCTGGTCAATTAGAAGTGAATTGAATCAGAGCTATCGAAGGGTATGGCTATGAGCCTTGCGTTATATAGAAAGTATCGCCCATCTGTATTTGCAGATGTGATCGGACAAGAGCACGTCACTGTGCCGCTCTCCAACGCCCTCGAATCCGGAAAGACCCACCACGCCTATCTCTTTAGCGGTCCACGTGGTTGTGGCAAGACATCATCTGCTCGAATCATGGCGCGCTCGCTCAACTGTGAGAAAGGCCCAACACCTACACCATGCGGTGAGTGCCAATCATGTAAAGATCTCGTTGCCAATGGTCCAGGTTCACTCGATGTTATCGAACTCGATGCTGCAACCCACGGCCTTGTTGATGATGCGCGCGATCTTCGTGATAAAGCATTCTTTGCGCCGGTTCAAAGTAAATACAAAATCTATATCATCGACGAGGCTCATCAACTTGGTCCAGGTGCTGCAAACGCTCTCCTTAAAGTTGTAGAAGAACCACCAGCACACGTCATCTTTATCTTTGCAACAACTGAGCCAGAGAAGTTGATTTCAACAATTCGCTCTCGCACCCATCACTATCCATTCCGTTTAGTTCCACCTGGAACTCTTGCTGCGCACTTAGAAAAGGTCTGCGAATCAGAAGGCGTGAAAGTTGCTAAGGGAGTTATCCCACTTGTTGTTCGCGCATCAGGCGGATCTGTGCGTGATGCCCTCTCTGTTCTTGGCCAACTATTAGCTGGTGCTGGTAAAGATGGTGTGAGCTATGAGATTGCAGTCCAACTTCTCGGTTTCACAGATGGTGCCCTCCTTGATGATGCGATGGATGCAATCGCAGCGCGTGATGGAGCAACGCTCTTTCAGACCATCGATCGAGTCATTGAATCAGGACACGATCCACGTCGCTTCACCCAAGATTTGTTGGAACGTCTGCGCGATCTGATGATTGTCGATGCGCTGCAAGCAACAAATGCAAATAGCATCTTGCGTGAACTGCCTGATGATCAATTGGGTCGGATGCGCCTGCAGGCTCAGAACATCGGACAAGCATCGCTCTCTCGCGCTGCAGATATTGCAGCAGAGGGCCTTACCCAAATGCGTGGAGCGACTGCACCACGCCTCATCCTTGAACTTATCTGCGGCCGCATCTTGCTCCCTATCGGAGATAACGGTGAGGCAGGGCTCCTTGCGCGTATTGAACGCTTGGAACGCGTTGAGAAGATTGCACCTACTTCACAAACAGCTCCTGCAGTTGCAAAGGTAGCGGCGCCAAAGGCTGCGCCTGTGAATGAGGTAGATCGCGCTGATTATGTCTCTCGCGCAACAGCAGAGGCGGTTCGGGAACCTGCACCAGTTGTTGAAGAGAAGAAGATTGTCGATGCAGTAACAACCGCAGCACCTGCAGCGAAGATCGATTCAATGGATGTCTCAGGACTTCGTCGGATGTGGCCTGAGGTTATTGAGAATGTGAAGAAGCGTCGCCGCCTCACCTGGTCGCTATTGAGCGCAAGCGCGCAGATTCTCGGCGTGGACGATAAGAACATCACAATTGGAATCGTAAACGCTGGCGCTCGTGATTCGTTTATTCGCAGTGAATCTGATGCAATCTTGCGCGAGGCGTTTATTGAGATTGTGGGTCTTGATCGCAAGATTGAGGTCACCGTTGATCCAAGTATCGACACCACCAGCACGCCAGAGGCTCGCGCAGTCCGCACGACCGAGGCGCCAACTGACCCAACCCAGTTAACAGGAGCTGCTCTGCTTGCAGCAGAGCTCGGTGCAACCATCATTAGTGAAACGAAGCACGACTAATGTCTAACGGAATGTATGAAGGCGCGATTCAAGATCTGATTGATGCTCTTGGACGACTTCCCGGAATTGGACCAAAATCTGCGCAACGTATTGCATTCCATATCTTGCAATCAGATTCAGAGATTGCAGATTCACTGGTAGAAGCAGTTCGCACAGTCAAAGAGCGAGTGAAGTTCTGTAGTGAATGCGGAAATGTCTCTGAGGAAGAGCAGTGCCGCATCTGCCGCGATCCACGTCGTGATCCATCAAAGATCTGCGTCGTTGAAGAGTCGAAAGATGTGATTGCAATTGAGCGCACGCGAGAGTTCCGCGGCAAGTATCACGTCCTTGGTGGAGCAATTAGTCCGATCGATGGAATTGGACCTGATCAACTTCGCATCCGTGAGCTGATGCAGCGCCTCTCTGATTCAACAATCACTGAGATCATCTTGGCGACCGACCCCAACCTCGAGGGGGAGGCGACAGCTACCTACCTCGCCCGCCTCATCAAGCCGATGGGTATTAGCGTCTCCCGCCTGGCATCTGGCCTACCTGTAGGCGGAGATCTCGAATATGCCGATGAGGTCACGCTCGGTAGAGCATTTGAAGGCCGAACCCACCTCTAGTCTCAATATTTGGATAGAACCCTATTTCATATATTGAGATAATCAGAAATTCGGCTAGCGCGTATCCCCGATGGGGTTCATGCTTAACCCATGGCGCTCATAGTTCAGAAATATGGTGGATCTTCAGTCGCTGATGCCGATGGCATGAAGCGCGTTGCTGCACGCATTGTGGCGACGAAGAAGGCGGGCAATCAAGTCGTTGTTGTCGTCTCAGCTATGGGCGATACCACCGATGAATTGATCGATCTTGCCAATCAGGTCTCTCCCATCCCACCAGGACGTGAGCTCGATATGTTGCTCACCGCAGGAGAGCGGATCTCGATGGCCCTTCTTGCCATGGCCATTAACAATCTTGGATTTGAAGCGCAATCATTTACCGGTTCACAAGCTGGCGTGATTACCGATTCAACCCATGGCAAGGCGCGCATTATCGATGTGACACCGGGTCGAATCACAGAAGCTATTGAAGCAGGAAATATTGCAATCGTTGCTGGCTTCCAAGGAATCTCGCAGGACACAAAGGACATTACAACTCTCGGTCGTGGTGGATCAGATACGACAGCGGTTGCACTCGCTGCAGCACTTGATGCAGATGTCTGTGAAATCTACACAGATGTTGATGGAATCTTCTCAGCGGATCCTCGCGCAGTGCCAGCGGCTCGTAAATTAGAGACAGTCACATATGAAGAGATGCTGGAACTTGCAGCAGCTGGAGCAAAGGTTCTCCATCTGCGTTGCGTTGAATATGCACGTCGCTACAACCTACCAATCCACGTCCGTTCATCATTTTCACCACTAGAAGGAACATGGGTAGTTGAGAACCACCCAGAAGGAGGCACCATGGAGCAAGCAATCATCGCCGGCGTCGCACACGATAAGTCAGAGGCGAAGGTAACAATCGTTGGTGTTCCTGATCGCACCGGTGTTGCAGCGCGAATTTTCCAGGCACTTGCAGATAACGATCTCAATATCGACATGATTGTTCAGAATGTCTCCGCTGCAGCAACTGGCCTCACCGATATCTCCTTCACACTTCCAAAGGCAGATGGCGCTGAGGCGACCAATGTTTTGAAGAAGATTCAAGGCGAAGTTGGCTTCGTATCGATTCAATATGACGACACCATTGGCAAGCTCTCATTGGTGGGAGCTGGAATGCGTTCACACCCTGGTGTGACAGCAACATTCTTTGCTGCCATGGCTGAAAATGGCGTCAATATCGAGATGATTTCAACCTCTGAAATCCGCATCTCTATCATCGTTCGTGAGACAGATCTCGAGCGCGCAGCAAAGGCTGCTCACACTGCTTTTGGCCTTGATTCAGATCAGAACGAGGCTGTCGTATATGGAGGAACCGGACGATGACTCAAGCGCAATCAGGAAAGAAGCCATCCCTTGCAGTAGTTGGTGCAACTGGTGCGGTTGGCACTGTAATGCTCGGGATCCTCTCTGAGCGCCCTGATGTCTGGGGAGAGATTCGACTTATTGCATCTGCGCGCAGTGCAGGAAAGAAATTAATCTGTCGTGGCGAAGAACTCACCGTTGTCGCGCTCTCACCAGAGGCATTTGATGGCATTGATGTTGCGATGTTCGACGTTCCAGATGAGGTATCTGCTGAATGGGCACCAGTTGCAGCATCACGTGGTGCGGTAGTTGTCGATAACTCAGGCGCATTTCGCATGGATAAAGATGTTCCACTCGTTGTTCCTGAGGTTAATCCGCAAGATGTGAAGAACCGTCCTCGTGGAATCATTTCAAACCCAAATTGCACAACGCTCTCCATGATCGTTGCAATGGGTGCACTCCATAAAGAATATGAATTGAAGGAGCTTGTAGTCTCTTCTTATCAGGCAGCATCAGGTGCGGGACAGGCAGGTATCGACACACTTCGTGCTCAAATCGATCATGTTGCTGGCAAAGTTGTCGGCGATGTCGCAGGCGATCTTCGCGCTGTCATTAAAGATAATGGACCATTCCCAGCTCCTCTTGCAATGAACGTTGTTCCATGGGCAGGCTCATTAAAGGAAGATGGTTATTCATCTGAAGAACTTAAGGTCCGTAATGAATCACGGAAGATTCTTGGTCTGCCAAACCTGAAGGTTTCAGCGACATGTGTGCGAGTTCCGGTAATCACAACTCACTCCCTTACAGTTCATGCGACATTTGCGAAGGAGCCATCACGTAAGGCGGCGCAAGATATTCTGGAGAATGCAGCTGGAGTGAAGTTGGTTGATGATCCAGAGAACCATAAGTTCCCAACGCCAGCCGATGTTGTCGGCACCGACCCAACATGGGTAGGTCGCGTTCGTAAGAGCCTCGATGACCCAATGTCATTAGATCTCTTTGTCTGTGGCGATAACTTGCGTAAGGGAGCGGCTCTCAATACCGCTCAAATCGCAGAACTCTTAGCCGTTGAATTCACTCGCTAAGAATCCCTTTATGAGCAAGTAGACTACGAACATGTCGATTGTCGTAGCCGGTGGCACTGGCCTTGCCGGTTCCGCGATAGTTCGCGCTTATCAAGCAGCAGGCCATGAGGTTATTCCGGTCAGCCGCAAGGTGGTCGATCTCCTCGATCGCGATGCCACCTTCGCCTTTATCAAGGATGTGAAGCCATCTCTGATTGTCGATGCGGCAGCTAAGGTCGGTGGAATTGGTGCCAACAACACCTATCCCGTTGAGTTCCTCAGCGATAACGTTCGTATTCAGAGCAATCTCATGGAGGCGGCTCACGCTGCCGATGTTGAGAAGTTTATCTTCCTTGGTTCAAGTTGTATCTACCCTCGTGATTGCGCACAACCCATTAAAGAGGAGTACCTCCTCACCGGTCCGCTCGAAGAGACCAACTCTGCCTACGCGATTGCAAAGATTGCTGGCATTGAGTTGATTAAATCTTTCCGGAAAGAGTATGGCCGTAAGTGGATCTCGCTGATGCCAACAAATCTCTATGGAGTCAACGATAACTTTGAACTTCAGGGATCACACGTCTTGCCCGCCTTTATTCGCCGCTTTGTGGAAGCAGCTGAGAAGGGCGCTTCCGTGGAAACTCTCTGGGGAACTGGATCTCCTAAGCGCGAATTCCTCCATGTTGATGATTTAGCGGCTGCAGTCGTGCACCTCGGTAATTCCTATGATTCATCGGAGCACCTCAATATCGGAACTGGTGAAGACCTCACCATCAAGGAATTGGCTGAATTGGTAGCCGAGCTTGCTGGATTTAAGGGTGAACTAGCGTGGGATTCATCGAAGCCTGATGGAACACCTCGTAAGGTTCTCGATGTATCTAAGGCGAAGGCCCTTGGATGGGAACCAAAGATTTCATTACGCGATGGAGTTGCATCAACTATCGCTTGGTATAAAGATGCAGTGGCAAAGGGAGAAGTACGACGATGAGTAGAAAAGTAGCCCTCATAACTGGAGTTACCGGTCAAGATGGTTCATACCTTGCAGAGTTCTTGCTCGCAAAGGGATATGAAGTCCATGGCCTCATTCGTCGATCATC
>JACCDV010341552.1_pt1 | contig 69503 bp, 69 predicted proteins | sample 7446131 | NCBI WGS metagenome assembly JACCDV01 (sample SAMN15323448, study PRJNA562643) | freshwater metagenome | isolation source: river surface water | place: USA:Blue River Watershed | collected 2017-08-17
AATTCCCTGACTTTAGTCATGGGGAGGTTCAAAAAGAGGTCAAGGATCTTTTAGCAGCAAAAACAAGCACCGATTAAGCGATATCTTTAAATGTTAATTTGGGATTTTGCGATTGAGCGTACTGTTTTTCCCATGCAGAAGAAAAAAGAACAATAGGCCTTTCAAGAGCATCTAAAGCCAAAATAGCATTTGTCGGTTTTTTAAAAGAGTTTAGATCTCCTTCCACCCAAGAAGAACACTCGAACGGAAGATAACTAATAGTTGTTTCTACTCCATATTCATCTTTTAAACGAAACTGCATAACTTCAAACTGCAATTTTCCAACTGCAGAAAAAATATACTTTCCTAATCCGCCCTGCTCTTTTAAAAGTAAAATAGCACCTTCATCAGTCAGCTGCTCTATCCCCTTATCAAATGATTTTCTTTTTGCTGTATCTTTAGGTTCGACACGAGCAAAAACTTCAGGCTGAAACTGAGGTAAAGGTGGATAGCGGAATCCTTTTTCAATTGATAGAGTATCCCCGATTGCTAAAAGACCGGGGTTGATTACACCGACAATATCCCCGGGATAGGCACAGTCTAACGTCTGTCTGTCTCCAGCAACCATCCCATGCGGTCGCGATAGACGAATTTCTCTTTTAAGGCGGTGATGGTAAACGACCAAATCCCTTTCAAACTTTCCACTGCATACCCTTAAAAAGGCCATATTATCCCGATGTTTGCGATTCATATTGGCTTGCAATTTGAAAATATAAGCTGAAAAAGGTTTTAAAACGGGATCGATTGCAAGAGTTGTTTCTGTTTTATCATCGATGGCAAAGTAAGGTCTTGGACTGGGTGCAAATTGAATGAACGCATCAAAAAACGGCTCAATTCCAAAATTAGTTAAAGCGGAGGCAAAAAATACAGGAGTAACATCCCCGTCCAGAAAGCGCTTTAGATCAAATTGATTACCGGCTGATTCGATCAAACTTAGACCATCTAAAAGTTCCTGATAAACACGCTCTTCAACTTCCGACTTCAAATCCTCTAAGGAGCGGTAATGAATAATCGCTTTTTGACTTCCGCCAGGACCTGCTTTTTGAAAGATTAAAGCTTGTTTTTGCAAGCGATCATATACCCCTTGAAAATCTTTTCCGAACCCTATCGGCCAATTTAGTGCGGTTGATTCGATCCCCAGTAATTTTTCTACTTCGTCCATTAAATCTAATGGATCTCTTCCGGGAGTGTCCATCTTATTGATCAATGTCATCACTGGAATCTTTTTAATCCGACAAGCCTCGAATAATTTGCGCGTTTGTTTTTCCACCCCTTTTGCAGCATCGATGACCATAATAGCGCAATCGGCAGCGGTTAAAGTTCTGTAGGTGTCGATGGAAAAATCTTCGTGACCAGGAGTATCCAAGATATTAATAGTCATCCCTTTGTAAGTAAACTGCATCGCTGAAGCAGTAATAGAAATTCCCCTTTCTTGCTCCATCGTCATCCAATCTGAAGTAGCAGCCTTTTGATTCTTTTTTCCCCTTACCATCCCCGCTGTTTGCAGCATGCCAGAGTAGAGTAACAATTTTTCAGTAAGGGTTGTCTTACCGGCATCTGGGTGAGAAATGATAGCAAAGGTGCGTCGCTTTAGGGTTTCTTCTTGGATCTCTTGTTGGCTCATGATATCTTCATTCTTGACTTTTCGATTGGAATCTGGCTTAGATGATATCAAATTTAAGATAGTAGTGCATGCGGTTTTTTTATATCTTTTTTATTTGCATCATCAGTTTGACAAAACAGGGGTTTTCAAAGGCGCTTGATAATAGCGGAATGGTGCCTCTATTATCTTTTGGAATCGGTTCTTTTAACGTCCAACGAGAGCGTCGGACAGCCGAATTTCAAATCGAATATAAGTTTGCAAAATCACTTTTTATGGCAAGGCCGATGATAGGAGCTTTTATGACTTCTAAATCTGCATTTTACGTTTACACTGGTATCGGTTGGGACTTACATTTTTCCCGTTATTTAGTCCTCACTCCAAGTTTTGCCCCTGGTTTATATTTTCAAGGCAATGACAAAAATTTAGGATATCCCCTTGAATTTCGAACATGTATGGAACTTTCTTATAAATTCAAAAACAAAGCAAGAATTGGGGCGATGTTTTATCATTTGTCTAATGCTTCTATCAGCAAAAGGAACCCTGGAGAGGAAAGTTTGATCCTCTTTTACGCTATCCCTTTAACATACGGTTCTAATTAACCTTTACTTTGCATATTGAAACTGCCAGTAAGGGTGGGATAAATCTTTTTCATATTGATTTGTTTCAGGATTAAAAATTTTCACAGGATCGATATTTTCTCCATAGCGCAGCATGAGATAATCTTTAGTTTGATTGGGAACTGGCAATAAAAGACCATCAAAATGAGCAAGTTTAAGTGGAAAAACCTGATTGAAATCACTCGGTTGAGTGTACAATCGTTCCCTTGTTTTCCAACCCTCCGGAAGAAAAATGCTATTTTCATTCCCGATGATATAGCGCACCTGTTTTTTAACTGGATCGACATCAAAAACATAAATATCGATCAAAGCGTGTGTTTTTTTGACATAAACTTTCAAATAAGAACCAGGGCGATCTCGACCAGACCAATCTTGAACTTCGTATAGCAAAGGATCTAAATTTTGAAGCGCTTTAAAAGCATTGAAAAAATCAGGCTTCAAAATTGAGAGATCGATATCAAAATCCCATGGGATGACACCTCCATATCGATAAGCTCCAAGACAAGTTCCGCAATCGATCCAAAATGGAATTTGGTGTGTTCGAAAAATTGCAGTGATCTCCTCTAGTGCCTTTTTCTCCATCCCGAGATTTTTGACATCGTCAATTCTTCTTTTATGATTTTGACAGTCAGCAAAATCCATTTTAGATTCATCGACAATCTGAATCCCGATTTGACGGTAATAATCTAAATTTGGGAAAGTTTTCCCATCTTTCATCCATTTGAGGTAATTTTGATGAAGAGCCTGAACATCGGAATCGATTAAAGCAAACCCTTTTAGTAGCATCCCTAAAGAATAACTAAAGGGCAAAACAGCGATAGAGCTGATCATTTTAGGGTAAAAAAAAGTTTCATATTCAAAACGATAGCTCCATTTAAAATTTTCAGCTTCGGTACCTTCAATTTTTCTTGCGCCAAAAAGATAATGGGAGGGTGCCATAAAAAAATCTGCGCAATGTTCCAAAGTAGACCCTGAGCTAAAATAGACATTAATAACAGGATTTTCAGCTAGATGATGATATAAACTCGTTACAGGGAGACCTAAAAAAACAGCAGCTTCTCCAATTTTTTTTATCATCGATCTCAAGATCATGCTTTAACTCCACTTAAAAAGAAGGGCTCAATTCCTATTAATTTTGATGATCTTCTTTAAGATTTTTTTTTTAAAGGAAAAAAATCATTCAAAATTTTTCATTTTAATCTTTAATCTCTTTCTCTTTAAAAACCTTGATTTTCATATTCAACTCGTTAAAATAGACAAAATCAACTTTATCTAAAAAGGTATCAACTGATGAATCAACGCCACTCACCTTATACAAAGTGGATTATTTGGGGACTTGCCGCCATTTTCTATTTTTATGAATTTGTTTTAAGAGTTTCACCAAGTGTTATGATCCCCGAATTGATGAAATCATTTTCAATTACAGCCTCAGCTGTTGGGGTTATGAGCGCATTTTATCTCTATGCATATGCCCCCATGCAAATTCCGGTTGGGATGTTGATGGATCGATTCGGCGTAAAAAATCTTTTGAGCATCGCCTCAATCATCGTTGGGTTAGGCACCATCTTATTTAGTCTTTCTCCTCATTTAGAACTAGCTGCATTAGGCCGTTTTCTGATCGGAGGCGGCTCCTCTTTTGCATTTGTTGCAATGGTATACATCTCTTCTCACTGGTTCCCGATCAAACGTCGAGCCTTTTTAATCGGAATAGCAAATTCTGTTGCTATGCTAGGTGCTTCTGCGGGTAATGGACCTTTAACAACGGTGATTTCCCATTTTGGATGGAGACCAACGTTATTTGGTTTTGGTATTTTTGGGCTTATTTTAGCCATCAGCATATTTTGGTCGCTGAATTTAGATCCAATAAGCGATAAAGTCGAAAAGCAACATCCCGATTTCCCTACACATCCTTTTGCCAAACTCAAATCAGTTTGTAAAAACTCTCAAACATGGATCAATTCGATTGTCGCTTTGTGTTTTTATATGACGACGACTGCCTTTGCGGGTCTTTGGGGTGTAAGCTTTATTCAAACTGCCTATTCAGTTTCAAAAGAAACCGCAGGGTATGCGATGTCGATGGTCTTTTTAGGATGGCTTGTCGGGGGTCCAATCGTCGGCCATATCTCCGATCGTCTAGGTCATAGAAAACTGACAGTAAGATTGAGTATCATCTTAACTTTTTTATGCTTAGTCCCTGTGATTTATTTTACAACGATTCCAATATTTACAGTATTTCTACTGATGTTTTTAGTTGGTCTTTTCTCTTCGGCTGAATTATTAAATTTCAGCTTAGCAATCGAATTGAATCCGCTTGTGGTAAAAGCAACAGCTGCTGCTTTTACCAACTTTATGATCTCTTGCGGAGATTCATTAATTCAACCTTTGATTGGATTCTTACTTGATTTCGGATGGGATGGAAATTTTATTGAAGGTATCAGAACTTATTCGATCAATGATTATCAACTCGCTTTATCCACGTTGCCGATCTCATTGATCTTAGCTTTTTTAATGACCTTCTTCATAAAAGAAAAAACCACAGCCGTCATTCGTTGAAGATCTCTTTGAAAAAGTTCTCCATAGCAATAAACGCGCGTTTGGCTATTACTGGATCGTAAACGGTTCCTTTCGAGGGATCGTTTGCTATCGGATTTGTAAAAGCATGGTAGGCATGGCCATAAATATGAATTTGGAAATCAGCCTTTAACCTCTGCATTTCTTGTTGAAAATCAATTAAATCTTGTTGACTGACCATCGGATCTTTAAGACCATGTAAAACCAAGATCTTAGCTTGGATCGGGAAATGAGCAGAGCTTGAATTTAAAAGGCCGTGAAAAGAAACAACTCCTTTGATCCCGTCCATTTTTCTAGCCATATCCAAAGCAGAAAGGCCTCCAAAGCAAAATCCGATGGCTCCAATTCGATCTAGATCAGCCTTAGGATGATTTAAAATGCCCTGCAGAGCATGTTTAGCTCTTAGGTAGATCAAATCCCTATTTTTAATTAAAGGCTCCATCAATTGTTTGCATTCTTCTTCATTCTTGCCTAAAACACCTTTACCGTATAAATCGACAGCATAAGCAAAATAACCAGACTGTGCTAAATTTAAGGCTTTTTCTTTGACGAATTGATCACACCCTCGCCAAGCGTGAAAAATTAAAATAACAGGCCTTTTTCCAAGACCTGTGGGTTCAGCGTAGAACCCCTCAAATTGCTTTCCGTCTACTGAATAATTTACAGCTGTTAATTGGCTCATTTTAGATCCTAAAAAAAATGATTTCTTTCAAAGTAAAGATTGAATTAAAATCTAAAGCTAAATTTTTAGCTATTGGAATGCATGAAAAAACTCATTTTAAAAAAAGGAAAAGAAAAACCGCTTCTATTCCATCATCATTGGATTTTCTCAGGAGCAGTCAAAGAGATCCCCCCGCTTGATCAAGGAGAACTTGTCGAAGTTTTTTCTGAGAGCGGTCAAAAATTAGGTATTGCTTATACCAATGCTAAGGGCTCTTTAATCGGTAGAATGTTAAGTTTTGGTCATGAATCATTAGAAAGCGCTTTAGAAAAAGCGATTATCGAAGCGATTGAATTAAGAAAATTTCTATTTAATCATCACCATACCAATGCTTATCGATTGATAAACGGTGAAGGAGATCGCATCCCGGGTTTAATTGTGGATCGATATGCTGATCACCTTATTATTCAAATTGGAACTAAAGGTATTGATTTACTTAAAGATCAGATTGTATCTCTTTTGAAAACTCATCTTCGAGAAATTAAAACTATTTTTGAAAAATCTGATCTGCCTACACGTCAGCAAGAGGGATTAAAGAGTCATGAAGCGATTCTTTTCGGAGAGATCAACCGCGACCTAGTCATTAAAGAAAATGGCCATCAATTCAAGATTGATATCCTTTCCGGGCAAAAGACTGGCTTTTTTTTAGATCAAAGAGAAATGCGTTGTTTAGTCGAAAAATTTTCATCTGGAAGAACAGTTTTAAACTGCTTTAGTTATAGCGGCGGTTTTTCAATTTATGCTTTGAATGGACGTGCTACAAAAGTTAGATCTGTCGATATTTCAAAAAAGGCATTGGAAACATTGGAAGAGAATCTCAAGCTCAATCAAATTTCAACTCAATTTCACGAATCGATTTGTGAAGATGTTTTTGAATTTTTGAAAAAAGATCTATTGCAAGACGATATCGTCATTTTAGATCCACCAGCTTTTGCGAAGAAAAAAGAGGATGTAGTGCAAGCTTGTAGAGGATATAAAGAAATCAATCGTCAAGCGATGTTAAAAATGAAAAAAGGAGCTATTTTACTTACGGCCAGTTGTTCGTATCACGTCGACGAAACCCTTTTTCAACAAGTCTTATTTCAAGCGGCTTCAGAAGCAAAAAGAGAAGTAAAGATCCTCTCTCGCCATCATCTTGCGATGGATCATCCAATCAACATTTATCATCGAGAGGGCGAATATTTGAAGTCATTCGTTTTAGAAATTCAATAGAGGAAACTATTTGTCTTTCACATGCCTAGAGTTTTTTTTTAATGCTACTATTTCTCTTGTTAAATGATGGTATTGGTCATCTAATTCAATTCTCAGATTTCTTTGTTCTAAAGTTTCGTAGTTGCCAGCTTCACTGTAAATGCAATTCAATTGACTTTTGACCTTTTCAAGCGCCTCTTCTTTAGCTTGCAATAGGCTATCTTGTGAAAATGGTGGTATTGAAGGTGTTTTGACACAAGGCTCTTCACTTATACCTTTTTCTTGTCGATTAAAAAAGCAATTGGAAAATTTAACTATGACTAGTGTAAGAGCAGAAAAACAAGTAATAGTGATGATTTTATCTCTTAGGTTTTTTGGGTGGATCAAACGGGATATCATAGCGCGAAAAATCAATGAAATTTGGCTTTTACTTGGTAAAATTTTAAAAAATCTTTCGAAACCAGAGCTGATGGATCCAAAGAAATTCCTAATAGCGGAGCCCTCTGAAGAAGATTGGATATTAAGTGAATTCACAAATCACCTTGCAATTGATAAAAATCATATTAGTAATCCTAAACTTTTAGATGTCTAACCGAAGATAAGTTATAGTCACCTTTTTTACCTAAGTTATGAATGAATAAAATTTGATTCTCCATTCTATTTGTCTCATCTTTTTAGGGTAATTTTTTAAACAGTCCTCTGTTTGCTTAATTCCGAATAAAAGACTCTCTTTATTTCTTGGATCTGTTTCTGTTTCTAACTTCTTCCTTAGCGTTGGTAGGGCTTGTTCACGGGTTCTCTTCTCGTTTTCAAGCATACAGCGATCTGCTATTGCAAAATTATATTGCCTTGAAAACATTTTTTTTAAATAAACTTGGTAAACTCTATAGATTACAAAAACGGCTATAGCAGATAAGCCTAATAGAAGAGTAATTTTATATGTTCTAGATCCCATTTGATCGCATCTAAAAATCAACTTTTTTACAATCTCAGAGATTTTTTGAATTAGAATGTCTGTCTGATTAGACAGATATTCTAATTTAGCTGAAAAAAATTGGGGTAAAGATTGGGTTACGTTTAACATTTTTAGTTACGCTTCTTTTAAATTTAGGCCCAAATAGCATGGCGAAATAGCAAATACACTTTTGATAATACCGACATCTGCTTAAACTCTTCAGAGAGCTTTTGTGATGATTCCAAACAGTGTGAAGATTCATCCTTTAAACTTTTAAGTGTTTGATTGAGCTTTGCTATATTGGAATCACCATTCTTTAATTGATCTTCTTTCTCTTTGAGTTGAACTGACAAAGTATCTTCCAAATTTCTAAAAAAGCTGCCTATTTTTTTATTACAATCAGACTTATCACGTCCTAATTGAGCCAACTCTCGATCAATTATATCAAATTCTGGTTTTAAATGATTTTCAAATTCTTGATTTTTCGCCTTAATCGCTTCTCCTAATTTAACAAGTGTTGTTTCAGTAAACTGATCCTTCATTTTATTAGCTTTTTTAAGCTTCTCTTCAATAGACCGGTATTCATTTTGTAAGCTTAGGTTAGTTTGATTAAGCTCTTCCAATTTGTGCTTAACTTCTTCTTCGGTTAATACTTGCTCTCCAGGTAGTATTACTTTAATTGTACTTTCTAACCAAGTATTTAATTTACTTACCTTCTCCCTTGTAGAAGCAATTTCATTATTTAATTCTGCTAATTTCTTTTCACACTCACTTATATTTTTATTTAAATTTGCAATTATAATTAGGTTTGTATTTCCAAAAACATTATATTCAGTTAACTCTTCCTTAATTCCCTTTATTTCATCAATTATTTCATTATGTTTTTTATTTAATTCGGCTTTTTTATTCTCTTGTTCAATAATTTTCCTATTCAATTCTAGTAACGATGCTTCCAATTTACGATATTCAGCTATTTCATTTGTTAGATATGGGGATGAATTTCTTAATATGTCTTCAGAAGGCACCATATCCACAGCTTCAAACTTAGCTTGTAGAATAGGTATTTCATCATTTAAGCCTTTTAGGCGCGGTTCTACACTATCCAATTCTAATTGAGTACTATCTATAGATTTTAATACCTGAACTCTTGAACTCTCAAAATTTTGCCAAGAATTTAAAAAGCTTGTTGCTGTAGGAAAACACTTTTGAAAAATAAAACTTGAACACCGGGATATTTTTTCTGCTAAACATGCTAAACCAGTTTTTTGACATATCAAGGTAAAAACATTTATTTGTTTTGCACCAGCACAAGTCGTATTATCGGGATTTAATGGTTGCTGAATTGTAGCATTTGAATTTAAAGGTGAAACGGGCATAAATTACCTAATTGGTTTTAAATAGTAATATTATAATATTACGATTAATAATTTAAATCAAATGAATAATAGATTTTAAAATAAAGTTTTTTATAAAAAAAATTATTTATTAACTTAGAAACAATGAAAATTGTTCAATATTTTTTTTAATAGAAAGAGGTTTAATGAGAGTTAAAACCTTCATCTACTTTTTTTTGCTGATTCAAAATCTCAGATTTTAACATCTTTTGCTCTTCTACAAAAGTTTTAAACTTTTTTGCTGCAACTCTTGTTATTCTTGCAGCAATAGCAATTAATCCTACAACGAGCAAGAAAGCTGCAACCTTTTGCATTTTGGTTGATGTTTGTACAAATTGATTAACTTTTTCTTTGAAAAGTGGAACCAAATTAGTTGTAGTAGCTTGACAATTTTTAACTATTGCCTCATTGGGTTGGCATAGATATTGTACACTCTCTACAAAACCGCATTGAATAGCCATTTGTTATCTTATGGTTTTTTAATTTGCAAAGATTGTATCACATTTGTTTGATTAGTTTAATTAATTAAAACGACTCTATCGATTTAATTGCATAAATTTAAAATTAAAAGTTTTTTAGAAGAAAATATTCAAATTTTATTTTGAAATATCATCTGGAAGATTGAAAAAGGCATGTAAAAACATGCCTTTTAAGATGAACAATAAATTTAACTATCTATGCTTGTTTAAAAAACATTATGCTATGCTTTTTTTCTTGCTGCTAATTCTGCTGCTGCTGCTTCTGCTGCTTCTGCTTCTGCTGCTTCTGCTGCTTTTGTTGCTAATTCTGCTGCTGCTGCTTCTGCTGCTTCTGCTGCTTCTGCTGCTTTTGTTGCTAATTCTGCTGCTGCTTTTGCTTCTGCTTCTAACTTTGATTTATTTCCTGCATCTGCTGAATCTGCTTCATTTGCTGCTTTTGCTTTTTCTTCTGCTTTAGCTTTAGCTTTATTTGCTTCTTCTCTTAATGCAGTTGCTTCTTTTTCTAATGCAGTTTCTTTATTTTTGAGGAATTTTGCTTTTTGTGTAAAGAATTGTGTTTTACCCCAACTTACTACTTTCGATGCGACTTTATAGAGAACGAAAGCAGCTGTAGCAGCCGCTGTAACAACTACAATAAACCGTACTACTTTTTGCGATTTGGTTTGTGGGTTGAAGAAAAACTGATCAGCATTTTCTCTTACAAATCGAGCAACTGCTTCTGTAGTTGGAAGTTTTGCTCTTACATTAGCAGCACCTTGACAAAAGGATTGTGAAATAGAACTAACGCCATTTTGAATCGAACTTAACATTTAATACCTCATGATTTTTTTGTTACGTGTGGAGATTATATCTACTTGTGTTGTTTAATGTAAACAAATAATAAAGATTCAGTAAAATAATATTATAAATTTTATTAAAAAACCAAGAGACCATTCTCAAATCAGAAGTATTTTTTACAAATAATCTGTAAAATCCTTCTTATCTTCTACTTTATTGCTGTTGCTAAATGCTAAGTACTTGGTATGTTTTCGATTAAAATCATCAGTAATCTCATTATTCATATGTTTAATTATAAATATTTTTTGTAGGTCTCTCCATGCTTTATCCAGAATTAGAACCATTTGAAATGGGTTATTTGAACGTCAGCACTCTTCACTCCATTTACTATGAACAATCTGGCAATCCAAAAGGAATCCCCATCTTATTCCTGCACGGAGGCCCTGGTAGCGGTACTGACAGCAACCATAGAAGATATTTTGATCCAAATCATTATAGAATCATCCTTTTTGACCAAAGAGGATGCGGTAAAAGCACACCACATGCCTCTACCGAAGAAAATACAACTTTTCACCTTACAGACGACATAGAAAAGTTAAGAGCCCACTTGAAAATCAATCGGTGGATTCTATTTGGCGGATCTTGGGGAAGTTTTTTAGCTTTGACTTATGCCATTTTAAATCCTCAAAATGTAATGGGCTTGATTTTAAGAGGGATCTTTTTTTGCTCAAAAGAAGACCTAAATTTTTTTCTATATGAAGCCACACCTAAGCTTTTTCCAGAAAATTATGAAGAACTGCTTTCCCTTTTAAATCCGAACGAAAATCTCCTTGATGGCTATCACCGATTGTTGAACCACCCTAATCCAATAATTGCAATTCAAGCTGCCAAAACTTGGAGCAGTTATGAAGCTAGAAGTTTGAAAATCGCTTTCGATCAAGAATTTTTTTCAAGAATCCATGATCCAAAAAAAAGTCTAAGCATCGCTAAAATAGAAACTCACTATTTTTTGAATCATGCTTTTCTTCCCTATGCTAATTGGCTTTTTGATCAATTAAACAAAATTGATCAAATCCCCTGCGAAATTATCCATGGTCGATATGATGTGATTTGCCCAGTTAAAAATGCATACATGTTAAAAAAATATTTGCCAAAAGCCAAGCTGACAATCGTTGAAGAAGCAGGCCATGCTGGATCTGACCCAAAAATCAGAGAAGCTCTTTTGCAAGCTACAAACTATTTTAAAAATCTCAGGTAATTTTTTAGTGTGTTAATATTCCTCTCTTTTATAAAATTTACCCACTTAAATCCTGATAAATATAAATTAAGGAGAATATATGGTTCCGGCAAACACCGTTCAAGTTAGAGTCCCAATAAACGCTTTAGATACTCAACAAGAAATCGAAAGAGCATATCTAGAAGAAGGTTACACACTATTAAGTAAATCTTATGCTGTAAGCACATCAAATGGTTGCCTTTCAACATATAGGGTCTTTACTTTTCAAAAGCCTGACAATCAAAATCCACAAATTCAAAACATTTTTCAACAGACTTTCAACCAATAATATCAAAGAAAGTATGCAAAAAAAAATTCCTATAGGAATATTGGGCGCCACTGGGACTGTAGGACAAAAATTGATCGAGCTTTTATCCGATCATCCTTTTTTTGAAATCGTTGCAATTGGCGCTTCCAAACAAAGTTCAGGAAAACTTCTGCAAGATGTTTTTTTACACACCCATATTCAATTAAATCAAAACCTCTTAAATACCCCTATTCAAGACTGCATCCCCAATTTCCCCTGCAAAATCGTTTTTTCCGCTTTAGATTCTAAAGTTGCTAAAGACATTGAACAATCTTTTAAAAATCACGGATATTTAGTCATTTCAAATGCGAGCAATCATCGCCTCGATCTGGATGTACCTTTAATTATCCCTGAAATCAACCCGGATCACCTCGATTTAATCGATGTAAAATCTAATCAAGGCCATATCATCGCCAATCCCAATTGTTCAACTATAGGATTATGCCTTGCATTAAAACCGTTGCATGATCAATTCGAAATCGAAAATGTCCACGTTACAACACTTCAAGCCATATCTGGAGCTGGTTATCCTGGTGTTGCAAGCTTAGATATCCTCGATAATGTGATCCCTCATATCGACGGAGAAGAAGAAAAAATTCAGACTGAGCCACTGAAAATTTTCGGTCGATTGAAAGATAAACAAATTAAACCAAGCAACATCAAAATCAGCGCACACTGCAATCGAGTCCCCGTTCAAGATGGTCATTTAGAATGTGTTTCTATTAAATTTAAAACAAAACCCCAAAAAGAAGAGCTCATCCGAGCTTGGAATGATTTTAGCGGTCTTCCCCAAAAACTCAAACTCCCTTTAGCTCCGATACACCCCATCATTTATCTAGATCAGCCTAAGAGCCCTCAGCCAAAAGTGCACCGGCACCTTGGAAAAGGAATGAGTGTTGTCATCGGCAGATTAAGAGAATGCCCCCTTTTTGATTATAAATTCGTCTGTCTATCTCACAACACTATCCGAGGAGCTGCAGGATCTACGATTTTAATCGGCGAGTTGCTCTATAAATTGGGATTGATCCATTACTAAACCTCTCCCCTTTAAATTCCGATTCAGCTAATAGATGAAATTATCTGGGCATTTAAAGGGCTTTATCAAGTGAAAAATAAAATCATCATCGCTATAGAAATTTTGATTATTTTATTTATTGGATCTCTTTTTTTTATAAAGTTGAATGGAAAAGCTGACGTCAATGAGCTTATTTTATACGGAAATGTAGATATCCGTCAGGTTGATTTAGGCTTCAGAGTTCAAGGGAAAGTCAATACGGTCTGCTACGATGAGGGAGATAAGGTCAGTAAAGGGGATCTTTTAGCCACTTTAGATCCGATTCCATTTCAAGAAGAGCTCAGCTCCGCTCTCGCCGATTTAAAACTAAAAAAAGTAAACTTAGAAAATGCAATCTCGAAGCTCAGTCGCCGAGAAGCTGTGCAAGAAGGAGCCATTTCAGCTGAAGACTTAGAGGACGCTTATTTTGAAAAGCTCGCTTTAGAAGCTGAGGTAGAATCTGCTCAGGCGAAAGTGGCCTATGCGATGACTCATTTAGACGACACGGCGTTGATTTCTCCAAGTCCAGGAGTAATCTTAACGCGGATTCGGGAGCCGGGATCAGTTTTGAAGATCGGTGAACCTATTTTCACCCTTTCTCTTTTTGATCCTATTTGGATTAGGGCTTATGTTTCAGAACCTAATTTGGGGAAAATATATCCTGGGATGGAAGCTGAAATCCATTTAGATACTTTAGGCTCTAAAGTTTATAAAGGTCAAATCGGATTTATATCCCCTGTTGCGGAATTTACCCCTAAATCTGTAGAGACAACAGATTTAAGGACAGACTTAGTCTATCGATTGAGAATTGTCATCAAAGATCCAGATCAATTTTTAAGACAAGGAATGCCCGTGACTGTCAAACTACCACGACACCTTTCAAACCCCAAAACTCCCTAATGGAAAACCCATTTATTTCCATCAAAAACCTTTCCCATCAATTCGAACAATCTAACACATTTGCCCTCAATGATTTTTCTATCGATTTAAAAGGGGGGCAAATCATCGGGATTGTAGGTCCTGATGGAGCAGGTAAAACAACTTTGCTTCGCATCCTAACAGGTCTATTAAAACCAAAAGAAGGGAAAGTGATAATCGATGGGATCGATGTAATCAAATCTATCTTACCTGAAAATCTCATCCGCTATATGCCGCAAAAATTTGGTCTTTATGAAGATTTGACCGTGATCGAAAATCTTAACCTTTATTGCGATCTCAATTCTTTATCCCCTTCTGAAAAATCTACCTATTTAGAAAAGCTTTTAGATTTTACAAATTTGAAACAATTTACGAATCGCTTAGCCGGCAATCTTTCCGGAGGCATGAAACAAAAACTTGGTCTTGCTTGCACACTTTTAAAAAAACCAAAGCTACTGCTTTTAGATGAGCCAACTGTGGGAGTTGATCCAGTCTCCCGTATCGAACTTTGGCAGATGATCCACCATTTGATCGAAGATCATATGACGATCATCGTAAGCACTTCTTACTTAGATGAAACAGAACATTTCAAACAGGTCATCGTTATAAATGAGGGTTCGATCCTTTATCAGGGAGCGCCTAGTATGCTGACTGAACAAAATCAAAATCGAACTTTTTTGATTCAAAACCTTCAAATTGCCAAAAGAGAAGCATTGACAGCTTTAATGGAACAATCCCCTGTATTAGATGGTATGATCCAAGGAAACAGTTTAAGAATTTTATCTTTGAAAAATCAGGAAAAAAATTGTTTTGAAACCTGCTCAAAGTTTGGAATACCTCAATCTATAAAATCCAGATTTGAAGATGCTTTTTTAGATCTAATCCCTCAACCATCAAAGAAAAAATCCCCGATTGATGCTTTATATCCCAACCTAGTAAGACAAATGAAACCGATGGTTGAATCTATTGGACTTACAAAAAAATTTGGCCCCTTCATCGCTTGCAATTCAATTGATTTTCAAGTGAAGCAGGGGGAAGTATTCGGACTTTTAGGCCCTAACGGGGCTGGGAAATCCACAATATTTAAAATGTTGTGCGGATTGATAAAACCAACATCTGGGTTTGCTAAAATCAAAGAAATTTCTCTTATGGAAGCACCCCATCTTGCACGCGCTAAAATTGGATATATGGCGCAAAAATTTTCTCTTTACTCCAATATGACAGTTCTTCAAAACCTCAATTTTTTTTACGGAATTTATCCCAGATATAATGCTAAAGAAGCGATTGTCGAAGAGATGATCGAAATCTTTTATCTCAAACCTTATCTAAATTTTTTAGCATCTGAACTTCCATTAGGATTTAAACAGAGGCTTGCTTTGGCTTGTGCAATTATGCACCGACCGGAGGTGTTATTTTTAGATGAACCGACATCAGGTGTCGATCCAATAACAAGAAGAGAATTCTGGAGTCATATCAATGCCTTGGTCCAAAAAAATGTGACTATTATCGTCACAACCCATTTTATGGATGAAGCGGAATATTGCGATCGAATCGGTTTGATTAACCAAGGAAAACTTGCAGCAATCGGAACACCTGATGAGCTTAAAAATCTTTGCATCTCTGAAAATTGCCCTTATCCAACACTTGAAGAGGCTTTTATCCATCTGACAACAAAAACAAGGCAAGAAGGATAACATGCGACCTCAACAATTGAGTTTAATAAGATTAAAAGCTTTAATTACCAAAGAATTTCAACAAATTCGGCGCGATCCGAGCAGTATTTTAATTGCTGTTGTATTTCCTATTCTTCTTCTTTTTCTATATGGTTATGGAGTTTCACTTGATATCGATCATCTAAAAATAGGGCTGATCGTCCAAGATTCATCCCCTGAGGCGCAGAGTTTTTCCGATTCTATCATCCATTCTAAGTTTTTTTCAGCTTATCCAAGTCAAGATCAAAAAGAACTTGAAAAAATGTTGACATCAGGAGATATCCATGGGATTGTCATCGTCCCTTTTTATTTTCAAAAAAAATACCTTCAAAATGATCATGCTCCCATCTATGTCATCGCAGATGGTCAGAGCCCGAATACGGCTAATTTTGTACAAAATTATGTAGAAGCAGCTTGGATCAATTGGAGAGTTAAAGAAGGAATTTCTAAACAAAAAGAGGCTCTCAACCTCGCCTTTCTTACTCCCCGCTTCTGGTATAACGAAGAACTTAAAAGCCATTATTTTCTCATCCCCGGGTCTATCGGGATCATCATGACGTTAATAGGGACTCTTTTAACAGCATTAGTAGTTGCTAGAGAATGGGAAAGAGGCACAATCGAATCAATTATGTCGACGCCCGTGTCGATGATTGAATTTTTACTATCAAAAATTATCGCTTACTTTTGTTTGGGGATGTTCTCTTTTCTCATTTGTTTTATCGCAGCAACTATTTTATTCCAAGTCCCATTCAAAGGATCTTATTTTTTACTTTTACTGACTTCATCTTTGTTTTTAATCGTATCACTTTGTTTTGGATTGATGATCTCCTCATTTTCAAAAGATCAGTTTATCGCATCTCAAATCGCCATTATGACGTCATTTTTACCAGCTTATTCTTTATCGGGATTTATTTTTGAAGTGACCAGTATGCCAACTTGGATCCAAATTGTTGCAGATTTTATTCCAGCCAAGTATTTCGTCTCTTGTTTACAAACTTTGTTTTTAGTTGGGGATATTAAAAGCTTAATTTATACCAATTTAATAGCTCTTTGCATTTTGGGAATCTTGCCCATCTTTTTAACCCTTAAAAATTCAAAAAAGAGAATTTAGCGATGTTTAGATCGATAAAAGCATTGATTATCAAAGAATTCATCGCGACTTTGATGGATAAAAAAAGTCGATTTGTTTTGATTTTAACACCCATTATTCAACTGATTGTTTTATCAAATGCCGCAACACTCGATGTCACACATGCAACTGTTGGAGTTTTAAATAAAGATTTTGGAAAGCCTGCATATGAGATGATACAACGATTTCAAGGTTCTAAAATTTTTACTGATATCTACTATCTCTCATCAGAAAAAGAGCTAGCTTCAATGCTCGATCATCAAAAGATCATGATGGCAGTTCATATCGATGAGCAATTTTCTAAAAATTTGCTTCAAGGCAATCCGGGAGCAGTCCAGCTTATTTTAGACGGGAGAAAATCGAATACGGCTCAAATTCTACAAGGTTACGCTTTACAAATTGTAAATCAATTCAATGAAGATTACTTAAAAAGTAAAGGCATATATATGCAGCGATCGGAAGTGATCCCAAGAAATTGGTATAATCCCAACTTGATCTACACATGGTTTACAGTACCTGGTTTAATCGGAATTTTAAGTATGGTCATCAGCTTAATATTGACAACCATGTCTGTTGCAAGGGAAAGGGAACTTGGCACATTTGACCAGCTATTAGTATCTCCATTAACCCCTTTTCAAATTTTGATCGGAAAAACGATACCAGCTATCGTATTGGGGATAACAGAAGCTAGCTTAATTTTAATTTCTGGTCTTTTTATTTTTCGAATTCCATTTTCAGGATCTTTTTTTGCTCTTTATATCGGAATGTTTTTTTTCGTTTGCTCGATTGTGGGAATCGGCCTTTTCCTCTCTTCGATCTGTAAAACTCAACAACAAGCTCTATTGTTATCATTTGTCTTTTTATCTCCTGCAATTATTTGCTCAGGGTACGCTACACCGATAGAAACGATGCCTGAATGGCTTCAAAAAGCCACTTTGATGAATCCATTAAGATTTTATCTCGTCATCATTAGAGGTTGCTTTTTAAAAAATTTACCTCTCATAGATATTTTGAATAACACTTATCCGATCATCTTTATAGCGTTTTTCAACCTATTTTTTTCATTTTGGTTTTTTAAAAAAAGATTAGATTAAAAGAAAAAAAGAGGTTATGAAGAAGCAATTTATTACAAATAAGAAAAAAATGAATTCTTGCGGTGTAATTTGCGGATGTGATCAAAAACAGGAGTGGCTGCTCCCATGGTTTTTCGAACATTATCAAAAACTTAATCGCTTTCCGATTACATTTTTCGATTTTGGAATGACAGATCAGGGGAAAAATTTTTGCAAAACACATGGCAGCTACATCTCTTTACAAGAGATCTCTAATTCATCTTTTAATTTCAATGAACTGCCAAAAGAGAAAATTGAAGAACTTTCATCCCTTTGTCACCTGCCTTATGTAAAAGAGAGCCATTCATCTTGGATGAAAAAACCAATCGCCTGTATGAGCTCACCATATGAACGATCGATTTGGATCGATCTAGATTGCAAAATTAAGATTAATTTAGGACCTTTATTTGATTTCATCGACCAAAAAGTGGAAATTGCTTTGGCTAAAAATCGAGAATTTATTGGGAGCAGCTTAAGGCTTCACGGGTATCTTTATCCTGATGAAGAGCATCTGAATTCTGGGGTGATCATATTCAAAAAAAATAGTATAGCAATTCAAAAATGGTTAGAACTTATTCAAGAAAAAAAATTTTTTAAAGGGGATGAAGAAGCACTTAGTAGAGCTATTTACTTAAATCAGATCCCCTATATTGAACTCGATCCCCATTACAATTATGTCTTTTCAGAAGATGGCGCTCAAGATGCGGCTATCGAACATTACTGCTGTTGTGAAGGAAAGATGACGATTTTACATCAGCTTTTTCAAAATCATCAAAATGAACTGGATCGGATTGATCCCTGCTTAGTGAACAAAATGCAAGAATATATCAATCTCTATCTCAATCGACAAAACTAAATTGAATTATATGTTAAAATCACGCGGAATAATTTGCGGTTGCGATCGAAATTTAGAGTGGCTATTGCCCTGGTTTTTAAAAAACTATCAGTTGCACAATGAACTTCCGATTACTTTTTTTGATTTCGGGATGTCTATAGATGGGATTAAATTTTGTAAGCTTAACGGAAATTATCTATCTATTGATCACCTTGTCCCGTTATCCACACCGATTCATTCTATATCTGATGACTATCTCAATCAATTCGCTATCACTCATCCGATTGACTATCTCAAATTATGCCACCATGCTTGGATGAAAAAACCATTAGCTTGTCAATTAGCTCCTTATGATATCTCTATCTGGATTGATATTGACTGTAAAGTGATGAAAAATCTCGACGAAATCTATCAATTATTAGATCCGAGCGCTGAAATTTGCCTATCTTTAGATCATCCTGCTTCGACCCACTTAAAAAAAGTTTTAGGGATGCTTGCATCAGATGAGCCAGCTTTCAGCTCAGGCGTCATGATTTTTAGAAAAAATTCCCCATTCATTCAATACTGGATAGATAAAATATCAAAACAATTTTTTCCAGGAGACCAAGAAGCGCTATCTAAAGCGATCTATGAACATGGAATCAGTTATAAAATTTTAGATCAAAAATTTCATCTTTGCGATCAAAATGAACAATCGATTGAACCTTCGATCCTACACTATGGAGGCCCTGAAGGAAAAGTAAAACTCATTGAGGAACTATTTGGAAAAAAGCCGCCTCTTGAAGAGACGGCACCCCAAAAGGACAATCTTTAAGCAGCTTTTTTAGATTTTTCTTCAAAATGCGATCGAACTCGACAGAAATGTCTAGTCGGTTCTTTAGAGCAAAATTTCAAAATTTCTTTTTCTTTAGCTGAAAAATGGTGTTGGAATTTTTTAGCTTCTTCTAAACTATTCCAGACAGCTATCCCTACAAAGTAAGATGGGTCGATATCATCTTGTAAAAGTTCTACATGATGACAACCGAGATTCTGCGCCTTTTTAATCAGCTCATTTTCTAAAAATTTAAGCCCTTGATCGGCCATCCCCTTTTTAAAATGGTACTGAACGATTGCTCTAAAATACGCCATAATATCCCCCCAAAGGATAACTTGGTTCTATAATTTGAATTGTAATGATTGTGATTAATTATTCAATTGTTTTTAAATTAAAAATTAATAATTAAATTAATATATAATTAAATATTAATTACTTAAACAGCAAAATTAAATCTTAGTTGGGATATCTCGATTTTGAGAGTAAAAAAACTCATTTTCTTTTTTTATTTTGAGGTTTTAAAGAATAGTTCTATTTTTTTTCTAGATAAGCTGCTAAATTAGTGTAATTATTTATAGTTTAAAGTCAGAAGTTATGCAATTTAGTGAAATTATCGATCATCCTGGTATCTTAAAAGCGATTGAAGATCTGGGACATACAACACCAACCCCGATCCAAGAAATGACCATTCCAGAGGCTATAAAAGGTTTTGACCTTTTAGCATCTGCGCAAACGGGAACGGGGAAAACAGCCGCATTTTTAATTCCAGCATTATTGAGAATGACACAGCCTAGCACGATTACAGCAAAAGGCCCAAGAGTTTTAATTTTAGTTCCGACTCGTGAACTTGCATGCCAAGTTAAAGCGGAAGCGATCAAATATTCCAAGCACCTTGCTAAAGTTAAGACGGTATGCGTCTATGGCGGAGTGCCTTATGCCCTTCAATTCAAAGATTTATCCCGCCATTATGAAATATTGGTCGCAACTCCAGGTCGTTTAATGGACCATATGGAAAGAGGAAAAATCGATTTCAGCCGATTAGAGATGTTAGTTCTCGATGAAGCGGATCGCATGCTAGATATGGGATTTATTTCAGCAGTTGAAGAAATCGCACAGATTTTACCAAAAGAAAGACAAACTCTTTTCTTTTCAGCGACTTTCAAAAAGAATGTCATCAATCTTTCCAAAAAGATTTTGAATAATCCAAAAGAAATTCAAGCTTCTCATCCGCATGAAAAACATCAAAATATTGAACAACATCTTTTGAAAGCAAATAACTTAGAGCATAAGTATTTACTTTTAGACAATCTTCTTGCCGACACTAACTTAAGCCAAGTGATAGTGTTTACATCCACTAAAAAACAAGCCGACCATTTAACTGATCGTTTAATCGACTCAGGTCAAGATGTGGGTGTTTTACACGGCGATATCAAACAGCGCCAAAGAACAAAAACAGTTTCTAAATTAAAAGATGGAGAAATCCGTGTTTTAGTTGCAACTGATGTAGCGGCACGTGGAATAGACATCCCAACTATCAGCCATGTCATCAATTTTGATCTTCCTTCTTTCGCTGAAGATTATGTGCATAGAATTGGTAGAACTGGTCGAGCAGGTGCTAAGGGGATCGCCTTTTCTTTTGTCAGCAAAAGAGAATTTCACCTTGTAAAAGAGATTGAAAAATTTACAGGACAAAAGCTACAAGCTGAAGGTGAATTTGAAGGTGGAGAATCGAAAGGAAGACCAGAGCCTAGAGCTAGAAATCGATTCCCGAGATCTTTCGATGCTAGACAACCTTCAAAAAATGAAAGTGGCCGCAAAGAGGGATCTAGAAGAGACGATTTTAGAAGAGATGACTCAAGAAAAGATGATTCTAGAAGAGAATCATCTAAAAATGATGGTTTCAAACCTAAATCTGACAGATTTTCTTCTAAGAAAGAAGATTTTTCAAAAAAGTCTAAAAGATCTTTCTCACCACGATCTTCCCAAAGAAGACCTCGTTAATCCCTATTTGACTCTAAAGAGCCTTAAAAATTTTTAAGGCTCTTTTTTATTTCTATTCTATGGTATCGAAAAATCAAACGATCATAGGATAGGTATGCCTTTTTCAGATTTAAACCAAATCCGTCTTTTATTAGATCAAGTGGCAGATGCTCTTGTGAATGAAAAAGGGTTTATCCCCTCTTTTTCAGAATCAAATATAGCTGAAATTCAAACCAAATTACTCAAGCTCCAATTTCATCCATGCGATCTCACCCATCTTTTTTGGATCTCAATCGATAATTTAACCTCTCAAGATTTAGACCAAATCACATTCGCCGAACAACTGGATAATGGCAAATATCGCCTTTTTGTCGGAATATCTGATGTGGACGAAACTTTACCATTTAATTCTGCTGTAGATTTAATTGCTCGAAATAACACCACTACAATCTACACACCTTTTAAAATCTATCCTATGATTCCTCCCAATCTATGTTACGATCAAACCTCCTTACTTCAAAATCAGAAAAGAAATGCCATCGTCATGAAGATGATCATTGAAAAAGATGGCCGTTTTAAAATCGAAGAGATCTTATTAGCGACAGTAGAAAACAAAGCAAAATTAGTTTACGAACAAGTGGCGGAATGGATTGAAAAAAAAATCCCCCTGCCTAACATCACATCAACTCAAGATCTAGTGGAAAGCCAAATAACCTTACAAAATGAAATAGCACTAAAGATCCACGATTTTAGAAAAAAAAATGGAGCTTTAAGTTTTTTTACAATCCAAGGGGAGCCATTTTTTGAAAAAGGAATCCCTAAAGGGATTCAAGAAAAAAAGCAAACGGTCGCACATAAAATTATTGAAAACTTGATGATCGCAACAAACGTCTGCGTTACGCAATTTTTTATAAAAGCTAAACTCCCTATTTTAAGAAGAGTTGTTAAAACACCCAAACGATGGAATAAAATTGTAGAAATAGCCAATCGATTTGGATATCGATTGCCTGATAAGCCGAACAGCAGAAGTTTGCAAAAATTTTTAATAGAGAGAAAAAAAATTGATCCGGACCACTTCCCTGACCTCTCTTTATCTATTATTAAATTGATCGGCAGAGGTGAGTACATCATGGCTAAACCAGATGATAAATCAATTGGACATTTCGACTTAGCATTAGTTGATTACGCCCATACAACTGCCCCTAATAGAAGATACCCCGATTTGATGATGCAGCGGCTATTGAAAAATTATTTGCTTAAATCGAACTTGATATTCGATTTTTCTTTGATGAGTGAAATAGCTATAAATTGCACAAAAAAAGAGGAATCTGCATCTAAAATAGAACGAAGACTATTCAAATCATTTGCAGCTTACATTTTATCATCAGAAATCGGACGTCAATTTCAAGCTATTGTGACAGGTTCTTCTGAAGAAGCCACATGGGTTCGTTTGAAAGAACTCCCTGTTGAGGGAAAACTGATCAAAGGATATGAATCATGCGATGTAGGTGATTCCATTTCTGTCATCCTATCGAGTGTTGACATCGAAAAAGGATTCATCGATTTTCTTAAACAAAAGGAACAACAATGAAAAAAAATCAAAAAAACTTTCTGATTTTAATCGGATGCGTGGCGCTTTGTCTTGGAATCGGAATGCTCGGCGGACTTTTAATGGGAGATTCAATTAAAACTTGGTATCCAGCGATCAAACGCCCTGTTTTCAACCCACCAAATTGGGTCTTTGGTCCCGTCTGGACGATTCTTTACATTTTGATGGGAGTGGCTCTTTGGCTAATCTATATTTCGCCAAGCAAAACGAATAAAAAATTCGCCTATCAAATTTTTGCACTTCAACTCTTTGTAAATTTTATCTGGTCGGGCTTATTTTTCGGTCTAAAATCTTTAACTCTTGGTCTTTTAGGAAGTCAAATTCTTTGGGTATTGATAGTGCTGACTCTTTTTACATTTTATAAGCATAGTAAAACAGCAGCTTACTTATTAATTCCATACCTAGCATGGGAAACTTATGCTGTCATTTTACTTGCCGCAATTTTTAATCTTAATCATTAACTTAGGTGTTCTTTCTCTTTAAAAGATTGAAAAATTTTCCCCTAATATCATCCATTTTGTTACTATCGGCAGCTCTTTAAATTTTATGAGAACTGCTATGAAAAAAATTTTTACCTTTTTATCCCTTATCGCTTGTATTTTTCAAACTGCCTTAAATGCCATCATCATCGAAACCGCTCACTTTGATGAAATCTCTCAATACGCTGATTCAGACACCTTAGTCATTTTAGATATTGACGATACGATTTTAATACCGAATCAAATGTTAGGTTGCGACGAATGGTTTAACAAAAGATTGCAAGAACAACAAGACAAAGGAAAATCTTTTATTGAGGCTTTAGATAAAACTTTGTTTGAATGGGAAGGTTTAAGAAGCTTAACAGAAATGCAAACATGTGAAAAAAATACAACTCAGATCATAGATGAATTACAAGAAAAAAATATCAGCGTGATGTGTCTGACGACTCAACGATTTGCTTTAGCTCCAAGAACTGTTTATCAACTTGAACATCAAAAAATTGATATGACCAAAACATCTCCAACACAAGAAAATCTATTTTTTATGAATCAAAATCTAGGCGTCTTGTTCTTCAAAGGAATTTTGTTTACTAATGGCACTCACAAAGGAAAATCGTTTTTCCAATTCGCTGATCAAATCGGCTATCAACCGAAGAAAATTTTATTTGTAAATGACAAAGCATCCCACCTAAAAGAACTTGAACAAACTTGTATAGAAAGAAAAATCCCTTTCACAGGGCTTCGTTACGCTTATTCAGACAAAAAGAAATCAGAATTTTCTTATACACTAGCTAAAATACAATCTGATTATCTCTCATTAAATGGGATCATTTCTGATGAACAAGCTGAAATTAAAAAATAAATAAAAATTTTTTATTGATGTCTTGTGTTAAAAAAATTAAATAGCTATTTAAAAAAACATATGCCCCTTAATTCGGAGGAAATATGGCTATAAAACCAACTAGAAAAAAAGCAGTAAAAAAATCAGCTGCTAAAAAAAGAGTTGTTAAAAAAAGTGCTAAAAAAACTGTAAGAAAAGCTGCTAAAAAAGTCGTTAGAAAAGCTGCTGCTAAAAAAGCGGTTAAGAAAGCTGTAAAAAAAGCTGTTAAAAGAAAACCTGCTAAAAAAGCTGCTGCTAAAAAAAAGAGTTCAGTTAGAAAAAAATCAACTAAAGTTGAATCTCATGCTGAACAAATGAAAGATTCTGGAGCTTCTCCAAGCGCTTAAATTCACCGAGTCTCATCTTTCGGTTTAATTGCGAAATTAATTCTAAAGATGAGACTTTTCCATTAAATCTCATCTCGTTTTATCAAATTAAAAAAATTTTAATTGATAATTTTTTTTTCTAAAGATACAACGCATGTGTAGTGAGAAACAAAAAGGCACCTCATGAAATATGTCGTATTACTTGGAAGAATTTTATTTTCCATGATCTTTATTCTAGCTTCGTTTTCCCATTTTTCTAAGGCCACAATTTTAATGGCCTCGCAATACGGAATTCCGATGGCCGGAATCTTAGTCCCTCTATCTGGGATCTTATCATTCCTTGGAGGCATCAGCATTTTATTAGGCTATAGAGCGAAAATTGGAGCGTGGTTAATCATTGCTTTTTTAGCACCGGTGACTTTTATGATGCATCAATTTTGGGAGCATCAAGATCCAATTAATTCTACGATTGAAAAAATTATGTTCATGAAAAATTTATCGATGTTGGGTTGTGCTCTTCTTTTGACCTATTTTGGCTCTGGCCCTTTGAGTCTCAAAAAATAGATAATAAAAAGGGATTTTCGATGATCCCTTTTTTATCGGATCGATTATGAATTTGACTCTTTTAATATTCACCTTAGCCATCGCTTTAATTTTTGAATTTACCAATGGCTTTCATGATGCTGCAAATGTGGTTTCTACAGTAATAGCTACCAAGGTTTTAAGACCCCTTACAGCAATTATCCTTGCTGCAACTTTAAACCTACTTGGAGCGACACAAACATCTAAAGTTGCAACAACGATCACGCAAGGATTAATCCCTTCATCAGAGACAACCCAATTCTTGATCTTAGCGGCTCTTTTAGGCGCTATTTTTTGGAATTTACTCACTTGGTATTATGGTGTTCCAAGCAGTTCATCTTACGCCTTAATCGGCGGACTTTTGGGCGCCGGGATAAAATCTTTAGGCATAAAAGCAATTTTATGGTCATCCCTCGTATCAAAAGTTATTCTACCAATGCTAATTTCCCCACTTCTTGGATTTTTTATTAGCCTTTACTTCATGAGATTATTATTTAAAACTGTCTCCTCTCATCCTTCATATGCTTTTTTTGGAAGGATGCAAATTTTGTCCTCGAGCTTAGTTGCAATAGCTCATGGATTTAACGATGCTCAAAAAACGATGGCTATTATGACTTTAGCCCTTTATTCAGCTCAACAGATCCCATCTTTAGAAATCCCGATGTGGGTGATTTTAATCTGTGCAATTACCATGGGCCTTGGCACTGCATTTGGAGGATTTAAAATCATCGATACCATCGGATTTAAAATTACCAAATTAGAACCTATTCAGGGATTTGCTGCTGAAAGCACCGCTTCAGTATTGATTTGCTTGGCCTCATTTTTAGGATTTCCACTTAGCTCTACCCATCTCATCGTCGGCAGTGTAAGTGGAGTAGGAAGCGCAATTAGTATAAAAAACACTTCATGGACAACAGCTAAAAAACTGATTTATGCATGGATTTTTACACTGCCGGGCGCTGCATTGGCTTCTGCCCTGATTTATATGATATTAGGCCATCTTTCTATTTTTTAAAAAATCGACAAAAAATTTTTAGGATTTATATGAAAAAAAATTTAATCGCTTTAGTTGTTATTCTTTTAGGTTGCACAAGTCTAGGCTTTTCAGCTTATATCCATAACCAAGTTTTAGAAGGACAAGAAAAATTGAATTCCGCAAAAAACTCTTTGAGTAATCTAAGTAAAATCTCTTCTCTTTCTGAAGTTACGGAAAATATGGATAATCGGATCAATAGAAAAGCTGAGCCTAAACTCAAAGCAGGAGCTGAGGAAATTGAAAAATTTACTATGATAGCCCACCTTTTGCGAATCGCGGGAATCGTATTGCTGATTACAGGAGGATTGATATTCTTCAAATGCAATAAAAAATTTAAATAAACTTTTGACGATCACTTTTTTCAATTAATATATTTAATCAGTGATCGTAAAAATAATATTACTGCTTATGCAGTAATATTCGTTAGTATATAATCTCTCATTTTTTAATAGAGATGTATTAATGAATACAGGGATATTTCCTAATAGTCACAATTTTTTTACTTTAGATTTTGCTGCAATTAAAAGCAGTATAAGCGAATTAAACTTCAACCGATCGGCTGAACTTTCAAGAGTTTGGGAAAATCTTAGCTCATCCCAAACAGCTTATAAAGAAATCCGCAGGATTTTAGACATCGCCTTACCCTTTATCAGTTTGCACGATAAAGGCGCTATATTTTCCACTATGACATATACTGGCATCAATTTAATTGAGCATGCCAAGAATGCCTATACAAGCTCTACCTATTTAAAAATGGGGGAAGAACTTTTACAAATCGCATTTACAATTTCACTTGTTGCTTTTCAAATATTGAATCCTCTAATTGCGATGTCTCTTTCAAGCAGTTTATCGATTTTAGACAATAGCTTTTCCTCAATTGTATATTTAAAAAATGGAGAGTATCAACAAGCACTATTCTCATTTCTTAAGCTCGTAAGCGACATTTTACATGTAGCCTCTACACTGAATGGGGCTCTTTACTATTTAGCTTTATCCATTTTGTCAAAAGCTTTGGTTGATTTCTATATGGCTTACTCGACACATCAAAAAAACCAATCCTTAGAAACTTTTGCTCATCTATTAATGGGTGTGATTAGAACTTCTATAGCGTTTCGCCATGGGTTGACATTGCATCGCTTTTATTTCGGAAAAATCTTATCTCAACATGACCTCGACCGATTTCTGGGAGATGCCAAATTTACAAGGAAAAACAAAGTTCAATTTGATGATTTCTTAAAAGAGAACGGTTTTTCAGGGAATCTCAGCAATTTGAGTTTTCGAAATAAAACCATCGATCGCTATGAGTTCAAGTATATTTCATTTGAAAAATGTCAATTGTCAGAGTTATCCATTTCTGATTCAAAATTCGAACATACTACCTTTGCAAACTCACAACTTAAAAATGTATTGATAACTAACACTATTTTTAACAAATGTTTTTTCAAAGGTTGCCAATTCTATGATTTTTCAGCATTAAGATCCCATTTTTATTCTACCTCAATTCTTTCCTCTAATTTGCAATCCTGTATTTTCAACGAATCCAAGATGGATCAAGTATTGATGATGGATTCAACGCTTCAAAACAGTCAATTTTTGCATGTAGATGCAAAAAGATCCCTGATGATCAAGATGAAAGATTTAAAAAACTGTTTCCTTTGTGAAGCGGCTAAAGGTTTCAAAATTTTTGGGAAAACGCCTTATAAAACTAAACCTGTAGTTGCCCTCGAGTGGAATTTCTTAGATCATGGCTACACGAAACCTTTAGTTTTAAAAGCACTGGAAGATCAAGGCGCTTATGTACTTGCAGTTGAACATGAAAGTTATTTGATCGATCCAGACTTATTAGAAGAAGAAATTCAGGAATCATTAAAACGATATGAACCGAATTCCAAATATCTAAGCATCGGGCAATATCTTTTACATGAAGCAAAAGAAGGCTCTGAAGTGTGGAAAACGATTCAATTAGCTAAATCTGTTGTTAAAAATTCCGATGGAATTTCACTTCCTGGGGGACGGGACATCGAACCTGAACTTTATGGACATAGAAGAATAGAAGAATTCAATTATTGCAATGATGATTACAGAAATTCTTTATTTGAATTAGCTTTAATTGATGAAGCTCATCGCTCAAAAGTTCCAATTATGGGCACTTGTCGCGGCTCTCAAATGTTAAATATCTATTTCGGTGGTACTTCTATCCAATATGTTGAAAATCACAATGGCATAAGAAGTCATTTTGAATTTAGAAAAGATTCTCAATTTTACGACTGGGCTCAAAAAAACTTTCCAAACGGGTTAATAGGTGTTTCTTTGCATCATCAAGCATCGGATAAAATTGGATCGGGGCTCGATGTGATATTTGAGTTTGATGGGGTCCCTGAGTTATTTTCAAGCAAAGATGAACTGATTTTAGGCAGCCAATTTCACCCTGAGTTTTATATATATGATCAATCAAATCTAATTGGGTACCCTGATTTTTTTGAGATCCTAATAGCACTGGGAGAACAATATATCGATGAAGGAGATTTTGAAGCTTATGAAGAGGTGCAAAACGCCTATTTCGAGTTATTAGAATTTTATCAACACCTACGGCTTAGGATAGGACAAAATAAAAAAGTTTATAAAATATTCTTTGATCGGATAGAACATCATATGTCAATATGAGCTTCCTTTAGAAGGATCATGTCATTTGTAATCTTATGCGCCAGCTTTTATTAACCCTTTTATTTTTTGCTCCTATTTTCTCTTTTGCCGATCAAAAAAAAGTATTAATTTACTTTACTGGAATGGGAGAATATCAGTGGGCTAAAAGATTAGAAAAAGCGTTCCAAGCCAAAGATTACACCGCTAAAGTCCACGTTAGCAAACCAAGGGATGTTGATCCAAATCTAGCAGCTACATTTAAAATTGAAGATTATGATTTAGATGCTTTAGAAAAAAAATTTCATCCCGATATCATCTTAGAATTAAATCCTAGTGAAGCAACGATTGATCATCCCAATCGTTGGATCTTTTTTCATACTCCACAGGGTATCGATCACTTTTTATTTCGACCGGCTAAATTAAACTACCGAGGGTTGATTCTCCCCTTTGCTAGTTCTCGCTATATTGACCTTCAAAGCCGATATAAGATTATCGAAGGTTACCCCTCTCACCACTCAACGCCCTTTACTTCTCTATCTTACAAAAAGATATTTTTCTGTGGGTTTATGTGGGATCGTAAAAGACAGTCTGACGACATAAAACAACTTTTAACTTCTTTATCAAAAAAGGAAATTTTATCCGTTTATGGACCGCGGGATAAATGGAAATTTATCGACAAATCGTATAAAGGGTATTTACCTTTTGAAGCTGATTCTATATTGAAAGCAACTCAAGCTTGCGGGATTACTTTAATTTTACATTCTGATCAACATTTCTATGGGAAAATCCCAACAGCACGAATTTTTGAAGCAGCTGCAGCTTCATCTGTGATCATCTCAGATGAACATCCCTTTATAACAAAACATTTTGGAAATGCTGTTTTGTATATCGATAGAAAATTGTCAGGGAAAGAGTTAGCGGAATCGATCTTGAATCATTTCGAATGGATTAAAAAAAATCGTAGCCGAGCGGAAAAAATGGCTCGAAAAGCCCATGAAATTTTCATCAAAAATTTTGCCTTGGAAAATATCGTTCAGGAAATTATCGATGCATCCAATTAAAGGATGTTACGTGATTATATAGCTGCTGCTGTTTTTTTTGATAATTGCTTACACACTACCATATAAACCGTCTGTGCCAGATACAAAACAGTCGAAGTTATAATAGGATTAATAGGATTAACTAACCAACCAAGGGCAAAACAAGCAAAAGCTACGAAAGTTGCACGTTTTTCCGCACTATACGACATGTCCATAGACTTGGAATTTATAGTTTGTGTATCCACTACTTGATCATGACAACCTTTGCAGAAATACATTCCTAATACATTGTCTAAAGTTATAATCTTGTAAATAACCTCATGAGTACCTATAGCTCCGTTATTTTTCTCTAAGTCAGATCTTTTTCTAATTGTAAATCTTCCTATATCTATCAACGCCAGCATAGCGTTACAATGAACCCCAGCTATAACCCCTTTTAAGAAGGCGTAAGGTGTTGCTATGTAAGCAACATAACAACCTAAAGTTAGTGACGTTATCCCAATAGCCGGGGCTAACCATGCAAATTTGCGAAACCTATTCGGATCCCCCTTGGATATACGATCAACCAATTTAGACGGCAAATCCAACGGTGAAAATTCTGAAAAAAGCCTATGGGCTTCCATACACATGACCGATATACCAAACCCTATAAAAAATAAACTTAGAGATACCCCAGGGTTGTGAGTGAGCATATCGGGCACTTTTGGACGCAGGTGATCGACCACCCGCTGCTGTATTAAATGAAAATTTTGACTTACTATAGCTGCCATAAAGACCCTAATTTTATGCTGATTTTGGTGATAATTGGTTACAAACTACCACATAAACCGCACTTGCCAGAGACAAAACAGTCGTAGTTAAAATGGGATTCACTAACCAACCAAGGGCAACAAAAGCACCAGCTACCAAATATACACGAAATTCCGACCTAAGCGACATGCCTATAGATTCCCAATTTATAGTGTGTGTATCATGATGTGGTCCAAAACCTTCTCGTTTGTTGAAATACATCCCTAATACATTGTTTAAAGTTATAATCTTGTAAATAAGCTCATCATTTTCATTTGGCTCTAAAGCCTTTCTTGTAATATATCGTCTTCCTTCATGTAGCAGCACTCTCATAGCTTCAAGATGAACCGTAGCTATAACCCCTTTTAAGAAGGCGTAAGGTATTGATATGTAAGCAACATAACAACCTAAAGTTAGTGACGTTATCCCAATAGCCGGGGCTAACCATGCAAATTTGCGAAACCTATTCGGATCCCCCTTGGATATACGATCAACCAACTTAGACGGCAAATCCAACGGTGAAAATTTTATCGATGGCAATATCGTATGGAGGTGCATCTTCCAGTAGGCTATACCAGACCCAAGGGTGTAAGTGAGCATATCGGGCCTTTTTTGACGCAGATGATCGACCACCCGCTGCTGTATTAAATGAAAATTTTGACTTACTATAGCTGCCATAAAGACCCTAATTTTATGCTGATTTTAGTGATAATTGGTTACAAACTACCACATAAACCACCTGTGCCAGCTGCACAACAGTCGTAGTTAAAATGGGATTCACCATCCACATGGCAGCTACAAATGAAACGATATAAGCTGCTGCCAATGAAATATTATGTTCCATCATGTCTATACTTATAGGCGCACGATTTATAGATTGTGTATCCGCTGGTTTATCATGATAACCTTTGCTGAAATAGAGCCCTAATACATTGTTTAAAGTTATAATCTTGTAAATAGGCTCATAATCACCTCGACAATCCAATCTTCCTATATTTATCAACACCTGCATAGCTTGAAAATGAACCCCAGCTATAACTCCTTTTAAGAAGACGTAAGGTATTGCTGTGTATGTAAAATGACAACCTAAAGTAAGTAACGTTATCCCAAGAGCTGGGGCTAACCATGCAATTTTGCGAAACCTATTCGAATCACCATCGGATATACGATCAACCAATTTAGACGGCAAATCCAATGGTGAAAATTCTATCGGTTTCGAATCTACCAGACCAATCTGCGTGCCAATACTAGCTGCATACCCTAACCAGTGAGGGATAATATCGGGCGCTTTTTGACGCAGATGATCGACCACCCGCTGCTGTATTAAATGAAAATTTTGACTTACTATAGCTGCCATAAAGACCTTCAAATATATGTAAAAGTGTATTATTATAGCAAAATTTCATCAAATTTATCAAATCTTAATCTTTATATTACTAGTACAACGCCTAAAGTTGAACCTCCCCATGACTAAAGTCCTTGAAGTTAGGGGATTGCGTCACGTCCATCGTTCCCAAAGGAGAACAGTCCACGACCTGCCACAGCACGATAAAAAAATTGAATAGTGTCACGATATAACGTTACAGAAAAGATGTTCCACTCCCAAAAAATCGCTAAAATTTCCTAGGCATATTTTCTTCATAACTCGCTCCATTCTTCAGCGCTAATGCCAATGCAAGAAAAAACCAGCCATAATCCGATGAAATCGATCCTGATATGCCTTTTCATTAAAAAGATATAAAAAAATCATTTACTCACCAAATTCCCAGAAGGATCTTTATTCCTTCAAATCTAATCTGACTTTACACATATTTCCTCAACGAAACTTGGAAGCCTTGCATTGTTCCCGAGATCTAGATGCTGAGGAAAATATCACATGCTGGTTTTAGAGAAGGATTCAATTAGTTCGTGTACTGAAAATGCTTTAGCAGTTATTGCTGTCACATCAGCGAGGTTCAAACTGAATGGGCCATTTTTAGCAATAGACCCTGCTTTTGGATGATTTAAGATTGCTTTTACAATCTCTAGATTGCCGTTTCCACTTGCCAAGCAAACTGCGCGTCCTAACCCCGAAACTCCATTTGGAGTAATATTGACCGCATCAGGTGAATTTAAAATAAACTTGACGGCTTCCAAGTTGTTAACTGAGGCTGCAATAATAAGAACTTGACCTAGCAGATCAATTAAATTTTCACGAGTCATGCAACTCTTCGCATAAGCGAAACAATTTGGGTTTTTCTGAACAACTGCGTAATATAAAAGCAAAGACGGATTATTTATTGGGGTAGGGTTTAGATTAAACATAATACCTAATTTTAAGTTCTATGATTATAATAATAGAGCTAGCCTTAAAAGTCCAGGCTCATTCAGAGCCTATAGGCGACCTGAGCATTAAAAACAATTTTTGAATAAATAAAGTAGTTTATGGCAGAGTTTTTAACTCAAAATGGGGCATCCTATTTGTCAAAAAAAGGACAAAATGCCAGTACATATTCAACCAAAAATATTTCATCATCTTTAAGCAAAGTCATCTTGGATAGCCATTCTTGAAAAAGTTGATGATCCTAGGATAAATAGTGATTAGGCTGGGTGACTTTCACACCCATCCTCTTTCAGAACCGTGCGCGAACCTCTCAATTCAAACCGCTCCCATTAAGCAGGCATTCCAAATATCCCTATTTTTCAGCGTATGAATAGGTCCAGCCTTTCCTTCATGATCTTCTGAATGAATTGGCTAGCCCATGTTTTGCGCCTTCTCAGAGACCTATACTTTCGCATTACCCAATGCTCTCAATATATTATTAAAATGCTTAAAGATCGAATACCTTTCTGTATAAATACCCTAATTTTACTTAAGTCTTCTTCACTCATAACCATATGCTCTTTCAATGAATCTTCCCCCCTTGATAATCAATAACTTGCAATTACCAGAAAGAGGACGTTTCAATAAAAAACCATCATAATAATTAATTATTAATATTGAATAAATAAAATATTATTTATATAATTAATTATGAAGGAAAATTTTATTATGGTGTAGCTATGAGTTTTGAAATTACGTTATCTCGATCCCCAATAGCCAGTCTTTGGAGGTCTCAAGGTCCAGAAGAAAGTCCATTGGCAGCGAAATTGCAGAATTTATTTGATCGGGGCATGGCGGCAGAATTTGATGCTGAAAGAGCATCGATGGAAAAAGACGGCGCCATGTTCAGGTTAACTCGTGGTAAAGTGTTCCAGATTACAGATTCTGATAAAACCATGGCTGTGCCTATCACTTTTCAAGTAAAAGGAGGCTGTATAACTTGGTATATCAAAGCCCCAATGGATGAAACACATCAAGAATTCAGGGATGAAATATACGGAGCGGCTGGATTAGGTCATCTTAAGGTAAAAGATCATTGTGAAAAGTATTGGAGAGGAACAAACTCACTGCATGTTAAAAAAATGCACACTAATGAAGCAGAATCTGGTTTCAATCATAATCATTATCGCATGCGTGATCGCGATGTTGATCCTGTAGCTGTATATGAACATTTACATGGGTTTGTTGAAGCCCAAAAAGAAATGGAATTAATAGACGCTAGCGGAAGAGAGAAATTTTTAGACCAAGATGAAGCGAATGAAATCTGTAATAAATTTATAAGATTTTGGGTGGAAGCAAACCATGTCGGTCCTGAAATGACCGTTAAGCTGGGTGATGAGGAAATTAGGCTTCCAACAAGAGAAAGATCTATAATCGAAGAGTTTCGGGACTCACCCAGTCAAAGGCTTACACCAGAAGATATAGAAGAGTGGGAATCCAATAAAGAAAAAGAAAATCCCTGCCTAATCATTAAAGATTGGGAGTCTTTGAATGTGCGCGAACGCTTAAAAGCGATAGCTGAAGGTATGAGGGGATTAGGTTCAGAGCTCGCGCAAACTCGACAAATTGCTGGATCTGCGTATGATGTACACGCAACTGTGGTTAGACGAGATGATGGGATTAAAGTTGTATAATTTATTTAGAGTTTTAATGAGGGCCAAGTTTTAATCTTATAGAATAAGTTTAGAGAATAAAAACTAGCCATTTGAGGAAAACTGGTTTTGAAATCTTTTGCTGGCTTATCTATGACTTTAGTGCCCCACCATTCTTCCTTTTGCCTTTAAACAATTTCAACGCCAATTTAACAGTAGAGGTTAATTAGTTCTGTATTCACGGAAACAAAAGCTTTAATCTGAGATGAGCGGACCTTTTCTTTGAGGAGGTCGAGCTATGATTCTTGAACCGACACACTGACTACTATAGAAAGAAACAGCCATAATCCGATATAACATATGCCTAATTCAGCTAGTCTTATGCATTTTAATGCATAAGCAGTTTTGACTAAACTTTTATGGAGAATTTGGGGGCGGCCAGACTCGAACTGGCGAAGACCGAAGTCGAGGGATTTACAGTCCCTTGCAATTGCCGCTATGCGACACCCCCGATAAAAGGAAATGCTGGCGAAAGGACTTGAACCCTCAACCGCCTGATTACAAGTCAGGTGCTCTACCAGTTGAGCTACACCAGCATTTTGATGGGCTTATTTATATCAAACTGAAAGAATTTGTAACAAGTAAAAATCTTTTACATCGGAAAATTTTCATTTTTATCCGATCGCTTTTCCTCTTCGACAATATCTTCTTGATGAAATTTTCCTTTTTGAATTTCTTTAGAAATATCTTTTGATTCTATCGATTTACTCATTCGATCTTTTAAAGATATACTCGGAACATCTGTTTTAGCAATATCTCCGATTAAAGAAGAAATACGACCAACTGCAGCCTCTTTGTTTGTTGAAATCACAGTAGCAACAAACTTCTTAGCTCCCCCCACTCCATGGCATTTTTTGTATTTTTTGCCTGATCCACATGGGCATGGATCATTTCTTCCAGCTTTTGTCATTAAGTTCCTCTTTAAACAATAGAAAATTAGGTGTAAAATGATCATCAAATTAAATTAAAATTATATTGCATCGATGAGTAATTGTATAGCACCCATCGCCTCCCCACCTTGGACAAAACTAGGGAAAACACTCGAAAGCATGGTTCGAAAGGCCTTACATGAATTTGAGTTAATCGGTGATGAAAAAAAAATCGGGATCGCTTTAAGTGGCGGAAAAGACTCTCTAACCCTTTTATATTTGCTTAAAGCTATAGCTGGAAAAGGATTTCCACCATTCGAAATCGTCTGTTTTCACGTTGGGGGTGAATATAGCTGTGGCGCTAAAATTTCTGAAAATTTTCTTGAAGGGATTTGCAATTCTTTAAATGTTAAATTGGTCTTTTTACAATCAACCCAAAAATTAGCCACGCTGGAATGTTACCGCTGTTCAAGGGAAAGAAGATCGTTAATTTTTGATGCAGCCAAAAAAGAAGGGATCAAAACTGTAGCTTTCGGCCATCATCGCGACGACAGCATTGAAACTTTGATTTTAAACCTTTTTCATAAAGGAGAATTTGCTGCAAATTTACCAAAAGTTCCTATGGTAGATTATGGGATTACCATCATCAGGCCTTTAATTTTTCTAACTAAAGAACAAATCAAGGCTTTTGCCTCTCTTTATGGATACTACCGCATTACTTGTGAATGCCCTGTTGGTCAAACATCAAAACGAAATGATGTTTCATCGATCCTATCCAGTTTAGAGGCCCATTTCCCAAATATTCGAAATAATTTAGCGATCGCCTCTATCGAATACGGCTCTAAAAAAGCCCTTAAACCTTCAATCTAGGATTTTGCATCATGCATCTTGTAGAAATGTTAGCCATAGGCTTTTATCTTGCGATATTAGTTTTAATTGCAATCTTCTCTTATCAAAAAAATCAAACTTCATCCGATTTTATAATCGGAGGCCGAAAAATGAATTTTTGGCTAACTGCTTTAGCTGCACACGCTTCCGATATGAGCTCTTGGATTTTTATGGGTTATCCGATGTTGATCTATAGAGCGGGTTTCTCAAACATCTCAGTTGCGATCGGGCTCATCATATTTATGTTTTTAAATTGGAAATATGTTGCAGCTAAACTAAGAAGAGAAACGGAAAAATATCAAGCTATGACTTTTTCTTCTTATTTTGAAAGCAGATTTAGCGATACAAGCGGTACAATACGCGTTTTAAGCGCTGTGATGTGCTTTATATTTTATTCAATTTATATTTCGGCTGGATTTTATGGATTAGGCCTTTTAATGGAATCACTTTTTAATATCCCCTATACTATCGGAGTTACCTTAGGTTTTTTAATCGTCATTCCTTATCTATTTGTCGGAGGTTATATTACTCTTGCTTGGACAGATTTTTTTCAAGGCATGTTTTTATTAGCCGTGATTTTATTTGTCCCTAGCTTTGCTATCGTAAAAACTGGTGGATTTTTAGAATTGATTTCTTTTCTTAATCAGCAAAATTTTTTTTCAAATCTCATTCCTGGAAATCAATTCTTAGGAATTTTAATTCTTTTAATGACGATGGTCAGTTGGGGATTAGGCTATTTCGGACAACCGCATATCGTCACGAAATTTATGGGTATCAACAAAGCTGAAGAAACAAAAAAATCAAAATGGGTCGGCATGAGTTGGCAAACAATCACTTTAACTGCTTCTACCCTGATTGGAATGGTTGCAATCAAATATTTCGGAACGATTGATTTTGATCCCCAGTTGATTTTTGTCAACATGGTCAAATCTTTATTTTCACCTTTTATTTCAGCTTTAATCTTATGTGCTATTTTAGGAACAACCATTACGTTAGCCGATTCTCAAATATTAGTTTTAGCCTCTTCTTTAACAGAAGATTTTTACCGCCGTATTTTAAGGAAACAGGCTTCTTCCAAAGAACTTCTTTTTGTTTCAAGACTGAGCATTTTTTTTGTAGGCCTTTTTTCTTATTTAGTTGCACTTCAAAAATTTTCAACTATTTTTAGTCTTGTCGAATTTGCTTGGTTTGGTTTAGGTTCTTCATTTGGCCCTTTGATTTTATTTTCTCTCTATTCTAAAAAAACGACAAGACAAGGCGCTATTGCAGGAATTATAGCCGGTGGTTCAATTTCATTGATCGCACCCCTGATCAATTACCTAGGAAGCTACTCACTTCCACCGATGATCCCGGCATTTTTCGGAAGCTGTTTTGCAATTTATTTTGTATCTAAATTAACTTCATCACCTATGGAAAAAATATGAAACCTCATCTATTAATTACAAACGATGATGGAATTAAAGAACCTGGCATCTTTCATCTGGCCAAGACATTGCTACCATATTTTAAAATCACAGTTGTAGCTCCTAAATCCCAACAATCGGGTAAAGGTGTCGCTATCACCCTTCATTCCCCTTTAAAAATTGAACAATATGACTTTAAATTAGATGGGGTTATCGCTTATCAAATCAACGGTACACCCGCCGATTGTATTAAAATGGCCCTTAGCAAAATCTGTGAGCAAGAACCCGATGCCGTAATTTCCGGCATCAATCCAGGCGATAATTCTGGCCGAAATGCCCTCTACTCAGGAACAGTTGGTGCCACAATTGAAGCTTCAATGCGAGGGATTACAGGAATTGCTTTTTCTTGCATTGATTTTGATGAGCCTCCATTCGAAGAATTTAGTCTTTATATCCCTCAAATTTGCGATTACTTTTTAAAAAATCGCCCCCCATTCGGAACAATCATCAATGTCAACTGTCCGTCAAAATCCTTAGGAGCGATTCAAGGAGTTAAATTAGCGACGCAAGGGATGAGTTATTGGTGCGATAATATCGACCAAATTCGAAACTCACCTATGTTGGATTATGATCATTTTCTAGGAGCTTCATGGAAAGAACACCCAGAAAGACTAGACAGCGATGTATCGCTTTTGAAAAAAGGATTTATTGCTGCTGTCCCTCTAAATATTGCCCAGTTGACCGACCTTACTCATTTTAATCAAGAAATGAGCAAATTTGAAAGCAGTATTAACAATCTTCAATCTTCTTGGTCTTAGCTCTTGCTTTTGTCGGAAATTGAATTTTCCGATCAAAAGCATCTAATAAATAAAGTGCATCAACTGAAAGATTACGATAAATCTCTTCACAACCCTCTATTGCGATTACTCGGTTAAACTCTTTTTCAAATCGCTCTTGATAAAGATTCAAAACCAAAACGGTATGGCTATCAGTCGACTTTAGTTGCTCTTTTCGCAAAAGAATCATTAATTTTACCAGTTTTTCAAGCTCTTTTTTTATTTTTTTAGACTCAATTTTAAGATCCTCTTTTGAATGAACCTGAGAAAAATAAATTGTCAGCTTTTCAATACTTTTTTTTGCTTTGAGCCTTGCATCTAAATGATTTGAACTCGAGCAACTAGTTAAAATCATACAACAAGAAAAAAAAACTGCTTTCAGCATAAAAACACCTCTAAACTTCTCTTTAGAATAACATTCTTTCTGAAAATAGCGATTGAAAACAGCATTTTTTTAAAAATCGCTTGAGAAAAATACGCTTGTCGATTAAATTATTGACATTGTTTTTGAGGGCGTATAGCTCAGCGGTAGAGCCCCTGTCTTACACACAGGTGGTCATAGGTTCAAATCCTGTTGCGCCCATTTACTCTATGCGGGAGTAGTTCAATTGGTTAGAGCGCCAGCCTGTCACGCTGGAAGTTGCGAGTTCGAGTCTCGTCTCTCGCGAAATCAAGTGCCGTTAATTAACGGCACTTTTTTTATCCAAATCATTGGTCAGCTTTATTCTTATCTGTACTTTCATTATGCAACTCTCTATGATGTCAAAAAAAACAGGGGTATCTCATGCCTATAGGACACCACCCTAATAAAACTATCCAACAAATGATCATTTCTTACTTTTGGATCGCCTTAGGTGCTCTTTTGGCAGCGCTTTCGATCAGAGTATTTTTATTTCCCAACAACTTGATTGATGGAGGGATTGTAGGTCTTGCGCTGATTGGAGCGAGAATTGTAGGGGATCAATATCTATCGCTATTTTTAATTCTCTTTAACTTACCTTTTATTTATTTAGCCTACCGCCATATTAGAAGAACATTTGTGATTCAAATGGCTATAGCAACAGGCCTCTTCGCATTTTTTCTTATGTTTTGTGAAAGGCTAGACCCTTTTTTAGGTGATCCTTTGGAAATTATCGTTTTCGGGGGAGCTATCTTAGGAATAGGTGTTGGCTTGATGATTCGTAATGGAGGATCAACCGACGGTACCGAAGTACTCGGAATTATCATCAATCGAAAAAAAGGTTTCACTGTAGGACAAGTTGTTCTTGTCATCAATATTTTTGTATTTTCACTATACGGTTGGATTTTCAAAGATTGGCACATCGCCTTGAAATCGATGATGACATATATCGTCGCATTTAAAATGATTGATTTAGTGATTGTCGGTTTAGACGAACTGAAATCTGTTATGATTATCACAAGCAATCCGAATGAACTGGCAAAAGCTATTACTGGTGAAATGGGGCTTGGCCTTACCGTGATGTACGGTAGAGGAGGTTATTCAGGAGATGCAAAAGAAATTTTAATGGTGATTGTAGAACGCTTAGACCTTTCTGACTTAAAAGAGCTTGTTTTAAGGGAGGATCCTAATGCTTTTATGGCTGTAGAAAATCTACATGAAGTCGTATACGCAAAACCACCCAAAAGCAGAAAAAAACGGGCTTTGAAAATTAAATTTTAAATAAAAAAGGAGATCTAATTAGATCTCCTTTTTTATTCCTCATGAGGATGATACTCAAATTTACACCCTTCATCTATTAATGTGTCTATGTAAGTAATCGGATAATCACCCGTCAAAAATCGCTCGTGGTGCAGCATGAATTGATGAAAAGGAATTGTTGTAAAAACACCCCCAATATAAAATTCTCTCAAAGCTCTTAAACTTTTTTTTATCGCATCATCCCGATTTACCCCTTTGACGATTAACTTGGCAATCATCGAATCGTAATTTGGAGGGATTGTATAACCAGCATAACAAGCGCTATCGATCCTAACATGAGGACCACCAGAAGGAATATAATAATCCAACTTTCCTGGAGAAGGTGCAAAATTATTCGATGGATTTTCAGCATTGATTCTAAACTGGATTACATGCCCTGTATACCGAATATCAGATTGAGAAAATCTCAACTTTTCACCTTGAGCAGTTTTAATCTGCTCAACTACTAAATCTATCCCTGTCAGTTCTTCTGTAATTGTATGCTCAACCTGAATTCTAGTATTTACTTCCATAAAATAGAAATTCAGCTGCTCATCTAATAAAAATTCGACTGTTCCTACAGTGTGATAACCAGCAGCTTTAGCGATATTTTTAGCCGCTTCACCCATTTTTTTTCTTAAAGACTCTGTCATTTTTGGAGAGGGGGTCTCTTCAATCAGCTTCTGTCTTCTTCTTTGAATCGTACAATCACGTTCTCCCAAATGTACATAATTGCCGTATTGGTCTCCCAAAATTTGAAATTCGACGTGACGGGGATTGACGATCATTTTTTCTAAGTACACATCAGGACAATTAAAAGAAGCTTGAGCTTCTGCCCTAGCCTGAGCAAATTTTCGGATAAAGTCTTCCTTATCGTAACCGATGCGAATCCCTTTACCCCCACCGCCCATGGTGGCTTTTATAAAAACAGGGTATCCGATTTTTTCAGCTTCATTTATCGCTTCATCAAGAGTTGCTACAACCCCTTTAGAACCAGGAATTGTTGGACATTTGACGCTTTTAGCTATTTCTTTAGCCTTAGATTTATCCCCAAGCATGGAAATCGTAGAAGATTTTGGACCGATAAATTTTATCCCGCTACTCTCGCAAATCGACGCAAACTGAGCATTTTCACTCAAAAATCCATATCCAGGATGAACTGCATCAGCACCTGTAATTTCACACGCTGCAATAATATGGGGAATTTTAAGATAGGATTGTAATGAAGGGGCCTCTCCAATACAAATCGCCTCATCGGCATGCAATACATGCAAAGCCTCAGCATCAGCTTTAGAATATACAGCTACAGTTTGAAGTCCAAGATCATGACAAGCTCGAATAACTCGAACAGCTATCTCTCCGCGATTGGCTATCAATACTTTTTTCATAGATCAAATCCTTTTACTCAATTCTAAAAAGCTTGGTGCCGTATTCTACAGGTTCCCTATCTTTAACTAAGATTTCAACGATCTTCCCACTTTTTTGAGCTTTTACTTCATTCATGACTTTCATAGCCTCAACGATACACACTATTGTATTTTCTGTTACTTGATCCCCAACTTTGACAAAAGCTAAATCTTGTGGAGAAGGAGAACTATAAAAAGTTCCTACCATAGGGGATGTGATAAACGATCCTGATTTTGTATCGTGTGTAAATTTGCCAGCAGGTAAAACAGCCGGCTCGATAGATTGTGGAGGATTGACCGCTTCCGGATGAGGATGCACCTCTTTTTTGATATAAGCATGCGCTTCAAATCTCGGTTCATTTTTCTCTAGGGTGATTTCAAAACCTGATTTGTCTTTAAGGCTCACTTTATTTAAACGAAACCGCTCCATTGCGGTCATCAATTCTTTGATCTGTTTTAAATCCACAATATTATCCTTAATTTAAACTCGTTGGACGTATTCACTTGATATTGTGTCTACTTTTATCACATCGCCAGATTCTATAAAAAGAGGAACTTCAATTTTAGCTCCAGTTTCAAGAGTTGCAAATTTCGTAGTTCCATTGAAATTTTTTTGATCGGCATCATCCACTTTAGCCACCATGATTTCTAAAAACTGAGGCAACTCAACTGAGAAAATTTGATCGCCATAAAACATGGCTTTAATCTGAATCCCCTCTTTTAAAAATTGAACTTTGTCTTCGATCACATTTTGAGCTACCATAATTTGGTCTAATGAATCGATATCTAAAAAAAGATGAGATTTTCCCTCGAGATAAAGATACTCTAACCGTTTTTCAGCTAGCCTTACTTCTTCTATCTGCTGCTCGAGCTTAAAACTTTTTTCAATTATCTCCTCTGACATGATATTTTTTAATTTTGTTTTTACAAAAGGGACCCCTTTTGCAACAGTCACCATCACAGCGGATTCAACCCGATAAATCTTCTGATCGATGACGATCGTCATACCAGGAGAAAGTTGGTTGCTTGTAATCATATATTCCTCAAAAAATTTTTCAATTGAATGTCCCGTATCATACCAGAAAGTTGAGTCAAACTGCAAATTTGATAGTCGATTATCCCATTTTTTTCCAATAACCCTACCCTTTCTCTACCTGAATTGAGATGTACTGTATAAAAACCCAACTGTTTTGCCGGAACTAAATCTTTATCTATCCGATCTCCTATTACAACAACTTCAAAAGGTTCTTTATGAAATTTTTCTTTCAATAGCTGATATGCCTGAAGTTTTGAATCCCCTTCTACGCAAATCCAATCTTGAAACTTTTGGAGAGGGAAAGTGGTATGATTGAGTTTTTTTTGTTGAAACTCTAATTTACCGCGCGTGACGATCGTAAGCTTGTGCTCTTCTATTAAATCATCGATTGCGCTTTCAGCGCCATCGATCATGTTAAACTCATCAGGAAGAATATGTCGATTTGTAAATTCCTGTAAATATTTCTTTATTAGAGTCGAATCCAGCATTTGTAATTCAAAAAACTCTTTCAACGCCTCTAAAGAACCTAAAGCGCCTAAATTGATCCGATGTAACATGAAATCATCTAAATCGCTATATTGAGGATGCGCTCTTTTCATCTCATTTAAAAGCACTGATAGTTTAAATGGGGTGATTTGAGCAGTTGTTGGAATTAGCGTATCGTCTAAATCAAAGATAATTAACAATTTTCATAAGCTCTTGTGCAATTTTTTTTGAATCGTGCCTAATTAAACTTCTTTTAATCAAATCATTTTTACTCTGCTCTTTCACCTCACCTAAAAGATGCGCTAAAACAACTCGATGATCATTTAAATCGTTCTCTACAAGCTCCCCTTCTTGCGAATAAGCATGAATGAGATCATCGCTGGGATTTTGATTATTTACCAAGATATAATCAAAACAATCTTCCCCTAGATAACGAACCATTTCCTCAAGGTAATTGCTCACTTTGAACCCGGTTGTCTGCCCTTTTCGATTCATTAAATTCACAATAAATACTTTTTTAGCATGACTTTTTTTAATCGCATCGCTCACTCCCTCAATCAGCAAATTGGGAATTAATGAAGTATGTAAACCGCCAGGGCCAATTACGACTAAATCTGCATTTAAAATCTCTGAAATAGCTTTAGGATTCACAAGCGGATCAGGTTCAAGATAAATTTTTTGATACCCCCGATCGATCATTTCGGAGAGATAGATTTCTTTTTCTCCCTCCAAAACTTTTTGATCGTTCAAAACCATTTTTAATCGCACTTGATGCGTTGTAACTGGAATGACTTTTCCTTTGATGTAAAGAATTTTACTCACTTCCTCCACAGCTTTTTCAAAACTTCCTGTGACTTTCTCTAAAGCAGAAAGTAAAAGATTACCAAAATTGTGACCGCCTAAATCCCCATTTTCAAATCGGTAGCTCATCAAACTACGCATGAGACGGGAAGAGTTAGATAAAGCAACAAGACATTGTCTCACATCTCCCGGCGGCAACACTCCCAGATCATCTCTTAAAATTCCTGTACTACCTCCATCGTCAGCCATCGATACAATCGCACTTATATCCAGATCGAAATGTTTTAGACCGCTCAATACTGTAAAATTACCAGTTCCACCACCGATGACAACGACTTTTTTCATGCTTTCATCTTTATTGTTTTAAGATTGCGATTCTTTTTTTCATTTCTTGATCTTGAAAAAGATAAGTTCCAGCCACAAGTTGATTCGCTCCAGCTTCTATACACAGCTGAGCGGTTTTATCATCTATACCGCCATCTACTTCAATATCAAATTGCGGTAATGCCCTAGCCGGATCATCTATTTTAGCATCAGAAGGGATAGCGATCCCACCTTTTCGAATTTTGAACTGTTCGCAAATCTCTCTTGTGAATTTAATTTTTTCTAAAACTTCAGGAATAAATTTTTGTCCGCCAAAACCGGGATGAACTGTCATCAAAAGTACTTTATCACATTGATTAAGATACTTAGGGATCATCGATAGGGAAGTTTCAGGGCAAAAAGCAAGACCGGCATGAATATTACACTTACGAATATATTCCAACGTTTCAGATACTTCTTCAGTTGCTTCAAAATGAAATGTGATACAATCTGCACCTGCTTCAACCAGCCGCTCAATATAATCAAAAGGATTGTATACCATAATATGAACATCTAAATAGATAGGTGTTGCACGATTGATAGCGGATAACGCTTTGGGGCCTAAAGTTAAATTTGGAACAAAATTTCCATCCATAATATCGACATGAATGGCATCTGCACCAGCTTCTTCGATTCGTTTAGCTTCTTCAGCTAATCGACCAAAATCACCCGATAAAATCGATGGGGCTACAAATATTGGAGACTTTTTCATTTTTTTAATCACTTTACTAATTTTAACAAGTCAAGCTTAAATTAAAGAATGCTATTTTACAAGTTGCTCGATGTAAATCCAAAAAAGGCATTCACTTCTTTTTTAACATCTTCATCTTTGATCATTGCACCAAGCCAAAAAAGGCCTTCATGATTAAATTTTAACCAAAATCCTTCATGGATCTTGAAAGCTTTTTCCTGAAAGTACTCCACATATTTATGCGCTGCAATTTCTGAGGAAAACCCAACAAAAAAAAGACCGCTGTCTAAACTTTCTTTTCTCTTTTTATCTTTTTCTTTTTTCCAAGCTAAAAAGCACTCCATGAGATTTTCAATTGAGATTAAAGAGCGGTACTCTGCGGGATAGATCCCATAAAAAAAGTTTTCCAACGTCACCAATTTCACTTTTACTTTTTCAAGCACAGTATTTTGAAAAATTTCGAAAGCTTCTGCATGTTTAGCAATCATCCCTCCCTCAAAATCTCTAATTGGGCCAAACACTTTCATTAGGTGCTGCATAATACTTAATCGAGCTTGCTGAAAATCAATTGTATGGTCTTCTCGAATATAGTGTTTAGTCTCTATTTTAAAAGTCAGCACGCACGCTTCTTTAGGAAATCTTTTTTCAATCATCCCTAAATTTCTGACTCTTTCTGCAGTGACATCGGTAATTTGTTTCAAATTCGCTATCGCTTCATGAATATTAATTTGATCATCCAGCTTTACCCTGATCAAAATCACTCTAAATACCAAATTTTGTAGATCGTGATAATCGAAATGGACAATAACTTGGGGCAAGTCTGAAGGATGAGTTAGCTGCTTAGAGAGCATCACGAAATCTTTCATCACTTCTTCTTCATTTCGTGGCTTAAAGAGTGGTAAAGTGAGTTGTTTGATACTCTTTAAACAAACATTAGCCACTAACTCTTTCATTTTTTTATAAGATAAAATTTCAAATTTATGACCCAATGCAATTCTAAATTCTAAATAATAAATTTTAAAATTTGGCCCGGCTAATTCTGAAAGTGCCACTTCAACCAGTTTTTCTAAACAAAGTTTGTCTTGAGAAAAACTTAAAAACCTAATGAAACTTTCTTGATCGAAAATTTCGAATTGATTCCTCAAATTAAAGCTGAGTAGAAAAACTAATTTATCGTCAAACTCACTTTGAAATTCATTTTGAACTTTCAAAATTTTGACTTTCGTATCATGGTACTGAAATATTTGACCAGAACGATTTGAAAAATGAATGAAGTGTTGATAAAGGCCGATTGAGATTCGATTTGCACTTTCGACTGGATAATTTAAAATAAAATCTAATTGGTTGATACGATCATTAAAAAAAGCCCAAGCATCAAACTGACTTGCGTGGTTTATTCTTTCAGAAAATTTTAAAAATTTCTCTAAGACCATGCTGCGCTTAATTTCATGAGCAAAGTGCAAACTATCTGGAATCACCGTTTTAGAATGCATCGAAATTGCACTAAATTTTACTTTTTTTAGATAATCGGGAAAATTTTCTAATACCATCGAAAGTTCCAACATAGAAGAAAATTTCACTTTTCCGATTAAGATTAAATACCCTTCTTCACCCCAAAAAAATTGAACAGATTTTGAACTTAAAACAGGTAATGTTTTTTTTTCGATCAGCCCTGTAGTAATTAAATCGAAAAAGAAATTGTGTAACAGTTGATGTTCTTTGGCTAGCAACACAATTTCTAAATGTAAATGACCTGCAGGTTTTAAAGAAAATAAAGGAAGATTTTGAACAAAATCTTCCTTTGAAAGCATTTCTAAATTTAATCCATAGGGCTCAAATAATAACCGAAGATAGTTCTCCCACCCAACTAACGGCTCCTCAGATTTTACTGAGTCGAAGAAAGAATCGTATTTTGAGAATAGTTCAAGCATTCCTTGTCATAAACCTCGTAAATAGGATCTAGAAAATGTTTTGGCGCAGTTGTCTTTATCCAACTGCCATTTCGATTTTGTGGCAAGGATTCTTTTTGAAAAGATTGAATGAAAAGAGGCAATTTATTTTTTTTAGCCATGATCAATGCGCGAGGATGCAACAATTTTTTTGAAGAATGCTGAACAATTGCAAATGCTTGGTCATAATCCAGCTCATCGTAGCAAATCGCTTCGGGATCTACCTTGGGATCATTTGAAAAAACTCCTGGGACATCTTTATAAAACTCCACCCACCCCGCTTTTAGGGCAACACCCATAGCACAAGCTGTAGTATCAGACCCCCCCCTGCCTAAAGTAGTAATCTCCTTAGATAGGGAAACCCCCTGAAACCCTGCGATAATCGGTATAGAACCTTTTTGAAGATCCTCCAAGATCCTAAAAGGTTTTACATCCACAATTTGGGCATCTGAATGACAATCATCTGTTATAATGCCTGCCTGAGACCCCGTAAAACTATGGGCAACTAAACCTCTTGATTGAAGTTCCATCGATACCAATGCCATACTGATTCTTTCACCGGCTGAAAGCAGCATATCCAATTCCCTTTTGGGAGCAGCAGAGCTCACCTCGCTTGCCAAGTTCAATAGATAATCAGTTGTTTTACCCATAGCGCTCACGATAACAACCAATTTCGAGCCGGTTTGAGCTCTTTTTTCGATAATATCGCAACTTCTTTTCAAATGGGCAATATCTTGAAGAGCCGCCCCCCCGAACTTCATGACGATCAATGATGGGTCTAAAAACATAGTGGGAAATCGATTTAGTCTACTTAATAAAGAAAAACACCTTAAACAAATCGCAATTAGCAAAAAAGAAGAAATTGAATTCTTTGAAAAAAGAAGGGGTAATGATTGATTTTTATAGATTTCTAATTTAAAATCCTCGGTTAATGTATAAACCTTAGGAGTAACCCTTAACATGTCCAGACACCAAAAATATGATTGGAGCGACAGCAAAGTCATCGACGATGTTGAATTCCAAATTGAAGACGCTGCACTTTTCAAAACCCTTCTCGGAGAAAAAGAAGATACCGCTGGAGAAGGTTCCGTTGCTTCTATGAGCACCGGGGAAATTCTCAAAGGTACGATTGTTGAAGTAACAAAAGATTTCGTTGTTGTAGACGTCGGATTAAAATCTGAAGGTCTCATCCCTATCGCTGAATTTGGTGATTCTGATGACATTACGCTTGGAAGAGAAGTTGAAGTATATCTCGATCAAACTGAAGGCAACGACGGTCAAATTGTATTATCTCGTGAAAAAGCAAGAAAGCAAAGACAGTGGGAATACATCATCAATCATTGCGAAGAGGGTTCATTAATTCGCGGTAAAGTGATCCGCAAAGTCAAAGGCGGCTTGATGGTTGACATCGGAATGGAGGCCTTCTTACCAGGCTCTCAAATCGACAACAAGCGCATTAAAAACATCGATGAATATCTCGACAAGACATTTGATTTTAAAATTCTCAAAATCAATATCGAAAGAAAAAATATCGTCGTATCTCGTAGAGAGCTTCTCGAAGAAGAAAGAGTTTCTAAGAAAGCTGAACTTCTTGAAGATATCAAAGTTGGAGAAATTCGCACAGGTGTTGTCAAAAACATCACTGACTTTGGAGTATTCTTAGATTTAGAAGGAATCGATGGACTCCTCCACATCACAGACATGACTTGGAAAAGAATCAAGCATCCATCAGAAATGGTTGCAATCGGAGATGAGCTTGAAGTGATGATTCTACATATCGACAAAGATAAAGGAAGAGTTGCGCTTGGTTTAAAACAAAAACAATCTAATCCATGGGATGAAATTGAAAAACGTTACCCTGCGGGAACAAAAGTTCACGGCAAAATCGTTAACTTAGTTCCATACGGTGCGTTTATCGAAATCGAACCAGGCATTGAGGGATTGATTCACGTTTCAGAAATGTCTTGGATCAAAAACATCACAGATCCTGCTCAAGTTGTCAACAAGGGAGACGAGGTAGAAGCGATCGTTCTTTCTGTTCAAAAAGAAGAAGGGAAAATTTCTTTAGGGATCAAGCAAACTGAAAAAAATCCTTGGGAAGAAGTCGATGCTAAGTATCCAGTAGGATCAACGGTGTTTGTAGAGATCCGCAATTTAACCAACTATGGTGCTTTCGTTGAACTAGAACCAGGTGTTGACGGATTAATTCACATTTCCGATTTAAGCTGGATTAAAAAAGTTTCTCATCCTTCAGAAGTATTGAAAAAAGGTGATAAAGTTGAAGCTGTTGTTCTTTCAGTGGATAAAGAGAGCAAGAAAATCACTCTTGGAGTGAAACAACTTTCTCGCAATCCATGGGAAACTATTGAAAAAACAATGCCAGTCGGGACAATCGTCAAAGGGATTGTGACAAAAATCACAGCATTTGGCGCATTCATCGAATTGGACAATGGAATTGAAGGATTAGTTCACGTTACTGAACTTTCGGATGAGGCTTTCGGAAAAGTTGAAGACATTGTAGCTGCTGGCGAAGAGGTCACAGCCAAAGTCATTAAACTAGACCCTGAACATAAAAAGATTTCTCTTTCAATCAAAGATTATCTTGTTGACCGCAACAAATTCAACAGAGATGATATCGTTGTAGAAAAATCTTCTCATGATGATAGGGATGACGCTGAAGGCGATGATTCCAAAAAAAGAGCAGCAAAAAAGAAAAAATAATCTGCTCATATAGGTGAAATGGGTCTTTTGGCTTTTTTCAAATGCCAAAAGACCTTTTCTTTTGTGAAAAATAACAAGATTTGCAATCATTTCGAAGGAAAATCCAGATTCTGATCTAATTTAGACTCGTACATTTCGAGCAATAAACCATCAAATACTGAAGGCAGTTTAACAAATGAATAAAGATTTAATCGCAATATTTGAATACCTTGAAAGAGAAAAAGGCATCAAGCGAGATGTTGTCATTCAAGCGATTGAAGACTCTTTAAAGATAGCAGCCAAAAAGAGCATTAACAACGTCGGCAATGTGACCATCTCTATTCATCCTAAATCTGGAGATATCGAAGTCATTGCAGAAAAAGAGATCGTCGAAAAAGTAGAATATCCCGAGGAGGAGATCTCCCTCGATACAGCAAGAAAAATTGACCCTGATTGTGAAATCGGGCAATGGATTGAAGTTGTAGTCACTCCAAGCGATTTCGGCAGAATAGCTGCACAAGTAGCAAGACAAGTCATTTCTCAAAAGCTGAAGGGTGCGGAAAAAGATGTCATTTACGAAGAATATCGCCATCGAGTCGGTGAAATTATATCTGGGACGGTTAAAAGAACTACCAAGGGCGCAACTTTAATTGTCGATTTAGGAAAAGTTGAAGCCATTTTACCAGAGCGCTTGTACCCTAAAACTGAACGTTATAACACAGGCGATAAAGTAACGGCGCTTCTTTTAGAGGTTAGAGATACAGAAAATGGTGGGGCAGAAGTTGTATTATCGCGTAGTCACCCTCAATTTGTTGAAGCGCTATTTGCTCAAGAAATCCCAGAAATCCATGACGGTTCGATTAAAATTAGAAAAATTGTCAGAGATGCCGGTTACAGAACTAAAATGGCCGTCAGCTCAAAAGACCTAAAATTAGATCCAGTTGGTGCCTGTGTAGGCGTCAGGGGATCTAGAATTAAAAATATCATTCGTGAATTAAACAACGAAAAAATCGATGTTATTCCATATTCAGAAGATCCGATGACTTTGCTGAAAAACGCCATTTCACCTGTTGAAATGAAAACAGTTGAGTACGATGCAGAAGAAGAGCTTATCATCATCGTCGTTTCTGATGCAGACTACCCAGTTGTTCTTGGTAAAAAAGGAACAAATGCGCGTTTAATTGGGGATCTTTTAGGCGTTGTCTTTAAAGTGTATAAAAACACAGAATATGAAAAAGAAGTTTCGATCGAACAACAGCAGATGATCCATCACGATGATCCTACATTAGATTCAGAATTAAAAATTGAAGGAATCAATTCTTTTGTCATTGATAGCTTAATCGCTTCAGGATTTGACACACCAAGAAAACTCTTGATGTCAACACCTAATCAAATTGCAAAATTGACTAACTTAAGTCAAGAAATGGTTTCTCAAATCTTAGAACAACTCCGCAAACAAAGGAAATCAATTGGCTAAAAACCTGAAGTTCAAGATCAAAAATACTCAGCTTGCAGAGGCTCTTGAATTAGAAAAAAAACCGATTGAGCAAGCACCGAAAGCTCAACCTCATAAGTCCCCTGTTGTCGAACAAACTGAACTTGGGACTGAAAAACCTAAAATTCGAAAAGCGACTTCTATGCCGAAGAGTTTTCAAACTCCTCCGCATCAAGAAAAGCCTATCGAAGAAAAACCTGCTCCTAGTTTACAAGTAAACAAAGTTCCGGAATCAAAAGTGGCTAAAGTTGAAGAATCGCTGTTTAAACCGGAAGCTGATATAGAGCCTGTTGTGCACTCAAAACCAAAAGCAGATCAGCCGCAACATCATCAAACTTCTCATTCTAAAGAAGATGAGCCCACTGTCATCAAAGAGGTGCATAAGAATGAAAGCATTGAAGAACCTCGCTATGAGAAAAAGGCTTCAAAGGCAATTGAGGAGCCCGTCGATGAATCCCCTAAAAAGCTGCCTAACAAAGAGTTTAAAGAACAAAAAGCTGTAAAAAAACCTCAGCTGGAACGTTCTTTTGATTCACGCGATCGTCTTGGTTTAAGGGCCGATGAAGGGGATGCTTGGAAACGAAAAAAATCATTTAAATTCAAACCTGCTGTAAAAGAAGAGCAAATTATTCGTCCTACTTCTTTAAAAGTTGCGTTACCGATTACAATCAAAGATTTAGCTGCTGAAATGAAATACAAAGTTTCAGATATTATCGCTAAACTCTTCAAGCAAGGTATCATCGTGAAGATCAACGATATGATCGACGATGAAACATTAGCGCAGTTAATCGGTTTAGAATTCGGATGTGACATCCAGATCGATTATTCTGAAAAACAGCGATTGAATATCACTGATCAAACGATTCGTCAAGAAATTGAAAAGTCAGATCCTGCATCTCTTAAGACAAGAGCTCCAGTGGTCGCATTTATGGGACATGTCGACCATGGCAAAACGAGCTTGATTGATGCCATCAGAAAATCGAATGTCGCTGCGACAGAATCTGGTGCAATCACTCAGCATATTGGGGCATTTCGTTGTAAGACAGACGGCGGTGAGATTACCATCTTAGATACTCCAGGCCATGAGGCGTTCTCAGCTATGAGAACACGCGGCGCAACATTAACTGACATTGTGGTCATCGTAATTGCTGGAGATGAAGGAATCAAAGCACAAACTGATGAAGCGATTAATCAAGCTAAATCAGCCAACGTTCCGATCATAGTCGCTTTAAATAAATGTGATAAATCCAACTTCAGACCTGAAGAGGTTTATCGACAATTATCTGAAAGAGAGCTTTTACCAGAAGCTTGGGGCGGTGGGGTGATCACTGTAAACTGTTCAGCTACGACAAAAGCGGGATTGAAAGAACTGCTTGAGATGATCCTATTACAGGCAGAGATATTAGAGCTTAAAGCAAATCCGAATTCCAGAGGAAGAGGAACAGTCATCGAATCTGAGATCCAAAAAGGGCTTGGAGCGACAGCGACTTTATTAGTTCAAAATGGAAGTTTGAAGCTGGGTGATGCGCTTATTATTGACCACGTTTACGGAAGAGTCAAAACAATGCATGATGAGCATGGGAAATCGATTCAAGAGGCAAAACCTTCATTCCCTGTTCGTATTACTGGGTTATCTGAGCTACCTATTGCTGGGCATGAGTTTATCGTTGTCGGCAGTGAAAAAGAAGCTAGAAAACTTACAGAAGATCGAATTGCCGGTAAACGTCGAGAGATTTTCAATCAGCCTTCTTCTCAAGGTCTTGAAGGTCTAATGCAAAGAAATGCTGAAAGGCAAGAAAGAAAAATCTTAAACGTCATCATCAAAGCTGACGTTCAAGGATCTATGGAAGCGATCAGAAACTCACTTGGAAAAATTAAATCGCAAAAAGCAGAGTTGAATGTGATTTATGCTGAAGTTGGTGAAATTTCTGAGTCTGATATTCAGCGTGCTTCAACAGCGAATGCCGTCATCATCGGCTTCCATACTTCTGTTGAAAGTCATGCCGACACATTAATACGTGAGCTGCAAGTGCAAGTTTATAATTTTGAGGTCATTTATCATTTAGTAGATAAAGTTAAATCATTGATGACAGATTTACTCGATAAAATCAAAGTTGAGACTCAAGTGGGCAGTGCTCTTGTTCAAGCGACCTTTAAATCTTCTCATCTTGGGATTATTGCAGGGTGCCTTGTCAGTGAAGGTTCGATTAAACGTTCAAATATGGTTAAAGTTGTCAGAAATAAAGAAGTAGTCTGGCAAGGAGATATCGCTTCGCTTAAACGGGTTCAAGAAGATGTCAGAGAGGTTGCTAAAGGGTTGGAATGTGGTATTTTATTGAATCACTACAACCATGTACAACCTGGTGATCATATTCAATCTTATGAAGTAACCTACATCAAACAGGAATTATAATCTTAATATGTCAACTCGAAGAGTAGAAAAACTCAATTCATTATTAAAAGAAGTAATTTCAGAAGTAATTATGCGGGAAGTAAAAAACCCGCATGTTTCATCTTTGATTACAGTCACTAAAGTGGATATCACAAAAGATTTAAGACATGCAAAAGTCTATATCAGCGTGATTGGTACACCGGAACAAAAGAAAGAAACTTTTCAAGCGATTCAATCTGCTGCAGGATTTATTGGTGTTCATGCATCTAAAAAAGTAGTTATGCGCTATTTCCCTGAATTACATTTTAAATTTGATGATTCTTTAGATCAACACATGCGCATCGATTCTATTTTGAAAGAGATCGAAGACGAAAGAGAGTCTCGCACCCCTCAGCATTAGAATAAAATAGTTTTAAGATATGGAACATCAACCGATTGAAGGGATCTTGCTGATCGACAAGCCTATTGATAAGACTTCTTTTTATCTTGTAAAAAGATTAAGGGCCTTAACACGTGTCCAAAAAATTGGGCATGCAGGGACTTTAGATCCATTTGCCACAGGATTGATGATCTTATTAATCGGGAAAAAATACACAAAGATGAGCGATCAGTTTCTCAATCATGACAAGGTGTATGAAGCAACACTTTTTTTAGGTTATACAACCCCTTCTTTTGACAAAGAGACCGAAAAATCTTTTGTTTCATCCCATATCCCAACGATCGAAGAAGTTCAATCGGCTATCGGGCAATTTCAAGGAGAAATCGAACAAACTCCGCCTATGTATTCAGCTAAAAAAATTGGTGGCACTCCCCTGTATGAACTCGCGCGTCAAGGAAAAAGCGTCGATCGAAAAGCTTGTAGTGTAAAGGTCCACATCGAACTTTTAACTTATCATTATCCCGAAATAAAAATTCGCGTTGCTTGTTCCAAAGGCACCTATATCCGTTCTTTAGGCCATGATATCGGACAAGTGCTCGAAACAGGAGCTTATTTGACAGAGCTCAGAAGAGTGGAATCTGGTGATTTTAAATTAGATAATGCCATAAGATTGGATGTAATTGAAACTGACCCAGCGCTTATTCATCAACATCTCATCAAAACACGGCATGATTAAAATCAAAATTTTATTTTTTTTGATTTTTTCTTCCTTTATCTTTTCAAAAGAAGAAATATCTCATCTTTATTTTACATTTTCAAAAGACCCCTCTTCCACTTTTGTCGTCCATATCCATTCTCTCGTCTCAGATCCGCTGACGATCAAGATCAAAAATGAAGAAAATGTCACAATAGTTCAAAGATCAGAAGGTAATTATTTTGCATTGCCTCATGATAGTCGCTATCTACATCACCTCGAATTTGAAAATCTTAGCCCTAAAACCATCTACACTGTCGAAATCTACCGACAGGATTGTCTGATTAAGACCGCTAAAATCGAAACGTTATCGACTGATTTGAAAGAGATTAAAGTAGTAATTGGAGGAGATCTTGAGATTATCCACCAAGCTAAAGCCATCTTAAACCAAATGAAAGAGGCAGACCCTTCAGTTATCTTCTTTGGGGGAGATTACCCTAAAGATGTCTACTCTCTTCATGACATTACGAAATGGGATGAATGGCTTAAGGAGACAACTCAAACATTAATCAAAAAAAATGGCTGTCAGATCCCTTGGGTTTTAGCGATTGGCAATAATGAAGTATTTGGAAGTTTCAATCAAACGATAGATAAAGCTCCTTTTTTCCATGCATTTTTTCCACAAAGTGAAGAAAACACCCACTATTTTTCTTTAAATTTCTCAAATAAGCTTTTTTTACTTATCTTAGACAGTGGCTTGACTGCTTCACATGATGGAATTCAAAAAGAATGGATCAAAGAAACCTTAGAAAAACATCAGGCGATTCCCTTGAAAATGGCTCTTTATCACGTCCCGATTTATCCGAGTGTAAGGTTTAAAGAAAAAAATTGGTATTATAAATTAGCCAGAGCAATATCTAATTTTAAAGAAAAAAAACAAATAGCAGCTAGACTTCTATCCCCTCAGTCCAATGATGGATTTCAACATTGGGCCCCTATTTTCGATCAACATCAAGTAAAGGTAGCGTTTGAACACCACGATCATGCTTTCAAGCGTTCTTTGCCTATAAAAGAGGGTAAAATAGACCCTACAGGAACGACTTACCTAGGTGACGGGGCTTTAGCTCCGTTTCCCCAATTTACACCCATTCAAAAATTTTTCGATTTTCGATTAAAAAAATCGATCGGACACGTACAATTTTTTTGGCTTATGACATTCAAACAAGATAAAATTGATTTCCAAGCAATTTCGAAATATGGAAAATCAATCGATCACTTTTCAATAGAAGGACCCTATGAATAAACTTTCAGGATTATCGTGTGGTATTGTTGGATTACCAAATGTAGGTAAATCTACTTTATTCAACGCTCTTACAAAACAGCAAATTCCCGCTTCTAACTACCCATTTTGTACGATTGATCCAAATATGGGAATCGTAGAAGTTCCCGATCCTCGTCTACAAGCGCTATCTGATATTTCTAAAAGTAAAAAGATCGTACCCGCGACTGTTGCGTTTGTCGATATCGCAGGGTTAGTCAAAGGAGCTTCTCAAGGTGAAGGTTTAGGCAATCAATTTTTAGCTAACATCAGAGAAACCGATTGCATCGTGCATGTAGTGCGTTGTTTCGACGATGAAAACATTATCCATGTAGATGGTAAAGTGGATCCGATTAAAGACATTGAAGTCATCAATTTAGAACTGATTTTAGCTGATATGCAGATGGCTGAAAATGTGTTAAGCAAACTGGAAAAACAAGCTAAAAGTAAAAAAGAACTTGAATCAACTTGTGTTATTTTAAGGGAACTTATCGCTCATCTCAATGAAAACAAGCCTGTGAGAAGTTTCAAACTGAATGAAGAAATGGAACACGCCTTAAGGCCTTATCCTTTTTTAACAAAAAAGCCGGTCATCTACCTACTGAATGTTCCTGAATCTTCTCTTCCTCATATGGAAAATGAGTACACCAATCGAGTCAAAGAATATGCTTCAAAAGAAAAAGCTCAAGTGATCCCTGTTTGTGCAAAACTTGAAGAAGAATTAGCTAGCCTTAGCGAAGAAGAAGCCAATGAGTATCTTACAGCGCTAGGAATCAAAGAAACAGGACTAAATCGTCTTATCAAAGCCTCTTATTCTACTTTAGGGTTAATCACCTACATTACAACTGGAGAAATAGAGACTCGCGCTTGGACCGTGCATAAAGGAACATTAGCACCTGTGGCAGCCGGTGTAATTCACTCCGATATTGAGAAAGGATTTATACGAGCTGAAGTTGTAACTTACGACGATTTTATTTCTTCAGGTTCAAGAGCGAAAGCTAAAGAGGTTGGGAAAGCGCGCCTTGAAGGAAAAGAGTACGTAGTTCAAGACGGTGACGTGATTTTATTTTTCCACAACTAATCCTTGTGACTAAAATAAATAATTATTAAATTCACATTTTTAATAAATCATATTTAATCAACAGCTATGGCTGAAAAAACGGAAAAGGCAACCCCAAAAAAGTTAAGGGATGCTAGAAAAAAAGGGCAAGTCGCAAAATCGAAAGATTTTCCGTCTGCATTTACGTTTATTGCATCTGTAGCTGGCATTTTGGCATCTACTGGCTATCTCTACGAAAAACTAGCAGGATTTATGATTCTGATGTTTCGAGAGGTAAGATTTGATCCAGAACTACAAAACAGGGCTCCAAGTATCCTAGCTCAATCGATTGATGTGATCAACACAGCTTCACTTCCGATTATGCTATTGGTGTGCATCATCGGGGTTTTGATTAATTTTTTAATGGTAGGGCCCCTTTTTTCAATGGAAGCCATCAAGCCAGATTTAAAAAAGCTCAATCCTATTACGAACTTAAAAAATATGTTCAAAATCAAAACTTTAGTTGAGTTAATCAAATCTATTGCTAAAATTGCTGGTGCGGTGTTTTTGATCTATCTAGTGATGAAAAATAGTATTTACGAAATCATCTCAGCTGCAGCGATTCCAGTTTTAGGAAGCGCTCTGATATTCAATGATTTTTTACTGAAAGTAGTCATACGCGTTGGCCTTTTCTTTATCGTGGTGGGATTATTTGATCTTGTTTTTCAGATTAAAAATTTCGCTAAAGAAATGAAAATGGAAAAGTTTGAAGTAAAACAAGAGTACAAAGATACTGAAGGTGATCCGCATATTAAAAATAAACGAAGGCAAAGAGCTCAAGAAATCGCTTACCAAGAGGGGCCGGGAGCTACGAAGAAAGCAAGAACTGTTATCACTAACCCAGAACATATCGCTGTAGCGTTAGAATACGACCCTTCTCAACACCCGGCTCCTAAAATATTAACAATGGGATTAGGGCCTATCGCTGAAGAGATCATTAAAATTGCCTTAGACAATAATATTCCGATTATGAGAAATATCTCATTAGCGCACATCTTATACACAAAATGTGAAATTGGGCATTTTGTCCCGGAAGAAACATATGAAGCCATTTCAGAGATATTGAAATGGCTCGAGCAGCTTGAAGCTAAAAAAGAAGCAGAAGTAGAGTACAACTTAGAGATTTTCCATGAGTAATCCTTTTTCCAAACTTTTAGATACAGTTGGGTTGTCAAGGTCTAGTGGTTTTTTAGGAAAATCAAGCGACGTCTTGCTGGCTTTTTTTGTGGTGTTGATCATCATGATGATCATCATTCCAGTCCCTCCGATCATCATCGATGCTCTGATATCGATTAACTTAACAGCTTCAGTGACTATCATGATGATTTCGCTTTATATTTCTAAAGCGGTTCATCTTTCAGTCTTCCCCTCATTGCTTTTGATCACAACTTTATTCCGTTTAGGGATCGAAATTTCTGCTACTAGGCAGATTCTTCTGCATGCCAACGCAGGAGAGGTTATCTTTGCCTTTGGTAACTTCGTCGTCGGCGGAAGTTTTGTCGTGGGTATCGTCATTTTCTTAATCATCACAATAGTTCAATTTATCGTTGTAACTAAAGGTGCTGAGCGGGTTGCGGAGGTTGCAGCTCGATTTACTCTCGATGCGATGCCAGGAAAACAGATGAGTATCGACGCAGATATGCGCAGTGGTGTCATCGATGCCAACCAAGCTCGTGATCTCCGATTGGCTTTGACAAAAGAAAGCCAGCTTTACGGTGCGATGGACGGTGCGATGAAATTTGTAAAAGGGGATGTTATCGCAGGGATCGTGATAGCGATTATCAACATCGTAGGTGGTTTAATCATCGGGATGACGATGCATAATATGACTGGGATGCAAGCTGCTCAAACTTACACTTTGCTTTCAATCGGTGGTGGCCTTGTTTCTCAAATCCCCTCTCTTTTAATATCTCTTACTGCCGGTATCGTAACAACTCGAGTTTCATCTGATAAAAAAAATGCCAACTTGGGTACAGACATTACAAGTCAGCTATTCTCTCAACCCAAAGGTTTGATTTTAGCAGCTATTGTGATCTTGGGTGCGGGTTTCATCCCAGGATTTCCTACATTCATCTTTATTCCTTTAGCTTTATCGATAGGGATCACTGGCTACCTAAAGTTAAAAAAACAAAAATTAAAAGATGAGAAAGCTGAGAAAACAGGAGTCATCGATACCGATGTAGAAGGGCATGCGATGATTCGAGGGGGGCCTGATGATTACCAACTCACATTGCCAGTCATTTTAGAAATAGGGAAAGGTCTATCTGCTCTGATTAAAAAAGAGAAGGCAAATACAATCTTAGTGGAGGAGATGATCCCTAAGATGAGGATTGCGCTATACCAAGATCTGGGAGTAAAACTTCCCGGTGTTCACGTCAAATTCGACTCTCAAGTGATCGATAATTTCGACTATACTATTTATCTCAATGAAGTCCCACTGATGAGGGGTAAAATTTTAGAAGGTTGTGTGCTGACCAATGAATCGCAAGAAAATCTCAGACGGTATAATCTCCCTTTTGTCGCCTCAAAAAACATGATACATCAAGCCTCTTTATGGGTGGAAAATCGATACAAAGAAATTTTAAAAAAAGCTGGGATTAAATATTTTGAACCTATCGACGTAATGATCCTACACCTTTCTTATTTTTATAAAAAAAATGCAGCTGAATTTTTAGGCATCCAAGAAGTTCGAGGTATTTTAGAATTTATTGAAAAATCTTATCCCGATTTAGTAAAAGAAGTCACACGTTTAATCCCTCTTCAAAAACTAACAGAGATCTTTAGAAGATTGATAGAAGAACAAATTTCGATTAAAGATCTACGCTCGATCTTGGAGGCTTTATCCGAATGGGCTCAGACAGAAAAAGATACTGTCATTTTAACAGAGTATGTTCGAATTTCATTAAAACGGTATATCAGCTATAAATATTCCAAAGGCCAGTCTACATTATCTGTTTATTTCCTCGATCCTGAAATAGAAGATATGGTCAGTGCTGCTATCAAACAAACTTCTGCGGGGTCCTACCTCGGGTTAGACCCGGATTCTGTTCAGATGATTTTGCATGCTGCAAGACAAGTGATTGTTCCAACACCTCCTGAAGCGCAAACACCCGTGATTTTAACCGGTATGGCGGTAAGGCGTTTTGTTAGAAAATTAATCGAATCTGAATTCCCTGATCTTCCTGTAATTTCGACACAAGAAGTCGTCCCTGAAATCAAAATTCAACCTCTAGGCAGAGTTCAACTCACATGAAGCACCACTATTTTTTTGATACCGATCAAATTCGATATGAGCTCTATGCCACATCGAGTGGACCAAATTTTAATTGGTTATTTTTTCCAGGGGGTCCGGGTGCTGATTCCTCTTATCTTAGACCTTTAATAGACATACTTGATTTGCCAGGAAATTCTTGGCTGATTGACCTCCCAGGTAACGGAAGTCATCAAACAAATCAAATCATTGAAAATTATGATTTTTGGTTTTCCTTATTTCTTAAAATAGTCAGAAAATTCAAAAATCCAATAGTTGTAGGCCACTCTTTTGGTGGAATGCTGCCTTTGATGTTTACTGAAATGGAAGATCTTCTAAGAGGATGTGTAATTTTAAATTCCTCTCCTGTTGCTTGGATGGAAGAAGCTGTCCGTTACGCAAAACAATTTAATCTTCCTGATCTTTCTTTTGAAATGAACCATTTTATTAAAACTCCTAATCAAAAAACTTTTGAAACGGCTTTAATGGCATGTATGCCTTATTATTTTCCAAGTCACACATTGGAAAAAGGTAAAGCTTATCTCAGTGCTATAGATTTTAACTACAGAGCAGCGATATGGGGCCAACTAAAAGCTATCGATGGTACCTTGAATGCAAAATGGTTTCCTCAAAAAGTGCCCACTTTAATCATCGGAGCAAAATATGATTGTATCTGTCCATTTTCTCTTTTTAAGAATGACCATCGCTTTCAAAGAGAGAATATCAAGCTCTTATTTCTTGATGATGCTGGACACTGTCCTTGGATAGAAAATCCCAAAGCTCTTCAAGAAGCTTATCTTGACTTTTGTGCACTTCAATAGCGCAAATCCTTTTTTTATTGTTGTTTATTTTTTACCATGTCATGAATCGAAATAAAAACTAATCAAAGCTTTTTTATGGAACAAGAACCAGTCAAAGGTGTTACGGGTGTTAATTTAACGGCAGCGCAATTTCGTGCTCAAGCAGCCGAAGCCCAAAAAAATGCAGAAAATTTAGATGCAGTACAGACCAGCATCCAAGAAGAGATGGCTGAATCTTGTGAGTTGGCTACTTTTAATCCACTAGCGATAGCGCGCCGATTTGATTCGATTGAAAAGCGAGTCAATCGGCAAGGTCGAGATGATACTAAGGCTAATAAAGAGGAAACTGAAACACCAAGAGTTGAAAGTGTTGAAGAAATCTCAGATGAATTCTTAAATAAAAACCCTGAATTTCAGATTTCAACTTTGAATGCCCTACGATCTCGGCTAAAAGACTCTGACTCCCCTGAAGATATCATAAAAAAATTACAAGAAGCTTATCCCGATCATTATTTAGCTGATGAAGCTTTAGATTTTTTGATAAAAACAACAAACCCTGATTCTCAGCTAGCGAAAAATCTTGTTTTAGCCAAAGACATTTTCAATCAAATGTTCAAAAGAGAAATTACGGCTGGAAAAAATACGAATATCGAAGCTAGGACGTTTTCCGAACAGGGATTAGGGAGCCCTACGGCACTTAGAACCTTGTATCAAGAAGTCACAGGAAATCCTAAAGAATCCCTCGAGCTTTTCCATGAGCTATCTGAAAAATATGATTATGAAAGACTAACAACTGTAATCAAATTTTTACTTCACTCACTTTCTGCAGATATGAAAGCTAAAGGCCCTTCAATTGCAAAGGGTGAATTGCAAATGCTGTTTAATGAAACAAGAGCTATGCAAGCAATACTTGGAATATACCGGTTCTTTTTATCTAGAATGAACCTAATCGTTAAAGAATTTGAAAGAAATGATCTAGCTATTCCCTCAAAAATCAACTTTGAAATTTTATCTAAAGAATTCGCGAAATTAATAGGAGAAAGATACCCTTCTATCGATAAAGTGATGAAAATCGGGGCTTTTTTAGGACTTGGCGATGATCTTTTAGCCCAAATTATTATTTTTACACAATTTAGGGATGGCTTAAGACAAGTCTCCCCAAGATTATTCAAAAGTGAAAAACAGCGTCAAGATCTTCTCATGACACTTTTAGATGCATTAAGCGACATCGAAGATGAACTGGATGAAGATGAAGATGAAGATGAGGAGGAATAACTTCATGGCTTTAAATTTTGAACAAATTTTAAAAATATTAGAAGAATCGTTAGATATCGATCTTCATATGGATGAACATCGGGGATGCAGATTGCTGATTAATGATAAAATTACTCTTCAGATGGAAATGGATAAGACTGAAAATTTTCTAATTATTGGTTCAGACCTGTTTGAAATTCCCCCTGGAAAATTTCGGGAAAATATTTTAAAAGCTGCTTTAAGGTCTAATTATGGTAAAGAAAAAGGATTTGGCACACTCTCTTACATCCCCAAAAAAGCTACTTTATTCCTTCATGAATTTATCCCCTTGAATTTTTTTACTGAAGATAAAGTCTTTGAGATGATCACAAAATTTTTAAGTAAAGCTTTAATGTGGAAGGAGAGCTTGGAATCAGGTCAAATTCCTCAATCTGCATATCAAAATGCCGGCCAAAGTTCTATTAAACCTTTTGGGATGCGCTAATGCAATATGATGGAGTAGCTGTATTGCTCGGTTCAATTAGAACCTTCAAAAGTCAAGGTATCGGCAGTTATCTCGATTTGATCCCACTGATTGATTTGATGAAATTAATAGGCTTCAATATCATTCAACTCCTTCCGATTCAAGATTCAGATTTAGATCCAAGTCCTTATAACGCTCTATCGAACGTTGCGTTCCATCCCATATACATAGATATTGAACCCCATCTGATGACATCTGTAGAGAAAGAAAAATTTCAAAAATTATCGATGATGGGGGTCATTGCATACCAAGAAGTTCTCTTATTGAAACTTGCTATTTTAAAAAGAGCTTATCAAGCTCTTTCTAATACAGATCGCAAAAACCTTGAGATGTTCTTGGAACAATTCAAAGTTTTAAAGCCTTATGCTGTATATAAAGTTTTAAAAGAGAGCAATAGCGCGCTAAATCCTGATTCTATCAATCACTACTTTGAGTCTCACCAAGATGAGTGCTACTTCCACATTTTTTTACAAAAGATATGCCATGATCAAATGACTCAAGTAAGGCTCTATTCTAAAAAAAATGGAATTGTTTTGATGTGCGATCTGCCGATCCTTCTTAGTCCAAAAAGCGTAGAAGTTTGGCAATATCCTAATTTTTTCAATACTGATTTCGTGGCTGGAACCCCTCCTGATGCATTTAGCAAGGAGGGTCAATACTGGGGGTTTCCTCTTTATGATTGGGAAGCAATCGAACATTCCGGTTTTCTTCTATGGAAAGATCGATTTTCGATTATGGACCATTTTTTTGATATCTTTAGAATTGATCATATTTTGGGTTTCTTTCGCTTTTATGCCATTTTGAAAAATCAATCGCCTAAATTCGGTCAATATATCCCAAAAGATGAAAAGGTAGCCCTTGAAAAAGGGCAATTCTATCTACAATCTCTTTTGAATCTAACTCACATGAGAGCAATCGGGGAAGATCTTGGAACAAAAATAGAAGGAATGGGAACCATTCTTGAAACCCTTAAAATTGCGCAAACAAAAATTATCCGGTGGGAAAAAAAACATCATCAATTTATTCCATTGAATCACTATCCCAAGCTTTCTATTGTCTCTTTATCAAATCATGACATCGAATTATTTGCAGCATGGTGGAAGTTTCACCCTAAAGAACAGAAAGCGTTTGCTCATCTGTTTAAATTAGAAATGCCAACAACCTTCGACTGCAATTTTATACTAACTGTTTTAAGAAATTTTCATAAAATAGATTGTGTTTATAGAATTAATTTGATTCAAGAATACTTAGCCTTAAATTTAGATTACGTTTCTGAAAATCCTGAAGATGATAGAATTAACATTCCTGGGAAAGTAAGCCTAAAAAATTGGAACTATCGAATGAAACCCCATCTTGAAACATTAATTAACGATTCAACTTGGATTGAAGCGATGCAATCATTGATAAAATACCCATGCGACTAATCTTACTTTTATCTTTATTTTTAAAGTTTCTCTTTTGTAATGACAACGAGCGAACCCGCACCTTATTTTACAGTTTAAATCCTCAATCTATTCGTGAAAATTTAGCTTTCTACAGCTTATTTCCTAACGATCATTTTGGGAAACTCAGTTTAAATCGATCTATTGAACTGATCAATCTTCACCGTAATACCCCTCTATCTTGTGAAATTTTAAAAAGCTGGCCTGAGGTGTCAGTTACCTCTTTAATTCAAACGATTGGCAATAAGATGAACTCAAACACGTTGCCGATGAAAAAAGAGGATGTCAAATTCATCCAAACGATTGCTTCTGATCTTTCTCATTTAAAAATCAGGGGGCATCAACTCCAAAAGTTTGAAGATGCACCTATTCTTACAGATGATGAAATAGATATTGCAAGGACTCTTTTTTTATATCAGTTCGATAATGATCTAGAAAAAGTGGAAGCTTATGAAGCTGGATTGGACCTGATGGCTTTAGAAATCTTAGCTAAGATTCCTAAAGATTTTAAAGTTAAAGAGGCATTAAATGCCATGCATCAATTGATCTTTTTTGAAATGGGTTTTAGATTCCCGCCTCAATCTTTGATGTCGAAAGAGATCGACACCTATACATTTTTACCATCTGTTATGGATGACAGATTTGGAGTCTGTTTAGGTGTCAGCGTCCTTTATTTATGCATCGGTCAGCGTTTAGGTCTGCATTTTAATATCTACACACCTCCAGGTCATATTTTTCTACAGGCGGTATTAGAAGATGAAACTATAGTCAACATCGAAACTACAGCAAGAGGCATCCATATCCCAATGGAGCACTATTTAGGCATCAATGGTTTATATCTACCTAAAAGAACAACGAAAGAATCCATCGGTATGACTTTGATGAACTATGCCGCTTTATTCTGGGGATCAAAAAAATATCAAGAAGCTCTTGATGTGTATCAAAAAGCTGAACCTTTTATGCCAAATGACCCTCTTTTGCACTATTTTATTACCATGAACGCCCTTTTTTGCAACCGCTCTTCTGTAGCTGAAAAAGCTTATGCGATCTATGAAAAAAATATGATCCAAGATGTGATCAAACAGCAGACATTGCTCGAAGATTATTATAATGGATTCACTTCATTAGAAGGTTTAAAAACAATTTTTTATTCCGTTGACGAAACACGAGAATCGATTATTCAAAAACAAAATGAATTGATTGGAATCATAAAAAAATACCCTAAATTTAGAGATGGATTGTTTCATCTAGGCATTACACACCTTCAACTTTCCAACTTCGCTAAAGCCAAACTAATATTAGAAGAATATCATAAAATTGATGCTACCAATCCAACAGTGGAATATTACCTTGCTCATTTGTGTATGCATCGTTTAGATTACAAAAAAGCTAAAGAGCACTTAACCCAAGCAGAAAATTTGCTAAAAGCACATGAAAAATCAGTTAAGTTATTAAGACCATTAAAATTAGAATTGCTGAAGATCATATGTTTAGAATAATGTTTGTTTTATATTTTTTGATCCTTTCTTCTTGCTTACCTAGCAACAAAAAAAATGCCCAATCCCCTAATAGCGATCCTAAAACATCACAACAGCTTTTTGTATTACCTCCTCCAAGTTATCTTTCTGAAAATATATACGGAGGTCGATACATCATCTTATCTGATGGTTCTGTTTGGATGATTAAAGATCAAGATATCGTAATTACATCAGGTTGGCTATCTGCACAAGAAATTTACATTACGCAAAGCGATGATCCAAAATACCCTTATTTTTTATCAACTGAGCGAACTTGGGGGCAAGTTCATGCGAAGAAGGTTAGCCTACAAGATATCCCTCATTAAAATACTTGATCAACAACTAAAAAAATAAGAAAATAGCTAGCAAATTTGGATTTCGAGGAGCTTGCTATGCAAGAGTCGTTTAGTGAAAAAGTTCAAGAAGCCATCAAAAATTCCATGGAACTTGCCCAACAAGATCATCATTTATCTATTGATCAAGAACATCTTCTTGTTGCATTTTTAAAAGATCAAAATGGCTATTTCCATGAATTAATGGAGCGCTCTCAATTACCAATTGTTAAGATCAAAGAAGACTTAAGTAAAGCACTTAAAAAAAAACCTACTTTCGTCGATCAACCGCCTACACAACTTCAATTTACAGAAACAATTTTTTCTATCTTTAAAGAAGCTGAGCATCTTGCAAAAGATTGGAAAGATGACTTTATTTCTTCTGATCATCTTTTTTATATATTTTGTAAAAATGAAAAAAGTTTTCTTATTCCCTATTTAAAAGAGATTAACTTAACTCTTAAAAAGATCAAAATCATCATCGATTCAATCAGAAAGGACCAGCGTATGAATTCTCCAACACAAGAAAACCATTTAAATGCGCTTACTAAATTTTGTAAAGACCTCACTAAACTCGCTTCATCCGGTAAACTTGACCCAGTAATTGGACGAGATGAAGAGATTCGACGAACGATCCAAATTCTAGCTAGACGCACTAAAAACAATCCCATTTTGATCGGTCAGCCGGGCGTTGGAAAAACAGCGATTGCCGAAGGATTAGCTCAAAGAATCCACCATGGAGAAGTCCCGGATGTCCTTAAAGAAAAAACTCTTTACTCGCTTGATTTAGGGAGTTTGATTGCAGGAGCAAAATACCGCGGTGAGTTTGAAGAGCGTTTAAAAGGGATTTTAAAAGAAGTTGAAGAGAGTAACGGTCAGATCCTCCTTTTTATTGATGAAATTCACACCTTAGTAGGTGCAGGGGCCGCAGAAGGGGCTGTTGATGCAGCCAATTTACTAAAGCCGGCTCTTGCGCGCGGAACTTTACATTGTGTAGGAGCAACAACATTAAATGAATATCAAAAATATATTGAAAAAGATGCAGCATTAGAACGACGTTTTCAACCTGTAATTGTCGATGAGCCAAATTTAGAAGATGCGATTGCAATTTTAAGGGGACTGAAAGAAAAATATGAAAATTACCATGGTGTTCACATCTTAGAAAAAGCACTTCATGCGGCTGTTTTTCTTTCACACCGCTATATTTCTGATCGGCAACTACCTGATAAAGCGATTGATTTAATTGATGAAGCTGCAAGTTTGATAAAAATGCAACTAGGTTCTCTACCTTTACCGATTGAAATGAAGGAGCGGGAACTTGCTTCTTTGATTGTGAAACAAGAAGCTTTAAAAAAAGAGCAAACGACCGATCATGAGATAAAAGAAATTGAAAAGTTGATCCACACAAAAAAAGAGGAATTAAAAACTTTAAAAGCTAAATGGAACGACGAAAAAAGTTTAATTGATCGGGTAAAAGCCAAAAAAGACCGGCTTGAAAAACTGCGCTTTGAAGAAGAGGAAGCAGAACGAACAGTTCAATATCAAAAAGTTGCAGAATTGCGTTATAGTGTCATCCCAAAATTAATTGAAGAAATCGATTCGATCCAAAAAGAGCTGAATCAAAAACCAGAACGTCTTTTAAAAGAGGAAGTGGATGAAGCGCTCATTGCTACGATTGTCGCTAAATGGACTAAAATTCCAGTGGAGAAAATGCTTGAAAAAGAAGCTGAGAAATTGATGGACTTGGAGAAAATTTTATCTGATAAAGTCATCGGACAGCCGTTAGCTTTAGAGGCTATTTCTCATGCTATCAGAAGATCAAGAGCTGGTCTTCAAGACCCTAATCGTCCGATAGGATCATTTCTATTTGTTGGCCCTACTGGAGTTGGAAAAACTGAACTTGCGAAGGCAATAGCTTCAATTCTTTTTGATTCTGAGCAAGCGATCGTTAGGCTTGATATGTCAGAGTATATGGAAAAGCACACAGTATCAAAAATTATAGGTTCTCCCCCTGGTTATGTTGGCTATGAAGAAGGTGGTGGGTTAACGGAAATCCTTAGAAAAAAACCTTATTCAGTGGTATTACTCGATGAGATTGAAAAAGCGCATCCTGATGTAAGCAATATTTTTTTACAGGTATTTGATGATGGTAGGATTACAGACAGTAAAGGGCGGGTAGTCAACTGTAAAAATGCTTTATTTATCATGACATCGAATATAGGTTCTGACAAGCTTTTAGAGCATCTAGTTCAAAATAAAAAAGTAGAATCTAAAGAGCAGTTGATCAAGTTGATTGAGCCAGATTTAAAAGCTAATTTTAGACCTGAGTTTATCAATCGCATAGACGATATCATTCCATTTTTCCCTCTTAGTGAAGACGACATGGAAAATATTGTATTTATCCAATTGAACCACGTGATCAAAAGAATGCAAGAAAAAGGGATCAAATTATCATTTCATCAAAATGCCGTTTATCACTTAGCAAAATTAGGATTTGATCCTGTCTATGGGGCGCGTCCTTTGAAAAGAGTCATTCAAAATGAAATTATTAATCTTTTATCCCAGTGCATTATTAAAGGGGAACTAAAAACAGCTAAATCAATAGAATTAAATTATGACGGCAAAGAATTTATTTTAAACTTTAATTAAATCAATAAAAAAGACATAATAACAAACCATTTTTAACAAAAAATAGTGATTTTATGTCTTTAAATCCAATGACTGATTCTACTTCAAGCGTAGTCAATCAAACAGAACACCACTTTTCTTTAAAAGATTGTGCATCTTTTGAGAAAATAAAGAAGATTTTTTTTGATAGAATTTATCCATCTTTTTCAAGAGCGATAGAAGGGATTAAGAATTGGTTTTTTAATACTAAATGCGTAAAAATTTTCCTACGACTGGATGAGTTTGAGACATTGCGGCGCACTCATTCATCAGCTATGGAAGCCCTTAAAGAAGAGCATAGTAAACAACTTAATAGCTTAAGCCTTGAATAC
>JACCDV010954879.1_pt1 | contig 68966 bp, 47 predicted proteins | sample 7446131 | NCBI WGS metagenome assembly JACCDV01 (sample SAMN15323448, study PRJNA562643) | freshwater metagenome | isolation source: river surface water | place: USA:Blue River Watershed | collected 2017-08-17
CTTGTTCTTAGGTATTGCCAATTATACATTAGGCGGCGAGTGGGCAGCCACTTCACCTGCGGTTGTCTTACAAGGTTCAGACTTCAACTCTACAGACTACGCCTCACAGACTTACACATTTAACTACATCGTGAGCGACGGTTGTGCAACAGATCAAGCAACAACAACAGTCACCGTACACGCTATGCCAAGCGCAGGCCAAGATGGCAGCATCACTGTTTGTTTGAATGAGCCGTTTGTATTATGGAATGGTTTATCAGGTAATATCGACATGACTGGTACTTGGTACAATGCCTCAAACCAAGCTATGTCAGGTGCGCAAGATACCTCTGGCGCCCTTGCAGGACAATTTAATTATGACTACATCGTTGAAAGCACATTCTGTTCAAATGATAGTGCTAATGTACTTGTTATCGTAGATGCATCTTGTGACTACACGGCTAGTATTGATGAATTGGCAAATGCTTGGAACGTTTATCCAAACCCAACCACAGATTTACTTCAAGTAAATGTGAGCAATGAAATCAAGGTCACAACAATTCAAGTCCTTGATCAAAATGGGCGCGTTTTACTTTCTCAATCTGCACATGAGAATGGCCTGAATGAACTCAATGTTGAAGCCTTGGCAACGGGTATCTACACGCTTAGATTATTGAATGATACTCAAAGCTTGAATAAGCGTTTTATCAAGCAGTAAGACTTTATTTTACAATATGTTTCAAAAATAGAAGGGGCTTCGGCCCCTTTTTTTATTCATTAAAAAATATTACATTTGGAGTTGACTAAAACTATTTTCTAATCTAACAAACAAACCATGAAGAAACTTTACTCCCAAATTCTGTTTCTCATACTAGCCGCTACAAGCTCTATGGCCGTTGCGCAGTATTGTACACCATCCATTACTAATGGTTGTACATTTGGAGACCAAATTGTAAACTTCAGTACTACAGGAGGCTCAACAAACATTACAAATAATGCATCTGGTTGTAGTGTAGGTAACTACTCTTATACCACAGGGCAGGCAGTAACACAATTACAAGGCCAAGACGTTACTTTAAGCATGCAGGCAGGGCCAACCTGGAGTCAGGGTTTCAAGGTTTGGATTGACTGGAATAACAACCAAAGTTTTGCTGACGCTGGCGAGTTAGTATATACTTCTCCAAGTTTTGGTATCACTCCATATACTGCGACTGTAACTGTACCTTATTCTGCCGCTGCAGGCACAAAACGTATGCGTGTCATTTGTAGTTATGTTTCAGTTCCTTCAACCAATGATGGATGTCCTGTTAATCAGTCTTATGGCGAATGTGAAGATTACGATTTTGTAGTTGTTGCATCTGCTAACTGTACCGGAACACCAGTTGCTGGAACGGCAGCTTCAACTTCAACTTCAATTTGCCCTGGCGTTAACTATACGCTTTCTTTAACTGGTTCTACTCAAGCTGCAGGCCTTACTTACCAATGGCAATCTGCACCAACTGCAACCGGCCCTTGGACAAATATTCCTACTGGTACTACGCCAAGCTTTATTACATCTCAATTGGTTGATACATGGTATCAGTGTATTGTTACTTGTTCGGGCTTAAGTGCAACTTCATCAGTTATTGGGGTTACTACAAATTCTTTTTTAGCATGTTACTGTACTAGTGTTGCTACTTACAACTCATACGGAGACATTCAACGTGTCGAATTAAATACAATTAATAACAGCTCTACTTCTTGTACCGGGACTTATTCAGACTACACAAGTATTTCAACAATATTGTCTCCAGGAACAACATACCCAATGGAACTTGATCTGATGAATTGCGCTTCTTTTGGTCCTTATTCTTATGGAACTCGAGTTTGGATAGACTTTGATCATAATGGTATTTATGATACCTATGAATTATTGCACGATTCATATAACTCCTTAGCAGCATTGACAACTGTGAATGTGCCATTTAATATCACTGTTCCGTCTACAGCTATTTCGGGGCCTACTCATATGCGCATTGTAATTGCCGAAAATGTTCTCGCTCCTTCTCCTTGTGGCCCGTATAACTGGGGTGAGACTGAAGATTACACAATAAATATTTCAGCGCCACCTACGTGTCCGCAACCAACCAATTTCTCTCTTATTCAAGCCAACAATACAACTGCTCAGGTAGAGTGGGTAGCAGGTGGTTCTGAAACACAATGGCAAATTGAATATGGCCTTCAAGGTTTCACGCCAGGTACTGGAACAACTGTAATTGTTACAACAAATCCTTATACTATTACAGGTTTAACAGCTAACTCTTTCTACACCGCTTACATTTCAGGTATCTGTACTCCAGGAGATACTTCATTCTGGACACCATCAATTACTTGGAATACCTATAATCAAGGCCAATATGTAGACTGGGATAACGCTTGCCCAACTGCAGGTTTTGAAGATATTTCTGGTTTTGCAACAAATGCAAACCTCACAGATGACTCAGAATTAGGTGTAACACTTCCATTTACGTTCTTATACCAAGGTATCCTTACAAACACTATGACTATTGGTAACAATGGTGGTGTAGTTCTTGGTTCAACAACCGCACAAGTTGCATATACAATGCCTGCCGCTGGAAATGGTTTATACCCATTCATTCAGGATTTAGGAACTGCTACTTCACCAAATGGCGTGTATTATGGTCAAGTAGGAAATTCACCAAACGCCAAATTTATTGTTCAATGGAACAACGTGCCTCATTATGGTTTCCCACCTTCAACTAACGGAGCTTCTTTCCAATTAGTCATTGAAGAGGCTACCAATGAAATTTATTATGTCTACGAAGATTTAGACATGGGCAATACAGCTTGGAATCACGGTGCCGATGCAGAAATTGGTCTTCGTGGCCCGAATGATGTGAATGTGTCAATGAATAACAACGCATACTTACTTGATAACTCTTGTGTTCACTTCTATTATACAAACTGTCCGAAGCCAACCACTTTCGCAACTAGTTATGTAGCTCCTGACGAAGCAATGTTAACATGGTCGGCTGGCGCAGCTAATGAAACCAACTGGACTATCATTTATGGCCCAACTGGATTCAACCCTGCAACAGGAGGAACAACGGTTACTTCAACCACTAACTCTGTTATCTTAACAAACCTTGCTCAATTGACAACATACGATGTTTACATCTATGCTGATTGTGCAGTTGGTTTACAATCTTTTGGTTTAGAAGGAGGCTTTACAACGCCGCCATTCTGTTCAAACCCAAGCGCACTTGCTGCAACGACTACGGTTGGCAACATAAACGCATCTTGGTCATGGTTGGCTTATTCAGCACAGTACCCTTCAACTGGATTCAATGTTCAATTGACACAACCGGGTGCGGCTCTTTATTCAGGAACAACTTACAACTTTAACAACAATACATCTAACACTATTTCAAGTGCCAACTTTATGGCTGGTCAGACATTCGATGTATATGTACAAGCTGTTTGTGGTCAAGACACATCTTTCTATGTTGGCCCATTCAATGTCATTATGCCACTTACTAACGACACCATTTGTGGTGCACAAGCAATCCCGGTAGATGGCAACACTTATGTGTTTAATAACACCGGTGCAGGTTTTGACTTAAATGAAGTGGCTATTGTTCCACCTGCAACAGGGGCACAATCAACTACGGGTTGGGCTAATCAAAACTTAGAGCTTTCGACATGGTTCAAATTTGTTGCGCCAGCCTCGGGTTCTGTTCGTATTAACTGTACAGGTGTTGCTTACAATGGTCAGGCAGCGGTTTATAGCGCTTCTTCTTGTAATAACATGGCTTCATTCCAAATGCTTGCAGCCAATGATGATGATTTAGGTGGAGTTAATCAAGCGCCAAACTTTACTGTTTGTGGCCTTACTCCAGGAACTGAATATTACATGATGCACGATGCATTTACACTTACTGCTGGTAACTACGGAATTTCTATCTATGAAATTGTATTAGACGCAGGGGTAGAAGGTGAAGCACTCGAAGTTTGTTACGGTGATACCGTTAACCTTTACTTGGGAATTGCTAATTACCAATTAGGAGGAACTTGGTCAGAAACCACGCCTACTTTGGGTTTAAATGACAACCTATTCAACACAAACGGCTTGGCATCAACAAACTATGAGTTCACGTATACCATGCAAGATGGTTGTGCCACAGACGCAGTAAATGCTTATGTTGAAATTTTCTCTGCACCAAATGCAGGAAATGGTGGTACAATCAATGTATGTTTAAATGAGCCATTTAACTTGCTTTCAGGTCTAAGCGGCGTTGTCGATCTCACAGGAGTATGGTACAACCCTTCAAACAATGCACTTGCGGGTTCATTAGATACTTCAGGTACATCTGGCGGAACTTTAAACTATACTTATACAGCAAGTAATGGTGTTTGCCCAGACGAATCAACAACTGTTGCTGTGGTTGTCAATGCAGGTTGTGACTTCACCGCAGGCATCACTGACTTAGCGGCTGGTTTTGAATTATATCCAAACCCAACAAGAAGTACAGTTCAAGTAACCTGGATGACTACAGGTAATGCAAAAGTTGTATTAACTGATTTAAATGGTAAAATCTTGACAAGCCAACAAGTTGCCGAGCAAGAAACTACCCTTGATCTTTCAGCATACACACCGGGTGTTTATATCGTGACGATTCAAACCGGCGACCAACTACTTACCCAACGTATTGTTAAACAATAACCAAGACTAATACTACTCAAATGAAAACAAAAATTCAATCTTTCTTGGCGGCTATGTTTTTGCTAGCCGGGTTTGTCAATGCACAATGTGTCATGACAAGCCCATATGGTTCTGCGACTGCACCAACTTCTGGTTCTACTAACTTCAGCACTTGTTCATATTTCGGTGAGTACTCTCCTTTGAACGGTGCAGCAGCCGCAACAACTTACACGTGTACAATTACTAACTCAGGTTATGTAACTATTACCCAAGGATCACCATCAGGCCCTGTTGTAGCTTTTGGCGCATCTCCACTAACTTGGTCTACTACGGTGGCTGGAATCTATTATGCGCATTGGGCACAAAATGCTGCTTGTGGAACTTCGACAGCGTGTCAAACAACCACAGTAACTTATGTTGGTCCTTCATCAGCATGTACAAATCCTGCAGCAGCAGGAACAGCACAATCTAGCCCTGCTCTTGCTTGCCTTGGTCAAAACATCAGCCTATCTTTAAATGGTGCTTCAGTAGGATCAGGACTTACTTATCAGTGGCAAAGCTCGGCTACTTCTGGTGGTCCATGGACAAACATTGCTGGCGCAACTAGTGCTGGTCTCTCTACAACTCAATCTACGCCAACATACTACCGTTGTGAAGTAATTTGTAGTGCAGGAACGCCTGCATATTCTGCACAAGTTTTTGTTGACATGAATTCATTTATTAATTGCTATTGTAACTCAGCGGCAACGATACCAGCTTCTGACGAAGAAATTTACAATGTAACAGTGAATGGTGGTTCAACAGACCCAATGTACGCTACAACCAATGCATGTACAAATATTGCGCCTGGCCCTGGTTCAATTCTTGGCGGCTATTCAAACTTTAAAACCTTACCTGTCATCACTACAGTGACAACTGGTCAGTCTGTTGCGTTTTCTATTGTTCAGGATGAGTGTAATGGTGCTCCTTATTATGCAAATGGTATTGGAATCTGGATAGATTTTGACCATAACTCTTCATTTACAGATGCCGGCGAAGCTGTTTTCATTGAGCAAGCAACTGTAATGGGTCCTAGAACTCTTAATGGTACAATCACTATTCCAATTACTGCATTGACTGGCAATACGGTGATGCGTATAATTTGTGCAGAAAACGCTTCAGCAACTTCTTGGACTCAATTGACACCATGTATGTCATATGGCTATGGTGAAACAGAAGACTATTTAATCAATATTGTTGCAGCTGCGCCTTGTACCGGCACCCCAGATGCAGGTACTGCGCTTGCTTCAGCAACTACAGTTTGCCCATCCGCTCCAGTTAACCTTTCATTAGATAGCGCTACTGTAGCCTCAGGAATTACATATCAGTGGTTATCTGCTCCATCTGCATCAGGTCCTTGGACTGCTATTTCGGGTGCGAACAACGCCACTTATAGCACAACAATTGCTGCTGATACATATTTTGCTTGTTTATTAACTTGTACAAACTCTGCAGCTTCTGATACTTCTGCTGCGGTTTTAGTATTGTCAACACCATTCTTCCAATGTTACTGTAATACAGTAAATGCTGGTGGCGCTGGTTCATTAATGGATAATGTTGCCTTCGGAAATGGCGGTTCAAGTTTCTGGAACAATAATACATCTACGACGCAACCAACTGCTAGCCCATATTACACTTCCTTTACTACTGGCCCTGATGTTATTCAAGGGATGGATTATACAATGGGTGTTACGATTCAGGCACCATTAGTATATACTGGCGCTATAGTTTCTGTTTGGATTGACTACGACCACAGTGGCTCTTATGAGCCAACTGAATGGACGCAAGTAGGAACCAACATAGCTGGTAACACAACAGGAACTGTAAATATTACAATTCCTATGACAGCCATGACAGGTAATACAGGTATGCGTGTTCGTTCACGTGGCGCACTAAATGTAAATGGTCCAACTAATGCCTGTACCAACATGGGTTCTGGTGAAACAGAAGATTACGTCATCAATATTTTACCAGCGCCGGATTGTGCTAACCCAACTGGAATTACTGCTACTGCTGTTGTAGACAGCATCATGACAAACTGGAACTGGGCTCAAACTGTGTTACCGTTAACAGGATTTAATATGCAATTAGTAGAAGCAGGAATGCCATTTGCTTCTGGAACTACTTATGTAATTGATGCAAATACGACAGATACTTTAGTTGACCCTTCATTCATTGCTGGTCAGTCATTTGAAGTTTACTTACAGTCAGTTTGTGGTCAAGATACATCTTACTTTATTGGGCCAGTTCCAGTAATGATGCCAATGACAAACAACGATATGTGTGATGCAGCTGCAATCCCAGTAGATGGTCATCCGTACATCTTTAATAACACTGGCGCAACGGTTAACCCAGCTGAAGTATCAGTTGTACCACCGGCAACAGGTGCACAAACTACCACTGGTTGGGACAACCAAAACTTGAATCTCACGACTTGGTTTACATTTACAGCCCCTGCTTCAGGAAATGTGCGTATCAACTCTACAGCGATGAACTATAATGGTCAAGTAGCGGTTTATGCAGCTACCGATTGTGCCATTACAGGTTCATTTACGCTTCAAGGAGCAAATGATGATGATCTTGATGGAGTAAACCAAGCACCAAACTTTACCATTTGTGGTTTGAACCCAGGTGATACTTATTATTTGCTACATGATGCATTTAATAATACTCCCGGAAACTATGCAATCGCCATCTCTCCTATCGCATTAAATGCAGGGGTAGAAGGTGAAGTTCTAGAGATTTGTTATGGTGATACAGTAAGTTTGTTCAACGGTATTGCAAACTACCAAATTGGTGGAACATGGTCACAAACCATTCCAACTTTAGGCCTCCAAGGTTCAGACTTTGTTTCAACAGGTTTAGCTACTGTGATGTTCGAGTTCACTTATACCATGCAAGATGGTTGTGCATACGATGAGTCGAACGCCTATGTTGATGTTTATCCAGCGTCTAGCGCAGGCACAAACGGAACATTTACTGTATGTAAAAACGAACCGTTCAACTTGCTTTCAGGTCTTGGTGGAACAGTAGATTTCGGAGGCATCTGGTTGGATCCAAGCAATAACCCTATTGCTGGCAACATTGATACAGCTTCAAATATCCCAGGAAACTTCAATTATGACTATATCGTGAGCAACGGTGTGTGTCCAGCAGATACTTCTACTGTATTAGTTGTTGTAGATGGTTCTTGTGACTTCACTGCAGGTATTGAAACGCTTGCCGGTAGCTTTGTGGTTTACCCTAACCCAACGAGCAGTATAGTATTTGTGGACAACAGCCTAGGTTTAGCACTAGACAAAATCGAATTAATCGATATGAGCGGTAGAGTGGTGCTTGCTGTAAATAAAGGTAACTTCAGCAACGAGCTTGCTGAACTCAATGTAAGCAACCTAACTACTGGTGTTTACACTGTCAAACTAACAGCAGGACAGCAGACCTTCAATCAACGATTGATCAAACAATAATTAGCTTATTTTAGCTGTAAAGGCGGGCCATTTGGCCCGCCTTTTTTGTTGAATTGGTTTTTAACATTAAGGTGTGTGAAAAACAAAAACCATCTGAGTTATATCAGTAAAAAGACCCACTTACTTTGTAAACTGACAATCATTTTTTGTTTGTTATAAGTTTTTGCATACATTTGCACGTACTGCATTAACTAGATTTTAACTATTTGAATCGCAGCAAGATAAAAGAATTGAATATTAAACAGCATAAAACACTGAGGCTTAGCACGTTGTGCTACAGCTATTTTTGTGTTCAATTGAACAAGACTTATTTAAAGTAAACAACATGAGTACTGAAATGAATCGAATGACTACACCCAATTCTCAACTCACAACGTCAAAAACCGCATTGGTTTCATCTTCTCATGAACAATTTATACCTGAACGTATGAATACTAAATCTACAATTTTGAAGCGCTTTTCGTTATTGTTAACAGCAGTTTTAATTTCTGTTACTACAACTTTGGCACAATGTCCAAATCCAATAACAGCTGTAACGCTAACTGTAAATGATCAACCTTGTGGTAGCCCATCAGTAAATGGATCCATGACAGTTGCTGTAACAGGTGGTGTGGCACCTTATACCTATACTTGGACAAGAAACGGTAGTGCATACGTAACAACTCCGGCAAATACCAACGCCCCAACCAACTTAATTGCCGGCAATTATGTGGTTTCAGTTACAGATGCTTGTGGTGTAGCTGCAGTGTCTTCTGCGTCTGTTACCTTAAGTAATGCTGTAGCAATCGATCTTCAAGCGGCATCTGCTGGTGCAAACGCTTTGTGTTTTGGTGGTAATGGTTCAATTTCGGCTTCTATCTTTGGTGGAACAAGCCAAAGAAGTTTGGTTGTAACAAATACAACAACTAACCAAGTTTACACGCAAGTAACTCCATCGGGTGCTCCTGTTGCTGGTGTTTATCCATTCTCAATTTCGGTTCCACAAGGAACTTACAGTGTCACTGCAGTTGATGCGGGTTCGACTTGTCCATCTGAGACATGGCTTACTAACGTAACAATTACCCAGCCTGCAGCAGCGCTTACAGCAACTACCGCAAAAACTGATGTTTGTTTTGGCGGAACAAACGGAACAATCACTGTTACTGCCGCAGGTGGAACAGGAACAAAAACTTATTCAAATGACGGCGGTGTAACATTCCAAGCATCGAACGTATTTACTGGACTTGCTGCAGGAACATACAGCATTGTTGTTAAAGATGCGAATAACTGTACAACTACTCCTACTTCAGTAACAATCAATCAGTCCGGTAGTGCATTAGCTGTTGCTGTAACTTCAGTAACAAATGTTGCTTGTAATGGTGCTTCAACTGGTGCAGTAAATATTACAGCTTCGGGTGGTTACAATACTGCTTACACTTACGCATGGACTGGCCCTGCTTCATTCACTGCAACTACTGAAGATTTATCTTCTCGTCCGGCAGGTGTTTATAACGTAACAGTTACAGATGCAGGTGGATGTACTCAAACTGCAACAGCAACCATTTTACAACCAACAGCATTGTCTGCCTCAGCAGTAGCTACCAACGTTTCTTGTTTCGGTGGAACCAATGGTGGGGTTAACCTAACAGTTACAGGTGGAACCGCTCCTTATACTTATGCATGGACTGGCCCTAGTTCATTCACTGCAACAACAGAAGATTTAACAGGTCGTTCAGCAGGTACTTATAACGTTACTATTACTGATGGTAGCAACTGTACAACTACAGCAACTGCATCTATTACTCAACCAACAGTACTTGCTGCAACTAACACGGTAACAAATGTTACTTGTAACGGAACTTCTACTGGTGCTGTTAACTTAACAGTAACAGGTGGTGTAACACCTTATACATTTGCATGGACTGGCCCAAGTTCGTTTACTGCAACTACAGAAGATTTAACAGCGCGTCCGGCAGGAACTTACAATGTGACTGTAACGGATGGCAACGCTTGTACAACTACTTCTACAGCTACAATTAATCAGCCGACTGCAATTACTGCTTCAGCAACTAACACAAGTGTTTCTTGTAATGCTGGTTCAAATGGTACAATAACCGTTACTGCTTCTGGAGGAACAGCGCCATATACTTATTCTACAAATGGCACAACGTTCCAAGTTTCCAACTCATTTACTGGATTGACTGCTGGAACATACACAATTACGGTTAGAGATGCCAATAACTGTACACAAACCGCAACAACAACAATTACACAGCCTAATGCGCTTGTAGCAACACCTACTGTTACAAACGTTCTTTGTAATGGTGCTTCAACAGGTTCAGTTACTTTAGCGGTAACTGGTGGTACTTCACCTTATACATATTCTTGGACAGGCACTTCATTTACAGCAACTACTGCAAACATTTCTAGTCGTCCGGCAGGAACTTACAACGTTACTGTAACAGATGCAAACTCTTGTACAACAACTGCAACTGCTGTAATTACACAACCAACAGCACTTACTGCTACCGCAGCAAACACTAACGTATCTTGTTTCGGTGGTTCAAATGGTACAATTACTGTTACTGCTGCAGGCGGAACAGCTCCATACACTTATTCTTCAAACGGAACAACATTCCAAGCTTCTAATGTATTTACAGGATTAGCGGCAAACACTTATACGATTACAGTTAGAGATGCTAATAACTGTACAGTAACTGTTTCAAGAACGGTTACTCAACCAACTGTACTAGCGCTTACTGATGATGGTTCATCTCCGGCGTCTTGTGCGAACACCACAGACGGAGCATACTTCATCTCTGTTTCTGGTGGCACAAGCCCTTACACTTATGCTTGGACTGGCCCTAACAGCTTTACATCTACAACTCAAGATCAAGTATTTAACTTGGCTCCTGGTACATATGCTGTAACCGTTACAGACGCAAATTCTTGTACTGCAACATTAACAAACCTAGTAGTAACTTCACCTCCTGCAATCAATATTGCAACGGTTGCAACAAACGTTACTTGTTTCCAAGGTACAAACGGTGCGATCAACGCAACAATTACAGGTGGTTCACCAGCTTTCACTTATCAGTGGAAAAAGAATGGTGTTAACTTCGCAACAACTGAAGACCTCACAAACATTGGTGCAGGTACATACGTACTTACTGTAACAGATGGTAACTTCTGTCAAAACTCAACTGCTTCTATTACTATTACAGAAGGCCCACAAATTGTAGCTACAGTTGCAGCGGCGTCTTCAGCGATCTGTAGTGGGGCTAATGCTGTGTTCACGATTACTGGTACAGCTGGTAACGTTGTAACTTACAACTTAAACGGTGGTTCAAACACAACTACAACTATTGCAGCTGGTGGTACTGCTACAGTCACAGTTAACGCTGCAACCACAGCTCAAACATTGAACCTTGTATCCGTAGCTAATGTTTCATGTTCAAATACATTATCTGGAACAGCTTCAGTTACTATCAATGCCTTACCTACAGCAAACGCTGGTTTAGACCAAACAGTTTGTGCAGGTGTTCAAGTAACACTTTCTGGAGCTGGCACAGGTACTTATGCTTGGAACAACTCAGTGACTAACGGTGTAGCATTTACAACAGTAAACGCAACTACTTCACCAATCACAACTACTTATACACTTACTGTTACCAATGCTAACAACTGTACTGCTACAGATCAAGTGAACGTAACTGTTAATCCTTCACCAATCATTACTGCAGTGAGCAACCAAACTGTATGTAATGGTTCACAAACAAACGCAATTACATTTGCAAATAACTTAACAGGCACAACTTATGCTTGGACTAACAACACGCCTTCAATTGGATTAGCTGCTTCAGGAACTGGTAACATTGCTGCATTTACAGGTGTAAATGCTGGTTCAGCACCAGTTACTGCTACTATTTCAGTAACAGGTACAAATAGCGGTTGTACAAGTTCACCTGCTACAACTTTCACAATTACTGTGAACCCAACACCTACCGTTAACAACTTCACTAACCAAACAGTATGTGCTGGTTCTTCAAATGCAGCTGTTGTTCCAACAGGTACAGTAACGGGTACTACCTACAGCTGGACAAATAGCAACCCTGCAATTGGTTTAGCTGCATCTGGTACTGGTACTATTCCGGCATTTACAGCAGTAAACGCAGGTACTTCAGCAATTACTTCAACAATTACGGTTACTCCTGCCACTGGTGGTTTGAGCGGTACTGTTTTTGGAGAGGTAAATGAAAATGGGTCGCTTATATTAAGCGCTCCCGCAGGAACATTCTTTACGGGGGTTCAATTTGCATCTTACGGAACTCCAACAGGTACTCTAGGAAACTATACAATTTCTTCTTGTCACTCGAATACTTCGACTTCGGTTGTATCCAACTTAGCTTTGGGTCAGACTTCTGTGACAATCATTGCGAACGGTGCGTTTTTTGGAGATCCTTGTCCAGGGGTAGGAAAAAGATTGGCAGTTGTATTAACCTATGGTACGGGTCAACCTTCATGTTCAGGTACTTCTAAAACTTATACAATTACTGTTAACCCTACACCAGTAGTTGCAAACAAAACGGCTACTATCTGTTCTGGAACTGCATTTACTGCTACAACTGGCGGTTCTGATGTAGTACCTGCAGGTACACAATATACTTGGACTGTTGCTCCTAACGCAAACGTTACTGGTGCTAGCAATCAAGCTACAGCAGTATCTTCTATAGGTCAAACACTTATCAACACATCTAATACAGTTCAAACTGTGGTTTACACGGTTACACCAATTTCTGGCACATGTTCTGGCGCAACATTTACAGTAACTGTAACTGTTAACCCAACTCCTTCAGTTGCTGCGCAAGCTGCTACTATCTGTTCTGGAGCTGCGTTTAGCGTTGCCCCTACAAACGGAAGCGGTAATATTGTACCAACAGGAACAACTTACTCTTGGTCTGCACCAGCAGCTATTACTGGTATTTCAGGTTTAGCTTCAGGTACTGTTCAAACAACAATTGGTGGATCACTTACAAACTCTACTAATGCACCAATCAACGTAACTTATGTAGTAACGCCAACAAGTGGTTCATGTGCAGGCTCAAACTTCAATGTTGTAGTAACTGTGAATCCGGTTCCGGCAATTACAAACATGACTGCATCAGTTTGTTCAGGTTCAGCTTTCACAGCTGCTCCAGTTAACGTAACCAATGGTGTTGTTCCAGCTAATACTACTTACACTTGGACAGTTGCTCCTAATGCAAATGTTACAGGTGAAACAGCGGTAGCAACGTCTTCAAATAATATTTCTCAGACCTTAACAAATACAACAGTAAATGCTGAACTAGTAACTTACACAGTTACGCCAACAGCTGGTATTTGTGCAGGTTCAACATTCTCAGTTGCGGTTACTGTAAATCCAATTCCAGTAATTGCTAACAAAACTGCAACAATCTGTTCAGGTACAGCCTTTACAGTTAGTCCTACAACGGCTGGTTCTGATTTAGTACCAACAGGAACTACTTACACTTGGACAGTTGCTGCCAATGCAAATGTAACTGGCGAAACTAGCCAAGTAGTTGCTCAGTCTTCAATCTCTCAAAACTTAGTAAACGCTACAAGTGCTGTTGAAACTGTGGTTTATACCGTGACTCCAACATTTGGTGGATGTACAGGTGCAACATTCACAGTTACAGTAACTGTTAATCCTACTCCTCAAATTACAGCACAAACTAACAATGCTTGTTCAGGTGTAGCTGTAACTTTAGCTCCGGCTAATGGCGGTGGTAATGTAGTACCTACAGGAACTACTTATACTTGGACTGTAGTAGATAATCCTAACGTAGTTGGTGAGACAAACGCGAATACAGCTCAAAACTCAATCGTTCAGACTTTAGTTAATGCGTATACTTCAGCACAACAAGTTGTTTACACAGTTACACCTACTTTTAATGGATGTGTAGGAACACCGTTTACATACACTGTAACGGTTTCAACTCCAGTTACAGTTGCTGCACTTACAGGAGCAACAAATGTATGTCTTGGTTCAACAACTCAATTAGCTAGTGCAACTGCAGGTGGTGTTTGGACATCATCTAACACAGCGGTAGCTACAGTTTCTTCTACAGGTGTTGTTTCAGGTTTAACTACGGGATCAACAACAATTTCTTATACTGTAACGAACAGTGTTGGTTGTACAGGTGTGGTAACAGCAAACGTGAATGTGAATGCACTTCCAGTTGCAACAATCACTCCAAGTGGTGCTACTACATTCTGTCAAGGTAGTTCTGTAACACTTACTGCTTCTGCAGGTGCTTCTTACTTATGGTCAAATGGTTTACAAACTCAAGCGATCACTGTGAACACTGCTGGAAACTATTCAGTTCAAGTATTCAATGCTGCAGGTTGTGCAACTACATCAAGCGCCGTAGCGGTTGTTGTTAACGCTTTACCTACTGCTACAATTACTGCTAGTGGTTCAACTACATTCTGTCAAGGTGGTTCGGTAACGTTAACTGCATCTGCTGGATCATCTTACCTTTGGTCTAACGGTGCTACGACACAATCAATTTCTGCCACAACTTCTGGTTGTTATTCAGTGACTGTTACGAATGCAAATGGATGTTCTGCAACATCAGCTTGTACTCAAGTAACTGTGAACGCTTTACCAGTTGCAACAATTTCATCATTGAATGGTAATTCGTTTTGTCAGGGTGGTTCAGTAACTCTGGTTTCAACGCCTGGTTCAATTTACGCTTGGTCTAATGGTCTTCAAACACAAAGTATCAACGTTACTGCTTCAGCTAACCTAACAGTTACTGTAACAAACGCAAATGGATGTTTTGCAACATCTGCACCGTTTGCCGTAACTATGAATGCACTTCCTACTGCCGTTATCACTGCAGGTGGTCCAACTACATTCTGCCAAGGTGGTTCAGTTGTATTAACTGCTACAGGTGGAACATCTTATACTTGGTCTAACTCAACTTCGACATCAAATACACTTACCGTATCAACTCCAGGAGTTTATACTGTAACAGCAACTAATGCTAATGGATGTACGGCAACTTCTGCACCAGTAACGGTAACAGTAAATGCTCTTCCAGTTGTTGCTGCTATTGCAGGTGCAAACGATGTTTGTGTTGGATCGACTTCAATCCTAACAAATGCAACACCGAACGGTGTATGGACATCTTCAAACGCAGCGGTTGCTTCAGTATCTGCTACAGGAACCGTTACTGGTTTAACTGCAGGTTCAGCAACAATTAACTATACTGTAACAAACGCTTCAGGATGTGTAACTACAACATCAATGTTAGTGAACGTAAATGCTGTTCCAGTAAACATTCCTATCGGTGGTCCTAACACTGTATGTGTGGGCGCAACAATTACAAACTTTGCAACACCAGGTGGTGTTTGGGCTTCAAGTAACGTAAGTGTAGCAACGGTTGCTCAGAACGGTATTATTACCGGTGTGGGAGCAGGTACAGCTACAATTTCTTACACGATCACAAATGCTGCAGGATGTAGCAATACCGTTACTAAAGTTGTAACCGTTAATGCACTTCCTACGGTAGCTGTTGCAGCTAACGGTCCATTGACATTCTGTCAAGGCGGTTCTGTTACTTTAACAGCTTCTGGTGGAACATCATACGCTTGGGCTAACTCAACAATTACAACTCCAACAAGAACAATTACAACATCAGGTACTTATACCGTGACTGTTACAAATGCAAATGGTTGTTTCGCAACAAGTGCTCCTGTAGTAGTAAACGTATTAGCACTTCCTAATGCTGCTATTTCTTCTACAGGTTCAACAATCTGTTTAGGTAATACAGTGACTTTAACCGCAAGTGGTGGTGTATCATATGCTTGGTCGAATGGTGCACAAACTGCTGCTACAACAGTCAACAACTCTAACACTTACACAGTAACTGTTACTGGTGCCAATGGTTGTACAACTACAGCTTCTAATGTGGTAACTGTTAATGCTAATCCAGCGGTAGTAACAACTGCAAATGGTCCATTGACATTCTGCCAAGGAGGTTCAGTTACATTGAATGCAACAGGCGCTGCTTCTTACATCTGGAGTAACGGTACACTTGGTTCAAGTAACATCATTACTCAAAGTGGAACTTATTATGTTCAAGGAACAAACGCTGCTGGATGTACATCTAACTCAGCGGTAGTTACTGTAACTGTATTACCAACTCCGGTTGTAGCGGCTCTTACAGGTTCAAATACAGTTTGTGAGGCTTCAACTATTACTTTAAGTTCAGCTACACCAGGCGGTGTATGGACTTCTTCAAATGGTTTTGTTGCTACAGTCAATAACTCAGGTGTTGTTACAGGTATGAATGCAGGTACTACAACAATTACTTATACGCTTTCAAATGGTGCATGTAATTCAAGTGTTTCTGCATCAGTTACTGTACTTAATAGTCCAGCTACTCCAGTTATTACTGCTGCTGGTCCAACTACAGTTTGTCCAGGAGAAACTGTTACATTGTTCTCTTCTAATGCTCCTAACTATCAGTGGAATTCAGGTCAGCAAACTAACGGTATCGTAGTAACACAAAGCGGTACTTATGATATTACTGTAACAGGATCTAACGGTTGTGCGGTTACTTCATTGCCAATCACAGTTACTATCGGTGACGATGTAGCTCCAATCATTGTTGCTCCACTAAACGTCAACGTAAATCCTAACTTAGGTTGTACTGCAGTTGGTGTTGCGTTAGGTACTCCTGTGGTTTCTGACAACTGTACAGTTGCATCTGTAACAAACAATGCTCCTGGATTATTCCCAATCGGAACAACAACGGTAACTTGGACTGTAACTGATGGTGCTGGAAATACAGCTACAGCTACACAATTAGTAAATGTTGTTGATCAAATTGCTCCAGAGGCTACGGCTCCGGCAAACGTTACAGTGAATACGAACAACTTCTGTGATGCAACAGGTGTAAACCTTGGAACGCCAGAAGCTACTGATAACTGTACAATTGCTTCTATCGTAAATAATGCACCAGCTAGCTTCCCTATCGGAACTACAGTTGTAACTTGGACTATTACTGATGCTACAGGTAACTTTACAACAGTTACTCAAAACGTAACAGTAGTAGACACTGAGGCTCCTGTAGTAGTTCTTCAGTCAGCAGCTGTACAACTCGATGCAAATGGAGTAGGCGTTCTTACTTTCGGTGCTATCGATAACGGTTCATCTGATAACTGTGGAATTGCTGAAGTTACAATTGATCAAACAACATTTGATTGTGGTCAGGTTGGTTTCAATACCGTTACGGTAACAATTACAGATAACAGTGGTAACCAGTCAGAAGCCCAAGTGGTGATCAATGTTATTGCTTCTGATGCATGTGGCGGTGCTGATGTAGCTGGTCCTAACGTACCAGATGCATTTACACCAAACGGAAACAGCATCAACGATACATGGGTAATCCCAGGACTTGAAGGATACAATACAAAAGAAATGGCTGTTTACAGCCGCTACGGAACACTAGTTTACTACAGCGGAGCTTATGCTAACGACTGGGATGGTACCTTGATGGGTAATGGTGTAGCAGTTCCTGATGGAACATACTACTACACATTGACTCTTGATGGTGGTAAACAATTGAGTGGTTACGTTTATATCAACCGAGTAAAACAATAGTAATTCATTGACCAATTACGTTATGAAAAAGACAAATAGCATTCTTATTGCAATAGGTGTAGTTCTAGCGAGCTTTCAAGCGCTAGCACAAGATCCTAACTATCGTCAAAACCAATTCAACGCTTTAATGCTGAATCCAGCACAAGCGGGCGCAAATGGGTATAATGACATTACTACCTTGGCTAATTCTCAATGGACTGGTTTGCGTGGTGCTCCAAAAACCATGACTTTGACTGGTAACTTTAATATCCTAAACAATTTTGGTTTAGGTGTTACTTTGTTGCAAGATGAAACAGGGCCTGTAAAGTCGACTCAGTTTGCTGTAAATGGTTCTTACCATTTGAAGTTGAACGAATCATGGAAAGTTGCTTTGGGTGTTCGTGCTATTGCAGGTAACACAACGGTCAACCTTACAGATTTAGTAACAACTGAGGCTTTAGACCCAGATATGTTAAGCAATATGTCTACCGGTCTGCAGTTCAATGCAGGTTATGGTATCTTGGTTTATCATAAAAACGTTTATTTCGGATTTGCTCGTCCAAGAGTAGGTAGCCTGGATTTTATCGATCGCGATATGAGTCTTTTTGTAGACAACCGCGGTGGGTATTTAGGATATGTAGGTGGTACTGCGCCAATGGGAGCGATGTGGAGCCTTCGTCCGAATGTAGTTGTTCGTTATATGGACGGTTTGCCATGGACAGTAGACATGAATGCCATCTTTACAAACAAAAATGGTCTTGACGTAGGATTAAGCTGCCAGTTGAATAGTGCTGTAGGTGCTATTGTTGGTTATGACTTCGGATCACGTTTTTATGTAGGTTATTCATACACGTACCCGCTTTCAAACTTGAGTCGTGTTGCTATCCAATCACATGAGGTAGCTCTACGTTACAAGTTCAATAACAACGCTAGCCGTTGCCAGGGTCCACGCTTCTTCAATTGATATAGCTCTTTCTTATGCGTTATTTATCGCTAGTATATTTTGCAGTTCTGACACTGTTTACAACGCTTGCTCAGCAAGATGTTTTATTAACTCCTGCTTGTTTCAATACGAAGCAAGATGACTTCGGAGTGCGTCAGTTTGCAGGTGACCTCTATGTGTTATCTGCAGCAATCAATGCTTGCGATGAAATTGACATGGATGAGTTTGCCAAAAAACCTTTTTCTGACCTTTATAAGGTGGAAGGTTGTGCACTCAAGACGCCAATGTTAGTAAGCGCTGAGACAGGAGAGGCCATGAACATCAATACTTGTTTTTATGACGGGCCAATTTCTTCCAACAAGGCGGGTGATATTTTGTTTTTTACAAACAATTACGGTTCTGATAAAAACGAAAAACTAACAATTTACTATACAACGAAAACAAAAAATGGTCAATGGTCTAAGCCGTTGCCATTTATTTATAACAACGACAAGCACAACACTACTCATCCTTTCTATGATGAAGTAAATAACATGCTTTATTTTGCTTCAGATATGGCAGGAGGTGTCGGCGGAATGGACCTCTATCGTTGTACCTTCCAAAATGGCAAGTTTGGCCAGAAAGAAGCGGTTAGAGGGGTGAATACAGCTCAAAATGATGTTTTCCCTTTTGTTTACAAGAACACACTTTATTTCTCTTCTCAAGGGCACAACAGTCAGGGTGGTTATGATTTATTTAGCCTGACTAATCTCGAAGTGAAAAGCATGGGTGAAGTATTTAATACAGCCTATGACGACCTAGCTATCATGTTCACAGATGACAAACATGGTTACTTTACAAGTAATCGCCAAACTTCAGGTGAGACAGATGACATTTTTGCGTTCGAGTTGCGCGATCGTTTCCTAGACAAAACGCTTGATTACGTTGTAAAAGACAAGAAAACACTTTTACCACTTTCTGGGGTTAAAATTAGAATTGTCGATGATTCAACAGGTATCGAATTATTGACTGCCATGACCGATGACTTAGGTGTCTTGACACAAAAGCGTGATTCACTCATGATTGAAAGCAAGCATCGCTACAAAGTATACCTCGAGAAAGAAGGTTATGTAACGAAAGAGGTTTTCTTTGATTACCAAGTTTTAGATTCAAATGTTGTTAGTGTTCGTGATTTAGTAGATCTTGATCTTGAGCCACTTTCATTAGAGATGGAGATTACCTCTTTACTTGGTTTGAAATCTATTTATTATGACTTCGATAAATCAGACCTCAGAGCGGATGCAATTGTAGAGCTTGATAAGGTTGTCGCTTTCATGAACAAGTATCCAAAAATCGAAGTTGAGCTTGGTTCTCATACTGACTGCAAGGGTAACATGGCATACAACCAAAGCCTTTCAGAAAGACGTGCGAAATCTGCAGCAGATTACATTCAAGCAAGAATTTCTAACCCTGGTCGTTTGACTTCAAAAGGCTATGGAGAGTCACAGCTTAAAGCAGCTTGTCCTTGTGAAGGACGCAAAGCGAAGTCAGATTGTTCAGACGAGCAGCATCAGTTGAATCGTAGAACTGAATTCATTATTAAGTCACTCAAGATTTCTACAAGAGATTCAGGCTTGAAGTAAAATGTCAGCTTCTAAGTTGCCTCATGTAGGCACAACTATCTTTACCACGATGTCCGCGCTTGCTCAAAAGCACGGTGCAATTAATTTAGCTCAAGGCTTCCCTAATTTTCCTATTGATCCGCAATTGCAAGCACAGCTTATAAGGGTTTCTCAAGAGAACGCTCATCAGTATGCGCCACTTCAGGGTCTTGTTACTTTGCGAGAAAAAGTTGCCAATTTGATTGATCGGCAATATAAACGTGAGGTTGATACAGATGAAATCTTGATCACTGCTGGTGCAACGCAAGCAATTTTTACAATCATTCAGGCACTTGTTTTCGCTGGTGAGGAAGTGATCATTTTAGACCCGAGTTATGATTGCTATGAAGCACCTGTACACCTTGTAGGCGCCAAAGCTATTCGATTGCCTTTGACTGCAACTTTTGATCCTGATTGGGATTTAATTGAAGCTCATCTGAACGAGCGAACAAAGTTGCTGATTATCAATAATCCGCACAATCCAAGTGGTAAAATTTGGCGAGAATCAGATTTTTTAGCGCTTGAAAGTTTGATGCAACGTTTTCCAAATTTATTGTTGCTGTCAGATGAAGTTTATGAATTTATTACGTTTGAGCAGCAGCATCAGTCTATCCATGAGCGAAGCGCTATTCGAGAACGCTCAATTGTCGTTTCTTCTTTTGGCAAGACCTTTCATATTACCGGCTGGAAAGTTGGCTATTTAGTATGTCCAAAGGCATTGATGACAGAAATTTTGAAGGTACACCAGTTTTTAGTTTTCTGTGTAAACAGTGTTGCCCAGCACGCCTTGGCTGCCTATTTAGACTTAGTTGATGTAAATACGCTATCGGCATTTTATCAGCAAAAGCGCGACATATTTAAAGCAGGATTGAAAAAAAGCCGCTTTACTTTGCTACCTGCAGAAGGAAGTTATTTTCAGGTGGCTGATTTCTCAGCTATATCCAAACAGTCGGATGTGGAGTTCTGTCAAGAACTGACTATAAAATTTGGTGTTGCTGCCATTCCCATTTCTGTTTTTAATGCGAATGGACACGATGCCAACTTGATTCGTTTCTGCTATGCGAAAACCGATGAAACCCTTCAAGAAGCCATTGAAAAGTTATGCAAGATTTAAAAATAGGCATCTTACAATTTAATCAGGTATGGCAAGATAAGCAAGCCAACTTTGCCAAGATCTCTGATTTACTTGAGGCCGAAAAGTCCGAGATAGATTTATTACTATTACCGGAAATGTTTCAGACAGGTTTTACGATGGATATTTCCTTATCGGAAGCCATGCAAGGCGCTTCTATTCAGTTTTTAAAAGAGCTCGCTTACTCAAGAAATTGTGCTATTTACACGTCATTAATAATTGAAGAAAACCAATGTTTTTTTAATCGAGGTGTATTTATTTCACCTGAAGGCGAGGTCAATACTTATGACAAAAGAAAGTCGTTTGGTTTAGGCGGAGAAGACCAGTATTTTACTGAAGGGAAAAGTCAAACTATAGTGGCTTTCAAAGATTGGAAAATCAATTTGCAGATTTGCTATGATTTGCGTTTTCCCGAACTTTGCCGCAACCAACACAACTCTGAGCAAGCTGCTTACGATGTGCTCTTATATGTTGCCAATTGGCCCTCAAAAAGGATTTCGCACTGGGATAGCTTACTAAAAGCAAGGGCCATCGAAAACCAATGCTATGTGTTGGCATGTAATCGTGTGGGTAAAGACGCCAATCAATTAAATTACAACGGCCATAGTCAAGTGATTGATATGTTTGGTAATGAATTGCTTACACCCCAAGAACAAGAAGGATTTTACGTTGTTAATATCAGTGCAGATGCTTTAATTGAAGGCCGTAAAAATTTGCCTTTTTTGAAGGACGCATAGATTTCCTTATCTTTATTACCTAAATACGTTAAAATGAAAAAACTTTTACTCTTTGTAAGTGCGCTTTCTTCAGTGGCTTTTGCTCAAAAAGCACCGCGCATGCAAACATTCCAAGATTTAGTGAATGCTCCTAAAGAGCTCACTAAAGCTCCAGTTGATGAAAAAATCCTAGGTGTAACCCTTTGGTCTGATGACTTTTCAACCCCTGCAAACTGGACAATTGACAACTCAGGGCAATCCGGAGCTGAATTCGGCTGGAATATTAATAATACCAGCGAAGGTTGGTGGTCTGCTAATGGCATTTCTTCTACTTCAGGAGGAAACAATGCTGAATTGGTAAATGGAGATGCACAAGCTGCTACTCAAGCGCTTAATGTAACCTACACCATGACGACTGCTCAAGCAATTGACATCGCTGCTTTGGGTGGAAACAATCAAGTTTCTATTCAATTTCAACAATACGGAGCGCGTTTCAATGACCTTCAAGAAATCCAAATCTCTACAGATGGGATTACTTTTACAACAGTCGGAAACAACCTAGATAAGCCAGTACTTTCTGCTGCAGGAGGTTCAGCTTATGCGAATCCTGACACAAAAATTATCAACTTAGCTACTTTCTTACCAAGTACGCCAAGCCCAATTTGGATCCGTTTTTCTTGGACAACAAACTTTCCTGGTTCAGCATCCAACCCGAACGTATGGATTACTTACGGATGGTACATTGACGATGTAAAAATTGTTACAAACCCTACTAACGATTTATCTGTTACCGGAAATTACTGGGGTGCTGTAGGCTTACCTTACTACCAAATTCCAGATGAGCAAGTTTCTGAAATTGGTTTTTCAGCTGATGTTTTTAACGGTGGTGTAAACACTCAAAACAACGTTAAACTCAACATCAATGCGAATAACGGTGCCTGGACAGGATCTTCAGCTCCAGTGAGTATTGCATCTTTAGATACGGCTACATTAGAACTTGCTACGTTCTACACGCCACCAGCAACTATTGGAAATATTTCTATTACACGAACAATCACAGCAGATTCTACCGATGATATTCCTGCAAACAATGCGCTTTCTAATGTTGATTTCGCTATTACAGACTTTATTTATGCCCGTGACAACGGTACACCTGCAGGTAGTACAACCAATGGCACAGATGGTTTTGAAGTAGGGAACTTATTTGATATTTTCCAAGATGCTACGTTAAAAGCAGTGAACATTCGTCTACCAGGAGGTGCCAATGGCGCAACAGTAGGGACTGAAGTTTTCGTAAAACTTTACTCTCTTGACCCAACAACTGGTGATTTCGTTTTCGAATCAGAATCTATGCCGCTTGCCATTCAAAGCAACAACCTCAACACCAATCTGGTTATGGAATTAGAACCGTATATAGATGTAACTGCTGGTATTACTTACCTTGTTGTTGCTGGTTCTTATTCTGCAGGTTTACGCGTTTCTAACGCAGGTAAATCAGAGCCACAAACGTCATTCTTCCTAGATATGGCTGACAACACTTGGTATTACACAACCAACACGCCAATGGTTCGCATGAACTTTGATCCAATCTTAAGTGTCGCTGAGCAAAACGAATTGAGCCACGCAGTCATTATGCCAAACCCAACTCAAGGCAATGCAACACTTCGTTTTGACCTTCAAAACGCTTCTGATCTTACTTATAGAGTAACTGATGTTGCTGGTAAAATCATGCAAACGACTAGCTTGAATTCTTTGGCTGCTGGTTCTCATGAACTCAGCATTAATGCTGAAAGCTGGGCTGCCGGAATTTATACTGTTTCTATTGAATCAAACGGAACAACACTTACAAAGAAATTTGTAAAGCGTTAAGCTTTTATTCCAATCTTTGAAAAGCCGGGCAACCGGCTTTTTTTATGACACATGACTTTTGAATACGGATATATCGGCCTGTTTTTAGCGAGTTTTTTGGCGGCAACCATTTTACCAATTGCCTCAGAAATCTTCTTGACCACCATGTTTCATTATGGTTATGAACCCATGGCTTGTCTGCTTGTAGCAACAGCCGGCAATTCAATGGGTGCTTGGCTCAATTACGGAATAGGTTATTTAGGAAACCCGAATTGGTTAAGAAAATTTGGTGCCAAACCCGAGAAAATTGATAAATGGCAAGTTCAAATTCAACGCTATGGGAGTTGGATGGCCTTGTTGTGCTGGCTCCCTTTTGTCGGAGACGTCATTGGCATTGCACTCGGGCTTTTTAGAACCCCATTGATTCAAACACTTCTCTTTATTACGATCGGAAAATTTTTGCGTTACGCTGTAGTTACAGCTATTTACTTTTATTAAGTAAATCTTGCTCCTTCAAGAATCGATCAAATGGATCTACGCTTTCTTTTAAATCTTGAAGGGTAGGTTTCAAAAAAATATCAGGAATGATAGGCTCAACTACCTTTTCTTTGATATGCAGTGGGGTGAATTTGAGTGTGGAGACAATCACACTAATTTGAGAATGTGCCAGGGTAAGTGCTGCCGGGTTTCCGAATGTGCCGCCCATTCCGCCCATGCAAGTTGTCCCGATAATATCTCCTCGCTTGATATGCTTAAACCACGCGGCAAATAATACAGAGGCCGACATCGAGTTACCATTCATGATCAGCGAGCATTTGCCTTTGTAAGTGTAATTACGTTGGTTAGTGGGAACGTAATCGTATAAAATAGTGTGCAATGAACCTTTGGGCATGCGATAGAAGTCGTACTCTTTGGAGATGAGCCCATTGGGATATACATTTTTAGCCCTGTTTACAAATTGCATCTGCTGTAAAGGGCTGAGCAAGGCAAACCTGTCATAATTACTTCTTTTATAGAGGTAGTTGGTCTGCACCGGGGTGCTATTGACATTGATGTAACTAAATAAGTACTCCTCTGCCCGAAGCAGGCCGCCTAGGTTGTCTCGTAAATCGATGTAGATATTTTCGCAGTTGCGTTTTTCCACTTCGGCAAAAAATTCATCGACCTTCTTTTGAAAAAAAGGCAAGGAAAGAGGCTGAAACGATGCAAGTGTCAATATCCCTCGATTTTTGTCATCAAAATAGTAGCTCACTTCGTCATCCGTTTGCCCACTCATACTCGATAAAAAGTACTTCCATGTAGCTACATATGGGATGTTTAGGGTCGCGGTATCCCCTGATGGCTTGACCACTTTAAATTGAGCTTCTTTATCAGATTTTAAGCTCATTTGAAGCAGGTTATAGACCACACCAATGTAATCGAGTGCCACCTCTTGTTGTGCGGCATTTGCAGCGCCTTCACACATGCTTAATGCATATGCTAACTCATAAAGTGTTTGAATGGGGTACTGATCAACTGCTAGTAATTCATCGGCCGCCTTTAAACTATCAGAATGTCCGCCATAGAGATAAAACTTACCGTCAATTTGTGTTACGAAAAAGGGGAGTACTTTTCTATTCGCATTCACTTGGTACAGAAAGTCCTTAGGATTGAGCCCGGTATGTGAATCTTTTAAGGAATTAAGATACGTATTGACCACCAACATGAAGTCAAACATGTTCAGTGGTTTTTCGCAAGCTAATTTCGCTACCTTATAGGCCTCAATTAGTGCTGTATTTGAGGTGTAGTAGGTGGGATTGGGATGCGTTTGTAAGATGTGCTTGTGTAGTTGTAGTAAATCTGCTTGCATGGCATCAACGCACAGATAAGTAGAAGCGACAAGTTGTTTCTTTGGCTTAAAAACAGAAACACACTCTTGGCTCTTTGCACCGAGGCTGATTGAAATCAAAAGGAAGACCAAGAATAATTTAAGCATAGCAGCTCTATACGTAATATTTGTAATTTTGTTTGATGATGCGTCAAAAATACACATTCCTGCTCTTAGGATTTTTAATGGTAATGTTTAGTGCCTGTGAACAAGACAACAAAGCTTATTGTTCATGTTTAGAACAAGCCAATAAGGTCAATGAATTGAGCGCAGTCATTTGGTCAGGAGGGGCAACCCAACAAGACACACTCGCACTTAAAAAGGCCTTGGCAACAAAAGATAAACTGTGTCAGAGCATTCAACAGAGCAAGGACAACGCCATTCAGGAATTGAAGGGAACTTGCAAGTAAAACCTGCAGCCACTGTTCTCATAGCGGGTGGTAGTGGTCTAATCGGCCAAAGATTAAAGCAACTTTTAGAAAAAAAGGGCCATACCGTATTGGTGCTCACGCGCCGTCTGAAAGCAAGCCACGAGATTTTTTGGGATCCAAGTCAAAAGCAAATTGATCTTGAGAAACTTACTACTGTTCAGTGCATCATCAATTTATGTGGCGAAAATATAGGAGCTGCGCGCTGGACCACTTCGCGCAAAGCTACACTTATCAAATCACGGGTAGAACCAGCTCAGTTCTTAGCCTCACTTCTAGATAAATTACCAGCATTAAACTATTACATTGGTGCTTCAGGTGTCAATTGTTATGTCGCTGAACAAGGAGTAGTCTATCATGAAAGTGCGCCTTACGGACAAGACTTCTTATCTACGGTAGTTCAGCAATGGGAGAAAGCCCATCAGGAAATATTGAAGCATGTCAGGGGTTCTGTTTTACGCATAGCCATGGTGCTTTCGGCTGAAGGCGGTGCATTGGCAGCTATGAAGCGCCCTATTGAATTAGGCTTTGGTTCAGCGATTGGTTCTGGGAAGCAAATGAGCCCCTGGATTCACATCGATGATCTTTGCGAGTTAATGGTATTTGCATTGGAGCAGCAATTAGAAGGAACCTACAACGCACTTGCTGCCAACAATAGTAATCTAGAATTAACTCAGCACATTGCTCAGCTTCTGCGCAAACCACTTTGGGCACCAAAAGTACCTGCTTTTGCATTAAAGTTATTGCTTGGCGAGCGCGCTTTTCTTGTATTGACTGATCTCAAAGCAAGCAATCAAAAAATAATACAGACGGGGTTTTCCTTTAAATACCCAGACCTTAAACAAGCACTTAAACCCTTGTTAACCAAAAGCTAACATTCACAACACACAGCAGCCTTAATTTCACCGCAACTTGTTTTTCAAACAGAAAAAAAAGTATATTCAAACAAAAAAGCGGATGCGAAAAAAGGAAAAAATCTTTGTGCTCGACACTTCTGTCTTGCTACACGACTTCGATGCAATTGTCAATTTTAAAGAGCATTATGTAGCCATTCCTATTACCGTTCTTGAAGAGCTCGATAAATTTAAAATCGGAAACGACACCAAGAATTTTTCAGCCAGGGAAGTCATTCGCTTTATCGACAAACTTTCAGGAAGTGGTTCTTTACAAGAATGGATTACGCTAGGTAAATCACTCGGTAAATTTAAGGTGGTCATGGACGAGCAGCCCTCAGGGATGAATGCAGAAAAAGTCTATGCCATGGGTAAAAATGACCACAAAATCATCAATGCTGCTTTGAATTTGATGGAGGCAGAACCTAAGCGGACGATTGTTTTAGTCACCAAAGACATCAATTTACGCATCAAGGCCAAGGCACTTGGTGTGGTTGCCGAAGATTATGAAACAGGCAAAGTTAATGCACAAGAGATTGAAACGGCTGGTAAATATGGCATTGATGGCATCGATTCAGAAGTCATTCGAGAAATATTTACCCGCGGCAGCATTGAGGAAAACGGCTTGCTAGGCGCAAAAAAAGCGACCAACGGGTATTACATTTTAAAGAATGGCAAAACCTCATCTTTGGCTTTTTACAACCATCACACTGATTGCATAGAGCGCATCGAAAAAGAATTTGTTTACGGCATCAAGCCTAAAAATGCAGAGCAGGCGTTTGCTTTTCATGCTTTGCTTAATCCAGATGTAAAACTTGTCGCGATGCAAGGAGTAGCGGGCACAGGAAAAACGCTCTTAGCACTTGCCTCTGCGTTGGAACAAAACAAAAAGTTCAACCAGGTTATTTTGGCCAGACCCTTAGTGCCACTTTCTAACAAAGAAATTGGTTTTTTACCAGGAGACGCCGATGATAAAATTGGCCCATACATGGAGCCACTTTGGGATAACCTCAAGTTTATCAAGTCCCAGTTTGGCGAAAATGAGAAGAAATACAAGGCCATTTTAGAGATGGAGCAAACCAAACGCATTGTCATCACACCATTGGCATTTATCAGAGGCCGAAGCCTAAGCAACATTATGTTCATCATTGATGAGGCCCAGAACTTAACCCCGCACGAGGTCAAAACCATCATTACAAGGGCAGGAGAGAACACCAAAATTGTATTTACCGGAGATGTGCATCAGATTGACACACCGTATTTGGATGAAAACAGTAATGGCTTGGCCTATTTAATTGACCGACTTCAAGGGCAACCTTTATTTGCAAACGTGAGGCTCGAAAAAGGTGAGCGTTCGGAATTAGCAAATTTAGCCAATGACTTACTCTAGGTCTTGCGGGTGAATACGCACTAATTCGCCACAATACAAGGACTTCTCTGTCTGGCTTTCTAAGTAAAGTTCAGACTGGTCAACATTTCTGCCAGGAAAGTACATTTCAGCTAGTTCGGTGAGCAGTTTTGCCTCTATGGATGGAGAGTAGGTGTTGAGCGTCAGGCGGCCACCAGGTTCTAGAATTTCGGCACAAGCTGCAAACAACTGATCGATTTTATCCTCGAGTTTCCATTTTTCTCCTTTGACACCATTGCCCCAAGCGGGAGGGTCCATAAGGATGTAGTCGTATTTTTTGCCGCGTCTGGCTTCTCTTTCGGCAAATTTGAGCGCGTCCTCGAGTACCCAATGGATATTCAGCAAACGACTTTCATCCATATTGAGTTTTGCCCAATTTAAAATGGACTTTGACGAATCTATATGAAAAGTATCTGCGCCCTTAAGCCTTGCCATGCAGCTTGCTGCACCGGTGTATGCAAAGAGGTTTAAGAACTTATCTTCTGATTTGACATTCTTGTCGATGTGGTTCCAGTTAATTGCTTGTTCTGGGAAGAGGCCGACATGTTTAAAGGTGGAAGTCCCGAGTACGAATTTGAGCCTGCCAAAACTGATGACCCATTCTGTGGGCGCATCGGTTTTGAGCGCTTTCCAACGGCCATTTTTTCCTGGAACTTCTACGAATTCCCAGTGGGCCATAGCTCGCCATTCTGTGAAGGGTTTGCCTGAATGAAAATAAGCCTGGATGTCTGGCCGAATGGTAATGATTTTACCCCAACGTTCTAGTTTTTTGCCGCCACCTGCATCGAGTAATTGGTAGTCGGGCCAAGAAGGCGCAACGGTGCGCTTTTTATCTGACATATTAGCGCATTTTTGGCGTTTTCTTACGTCCACCCATCATTTGGGCCATGCGCATTTGATTTTTTGACGGTGCAGCTTGCAATTGTTGTTGCAACATTTTGATTTGATCGCGGAGCATACCGTTTTTATCGTGTTTTTTGGCTTCAGCTAAAAGTGTTAAGGCTTCCTGACGACGCCCTGTTTGTGCACAAATACCAGCAAGGTGCATGCGTGCTACGGCGTTGTCTTCGTTGGTTCTGAGGCCAAGCCCCAAAGCCTTACGCAACAATTGTTCGGCGTTGGCAAAACCTAATTCTTGGGCACCAAGCACTGCTCTGAGGTATAGTACATAAGCGTGCTGCTTGCGCGGCAAAAACTGAGGATGAGTAATTTTGTTGATGTAGGCCTTCGCTTTATCTTGATTGCCCACACGCATTTGGTTGAGTGCTAAAATCATATTTTCATTTCTGAAGAATGAAAGAATGATTAAGGCTGTGATGAAAATAAAGGTGATTCCCCAACCCCAATGGCCTGAAACAAACAGATAAACATTAAAGAAGGTAGCTACAACAGCAAGAATAATACGGATGATAAATGCGCTCATGTTTTAAGATTCAATAGTGGCAATACATTTGAGTTCGATGGCAATAGGCGTAGGTAAAGAAGAAATTTCTACTGTAGTACGACACGGTAGGTTGTCTTTGAAATACTCTGCGTAAAGACGGTTGTAAGTATGAAAATCGCGTTTCATGTTGACCAAAAATACGGTTACGTCAATGAGTTGATCCCAAGAAGAGCCAGAAGCTTCAAGGATTGCTCTGACATTGTCGAAGACGCTGCGACACTGTGCTTCGAAGTCAAAGGTGATGAAGTTGCCGTTGTGATCAAGTTTAAGACCAGGCACAGAAGAGTCATTGGCATCTGAGCCTGCTACTCTTGGGCCCACACCCGACAAAAACAAGAGGTTGCCTACACGACGAGCATGCGGGTAAAGACCTACTGGTTTGGGTGCTTTGTCTGTGGATATACGTTCATTTGCTGACATAATGCAGAATTTAGGCAAATATAAGGAAAGGAGGCGGAATTAGCCTGAACTTGGGCTCAGAACCTGAGGTAAAGAACAGATAATTGCTTAATTTCGCTTTACATGCAACCCGAGTCAGGACATATCGAACTTTCCGTAATCATTCCAACCTTTAATGAAGAAGGAAATATTGCCCTATTGATACAAAGGCTCGAAGCAACGATGTCAGGCATTGGGTGCACCGCTTATGAGTATATTTTTATCGATGACGGCAGCACAGATCAATCTCTAGAAAATATCAAGCAAGCTCGTCTTGAGAACAAGCAGGTCCAATACCTTCAGTTTAGCAAGAATTTCGGCCACCAATATGCCCTCAAAGCTGGCCTCGATCACGCCCGAGGAGCTGCGGTTGTAAGTCTTGATGCCGATCTTCAGCATCCGCCAGAACTCATCGCTCAAATGTATGCACTCTGGAAAGACGGTGCCGAGCTTGTGTACACGCGTCGCCAAGACGAATCTAGTACCGGTTTTTTCAAACGCAAAAGCGCCAAACTTTTTTATTGGTTGGCTAATCGTCTTGCTGAGGTGCCCATTGAAGAAGGCACTGCAGATTTTCGCCTCATGGATCGCAAGGTTGTTAATGCCATTAAGGCCTTCAAAGAATCCGACTTATTTTTGCGCGGTCTTATTCCGACACTTGGGTTCAAGCAAGTTGGCCTCGACTACATTCCGGCTAAACGCCATAGTGGGCAAACGAAATATTCATTTTCTAAAATGTTTCAGTTTGCCATCAATGGAATCACTTCTTCGAGTGCAAAACCACTTTATTTGTCCATCTATTTGGGTTTATTTTTTGCCTGTTTGGCTTTTCTTTACGGGTGTTATGCCGTTTATTTGGCTTTGTTCACTTCTGAAGCCATCACTGGCTGGACTTCCCTAATTGCTTCCGTATTATTTATCGGCGGCATTCAAATGATATTAATTGGTATCGTGGGTATCTATCTTGGCAAGCTCTTTGTACAAAGCAAGCAGCGTCCAACATACATCATTAAAGAAAACAGCATCCATGACTAAAAACTCGCTTCTTCGGTTCATTTTTTCGGGTTTGCTCTCGTGCTTTTCTTTTATGGCCAGCGCTCAAATCCCGATGGAATCATGGAAATACCATGTGTCTAGCGCAAAGGCAATCGACATCGTTTCGGACGGAGAACGCATTTTTACAGCACTAGAAAACGGGCTTTATATTTACAATCCTTATACTGAAGAAGGCGAGCTCAGAACTTCACTCAATGGTCTTTCTGATGTTTTTATAAGTTGTTTATATCACGATGCGGTCCAAGATGCGGTCTACATCGGTTATGCCAACGGAAACATAGACAAATGGCAGTCAGGAAGCATTACAAATATTCCAGCTATTAAATTGGCCAATATTGCCAACTCCAAACGCATCAATCATTTCGAAAGAAATGGTGCTTACGTCTATGCCGCCAATGATTTTTCAATTGTCTTGATTGACGCCGTCAAAGACGAAATCAAAGACACTTATTACCCAACCAATGGTTTAGAACCTATTATGGACGTAGCCATCAGCGAAGATTCCATTTTTGCGCTAACGCCGAGTCAAATGTTTAAGGGCTTGCGTTCAAACCCCGCCTTACCCGATTTCTCTCAATGGGACCGCGACATCCGTTTCCCTTATCAATTCACCAATAAATATGTTGAATTACAGCAAATTGGCCAGCAATTTTGGGTACTTCGCAAAGATGAAACTTATGGTCAAGATTCTGTGTTCAGGCTGGTCAATGACCAATTGCAACTCGTGACCAATCAACCGTTTTCCCTTGAAATCAATTCAATTCAAGCAATTGGTAATCAAATGGCCGTGAGTACAGATGGTGGCTTTATGCTCTATAATGCCGATGGTCAGTGGCAAACAGCTTATTCTTCCAATTTACTTGATCGTTGGTTAAACACTACACGCGTCTGTTATTTAAAAGATGCTTTCTGGGGTGCTGACAAAGCTTGGGGCTTACAAGAGCACATTAACGAATATGCTTGCAAAAGGTATCCGATTGAAGGCTTGGCCAATCGATTTGTCTATGCCATGGATTGGCAAAAAGGAGTTTTGGCTGTTAGCTCTGGCAGGTTAGAGGCTGAAATTGCGCCGGCATTTACTAGAAATGGCCTTCATATTTTAGAAGACGGACAGTGGCGCTCTCATAACGCACCTCAAGTGACATCTTGGGATGAAAGCAAAATGTGGGATTTCATCAGCATTGCAGTCAACCCGAAAAACCCGAAAGAAGTTGCCAGCAGCACCTATTCGTTTAAACCGCTAACCGTTCTTACTGAATCCGACACCCTCGTTTATGACCAAACTAATTCACCACTAGAACCAGTTTCTATTGGCAATGGTTGGTCTTTGGTGTCTTCGGTTAAATACGATGAACGCGGCAATTTGTGGTGCTTGAATGGCTATACAGACAGGCCATTAAAAGTGTTACAAAAAGATGGCACTTGGCTCAGTTATTTCGCCGGTTCAGGGGCATCAAATAAAATGACTACCAAATTAGAAATCGACTTTCAGGACCATGTCTGGATGGGAACTTATTCCAATGGTTTAGCAGGGTTCAATCACAATGGCACCCTAGATGACCCTTCCGATGATCAATATGTCAATTTAACTACAGGTGAATTTCTCGGAAACTTGCCTTCCAATAAAATTACAGCATTAGCTGCTGACTTTGACGGTGAACTTTGGATTGGCACTGAAGCTGGCTTTGCCGTTCTTTATAATGCGAATGGAGCTTTTGGTGCCAGCCCAGGAGATTTCGATGCACAGCGTATTAAAGTACCGTTTGAAGGGAACACTGAGTATGTACTTGGAGAGGCACACATTTCAGACATCGAAGTCGATGGTGGTAACCGCAAATGGATGGCAACTGCCAATGCAGGCCTTATTTTACTCAGCCCTGACGGCACCGAAATCATCAGACAATACAATACCGAAAACTCGCCGATCATTTCGAACACTATTTACGACATTGAAATGAATCATGAAACCGGTGAGCTTTATATTGTTACTGATTTAGGACTGATTTCTTTGCGCGTGGATGCCTCCTATGAAGATCCTACTTATGAGCAAATGACTGTTTTTCCAAACCCAGTACGCCCAGATTACAACGGCCCAATTACACTTCAAGGCATACGCTATAACTCAGATGTCAAGGTAACAGATGCAGCCGGAAACGTCATTTACAAAACGCAATCGAATGGCGGTACTGCAACTTGGCATGGGCTTAATTCAAATGGCGAGAAAGTCCCGACTGGCGTTTATTTTTTCTGGACAGCTATGAATGTTCAGGGCGGTGAAAACAAAGTTGCTAAAGTCCTTGTGATTCGTTAAGCATGGTTGGTTTTGACTTTTTGACGCCAATTATTGAATTTATTGCTGCGCTCCTCGGCTTTATTTATGTCCTGTTTATTGCCAAAGAAAAATCGAGTGGCTGGATCTATGGTATTTTAAGCGCCACATTTTATGCCTTCTTTTTTTACAGGACTGCAACTTGGGGGCTCTTTAGTCAGCAAATCTCCTACATCATTCTTGGTTTTTATGGCCTGATTACTTGGTCAAAAACCCAAAATGAAATGCCTATTTACGCCATGCAAAAGGCCATTTGGAAATGGGTATTTCTCAGTTTAATTGCGGGTTTTATCTTTCTTGAATTTGTGATGTATTTCAAGCTTAAAGTTCTAGACCCCACTATTTGGATACCTTACGCCAAAGTAGAAATCCTAGATGCGCAATTCTTTGTTTTTTCCTTACTCGCGACATGGTTGACCACTAAAAAAGTCCTTGAAAACTGGTATATCTGGATTGTCATCAACATCACAGGAACCATCTGGTTTGCCCTAGAACATTGGTGGTATAGCAGTTTCTTATACTTTGGCTACCTCATTTTAGCCTTCAACGGACTCAGAAAATGGAAAAAGGCATTATCCGCATAGCTTTTACTGGCCCAGAGTCTTGTGGTAAAACAACACTTGCGACTTGGTGTGCTGCATTTTTTAATTGGCCACTTGCCCAAGAATATGCCCGTACATATTTGGAAACAAGGCCGCTTTATGAAGAATCAGATCTCATTGAAATGGCGAAAGGTCAGCAAGCATGGTGGCCTGATGGCTCATTAGTGGCCGATACTGAAATGCATGTTTTTCAAATTTGGTCAGCAGAAAAATACAAAAGGGTTGACACGCAGTTGCATCAAGCCTTGACAACGCAACACTTTGATCACTATTTTCTTTGTGCACCAGATATCCCATGGGAGCCCGATCCATTGCGTGAAAACCCTTCAGACCGCGATCGACTTTTTGACATTTACCAACGAGAACTCAGCGCTTTTAACCGACCTTTCACTATTTTGAACGGAAACCTAGCTGCGCGTCAGCAACTGATTAAAGTCACAGTTTACAATTTGTTGAATCGCTAAATTTGTACCATGAGACGGATTCTATTTATTGGTATACTATTTATGATTTTAGTGCCGATCGGCTATTATTTTTTAAGTGGAGGAGGTAGAGCCAAGACGCTGCCTGTGATCAATCCAATTGATGTCCAAGAAGAAATGGTAGACCCTGAAATGCTGCGCATTGGAATGGGACACAGAATTGGCGCTTTTCGTTTTCAAAATCAAGACCGAAAGTACATCACAGAGGCCGACATGAAAGGAAAGGTGAGTGTGGTTGAGTATTTTTTCACGACTTGTAAAAGCATTTGCCCGATCATGAATTCGCAAATGCAGCGTGTTCAGAAAAAATTTGACACCAACAACAAAGTGGGCATCTTCAGTTTCACTGTCGACCCTGATGTTGATACAGTAGAACAAATGAAACGCTACGCAACTGCTCACCATGCCAAAACTGGACAATGGCATTTTCTAACCGGAGAAAAGGCTGCATTATATGCCTTAGCAAGAAAGTCTTTCTTTGTCTTGAAGCCAGCTGAAGCCCAAAATTTAGGAGATGCCGGCAGCGATTTCATTCATACGAACAACTTTGTTTTAATTGACCCACAGTTAAGAATTAGGGGTTATTACGATGGCACAAATCCTCAGGAAGTAACAGACCTGATCAAAGACATTGACCTGCTCTTGCAGGAGCGCTAAGACACTCGTCGTTTTTGTCTATCTTTGTATCCAAATGAGACAACCAAAATCAACAGGTACGAAGCGTTCATCAAGTGCGCAGAGCCCCAAAAAGAGCCCCGTAAAAGCTGGTTCAAAGACCAAAGTACAAGGCGCAAAAGACGGGGCTAAAGTGACTGCCCGCGACAAACGCAAATACATCGACTACAAAATCAAAATGAAGAAAGGAGATCCACTTCCTACCTTCAATGAAGATGCTGTGCGTCTCAATAAATACTTGGCCAATGCCGGTGTTTGCTCTAGAAGAGAAGCCGATGTCCTGATTCAAACAGGTGTGGTTTCGGTCAATGGCCAAATCATCACAGAACTTGGCTATAAAATCAAAAAAACCGATGTGGTGCAATACGATGGCGAAACCATCAATGCAGAAACCAAGCGCTACGTTCTACTCAATAAGCCAAAAGGCTACCTCACAACCATCGAAGATGCGCGTGGCCGTAAAACAGTAATGTCATTAGTTAAAAAAGCTTGTCGCGAAGTGATTTATCCGGTGGGTAAATTAGATCGCGAAAGCACAGGACTTTTATTGTTTACCAATGATGGCGATTTATTCAAAAAACTGAATCACCCAAGATACCAAGCACGTAAAATCTATCATGTAGAGGTCAACAAAGCAGTTTCCCGCGAAGACCTCGAAAAACTGATGCGTGGCCTCGATCTTGAAGATGGACGCACGAGGGTTGAAGAAGCAAGTTATGTTGAAGGAGCAACGAATCACGAGGTAGGTGTAGAAATCAGGTCTGGGAAAAGCCAAATTGTCAAAAGACTTTTTGAAGCATTAGGTTTTCAAGTACTAAAGCTTGATCGTGTGATGTATGCTGGCCTCACGAAAAAGGATTTACCCCGCGGATACTACCGCCACCTAACTGAGCAAGAAGTTGCATTTTTAAAGATGTCAAAATGAAAAAATGGCTTTGGATCTTAGGATTAGTATTAGGCGCTACTGTTGTTGGTGTGATCATCAATAATAACCAAGATGCGCAAGCTGCCTATACAAGTCTCAATCCGCAAGCTGAGTATTTCTATCCTTTAGACACGCTTCCTAAAATTTATCTTTACCGCGATGCCGCAAAGGGTCTAGATGAAGAATTCCATCGTATTTACACCGTTGAAGACGCCGTAGGCCCTCACCTCATTGTAGAGGTTTATGAAAGCGACGGTCGCTTGCGCGAAGCCATCAATTACAACATTGATTCTTTAAGCGTTCAAGATCAAATGGTGGTTAACCGCAATCAGAGTAAAGAAAAAGCTTTGCTTTATAAAAATCAACTCTTTCCTTTCGATCTCAACAAAGAAACTTGGTTTGCTTCCAAATTCAGTGGACTCACAGATTCTACATTGATTCTGTACGAAGTCTTTAGAAAATACAAGACGACCAAAAATGCCCAATTTATGGGTTCTCAAAAAGCAAAGAGCCTATACTTTACCGATAAAATCAGAGCAACTACTTTGAATCCATATACCCGAAAAGAAGCTGAGCAAATTGGTTTAAGAACCAGTGTATTTGCCCAAAATATTGGTTTGGTAGAATGGTACAGCAGTGACAAAGCCGTACATTATCGTTTAGAGAAAATATTATCCCAAGAAGAATGGGTTAAAATCATTACCAGATGAGAAAGTTTTTAATCGTACTACTGAGCTTCTTCTTGCTAGGACAAGCCAATGCACAATACAAGCCACAAAAAAAATCTACCGGTCCAGGTACGCTGTTTTTCTATTGGGGCTACAACCGCAGTATTTACACCCCGAGCACCATTCGTTTCATTGGCCCAGGCTATGATTTTCGTTTAGCAGGTGTTCAGGCTGTAGACAGACCTTCAAGAGATTTCAGTGAATACATCGATCCGAAAATGTTTACTGTACCACAGTTCGACGTCAGAATTGGCTATAATATTAAAAGAAATTGGGCGCTTTCTTTGGGCTATGAGCACATGAAATACGTCATGAAACACGGCCCAACTTACTTGCTGAGTGGCACCATTAACCCGGGTATTGATCCAGTAACAGGTTGGTCGGGGACCTACAGCGGTGATTCTATCACGACACAAGAAAGCACCTTTCATTATGAAAACACAAACGGTCTTAACTACATCAATTTGCAGCTCACCAATGTTTTCAAAGTTTACCAATCTGAAAAAGGACGCTTTGCCTTAACCACCATGATGGGTGCCGGAGCAGGGCCAGTTCTCTCTTTCAATGACTTTACTTTTGCGGGTCAAAAATCAATGGAAACTGTTTCCTTATCTGGTCTAGGGTTATCAGCTCATTTAGGTTTGCGCGCTGAGTTTTTTAAACACGTTTTTATTGCAGGTAATATTTCTGGAGGCCTTATTCATCAGTACCGCGTCAAAACCAGGCCCAACGACTACGATTCTCATGCCAAGCAAACATTTTTATTTGGTGAGCGCGATATCGTTGTTGGCGCACTATTTTATTTGAAATCAAAAGATAAGTGTAATTCTTGTCCAAATTGGTAGCATGAAATTTCTGATTGTTGGTCTCGGAAATCCGGGTTCTGAATACGCTGAAACCCGTCATAATATCGGCTTCAAGGTTCTCGATGCATTGGCAGCAGATCTAGGTGTGCAGTTTACCCTCGACAAAGCAGCTTTCCGAGCAGAAGCAAAATTCAAAGGCAGACAACTGATACTGATCAAGCCGATTACTTACATGAATCTTTCAGGAAAAGCTGTCAATTATTGGCTACAAGCCGAGAAAATCCCTGTAACGCAACTTTTGGTCATCACAGATGATATTGCCTTACCTTTTGGAACGCTTAGAATGAAGGGTAAAGGCAGTGACGGCGGCCATAACGGCTTAAAAGACATACAAGCCTTACTCAAAACTCAAGAATATGCGCGTTTGCGTTTTGGGGTAGGGGCCGACTTCGGCAAGGGCAAACAAGCCGATTATGTGCTAGGTACCTGGAAACCAGACGAAGACAAAGCCTTGCCAGAGCGCATTGATACTGCTAGTAAAGCAGTGAAAAGTTTCGTTTTTGATGGCTTAGCCATGGCCATGACACACTGGAATAACAAGTAATTTCTGACCGTATTAAGTTTGTGTTAAGCAGGAATTCCGTACCTTGCTAATAGAACTTACTACATGAAACACTTCTACCTTAGCCTTTTACTGCTTCTAAGTCAAGGGTTTTTTGCCCAATATTGTACCAATGTGGGCCCTACCAGCACTATTGACTCCAATGTCGAAAGTGTGGTGCTCAATGGCGTAGTGGGCACGATTAATTATACAGGTTGCCCAGGAATTGTTGGGCTTCAAGACCTCTCTCAAAATGTTAATGTTACACTCAATGCCGGCGCTAGTTACACGATTTCTGTAAAGTTTGGCACCTGTGGTGGCAATTATGCCGGAGTTGGTGAAGCCTGGATTGATTTTGACCAAAACGGCAACTTTGACCCATACGAGAGTCTAGGAACTTGGGCCGGACTACCTCCTGCACCAGTTCAGGTTTGGAACTTTACGGTACCACCAAATGCTGTCAATGGCGTCACACGCCTTCGGGTCATGCAACGTGAGGCAGGCACCTTACCTTTGAATCCTTGTGGAACTTATCAGTGGGGATCAGTTACTGACTTCGGTATTACGCTCGCTAACGGACTCAATTGCACGGGTTATCCGGGTGATGACCAAAATGATGCAATCGTAGTTGGCACCTTGCCTTACACAGATACGCGATCAACAGAGATTTGTTATTCAAATCAAAACTTTGTCTACCCTTCTCCAGATATTTACTACTATTTCGAACCAAATCCATTGCTTGAAAGCGTGCATGTCTCTTTATGTGAGTCCAGTTTTGATACTTTTTTAAGTGTTGTTGATATGAACGGACAAGTGGTAGCTTATAATGACGATGCCACACAGTGCGCACCAAGTTCTGAACTCTATTTTGATGCGACAAATTTAGGTCCACTTTACATCATTGTTGAAGGATGGGGTGCGTTTTCGGGCGATTATACCATACAAATTAATGCGAGTTATGTTGGGATAGACGAACATGCAGATTTACCATTTCAGTTATATCCGAACCCAAGTTTTGGTGAATTGAATGTAAAAGCAAACTCAGGGAAATATCAATTAACAGATGTTCAAGGTAAAGTACTAAGCACCTTTGATGCTGCTGCTGATTCCTCTCAAAATTTTGAGCAACTCGCACCAGGAACCTATTTACTGTTGCAAGTAGAGACTGGTAAGATCCAAAAATGGCAAAAGCAATGAGATTTTTCATTTTAGGCAGCCTGTTAGTTTTACAGATTCAGATTCAGGCGCAATTTTGGATCCAGAAAGCAAGCGTTGGAGGCGTTGGCCGACATCGGGCCACGGGTTGTGCGACCTCACACCGAGGCTACATTGGGCTTGGACACATCAACGGTGCGGGCCAAGACATTTCATTCAAAGACTGGTGGGAATACGACCCCGCAGCTGACACCTGGACACAAAAAGCAGATTTTCCGGTAGCAACCCACGGTTCAGTTGCATTTGTGGTAGATAATTGCCCTGTTGTGGGCGGGGGCTCTGCACTCAGTACACAGTTTTATAAGTTCAATACGAGTACCAATACCTGGGGGCAAATTGCCAATTGTATCTTGCCAAATCCAGGCGATAGTCAAGGTTTTGCCGTGAACAACCAAGGCTTTGTTTATCAGGCCAATCAGCTGGCCAAATACAACCCAAATACAGACAGCTGGAGCCTGTGTGCAAATGCGCCGGTTTCTTTTGGAAACTGGACCTGTTCATTTGTAATTGAAGGCAGTGGATTTATCAAGTACGGCAATCAGTTACTTGAGTACAAGCCCTTGCATAATCAGTGGGTGCCACGAGCTAGTTTTCCGGGTAATTCTACAGGTGGAAGCTCAGGTTTCGCCATTCAACAACGAGGTTATGTGACTTCAGGTTATGTCGGGGCTTTGGCCGTTGTAACAGAGCAGGTGTGGTCGTTTCATCCGGCATCCAATTCTTGGCGTCGAGAAATTGATTTTCCTGGCACTAAAAGACGCTTTCCAGTAGCTTGGGCAATTCACGACAGAGGCTACATTGGCACCGGCACAAACGGTGTAAACCTCAATGATTTTTGGCAATTCAATCCGATTGACAACACCATTGGCATCGAGGAAATCACTACAGATTTTAAAGTCTATCCTAATCCATTCTCAAATGAGTTAACCCTAGATTTAAATGGTTTGCAAGGCACTTATCCTTTAACTGTCTCGTTGATTCAGCTCAATGGAAGAACAGTTTTAAAAACAAGCCTCAATGCTGATCATCAGTCACTTGACTTAGCACATTTACCAGCAGGATCCTATCTGATACAAATTTCCAATGGACATCAACTATTAAAGCAACAAATGCTATTTAAACAATGAGGCTATTCATTCTAATTTTATTGTTTGCTCCATTTTTGCTCCAAGCGCAATACAATGTCTGGACAAAGCGCAATGATGTGGCTATGGGCAAACGTGAGCGTGCTACAGGTTTTTCTGTGATGGACAAGGGTTATTTATTTGGCGGACAAGATACCGCTGAGGTCATTCACAAAGATTTATGGTCCTATGACCCGAGTACTGATTCATGGACACAAAAGGCGGACTTACCAGGTTCCGCAAGACGCGACGCCGTTTCATTTGTGATTGGTAATTACGCTTATGTGGGCACCGGAATGGACAGCGTATCTGCACCAGCCGGGCTTACGCTCAAAGATTTCTGGCGCTACAATCCGTTGACGAATGCCTGGACAGCTATTGCTGATTTTCCAGGTATGGGCGGCAATGGCGTTTATTTTTCAACGGGCTTTTCTGTCGAAGGCAAGGGATACATTTGTGGAGGGAAAACGGGTTCTGCAACGTATAGCTCGCAGCTTTGGGAATATAAACCAAGTAATGATCAATGGATTCAGCGCGCTGCCTTCCCCGGAGGGGTGCGCTATCAAATGTGTGCATTTGTGGTGGGATCTAAGGCTTATGTCGGGATGGGTGTGGACCAAAACATCTTCAAAAAAGATTTTTATTGCTACAATCCCGGCTCAAATCAATGGACGCCAATTGCAGCTTTTCCGGGCTATGAGCGTGGCGCGGCTAGTACATTCACACTTGAAGACAGAGGCTTTGTTTGCTTAGGCAACAACGGGGGTTTACTCGGCGATCTCATTGAGTATAACCCAAAAACAGATTCTTGGACACTCAGGGCTGCTTATGGCGGCAGTGAAAGAAAAAGCGCCATAGCTTTTACGATTGGCGAAAAAGCTTTTGTAGGCACTGGAAAAGGGTATAGTGGTAAAAAGGCAAGTTTTTATGAATATGCACCCTGTGACTACGCTGGAATTGAAGCTATACAAGCCAACATTTCCATCTTTCCGAATCCGGCAACTGAAGTCTTGACTATCCAAGGCCTTGCCGGTCAAATTGAAAAAATACAGATTTGGAGCTTAACTGGCATCTTACAAAAAGAGCACACGATTTTAATGGCACAGGCCAATAACCTCGACCTTGAACAGTTAAAAACAGGTACATATATCTTGCGATTTATCTCAAAGGATGGCCAAGTATTCACCAAAAAAATCTTGAAGATATGAGGCTCAAAAAATTAAGCCTTTTGATAGGCATGCTTTTATTGGTGCAGCTTGCTTTTACTCAAGATTATTGGTTGCAAAAAGATACGGTAAAAGGCCCTCCAAAATCAGCTGCTTGCGCCTTTGTGATCGAAAATAAAGGATTTGCTGTTAGCGGTATGGATGAATTTGAATACAAGAGAAAAATGTATTCGTATCGAGCAGATCAAGACGACTGGGACGACGAACTTTCTTTAGGCGGCGAAGGTGGCGCTGGCCTTGAAAGGATAGGCGCTGTTGCTTTTGCCTTAACCCACGAAGGCCAACAAAAGGGTTATGTAGCGCTGGGTCAAACGCCTACTATTGCCTACATGAATGATCTCTGGGAATACAACCCAGCCACACAAGCGTGGTCACAAAAAGCCAACTTCACAGGTGCTCCGAGAAGAGAAGCAGTTAGTTTTGTCGTGGGTCAGGTGGCTTATGTGGGTACTGGATCTGCATTGAGTGGCCTTCAAAATGATTTCTATGCCTATGACCCTTCCATCAACGCTTGGTCTCAGGTTGCCGATTTTGCGGGTACGCCAAGACAGGCTGCTGTAGGCTTTTCAATGTTGGATTATGGTTTTGTAGGCACAGGCGATGACGGAACCATGCGCCAAGATTTCTGGATGTATAACCCTGCAACTGATCAATGGATCCAAAAGGCGAATTTCCCGGGAAGCCCACGATCTGGCGCTTGTGGTTGGGCTGCTTTTCCGGTTTGTTATTTAGGAACCGGTGAAGATGCCGCTCATACTTTTCATAAGGACCTCTGGGAATACAACTATTATTTAAATTCTTGGACGCAAAGGGCTGACTTACCTGGAGTCGGCAGAAAAAATGCATTTGCCTTTTATTTAGATGGTTGGGGTTACATCGGCACAGGATACAACAACGGTGTTTTTCTAGATGATTTTTGGGGGTATAGTGGTACAGCAAGTCAAAAAGAACTCGAACAGGTTGAAGTCAAAGTTTACCCGAACCCTAGTGCAAAGTATATTCAATTTGTCGCCAATGCTCCAATTGAAAATTTAGTGTGTTCTGATTTAAGCGGGAAGAATTACGCGCTTTTTGCTCAACAACACAATGGCCAAATTACACTTGACATTGAACACCTTCCGGTTGGCACTTACTTCTTAGCTTGGGAGCAAAACACAACTGCTCAAATTGCTACATTTGTGAAATGCGATTAATTAGCCAACTCTCAGTCATTTTCTTGCTTTTATGGTCTTGTTCAGCGTCCTCTTCAAAGGATAATATGAGCGAGAAATCTGTAGATAAGACTTCTTTACAACAACGAAAATCTTCAACTAGCAACCAATCTTTTCCAACTGAGCAGTTTGACATTCAAACGCTTCAATCAGCCAATGGGTGGGGCTATCAAATTAGTCAGAATGGCAAAATGCTCATTGATCAGCAGAGCATTCCTGGAAGGGCAGGCATTCAGGGTTTTCAGACTGAAAATGACGCCAGAAACGTTGCCAATTTGGTTTGTGCCAAACTAAAAGCTAAGATCTTTCCGCCAACTGTCAGCGAAGACGATTTAAAGAATTTAAACATTCATTAACTTTGCAACATGGAAAGATATCGCATTGCGCAAATTTTGCAGGCAGCAGACGCCCTGCTTGGTCAAGAAATCGTTGTCAAAGGATGGGTCAGAGCTTTTAGATCTAATCGTTTTGTACAGTTGAATGATGGCTCTTGCATGGCCAATTTACAAGCCGTTATCGATTTTGAGCAATGGGATGAAGCTTTACTAAAGCGCATTACTACTGCTGCTGCACTTTCCTTGACCGGAACAATCGTGGCCTCACAAGGAGCGGGTCAGGCAGTTGAATTACAAGTTACAAATATTGAAATTTTAGGAGATGCACACCCTGATGAGGTTCAGAAAACCGTGATGCAACCTAAAAGACACAGCCTTGATTTTCTCCGTGAGCAAGCGCACTTGCGTTTCAGAACCAATACTTTTGGTGCTGTATTTCGCATCCGTCATGCAGTTGCTTTTGCCATTCATCAGTTTTTCAATGAGCGCGGCTTCTTTTATTTACACACCCCAATCATTACGGGTTCAGATGCCGAGGGTGCTGGTGAAATGTTTCGCGTCACTACCCTTGATCCGAAAAATCCGCCATTAACCGATGAGGGAAAGGTGGATTTCAAAGAAGATTTCTTTGGCAAAGCCGTGAACTTAACGGTGTCTGGTCAACTTGAGGCAGAGCTTGCTGCGACAGCTTTGGGTCAGGTTTATACATTTGGCCCAACTTTCAGAGCTGAAAACTCTAATACTTCGCGCCACTTAGCCGAATTTTGGATGATTGAACCAGAGGTTGCTTTCAACGAATTGAAAGAAAACATGGACCTCACCGAAGACTTCTTAAAATACATCTGTAACTACGTGCTTACCAATTGCGCGGCCGACGTTCAGTTTTTAGATGAACGCGAAGCCCAAGAGCAGGCTCAAAAACCTGCCAATGAGCGTCAAGAAATGAGTTTGAAGCAACGTTTGCAATTTGTCATCGAAAATCCATTCAAAAGACTCACCTATACCGAGGCTATTGACCTCTTACTCAATTCAAATCATTACAAGAAAAAGAAATTCAAGTATCCAGTAGAATGGGGTATTGACCTGCAATCTGAGCACGAGCGTTATCTTGTTGAAAAAGAGTTCAATTGTCCTGTAATTTTAACTGATTATCCGGCGCAAATCAAGGCGTTTTACATGCGCTTGAACGAGGACGGCAAAACCGTTGCCGCTATGGATGTCTTGTTCCCAGGAATTGGTGAAATTGTAGGAGGTTCACAACGCGAAGAGCGCTATGATGTGCTTTTGAAAAAATGCGAAGAATTTGGCATCCCGAGTGAAGAACTTTGGTGGTACCTAGACACGCGCAAATTTGGAACTGTACCGCATGCAGGCTTTGGTTTAGGCTTTGAGCGTATGGTTATGTTTGTAACGGGTATGTCAAATATCCGCGACGTTATTCCGTTCCCAAGAACACCACTTAACGCTGAATTTTAAAGCGCTTTTTCTGGGTCAAAGGCGTATTTACCTGCAATGAATCCGGTGGTCCAGGCTGCCTGAAAATTGTAGCCGCCTGTGATGCCATCAATGTCTAGAATTTCTCCGGCGAAGGACAGCTTCGGTATTTTTTTAGTACGCATCGTCTGAAAATCAATTTCTGAAAGCGAAAGCCCACCAGCCGTCACAAACTCTTCTTTGAAAGTGGTTTTTCCTTGCACTTGATAGCGGTCATTGAGCAGCGTATTTACCAATCGATTGAGGCCCTTTTTTCCTAACTCTGACCAACGCAAATCTGGGTTGATCTCACTGCGCTCGAGCAAGTGCAGCCAGAGCCTATTGGTGAGCGGCGTCGGATTCCAGTTGCTTATTTTTTTACCCGCCTGGGCTTGGCTTGTTTGTTCGAGTTGTGCTCTTAAGTTATCTTCTTTGGTATCATCGAGCCAATTGACTAACACATGAAAGTTATAGTTTTTTTCGGCTAATATTCGAGCACCCCACGCAGACAATAGCAAAATTGCAGGGCCACTCATGCCCCAATGCGTAATGAGTAGTGGGCCACGGCCTGTTAGTTTCGTTCCTTCTATCTTGGCACTGGCATTAGTAACCACTGTGCCCATCAATTCGCAAATTGGATTTTTGGGCATGTTAAACGTGAACAAAGATGGCTGTGGTTCAATTACGTCGAGCCCAAGTTCTTCTAGCCAATTTAAATTACTGAGTTTGGGCTGTCCGCCCGTGCACACAATGACGCGGTCGTAAAACTGTTCTTGCTCGTTTTGTACAAGGCTTACGCCATTGGAAAGCGGTTCAATTTTTGAAATCGTTTGCTGCAGCATGAGCTCGACACCTAACTGCTTGCAAGCTTTTAAAAAGCTGTCAATAATGACCTGAGAATCGTTCGCCAGCGGAAAAATACAGCCATCTGGGTAAGTTTTGAGCGGGACTCCTCTGGACTCAAACCACTCAATGGTGTCGTTTGCTGAAAACTGATGAAAAGCTTTTCTGAGTTGTTTTTCACCTCTCGGATACGCTTTGGCTAGTTCTTGAATATCAGGGCAATGATGGGTGACATTACAGCGACCTCCGCCTGAAATTTTTACTTTGGCCAAAAACTTATTGCTCTTCTCTAGAATACAGACCGAAGCATCAGGCCAATGTTGTTTGGCAGAAATGGCGGCAAAAAAACCAGCCGCACCGCCGCCAACAATGGCAACCTTTGGTTGATTTTTTCCTGAAAATTCTTCCTTTCTCATGACACCGTCTCGATTTTCCAAGTTTTGCCATTTAATAGGGCAGTTTCCCCGACCTTCTTGCCTTTAAGCGTCAAAAATAGCGGTGCTTCTGGGCTCAGACAAAAAACGGAAGTTTGCTCAAATTCAAGCTGTCCAAAGGCAATACTGCAATAAAACCATTGCTCATTGCACTTAAAAATTGAACCGGTTTGTATCTGTGTGTGATCCTGTTGGGCATCTATCCTTTTTAGCGCAATGAGTTGTTGTTGCAGCAAGTTGATTTGTCCGTCAATCTTTTCAATTTCGAGCTGGGCCATGGCAATTCCGACTTCATGTTTGTCGCCTGCTGAGCCTTTGCCGCTTTCTGTGCTGTCATGGCTAATTTGCGTTCTTAGGACGCTGAGCTCAGAAATGCGCGTTTCAAGTAGCTGAAATAAATGTTCGTGGAGCCTAGTTTTGAGCAGCATATCTTGCAAAAATAGCCTGATTTATCGTAAATTCGCGACTTTACAAAGTAATCGTTCATGAAAGCAAAATATCCTGAATACAAAGGATTAAACCTCCCCAACATCGCTACTGCTGTCCTTGAAAAATGGCAAAAAGAAGCCATTTTTGAGCAATCTGTTGCGCAAAGGGCAGGGGCGCCATCATTTGTATTCTACGAAGGGCCGCCCTCTGCCAATGGTCTGCCGGGCATTCACCACGTTATGGGCCGCGCCATCAAGGATATTTTTTGCCGCTATCAAACGTTAAAAGGCAAACAAGTTCACCGCAAAGCTGGTTGGGATACCCACGGCCTTCCTGTCGAGTTAGGCGTCGAGAAAGAATTGGGCATTACCAAAGAAGACATCGGCACTAAAATCAGCGTAGATCAATACAACGAAGCGTGCAAGACAGCCGTGATGCGCTACACAGACATCTGGAATGCACTTACACTACAAATGGGCTATTGGGTAGACATGCAGAACCCGTATGTGACTTACCAGCCCAAATACATGGAATCCGTTTGGTGGTTGTTGTCTCAACTTTACAACAAAGGCCTCATCTATAAAGGCTACACCATTCAGCCTTATTCGCCTAAAGCGGGTACTGGGCTTTCCTCGCACGAGCTGAATCAGCCGGGCTGCTACAAAGACGTCAAAGACACTACGGTTGTGGCCATGTTTGAAGCTTTGAGTGGTCAAAAATTGCCATTTGAAGCTAAACATGCTGAAAAAACACATTTTCTTGCCTGGACCACTACGCCTTGGACACTTCCTTCAAACACTGCATTAACTGTAGGCCCAAACATTGAATACGCTTTAGTCGCAACCTACAACCAATATACTTTTGAGCCAATTCAAGTGATTTTAGCTCAAAACCTTGTGAGTTATCAGTTTTCAAAAGGCTTTGCAGCCGTAGAAAATCAAGAAGACCTCCAAACCTACAATGCCGGAGACAAGCAAATTCCATATTTTGTCCTTGGTACTTGCAAAGGCCAAGATTTAATCGGTTTAAAATACCAACAACTCTTACCTTATGCCCAGCCTGCAGAAAATCCTGAGGCAGCATTTCGTGTCATTGGTGGTGATTTCGTCACTACCGAAGACGGAACCGGAATTGTGCATACTGCACCAACATTTGGTGCCGATGATGCCCGTGTGGCTGCCGAAGCCGGCGTGCCTGGTTTATTGGTTCAAGATGAGCGCGGAAATTTAGTGCCACTCGTGGACCTTCAAGGTAAATTCAGACCTGAACTTGGCCCTTATGCTGGCATGTATGTCAAAAACGAATACTACGATGCGGGTCAAGAACCTGAAAGATCAGTAGACGTACAACTTGCCATACAACTCAAAGAAGAAGGAAAGGCTTTCAAAGTAGAAAAATACGAGCACTCGTATCCACATTGTTGGCGCACCGACAAACCCGTTCTTTATTACCCCCTAGACTCTTGGTTTATTCGCGTAACGGAGCGCAAAGAAGACATGGTGGCCCTTAACCAACAAATCAACTGGAAACCAGAAGCAACTGGGTCTGGGCGTTTTGGAAAGTGGTTAGAGAATGCCAATGACTGGAACCTTTCTCGCTCCAGATACTGGGGTATTCCAATTCCTATTTGGTCAACCGAAGAAGGAGACGAACGCATTTGTATTGGTTCAGTAGCCGAATTGCTAAGCGCTATTGAGCAGTCCATTGCTAAAGGCTTTATGTCTGTTAATCCGTTTGCTGGCTTTGACCCCAAAGACTTATCGGATGCCAACTATGAAAAAATTGATCTCCACAAGCACATCGTGGATCAAATTGTTTTGGTTTCTCCGAGTGGCAAACCCATGAAACGCGAAGCCGACCTCATTGATGTTTGGTTTGACTCTGGTGCGATGCCTTATGCACAGTTGCATTATCCTTTTGAGAACAAAGAACTCATTGATCAAAAAACAGCGTTTCCTGCAGACTTCATTGCTGAAGGCGTTGACCAAACCCGCGGCTGGTTTTATACCTTACATGCCATTGCCACCATGGTTTTCAATGAAAAAGCCTACAAAAATGTGGTTTCGAATGGCTTGGTCCTCGACAAAAATGGTCAAAAAATGTCCAAGCGCTTGGGCAATGCCATTGACCCATTTGAAACACTTCAAAAATATGGCCCTGACGCCACGCGTTGGTACATGATCACCAATGCGCAACCATGGGACAACCTTAAATTTGACCTTGAAGGTATCGCCGAAGTACAGCGCAAATTCTTCGGAACCCTTTACAACACCTATTCATTCTTTGCCCTTTATGCCAACATAGACGGCTTTGATTTTTCAGGCCCTGAAGTAGCACTTTCTCAAAGACCCGAAATTGACCAATGGGTTATTTCTAAACTCAACTCTCTGATTGCTGAGGTCGACGCAGCTTACGCAGAATACGAGCCAACCAAGGCAGGCCGTGCCATCCAAGATTTTGTCAACGAACAACTCTCTAATTGGTATGTGCGCTTGTGTCGTCGCCGTTTCTGGAAAAACGACGATGCCCAAGACAAACAGGCGGCTTACCAAACACTCTATACTTGTTTAGAAACAGTGGCTATACTTGCTGCTCCAATTGCGCCATTCTACATGGATCAATTGTATTCTGACCTCAATCAAGTGAGTGGAAAAAACAAAAAAGGATCTGTTCATTTAGCAGATTTCCCAAGTCCGAATCAAGCGGCTATTTTATCGCAACTTGAGCGCCAAATGCAATTGGCCCAACAAGCGTGTTCTTTGGTTTTAGCATTGCGCAAAAAGCAGCACATTCGCGTGCGTCAGCCACTGCAAAAAATCATGATTCCGGTGCTCAACGAGCAAGAAGCCAACAATTTCAGACACGTCACTGACCTCATCTGTTCTGAGGTCAATGTCAAAGAACTCGAGTTGTTGTCTGACAGCGGCATTTTGGTGAAATCAATTAAACCGAACTTCAAAACGATTGGCCCGAAATACGGCAAACAAATGAAAGGCATTGCTGCATTGGTTCAGCAGTTTGGTCAAGAAGATATTGCTCAAATTGAGCAAACTCAAGTTTGGAAAGGTGAAGTTGACGGACAAACCATTGAACTCCTACTCGAAGACTTCGAAATACAGGCACAAGATATCCCAGGATGGCTTGTCGCTAGTGAGAACGGCCTAACGGTTGCACTTGACATCAGCATTAGTCCTGAATTGAAAGCCGAAGGCTTGGCCCGCGAACTGGTTAACCGCATTCAAAATATGCGCAAGGACCTCCAACTCGAAGTAACAGACCGCATTACGGTAAAGCTAGACACCTCAGAAGTCGTAAAAACTGCTGCACTTGCACATCAGCATTATATTTGTGCTGAGGTCTTGGCAGATGCACTTGTCTTTGAAACGAGTTCGGCGCCTAAAACAGAAGAAATAGAAGCAGCGGCGGATACCGCCATTCAACTTATAAAATAAGCCCAAATGAATAAATGGTTCATTGATCAAAAAGAAACACAAACCCTTAGCGGAGCCTCCGTGAAGTGGTTTGACCACCAATTTTTTGAAATCAAGTTTGAAGGCAAAAAGTATCACGGAGAATTACTCGCTGACCAATCTGAATTGGGTCAATTGAGCATCCGCATCAATCACCGCACTTTTCAAGTGAAAAAAGGACATCCGCTCGATGACTTAATTGCTGCTATGGGCCTTGACAAACCTAAATTGCGCAAGCTCAAAGAAATGCAAGCACCCATGCCAGGCCGCGTTACAGCTATTCATGTTAAAGTGGGTCAAGAGGTACAGCCCGGAGATGCATTGTTGTCTTTAGAAGCCATGAAAATGGAGAATGTACTCAAGGCCGAAGGAATCGGTGTAGTGAGTGCCATTCAAATTCAAGAAGGCGACGTTGTCGATAAGGGTGGCTTACTCATCAGTTTTGAGTAAGTAAAAACCAGTTCTCTTATTTCAACAAGATTTTAATTTTCTTATCGGCCTGCAGTAAAACACTGGCATCCTGAAAACTTGGTGCTGAGAAAGTTTCGCGGGCATTATTGGAAAACCCATAAGCTTCGGTTGGCGCGCCAAATAGGTTTTTATCGAGTACACCGTTCTTATTTTCATCGTGGTATACGGCGAGTGCATATTTTCCTGAAGGGAGATTTTTAAAAGTATAACTCAATTGTTTGCCATCTATTTTTAAAACGACACCTTTCAGTTGCTTGCCAAAAGTAGGAAAGTTGGCTGCTTTATCGAAAAGCCCAATAAATACGGTTCCTTTTGTATTCGGTATACCATTGATCTCTACCTCTAAATTTGCATTAGATTCAAGGAATAATAGCGCGAGGCAAATGAGGATAACTTTCATATAAGGTAAAACAAACTTAACACAATCGGGTTCATAGAAAAAGGGAATCCCTAACTTTGTTTCATGAATAAATTTGTTTTGGTAACAGGCGGGGCAGGTTATATTGGCTCGCATACCGTTGTAGCACTTCAGCAAAAAGGCTACACTCCAATTATCGCCGATGATTTTCGCAATGCCAATGAGGTAGTGCTCGAGGGGCTCACTCAAATTTTAGGCGCGGCACCTATTTTACACCGCATCGATGTTTGCGATGCAGCAGCACTCAATCAACTCTTTGAGCAGTACAACTTTGAAGGCGTCATTCATTTTGCAGCCTACAAGGCAGTCGGAGAGTCTGTTGAGAAGCCATTGGCCTATTATCAGAACAATTTGGTGGGCCTCATCAATGTACTCAGTATGCTTGAAAAGCACGATGTGCGCAACTTTGTGTTTTCATCATCTTGCACTGTTTATGGCGAGCCTAAAGGTGAAAAAGAAGTCAGTGAAAGCACCCCGAAACAAGCACCAGAATCTCCATATGGGTTTACCAAATGGATGGGCGAGCAAATCATTACAGACTTTCATAAAAGTTCAGCAAAAAGCAAGCTCATGAACTTGCGATATTTTAATCCGGTTGGTGCCCACGCGTCGGCACTCATCGGTGAATATCCAATAGGTAAGCCAAATAACTTGTTGCCATTTGTGACGCAAACAGCAATTGGCAAGCACGCTCATTTAACAGTCTTTGGCAATGATTACCCTACCCGTGACGGCTCTTGTATCCGAGACTACATCCACGTTACTGACCTTGCAGAAGCACACGTAGCAGCACTTGAATTTTTGGCAAAAGCAGAAAGTGGTTTGCTAGAAGCTGTCAATATTGGCACCGGCACCGGCAGTTCAGTTCTTGAAATTGTCGCAGCTTTTGAAAAAGTAACGGGCAAGGTTTTGCCGCATCAAATTGGTCCAAGAAGGGCAGGAGATGTTGTAGAAATTTATGCCAATGCCACCAAAGGCCAAGAATTATTAGGATGGAAAGCACGCTTAACCATTGAAGACGCCATCCGCGATGCTTGGGCCTGGGAAAACTATTTAGCAGCAAGAGCAAAGCAATGATCATTGATACGCACGCGCATATTTATGCCGAAGAATTTGACGCCGACAGGGACCTCATGCTCCAAAGAGCCAGTGCTTCTGGTGTAGGCGCTATTTTGTTGCCAAATATAGACGTAGCAAGTATTGCGCCCCTTGAATCTTTAGCCGCTGACCATACTAATTGTATCCCAATGATGGGCTTGCATCCAACTTATGTGAAAGAAAATTGGGAGCAAGAACTTGCCACCATTGAGGCGCAGCTTTTCGCTGCGCCGGAGCGCTACTGCGCCGTTGGGGAAATCGGCATCGACCTCTATTGGGATAGTACTTTTTTAGCAGAACAACAAGCAGCTTTTCGGCTTCAGATTCAATGGGCGAAAAAACTCAAATTACCCATTGCCATTCATGTCAGAAAAGCATTTGAAGAACTTTTTGCCATTCTAGATGAAGAATGGACTCCAGAATTAAGAGGGGTGTTTCATTGTTTTACTGGTAGCAAAGAACAAGTGCAGCGCATTTTAAAATACGAGCAATTCTATTTCGGAATAGGTGGCGTTCTAACTTATAAAAATGCGGGCTTGGCTGAGGTTGTGGCCCACATTCCTCATGACCGCATATTGCTCGAAACAGACGCTCCTTATTTGTCTCCTGTTCCTTACCGAGGAAAACGCAATGAACCCGCCTACATGACCGAAGTAGTTGGTAAATTGCATGAATGCCTGGGTATATCAGTGCCAGAAATTGAGGCGCTCACGAGTGCCAACGCCATTCGCTTATTTGCCTTGGAAAAATTTCTTACTTTCGAGCATGCGTAAGATTTTACTTATCTACACCGGCGGCACCATTGGCATGATCACCAATGCCCAAACAGGGGCACTTGAAAGTGTCAATTTTGAGCACCTACACGCCCACATCCCAGAACTGCAGCGCTTTGATTTAGAACTCAGCGTTCGTAGTTTTGAGCAGCCTGTTGATTCTTCAGAAATTACCCTTGAACATTGGCAAACAATTGCCACTTGGATCACGGAATCATATGCGCAATTTGATGGTTTTGTAGTCCTTCATGGCACTGACACCATGTCTTACACCGCAAGCGCCCTGAGTTTTATGCTTCAAGGCCTCAAAAAGCCAGTCATTTTTACGGGTTCACAACTCCCGATTGGTATCATCAGAACGGATGGCAAAGAAAACCTCATTACAGCTATTGAAATTGCTGCGGCTCATGATGAAAACGGAGAACCTATGGTGCAAGAAGTGGCACTATATTTTGAATATTGTTTGTTTAGGGCCAACCGAAGCGCTAAGGTGTCGGCGCATCAATTTGAGGCCTTTCAGTCTCCAAATTATCCGTTATTAGCCAAAGCTGGTGTAAATCTAGAGTGGTTTAAAGAACGCCTTTTTCGTACCCATGAAAAGGCCTTGAAAAGTCAGCTATCATTGAATAATCAGGTTGGTTTATTGAAACTGTATCCGGGTATCCCAACCGTGGCTTATACTTCCATATTGCAATATCCAAGTTTTCAAATTGTAATACTCGAAACCTTTGGTGCTGGCAATGCTTTTAGTGAATTAGCATTTCAAACCGCTATTCAAGACTTTATTACAGCCGGCGGAATCGTACTCAATATTACGCAGTGTCAAAGCGGATCAGTCAGACAGGGGGCCTATCAGACCAGTGTCTTTTTTGAGAAAGCGGGCGTAATTAGTGGTTCAGACTTAACAGCTGAAGCCGCCATAACTAAAAGCATGTTTGCTTTGGCCAATCTTCCAAAAGATGCAATCCCAAATTTTTTAAGGACAGCTGTGGTAGGGGAGCTTTCCTAGCGTTGTTCGATTACTTTTCCTTCGCTAACTTCTAAAATTCTGCCTGGAAAATGCGCCACCATTTGCATGTCGTGGGTGGCCATCAAAATAGCTGTGTTTTCTTCTTTGGCAACCGCCAAAAGTAATTCCATGATTTCTTTTGAGGTCGCTGGATCCAGATTTCCGGTAGGTTCGTCTGCTAAAATAAGGGTGGGCTTATTTAGGAGCGCTCTGGCAATTGAAACACGCTGCTGTTCACCTCCGGAAAGCTGATGCGGGAAATCTTTGGCCTTTTTCTCAATGCCAACGAGTTGTAAGCAGTTCATGGCGCGCTGCTCAATGAGTTTTTTATCGCTCCAGCCCGTTGCACCCAGAACGAACTTGAGGTTGTCTAGGACATTGCGGTCAGTGAGCAACTGAAAATCCTGAAACACGATGCCAATTTTTCTACGCAAGAACGGAATTTGCTTGCGTTTAAGGCCTTTGAGTTCAAAGCCGCAAACACTTCCAGTACCTTCAGTAAGCGGCAATTCAGCATAAAGTGTTTTGAGCAAACTACTTTTTCCGCTACCGGTTTTACCAATCAAATAGGCAAATGTTTTTTCTTCCAATTCGAGGTCGAGATGGTCAAGAATCAATTTTTCTTGTTGGTAAATTTTGGCGTTTCTTAGAGAGATGACAGTTGACACAAGCGATAATTTTAGACAAATGTGTTCATTAAGTCGTAACCAAAATAAATTTTACCCGATTTTATCTTAACAAATTCAGGTTTAAAACTTTTGGATAGGGGAGCAGATTGGGCACTTGCCCCTAGTAATTTTACATACTATGAATCGTAACTTGCGTTATCTTGTCTTCCTGTTGTGCTTCCCAATGCTTTTTTGGGCGCAGGAATCCACCAAATACAGTGGTGAAAATGCGGCTTTTTTCAATGCCGAGGATTTGTATACTAAAGCTCAGTTTGCCGAAGCCAAACAAGAGTTCAGGACCTTCATCAATGCTTGTCAGCAAAACAAGCGCAATGAGCACGATCCTTTTTTGATCAAGGCGCATTACTATGAAGGAATGTCTGCTTTGCAGCTTTATAACAACGATGCCATTCCTTTATTAGAGGCTTTTAATAAGACCTACCCAGAAAACAATTACCGCACTGAAATTGCTGTTGGAATTGGGGCGTATCATTTCAAAAACGAAGATTTCATTGCCGCACAACGCGCTTACAAGGACATCAATGTCAGAAATTTAAAAGCGGAGCAAAAAGAAGAAGTACTTTTCAAGTTGGGGTATTCGGCCTATCAAAATGAAGACCAAGATGCGGCCTATCTTGCGTTTAAAGACATCAAAGATGGCACCACCGAATATGCGAAGCCGGCGTTGTATTACTACGCACACATTAGTTACACACGTTCTTCTTTGCAAGAGGCTTTAGAAGGTTTTAAAGCTTTGCAAAAAGATTCCACCTATTGTGGTGTTGTACCTTATTACATAGCACAAATTCTATACAAACAAGGTAAGTTTCAGGAAGTGATTGACTTTGCTCCGACTGTCTTGAATTGTAGTTTTGTCAATAATGAATTTGACATCCAGCACATCATTGGAAATGCCTATTATCAGTTAGGGAAATTTGACCAAGCCCTTCCTTATTTAGAAAAATACCATCAAAATGCCCGCGGTACCCGCGACGATTATTATGAGTTTGGCTATGCGTATTACAAAACGCAGCAATACGACAAAGCCATCAAGAATTTCGACAAAGTAACCCGCGTTTCAGATAGCCTAGGGCACATTGCGATGTATCAAATTGGCGATGCCTACCTCAAATTAAATAAATTATTGCCTGCCAGAAGTGCTTTTGAACGCGCGGCTGAAATGAATAGTTTGCCTCAAATTCAGGAGGATGCACTTTTTCAATTTGCCGTTATTTCTTTCAAGGTAGATATCAACCCTTATGATGAATCGGTACGCGCATTTGAAAATTACCTGAGTCGTTACCCAGAGTCAAAGCGCAAAAGAGATGTGTATCAGTACCTTGTCAATGTTTACACCAACACCTCAAATTTTGCAAAAGCCCTGGAGTCCATTGATAAATTGGCCTCAAAGGATGCGCAACTCAAAAAAGTCTACCAAACAGTAGCCTTTAATTATGGGGTCGAGCTCTTCCAAAAAGGGCAAATGCAAGATGCCTATGAGGCTTTCAAAAAGGTAAGCACGTATCCAATGGATCCGCAGATGGTAGCGCTTTCGCGTTATTGGATGGCCGATATTCTTTATCGCAAAAATGATTTAAGTGCGGCTATTAATACCTACCGCGATTTTATCAATTCACCGGCCTCTAATTCCTTGCCTGAAAAAGTAGACGCTTATTACAACATCGGTTATGCATATTTAGATCAAGGTAAAAGAGATGAGGCGATTCAGTCATTTAGAACCTATTTACAACTGAATCCGGACAAAGCTAATAAGGTCGTAGATGCTACTTTCCGTGTGGCTGATGCCTATTATGTGAACAAACAAAATTTGCAGGCTATTCAATATTATCAACAGGCTTACAACCTCAATTCTCCTTTGAATGACAAGGCACTCTTTTATTTAGCAAAAGCCCAAGGGTTCAATGGCCAACTGCCAGATAAAGCCTTAACGCTTACCAAATTGCTCAAAGAAGCTCCCGCTTCAAAATACCGCATGAATGCCCAGTATGAATTGGCAAGAACTTATTTCTCACAATTGAATTACGATCAGGCACTCAGTACGTATCAGACTTTTCTATCTGAGTTTCCGAAGTCACCGTATACGCTTGACGTTAAGTTAGATGTGGCAGATATCTATTACAAAAAATGGGATTACACCAAGTCAGAAGCGGCTTACCTCGAGATTTTAAGTACTTATGAGCAGCAGCGCGAAATCTGTAAAAAAGTAGTCATGAACCTGATCGATGTCTACAACGCACAGAAGAAACCTGATTTAGCGTCGGAGGTCATTGATAAATATCCGTGTGCCAATATTTCTACAGAAGAAAAAGAAAATATTTTCTACTCGCCAGCATTGGCTGCCTATGAAGACACCAACTATAGAGAAGCTGTTGAGAAATTCGAAGTCTACATGACCAAATTCCCGAATGGACGATATGTCAATGAGACTTATTTTTATCTTGGAAACAGCTTGCTCAGAACCAAAGATTCTGTGGCAGCCATCCAACAATTTGAAAAGTATTTAGCCACTAACCTCACTACTTATGCTGAATATGCAGCTGCCAAAACGGCCGCTTATCATTATATCCGAAAAGATTACGCAAAAGCCCTGCAGTATTATCAAAAATTGGAAACAGTTGCTGCAAAACCAACAAGTACTTTTGATGCCAAACTTGGCATTATGCGCTGTGCGTTTTTAGGATCTAACTATGAGTTGGCGCGCACTAATGCAGACTTCGTATTGGAAAATGCGGCCTTAACACCAGTACTCAGAGTAGAGGCAGAATACGCTAAAGGCTTGGCAAATTACCATCTCAAACAATTTGAATTAGCCAAAACATCCTTGGAATGGTTGGTTAAAAACACAACCACTGCAATGGGTTCTGAAGCCAAATATTTGTTGGCCGACATCTATTTCAGTCAGAAAATGTATGACGAAGCGGAGACAGAGATCAAAGCACTTTTAAAAATGAAGCCGAGCTACAATTATTGGGTAGCCAAAGGGCTTTTATTACAAACGCGCGTGCATATTGCGCACGAAGATCTATTCCAAGCAGAGCAAACATTGAAGTCTGTGCTTGATTTTTATCCGGATCAACAAGACGGCGTATTGTCTGAAGCATCTGACCTCTGGGATGAACTCATGCAATTGAAGAATCCGCCTGCTTCTGAAGAGAAGCAACCTGAAATGAAAATCGAAATCAACGAAGAATAAAACATGAAGTTATTCACCACCACCTTATTTTGTATTGGTCTGATCCTTACGTCTTTTGCTCAAGAGGATTTAGTTGGCTATACAACAACCAATCAGCAAGTAGAGCCAGCCTCGCGTATTTTAGAATTTCCTAAAATCATAGATTCTGTAAAGGCAAGCCCTGTCAAAGATTATCCTTTGTTGTTTTTCCAGGCCGAAACCAAAATTTTGCTAGATACGATTGAAGCTGCAACCGTTGAAACGACTGAGAAACTCGATAAACTCTATCCTTTTTATGTGAAGGCCGGAATTGGCTCGGTCATTATGCCTTTGGGTGAAATTCGTTTTGGTTCTGATCAGTCTAGAAACTTGCATTATGGTGCCAATATTACGCACCTCAGTTCTTTTGGCGACATCAAAGATCGCAATAAAGTGCTCTATGCACCAGCGCAATATGACCGCAGTGCAGCACATTTATACGGTCGTTACAACGAGCGCAATTATCAGATCAAAGCTGACGGTTATTATCAAAATAATGGTTTTCATTACTACGGAATTCCTTTAGATTCTTCCACTACAATTACAGCAGATTCTATTGCGCAAAGATTCCAACTCAGTAAGGGAACTGCCGAATATATTTGGCTCAGAGGTGATTCTGCTCGTTTGAATTTGTCTTTTCAAGGGGCGTATCAAAATTTCCTGACCCGACCACTAGATTCAACAAAGGTTTTTCGCAGCAAAGAGAACAACGTGCAGTTCAAAACAAGAGCTTGGTATAATTACAAATACGAGTATTTCTATGCTGATTTAGGCTTGCGTTATAACAACTATAGAAGAGGATTTGTAGATACTATCGTAGCCCCAGGAGACACTGGTTTTGTAAAGAACAATACCATCATCGATTTTAGACCAGGTGTTTGGACACAAGCACTCAATGATCGCTTAAAAGTTGAATTAGGTGTCACCATTACCGGCGATGTTCATGAGAGCGGAACCGATTTTTATGTGTACCCAAATGCAGAGTTTAAGTACAGCTTATTCAATAATATCTTTATTCCTTACATTGGTTTGAAGGGCGGTCTGAAGCAAAATACACTGCAAGGCCTAACGAGCGTGAATCCGTTCATTAGAACCAATGTAGAATTGCGCAACGAGCATAACCCTTATGATATTTATGGTGGGTTTAAAGGCACACTGAGCCAACAATTGAGTTTCAATCTTGGGGTGCATTTTATGCACATTGAGAACAAAGCATTCTTTGTTACGGACACCAACTTTATTTACGACAACTACCTCACTGTCATCTATGATACGCTTTCACAAACCACTTTTGAAGGATCGGTTAGTTATCAAAATGGCGAAAAGTTAAAGATTGATGTGTTGGGTCGTTACAATATGTTTTTGTTATACCATGAGGCCTTTGCATGGAATTTACCACAGCTTCAGTTTATTGCGCGTGGCTCTTATCAGTTGAATAACAAATTCTATGGGCAACTAGACGCCAATATTGAAACCGGCAGAAAAGCACTTGTGGCTGCTGACACACCTGATGCGCTTTCTACAGATCAAGGACAGTATTATGTCAATTTAGGGACCATTGTAGACATTAACTTGGGACTAGAATATCGATACACTCCTCGTGTATCTATTTTCTTACAAGCCAATAATTTAGCAGCGCAACGCTATAACCGTTGGTATAGCTACCCTGTTCAGCCTATTCAAGTAATTGGAGGTATCACCGCCAGATTCTAATGCAAACTGAGGCTTTTGTCCTGACGCAGACAGGTACTGCTAAAACGGCTTTTAAAAGACAGGAAATTTCAATTGGCGCTCCTAAAAGTGCTGAGGTACTTATTGAGGTTGAGGCTTTTGGGCTCAATTATGCCGATGTCATGGCCCGCTTGGGTTTGTACCGAGAAGCACCGCCCATGCCTTGTGTTTTGGGCTATGAATTGGTCGGAAAAATTATCGAAGTGGGAGAAAATGCCCCACCAGATCTTTTAGGCAAACGCGTCTTGTCTTTTACACGTTTTGGGGCTTATGCCAAACATGCCATCACTCGGGCAGATGCTGTCTATGAAATCCCAGCAAACATGACTGCGGCCCAAGCACTTCCATTTGCTACCCAAGGCGTCACGGCCTATTACATGACTGATATTTTGGCGCCAATTCAGCCAAATGACAAAGTATTAGTGCATGCTGCTGCTGGCGGGGTAGGAAGTTTTTTGATACAGCTCGCGCGTTTGCGTGGCGCTACTGTCATTGCCAGTACGGGTTCAGACCACAAGATTCCTTACATTGAGTCTTTAGGTGCGCAACACGTCATCAATTATAAAAAGCATGATTACCAAGCGCAAGTGAAGGCTATACTTGGGGGCCATGCTTTGGATGTTGCTTATAATCCGATCGGGGCTAAAAGCGCAAAAACTGATCTGGGCTTATTGGGTCCGGGTGGTCGTTTGTTTTTGTTTGGTGGTTCTGAACTTGCCAATAGAAAAGGTCTACTTGGGAAATTAAAATTTCTTTGGGAGATGGGTTTCCTTTTACCAATTGGGCTCATGATGCAGTCTAAAAATATTTTGGGCGTCAATATGTTGAAGTTGGCAGACGCACATCCTTTATTGATTAAAAATTCAATGGCAGCACTTCTGGGTCTTTACGAACAACAAAAGTTGCAGTTGCCTGAAATCAAAACATATAAAGCAGCAGAATTTTTTGAAGCCCACGATGCTTTGGGCGCCGGACTCACCACTGGAAAGTTAGTGATTGAGTGGGATTAATGGGCCTTCGCCTTGAAAAAGCTTTTTAGAAAACCTAAAATTGGTTTGCGAAAAAGAAAGAGTAAAAGTAGGTAAGGAATCAGCATGAGGTATAGAATGCCGCCATTGATATTGCCAGCAAAACTATTTTCATCGAGGCCGTGTCCTTGCTCAGCTAACATTTTACATTGAGAACAGCCCTGAGCAAGCACATTTTGCATGCTGAGAACCAACCCTAAAATCAATAGAAATTTACTACGCATGACCTTATCTTTTTACGTTACAAAATTACGGAAGAAAGAATCCAAATCAAAATCTTAATTTTGTCCTATGCGCATTTTTATTTTTCTCTTTGCCTTTAGTTTAGTCCTGAGCTCTTGTGGTTCAAAAAGCAAAAACCCTGACACCAAGTTGAACCTGGATCAGTTGTTACAGAAATACCCAGATTCAGTTAGTCTTCTCGTTGATAAGGGCAATCAATTAATTGATTCACTAGAGTTTCAACGTGCGCTAGAGTTAGGCGCCAAAGCCTTCCGTCTTGATTCCTCGAATGTATCTGCTCGTGTACTTTACGCAGAGTGCCTGATCAATAAACCAAATCGCAGTGCCGACGACATCATGCGTGCCTTTACGATGTATCGTATTTTAGTCAAAAAACAACCCAAAAATGTACCAGCATTAGTGGGCTTGGCCAACACACTCGTACTTTTAAATGACCACGAAAACGCATTTAAATTCATCAATCAGGCGCTGCGCATCGACAAAACTTACCGCGATGCCTATATTCTAAAAGGAACCATTTATAAACTTGAAGGCAATACCAAACTCGCTATTTCATCTTACGAAACGGCGGTTCAGCAAGACCCTAATTATTACATGACTTATTTGTTGTTAGGATCTTTGTACGAGTATGAGAAAAATCCGCTCTGTATTGAAAAGTACACCACTGCCTATCAATTGCAACCAAAAAACGTAGAGGTCATTTATGCCTTAGCCTATGCCAAAGAGAACTTTGGGCAGGAAAAAGCAGCCCAAGTCCTTTATCGAAAAATGACCCGTGTTGACTCCATGTTTGCCGATGGTTATTTTCATCTCGGAGCCTTGGCCCAGTTTAGTTTTAATCAGCCAGATAGCGCCATGTTTTTTTACAAAAAAGCAGTGAAGGTGAATCCGCAACACATACCATCTTATCACAATATGGGCTTGCTCTACGAAGATCGCAACGACCTTTCAAATGCGCTCTTTAGTTACGCAAAAGCCTTAAAAGTAGACTCAACCTACCAACTCTCAAGAGATCGCGTTCAAGTACTCAGAAAGAAATTATGAAAAAAGCGCAGCTCATCAGTGAAATATTAGGAGATTGCTTGTTGCCGCTACTTGGTTTTTTGTGGTGGGGCTGGGACCTCTATTTCATTTTGCTTTATCTCCTCTTTGATTACACGATTCGCATTGGATTTTTAGTCATGAGTCCGGCAACTAGAAGTTGGCAAGTTCTATTAAGACCACTTTTATTCTTTTTCAGCTTCCTGATTCTTTCTCATTTTTACATGACCTTGACAGATCCTACATGGCGCTTTACCAAAGATTTTTCTGCCTTTTTTTGGTACGAAGAGCTTTGGATACCACAAGGTTTTGTTTTGATCCCGCTCTTGATTTACACTGAAATTTCTAGGCAACGCATGGAAAAAATGATCAACCCTGATTCAGACCCTGCCAAACAAGTTCAGAAATTAGGAACACGCCTGTTGTTTCTAGCCCTCATATTTATGTTAATGAGCCTGCTATTACTTGCTTTTACTTGGTCGGAGCCAAGTGAAATTTGGTTCTTCTTGAGCGCTTTACTGATTCTTATTTTATTTGAAAACAAAGCAGCTTTTTTACAGCCTTAATTTCTGTAAATTTGTCTGATTCTGATCCCTATGTCAAAAGAAAAAATACTAGAACAAAAAAGAGCAGAGATGCACAATGGCGGAGGCCAAGAACGCATCCAAAAGCAACACCAACAAGGTAAACTCTCTGCCCGAGAACGCATTTCTTTACTCCTAGATGAAGGTAGCTTCCAAGAAATTGGCGGTTTGGTAGAACACCGTTCCACCAACTTTGGTCTCGATAAACAAAAATTCCCTGGTGACGGTGTCATTACAGGCTACGGAACGGTTCATGGCCGTCTGGTTTATGTTTATTCTCAAGACTTCACCGTGCTTGGTGGCTCTTTATCTGAAACCCATGCTGCAAAAATTTGTCGCATCATGGATATGGCCCTCAAAAACGGTGCGCCCATCATTGGCATGAATGACTCAGGTGGAGCCCGCATTCAAGAAGGGGTTGTTTCCTTGAGTGGTTATGCGGATATTTTCTTTAGAAATACACGTGCCTCTGGTACCATTCCGCAACTTTCCCTGATTATGGGTCCATGTGCAGGTGGGGCAGTGTATTCGCCAGCACTTACTGACTTCATTTTCATGGTCGAGGAGACCTCTTACATGTTTGTTACGGGGCCAAATGTGGTCAAGACAGTAACACACGAAGAAGTTACTTCAGAAGATCTCGGTGGCGCTAAAACACATGCCGAAAAATCTGGCGTGAACCATTTTACAGCAGCCAATGATGTTGAATGCATTCGCAAAGCCCGAGACCTCATTACTTACCTACCTCAAAATGCCAATGAAGAGGCACCTTTGACCCCAGTTTTTGAATATCAAGCCAGTAAGTTCAAGCAAATTGAACAGATTTTGCCTGAAAATGCAAATATGCCTTACGATATCAAGCGTGTCATTGATTGCCTCATTGACGACAACAGTTTCAGAGAGGTCCATGAAGACTTCGCCAAAAATATCGTGGTAGGCTTTGCACGTTTAGAGGGCAGAACAGTTGGCATTATCGCCAACCAGCCTTCCGCTTTAGCAGGTGTACTTGACATCGATGCGTCGCGTAAAGGAGCGCGTTTCGTGCGTTTTTGTGACTCTTTCAATATCCCATTGCTTGTTTTAGAAGATGTTCCAGGGTTCTTACCAGGTACCGATCAAGAATGGCGCGGTATTATCACGCATGGTGCAAAATTGCTTTATGCATTTGCTGAAGCAACGGTGCCAAAAATTACTGTAATCACAAGAAAAGCATACGGTGGCGCATATTGTGTCATGAACTCCAGAAGCTTAGGGGCAGATCTCACTTTTGCTTGGCCAACGGCAGAAATTGCCGTGATGGGAGCTAAGGGTGCGGCTGAAATCATCTTTAAAAGAGAAATCAGTGCTGCTGAGAATCCGGCTGAAAAATGGCTCGAAAAAGAAGCCGAGTACGCAGATACTTTTGCCAATCCTTACAGGGCAGCAGAGCGCGGAATTGTTGACGAAGTTTTATTGCCTTCAGAGACAAGAGCAGCTTTGATTTCTGGCTTCAAAATGTTAGAAAAGAAAGCCGAAGTATTGCCGCAAAAAAAGCATGGTAATATTCCACTATAATTGTAACGATTTATTTACATAAAAAAGGCAACCTTATGGCTGCCTTTTTCGTTATAATCAAGCTATTAACTCTCCAAATAGGCCTATGCAAGAAAAGAAAAAACTACATTCTCCTGCTTTCTCTAGATTTCTATTGGCTTCCATTTTCATGTTGGCAACCAGTTTTGCTGCAGTATCCCAAATCGTTAGCCCGTTTACAATTAGGCACCAAACACAGCAAAAAGGAGGGTTAAAGTTTTTATCGAACGTCTCGGTTTCTTGTAATTCGAGTCAGGCAAGCTGTAATACTGCAACAAGTCAAATGCCTCCTACAGGGACCTCCATGAACAATGATTTTACGCAGTCTTACGTTGACATCGACGGCAATTCAAGTACATTTATGTCATCATCAGACAGTTTGATTTTACCAAATTGTTCTGAGGTAACTTGGGCAGGACTTTATTGGGGAGGAAGAATTGCCACTTCAAATTCCAGTTATAACCAGCGCAGTAACGTCAAAATCAAAGTTGGCTCAGGGGCATACCAACAAATTACTGCGGACCAAACCATTAATAATACCTCAGGTGCGGTCAGCTATTTTTGTTTTAAAAACGTCACAAGCATCGTTCAAAATGCAGGTCTAAACGCACGTTTTACCATTGCCGATCAAGTTAACTCTGTCGGAAGTTCTAACCTTTTTGGTGGTTGGACACTCGTTGTTGTCTACAAAAACATCCAAGAATCTTACAAGAACTTGACTGTTTTTGACGGTTTAGCAAACGTAGGATCAGGAACTTCCACTAACCAAGTAACCATTCCAATTTCAGGCTTTTTGACGCCTCTGAGTGGCCCTGTTACCTTGCAACTCGGGGTTGTAGGCTATGACGGTGACCGCAACAATACCGGTGACCAAATTTTGTTTAATGGTGTTGGAACAAACTATGTGCAAGTACTTGATGCCATTCACCCGGCTCAAGATATGTTCAATAGTACCATTGGGTTTAACGGCGCTGTCACTCCATTCAGAAACCCGGGTCTCAACAACAACCTAGGTTACGACGCCAGTATTTTCTTTCCTAACAATGCGTCTCAGACTTACCTAAGCAATGGTGCCACCTCTGCAAATATTCGCATTACCACATCTTTTGAAACCATTTTCACCCGTGTTATTACTTCAGCTATCGATATCTACGAGCCAGACCTTCGTGCATCAGTTTATGTCAATGACCTCAATGGTGGCGCAGTAGTGCCTGGTGATATTTTAGAGTACACGGTTTCAGGTAAAAATATTGGATCCGATGACGCTGTCAATTGTTTTATCACGGATACACTAGATATCCGTACCCAATATGTACCTGGTTCATTGACGGTTGTAAACGGCCCAAATGCAGGTGTAAAAACAGATGCAGCAGGCGATGACCAAGCTGAATACAATGCCACGAATCGTTTTGTAAAATTTAGAGTTGGCGTTGGTGCTACCGGAATACAAGGCGGTACCATGGACAACACTACCCTTGATAGCGTTGTCGTTAAATTCAAGGTTCAGGTGGTCAATGACTGCCTAATTCTTCAATGTGATAGTACATTAGAGAATTTAGCTTACATCTATGGAACGGGTGCTATGTCTGGAAATGTACAGACCAACAACGGAACCTCAGATGTCTATGATTCTTTTGGTTGTCCGACCTCGGCCAACAATGAGGTGACCATTTCTACAGCCAACTGCCCGCCAGTAGACTTCACTTATAACCAACCGCTTTGCCCTGGTGATACTTTGCAGCTTGCAGCCTTGAGTTCGCAATGGGCAAACTATTTATGGAGTGGCCCACAAGGCTTTAGTTCTACAATCTACAACCCAAGTATTTCAAACATAAGCTCCCTTAACTCTGGTGTTTATGAATTAGATATCTCCTTTAACGGGTCTAGTTGTTTGCTCAGCAACATTACCAATAGTATAATTGTCAATCCAAATCCGGTCATCAATGTCAACAACGTAACAAACGTGAGTTGCTTTGGTGCTGCTAACGGGTCTATCAACACCAGCGCTACAGGTGCTAACCCAATTACATATGCCTGGACAAGCGGTCAAGGAACAGCTAATATCTCGGGGCTTTCCCCAGGTTTATTTTCATTAGTCATCACCGATAACAATGGTTGTCAGGCCGATACCAGTATTCAAATTACACAGCCTGCGGTCCTTACGGCTAGTGCAGCTATCACGAGCAATTACAACGGCACCAACATTTCATGTTTTGGCGCTAATGATGGAACTGTTAGTTCAACGGTTACAGGCGGTACAGCACCTTATACCTACAGTTGGTCAAATGGTCAATCAACTGCTAATTTAACGGGACTTGTTGCAGGTACCTATACACTTACCGTTACAGATGCTAACGGATGTATAGCTACAACAAGTGTAACACTTTCACAACCAACTGATATCAATATTTCATCAGTGGCAACCCCGGTTCTGTGTTATAGTGGGGCTACAGGTGCGGTGAACACTACTATTTCAGGCGGTACCATTCCGTATACCATTCTTTGGAACAATGGCCAAATCTCTCAGAACATCAATAGCTTACAAGCGGGCACCTACGAAATTGTAGTTACTGACATCAACGGCTGTAAAGATTCACTTGAAACGGCTGTAACGCAGCCCGCACAGCCTTTAGCAGTAACACATACCCAGACTAATGTATTATGTTTTGGAGGAGCTACCGGTGCAATAAATATTTCGGTTTTGGGTGGAACTCCGTCATACACCTATGCGTGGGCTTCTGGTGCTACCACCGAAGATATTTCTGGCTTGCCAATTGGCTCTTATTCTGTTCAAATCACCGATGCCAATGGCTGTCAGGTGAGTTATTCAGCAACTATTTCACAACCAATAGCTCCTTTATCATTAACCGGGTTAGTGACGCCAATTCCTTGTTTTGGCCAGTCTAATGGCGCGGTTAACATTGCCGTTTCTGGAGGTACAACCCCATATACTTACAGCTGGAATAATGGGGCCTTCACCACTCAAAACATCAATAGTTTACTTGCAGGCACCTACAATATTGTCGTTACAGACTCTAATGCTTGTACCATTGCTCAGGCTTTTCTTGTAACACAGCCACAAGGCCCTATTGCACTTTCTGAAACCCATACCGACGCTGGTTGTACGGGCCCAGGATCTGTTGACCTAACCGTATCTGGTGGAACAGCTCCATATTCCTACTTCTGGAGTAACTTAAATGCCAATCAAGACCTTACCAATGCCGCTGCCGGGACATACGAAGTAAATGTAGAAGATGCCAACGGTTGTGCTGACTCACTGACCGTACAAATTATCGATATCTCGATTCCGATTGTACCATCTTTGGCAAGTGTCAATATTTTGTGTCTCGGAGATTCAACCGGATCGGTTGATTTATCAATCACTGGAGGCACCGCACCATTTATCTATGTTTGGTCCAACGGAGACTCAACTCAAGATTTGAGCGGCGTTCCTGCCGGATCCTATTCAGTTCAAATTACAGATGCCAATGGTTGTTCTGCTTCAGACAGTACAACATTAACACAACCAACGTCCTTAATGACCCTGACGGAAACACATACCAACGCCAATTGTCTTGATTCTATTGCCGGTGGCATTGACCTCAGTGTAACAGGAGGAACACCAGGATATACATACAGCTGGAATAACGGAGCGTCAACGCAAGATATTGCTGGGCTACAAAACGGACTTTATGTGGCAACAGTTACTGATGCCAACGGTTGTGAACAAGAACTTACGGTTCAAATTCTAGACCCATCAAATACCGTTATGGTTGCTACTACGGTGCATCCTGTGAATTGTTTTGGCGGAGCAGACGGTTGGATTGATTTAAGCCCATCCGGTGGAATGCCGGGTTATGTCTATGACTGGGGAACCGGCGCTGTTGTTCAGGACATCTACAATTTAGCTGCAGGACAATATTATGTGAACGTAGAAGACGTACTTGGTTGTGGTATGTTCTTATCATTCAATGTGACTCAGCCAGACACCACTTTAACAGCCACCTCTACAAACTACAACGTTGTTTGTTTAGGAGACGTAAACGGTATTGTTGACCTACACGTCAACGGTGGTACTACGCCATATACTTACGCTTGGAATAACGGGGCCACTACACAAGATATTTATAACCTCACAGCAGGTTCATATTCAGTCATAGTTACCGATAGCAATGGCTGTACAGCTCAGTACACGGCTCAAGTCACGCAGCCAAGTAGCTTGCTCACCATGACGCTTTATCCAAGCCCTGCTTTATGCTTTGGCTTGCCAAACGGCGGTGTAGATCTGACGATTGCAGGTGGTGTTCCAGGATACACCTATAGCTGGAGCAATGGTGCCACTTCTCAAGATCTAACAGCAGTTGTTGGTGGCCAATACAGCGTCACGGTTCAAGATGCCAATGGGTGTTTATTGACAGATACTGTAATCGTAGGCCAACCATCTAGCGCCCTTACTTTATTACAAAGCACTACCAATGTAACCTGCTTTGGTTTAAGCAATGGTAATATTAACCTCACGGTAAGTGGCGGTACACCTGGCTACACGTACTTATGGACCA
>JACCDV010592487.1_pt1 | contig 68787 bp, 154 predicted proteins | sample 7446131 | NCBI WGS metagenome assembly JACCDV01 (sample SAMN15323448, study PRJNA562643) | freshwater metagenome | isolation source: river surface water | place: USA:Blue River Watershed | collected 2017-08-17
AAAGAAAGTAAAGGCAGTTTGTGAGGTGGCTGGGGTCCAGCTATCTTTCACTCCGTCTTACTATCGTTCTCAAAGGTGTAGCCAGTGTGGTTGGGTTAAGAAGTCAAATCGAAATGGTTCTAAATTTAATTGTGAAAGCTGTAATTACTCTGCTGATGCGGATGTTAATGCTGCAATCAATAATTCATTAAATTTAAAACTACTCGATAAGATTTACTTACGTAAAGGTTCAAGTCTAAAAGGCTTCTTTTGGGAAGTTTTAGGTTCTTGACTTTTAAATTGGGAGCTGCAGTCCCCAATGCCTATTATAGTATATAAAAATACTAACTGTTACGGGATGTCCTTACAATCAGGGGAGAGAGACCCAGGGAGTCAGAGTTTAGAGGGCCTTTGTGAAAATATAAATAAAGTATATACTACTTCCAACGAATTTTCCCGATGTAAAATCCCCCAGGCTATAGAGGACAAGTCTAAGCCTAGACTGTTAAACATAATAAATTGAGGGTTTATGAATAAAGATCAAATTTCTGAGTTATCAAAACAGTTGAAAGATGCTCGATATTGTAAGAATTGGATGAATGATTTTGGGGAGACGTCCTTTACCGCAATCTTGATTTCCAGTGCCATGCTCAGCTATTTTGTTGGTGCTCCGACTGCTTTCGTCTTTGGGGCGTCGATGGTACTTATTAAGTGGTATGATCAAAACATAAACAATCCTTATGCCACCATTTCCAGTAGGATATATTATTCCTTGCTGGTAAGTTACGTATTCGATAATTACGCCCGTGGCAATCTGGACATTAATAAGATTAAGGCTCAGATTTCGGTTGATATGTTGAATTTGGGTATCGGTACGGAAGAGTCTGGGCGAAAGATTCATTTTTTTAAAATGATTGGGGGTTCCAATGAAAAACATTCATGAGTCTCTAGATCGGGTTCTTTTCTCCGTTCTAACGGTTGTCGTTCCCACCATTGTCTTATTTTTCTTTTACCTGGTTTATCAAAGAATCTTCTGATTGGATTATTTATGAATGTTGTTAATCTGACGCCTCATGCAATTTCGATTGTTTCCTTGGATGGTGAGACAATTACTTATGAACCTTCGGGGGTAGTGGCTCGAGTAGTCACGAAGACTCTGGAGCTTCGGCCCATTTCGGGGTTTCGTGTTCGGGAGCTCTCCAGTACATTTGGCGTTGAGGGACTTCCTGATCCTGAACCAGATACGATTTATTTGGTTAGTTCTATGGTATTGGCAAAAACCAATAGGGCAAATCAGGATGTATTCGCTCCAGACACTGGAGGGGATGCGATTCGTGATAAAGAGGGTCGGATTTGTGCTGTCCGAGGATTGTTAGGCAGGAATTACTAGGACTATTTACCAGGAATTTATATGAGAAAAAACGTCTGTGTTTTTATGAATCACCCGAAGTACTCTGATTTATTTTTGGGGGTATCCTTAAAGAAGGATAGGAATTCCTTTGGGTTGCCTGGGGGAAAGATTGAGCCTGATGAAAATTATTGGAAGGCTGCTCGTCGGGAGTCTTGGGAAGAGACGGGTTTGAGGCCCGCTAAACTGAAGAAATTTTATGATGATGGTTTAACCATAACCTTCTATTACTCGCCTAGTGCTTTGGAGATTCAGAGGATAGAGAATCAGCCGAATGAGGGCTGCGTGGGCTGGATTACCAAGGATAGACTCTTGAACGGGCCTTATGGTGCATATAATGCGGAGCTTTTTAAGAAGATAAAGTTAGAAGAGTAGGGGAATGCATGGCTAAATTATTTGGGTTTAATTATACTTCAAAAGAAGAGTTGGAAGAAGCATTGTTGAAATTGGCGGTTTTAGAGATTGAATTCGATGCGGCAAGTAGAAAGATAAGTCGATTGGAATCGAACGAGGAAATCCTCCGATCCGAACTTGAACATGAGAGAGAAGAGTCTAGCGAAAAGATTAAAGAATTGGAAGAGGTGAATGAATCTTATTTCGCGAATAGGATGTCGCTTCATTCTAGTATAGAAGAGTTAAAAGAATGTTTAAAGTCTGAGCAAGATAGGAATGCGGAGTATAATCAGCGCATAGAGGAAATGCAGAAAGAGATCGAGTCTCTCAGAAATGGTGATCTTAAAGCAGAGGTTGATGCTATCCGTGGTCCTCTAAATGATTTGCTGGCTAAGATCAATAGCATGGATGACATTCAGAGACAAACCTCCCTTGTAGCCAAGCTGCGTGGGTCTTGATGGAGAATTGTTGCTACAGCTTGATTCGCTGGGATGAAGTTAGGAGTGATGTATGGCAAATTTTCTTTGGTTTAATTATATTTCGGAAGAAGAATTCTGTGAAGTATTGATGAGAGTGAAGGAATTAGAGGCTCAGGTAGGGTACAAGGAAATGGAGAAAGATGTATGGGTTTCAGAGTACTTGAGTATAGAAAGCACTCTGGATGAGACGAATAGGAAGCTAAATCAGTTAGAATCCGACAATGCATCTCTCCAATCTAATCTTGAGAGTGAGCGGAATAGGAATAAAGAATGTAATCGGCTCATAGAGGAAATGCAAAAAGAAATAGAATATCTCAAAAAGATTGGTAGTTCAAAATCAGAGATTGATCATTTAAGTGATTTACGGGATAATCCCGTAGATGACATCCTTAACCAAAACTCTTTTAAGATAACCGCTCTGGCATCCTCTGAAGAGACATTTGTAAAGCAATATCTTGCAGGAAAGATATCAATTGATTCTATAGATGATTTTATCGATCAGTGGCATCAAGGGGGAACGGGAACTACTATTTTGGAATTTCTAGGTTTTTCGAAAGAGCAGTATAGTAGTTGGGTTGAAACTGGAAGTATCCCTTTCCCTAAATAATTATTTTTAATGAGGTGGTAGGTTATGTCGATTTCCTATGTTGTTCGGTACTGTAACGCTGATTTTACTTCTCGGAATGGGTTTAAGTGGCCTGAATTTGGTGAGGTAGTATGTCCTGACTTTGAGGCGACTGTAGATCATGGTCATGGTTTGCACGGATTCCTCGGTGGTTGTGGTGATAGTAGTTATGAGGAGTGGAGCGACGATGCTCAGTGGTTGCTAGTTGCTGTGCCAACGGATACAATTATTTATTTAGATAACGCAGTGAAATTCCCAGCGGGCCAAGTTATTTTTTCTTCTCAAGATTATTTAGAGGTAATTGCAGAGTTGGAAAGATTAGATCCAGAGGCGAAACATATGCCTGTCATCAGGGCAGTTCGGTCATCGAAGCTAAAAGATGCTCACGTTTTAACGGGTTTTAAAGGCGTATCGACTTCTGGTTTTGGCGGCACTTCGATCTCAGGGGATGGAGGATCCTCGATCTCTGGTAGTGAAGGCTTCTCGATTTCGGGAGAATACGGTTCTTCGACCTCGGGGGATTATGGTACCTCGGAATCGGGTTATGGAGGAACATCGGTTTCTGGGAAATACGGAACCTCGATCGTCGGTATTGGTGGTTATGCAAGTAGCGGCAAAAATGGTAATTTAATTCTATTTTTTGATGATGATTTTGGTGACAGAAAGGCCGCCTCATTCTTTGTCGACGGCAAGATAGTAAAAGCTAATAAGCTGTACTGCTGTATCGATGGGTGTTTGGCTAATATTTCGGATGGGTCTCTGGTTAAACATTAAGACAATCTAACCTGATCGTGCAATGAGAGGGATAAAATGAAAAGTGAAAAAAAGAACTGTTCGTGTCCTGCTTGTGGTCGTCGTTCTCAGTTAACTCTGAAAGAGAAAAAAGCTGGGAACCTTTGTGATAACTGTGACCAGGGATATCTCTTTATGATCACCAAAGCTACGGGTAGTTCAAATGTCCGAAATTAAAGATGCTCTTTCTGCCCTGGTAATTGTCTCCGTCAATTTGGCGGAGCAACTCCCTGATTTGGAGACCCGAGGGTTTCATGTTTCCAGATTTGAAGCTTTAATGGAATTGACAGATCAGAAGGAACTTCAGCCCGTATTTGATGCGGTGGTAGATTCCCTTTATCATTTGTCTGAGGATTTGGCGGATGCGGGCTTGGATGGCAGTAAGCTAATTCTTGATCTGCAGCTGGAGATCAGTAAAGATCTAAAACAATTTCAGATTGACAATAAGGTAGTATCGAAAGTCATTTCCCGCTGGGCTGATCAGATCCCTATAAAGATGGATGGCGTATTCTTCGTAAGTCCTATGTGCTCGAGTGAGGGTATTTGCTGATGGATTTCTTGATTTACAGGTCTCTGTTTATTCGCTTTGGGGATGGGTTCCTGCCATTGTTAGAGGTTTCTGCTACGGAATTAGGGACTCGGTCTCGGTGTCGCCGACCCCGTACGTTTAAGATTTTGCCCGAGATGTCTAACGTAGAGACTCCCGAATCCTTCATGGCGTTGATCGAGTCTGTAAAATTCGAGAATTATCGTCTTCCGTCTAACTTATATGTGGGTAGCGTGCCTAAAGCGCTTCGGGTAAAGCACTTCTTGTTGAAGGCTACGAATCACATCGTTCGACCAGAAGATTTGAAGGGAAAGCTTTCCTTTGTGGTAGAGGGTGACTACGATGGGGTGTCTAGGATCGCCGCGACTCCGCCCGAGGTATTTAAGATTGAGTGCGAAGCGGATATTGCGGACTTCTTGGAGAAGCACCCTTTAAAGTCTTCGAAGGTATTTGTTAACTTTCTGGATGGCGGGATCACTCAGACCTACATCGACATGAAGGAGTAGTGGAAATGGTTGAAGAGTCAAGGGGGCGTTATTTTGAAGCTCCCACTTATATAGATGGGGATGCAGGTAAGAGCCTTTTTCTCGCTGGGGGTATTACGGGTTGTCCGAATTGGCAGCGTGGGATGGCTGATTCTCTACTTGAAACTACAGATTTAACGATATTCAATCCTCGCAGGGATAACTTCCCCATCCATGACCCATCGGCTGCTGAAGTTCAGATCAGGTGGGAACATTTTTATTTGAAGAATGCAAGTGCGGTATCTTTTTGGTTTTGTAAAGATACTGTGCAACCTATTGTTCTTTTTGAGCTGGGGGCTTGGTCGATGAGGTCCGACAAACCTATATTTGTCGGGGTCGAGCCAGGTTATTTGCGAGAACAAGATGTTAGGATACAGATGCAATTAGCACGACCAGAAGTTGTTGTTGTGTCTAACGTGGAAGATCTTCTGGGTCAGATACGTGATTGGTCGCTTTTATAGTAGGAGGTATTATGAATTCAGCAAGAATCAGTAAACAGGTAGATCGTCCTGGTTTGTGGTTTCGGTTCTATAATGGAGCATGGAGCAGCACATTTCCTCGAGAACCTGGTTACGGGATTTATTATGACGAAACGCTCCTGGCCCAACAAGATAAGGATTTTGGTTTGGTGATTTGGGGTGGCCTGCCATTCACCATCAAATTGAGAAGTAAATTTGATATCTGGGAATCTAGCTCAGGCGCTTACCAGATGCATCGATTAGGTCGGCTCCTAAGCATCGATGACTTTGAAATCGCGGATAATACAAACTATAAAAAGCAGAGGTTAATGTATGAAATCAGCAAAAATTATTAATTCATCGGATGCTCAAGTAGATCGGCCTGGCTTGTGGTTCTACTCCTGGAGCACCAAAACATATTCAAAGAATATTCCCTCGCATTTTGAATATGACATTCGGTATAATGATCGGCAGTTGGCATATTTCAATTCAAATCTGGATCTTGCGGTTTTCCCAGAAGCACTCGACATGATTCAATTTAAAAAAGAATTCGAATTTGAAATTCGACGTTGTTGGGGGAAGGATTTCAGAATGTACAAAATTGGCAGACTCCTGAAGCTCGAAGATTTTGAAATAATTGTTTAAAGAGGTGATATGATGAGAATTCTTAACTTAGGCGTCAGATTCTCTGATGGCAGATATGTCTACCGAGCAATTCACGTATATTGGTTGTCGAAACTTATAAGAAAAGAGTTTTTTGAAGAGGATGTGCCTTTTATAGAATCTTGGCTAGAGTCGAATGCGGCTGAACAAAGGGGTGATAATGGATGTTACCCCTATTGTTATGGGTTAACTGTGCTTGACTTTAAGGACAAGATTCTTTATAATAAGAATGAATATACTCGTTTTAGCTCTGAAGAATTTGATGAGCACAATAAGCCTTACTTATTGGAGAATGATAATTTTCATTTTTTTCCAGGTGGCATTCGGCAGGGAAGAGTTAATTTTCAAGCTACGGGATTTCAGTATAAAGAGCCTAAAACATTTAAGGCTTACAAAAAACTCCTAGCAAAGAATGGCTTCCCCATTAATGAATCCGAGTGGGACTCGTATCTGGAGTCATTGAATTCATGAAGCTTCATGAGTTCGGCCTTTGGTTTTTACGTCAGGTTCCAGGGGAAAAGGCGACGTGGTCTACGACAATTCCCCAAGACTGTTTCTACAGCATTCTGTACGACGGGTTTTGTGTAGGGTTTCAAACCCTTGATGATAGGGTTAGAATTCATACAGGCGATTATGATCGTTACATAATTAAGTTTAACAAGAAACTTGCATCTGAAATCCAATTTTACTTTAACCTCGAGCGTCGCCTGACTTTGGATGACTTTGAAATAATACCAAATCCAGACCGCCAGGAGTAAAATGAAGCTTCACCATTTCGGTTTGTGGTTCGAATATCATGATTATGATAATCGAAGAGATTCTTGGAGTAAAGCCATTCCAGAAGAGGGTTTTTTCGAAATTTATTATGATGGCCAGTACTTAGGATATCAAAATAGAGAAAATGGACTATGTCTTTATTACGACGGGGAACTTGGGATCTCGCTTAGAGAGGGTTTGCCCGATCCCCCGCGCCGACTTAGGTTGGAAGATTTCTATGTTACGTGGTCTTGGTTGGCTAGGTTATGATACAACAACCCGTTTTTTTAATAAAGAAGGATAGGTGATGGTGATGAAAACAAAAGATCAGATAATTTACGACATGTGCATGACTACTGATCATAGCTTTGGGCTGCCTACGTCGATGGATGTTGGTGGTATGTTTGGCAGTTTTTCTCTTACTCAAGCTGACAAAGATCATATTCGTAGAAATATGGCTCAATTATTTGATCATCACATTCAACCTATTTTTGACGAACTTCAGATTCTTACAGAGGAATCAGAAAAGGTAAAGACTAAGCTGGGAGAGACCTTTCGAAAAATCGAGGAGCAAAAAGAGATTATACAAAAACAAAAGGAAACGATTGTTGAGTTAAAAAGAAAGATGGGCAATGAAAGCAAACTCGATCTCAGAATGAAAGAGTTGGCTGCACTCCCAGATGGGTGGTTGAATGGTGAAGGCTCTCGCCTAAACAAGGATGGCTTGGCACGATTTGCTAAGGAATTTGATAAATCACTACCTCTACCTCACTTGTATCCCTCGGTCTCTGGAAATCTCTGGGCAGAATGGACTTTTGGAGACTATGAGGTATCTCTGGATGTTGACCTGCAAACCCTTAGCGCTGAATATCAGTCGGTCTCAATCCAGGGAGATACGGACCTAAGTACAGAGCACACTATTGATCTCTCGGACCCAGCTGGCTGGTTCCGACTACGTGAACTACTTAAAGAATTAATGGATAAATAAATTTACGGGTCTTAGTTTATCGCAAAAACATTTCCTGAAAAAACTGCGTAATCTTGTCAGTGAAGCCCGCGCCTCCTATAATGAGCTTCTATAGGAAATAATCCCAGTTGAATTCTGGGGAGACCCTCCACTCTTAACACAAAAGGCATAAAATATGAATACAGAACCCACGACTCCATTTTCTTCTAATGAAGAACCAAAGAGGATTGATGTCGCAAAGCTAATGATTGAGGATTATAAGGCTGCCGCTGGAAGATTCTGGGAAAAGTATGGTGAGGGTTTGAGCCAAATCTTTGCAGTAGTGTTTCTTGCTGGGGTATTACCTTTTCAAATATTATCATATTCAGGTGAAAAACCTGAACATATTGGGTTATCGGTTTCAGCTATCGACAATTTAAAGCTTTCCATCGTGATATACCCAATATCATTTTTAGCATATGTAATTGTAAAGCTAAAAAATGATTATATATCCGCTAAATCCAGGTTAAAAGGGTAGGTAAAATTTCTTGAAAGGAATTTATAATATATGAAAACATCAGCTGCTGATAGCTCTCGTGTCACTGAAACGCATTCTAAGAATTACATTGCTGCATTTTTAAATGCTTGTCTGGCGGTATTTGCAGGTTATTTTCGTGCAATCTCAGATTTATTTCTGACATTTGTCGATGAATTTAAAGAACCATTGGTAATTTTTTCAGGTGCAGGGATTTTTATTCATTTTTGTGTTTCAATTCCAACCTCAATATTGTTCATTCATGGTTTGGTTACAGATGAGCCAATGGTTGCAAATTATCCTAATCTCATGACTTATGGCAACATTAGCATTCACCTTTATTTATTTGGTTTAATTGCCGCCATCTTATGCAAGATAGCTCTTGATATAAATAATAAGATGAGAGATTATATTTGATGGTTGTTCTACCATCATTGTGTAGTCGAGGCTCTAATGAAAACTCCTAACCACAATCCCCATAGGTTGCCCGAGCAACTGCTTAAATTGCTTTCACCCGAAACCATCAGAAAATTAAATGAAAGAGAATCGCTAGTTCTGGATACACAGGACCGAAAAGATATTCTTCAAGAGATAATGGATTCTCTCGATAATTCGTAGGCTTTTATACGAAAGGATTTTAAAATGAATGAAGAGGATGTAATGGCTCTGATTCGCCAGCTGGACGCGATCGAGTTAGAGATTGCAAATGGTGCTGATTTCGATAGTTCCAGTAGGCGGATAGAAGAGATTCGTTCAAAGCTAAAAGCACTCGAAACAGATGAGGTAAGGCAGGAACGTATTAATATCGACCGAGAACGCAGAGAGCTAGGTAATATTGTAAGGAACATGCATGAAATCCTCTCTGCTTTGTAGTGAAACACCCCGTATTAGAATTATGTCGGAATGAAAGGACGAATATGAATATCAATAAAAAGATTAAGGATCTCGAGCGCCAAGCCGATCTGATTAAACGAATCAGTGATTTTGAGGTGATGTTTTACAATGGTGAAGGTTATAAAAATCTATCAGTTAAGATTGAAGAGACATTAAACAGATTGAAGGAATTAAAAAAGCAGATAAAGCAATTAGAATTAGAGATTGTTAAGGTCGATAAAGAGAAAGTGAAAAATGAATTAGCAATTGAAGATCAAAAGCGTGACGAATTCAACCTCCAGTTTAGACATCAAAATCTTCAATTACCAGTTAATGCCAAAATACTTGGTAATAGATATGATTCATATGGTTTATGGTTTCAGCCACAAGGACTCACTAGGGATGGGTTTTACCACAAAATGCAGAAGCAAATACCAGATTGTGATTTCAATATTTATTTCAATGGAATTTTTTATGGCAGCTTTGTTGGAAAATGCTTAACGCCAAATACATTCCTGAAAAATCCAAGATATTTAATTTTTGAACATTTGGAGGCCAAACGGGATGATTTATTAGGGCATTATCGGCTGGATAGAGATTTACGCATGGAGGATTTCCGTATACGCCCAAATAAAAGATTTAAGCCCTCCCGTCATGAGGAGGGATAACTCCATTAAACAAAAATATTCTGATCGTTCCTTATGAGGTCCAAAGACCGAAAGGGAAGACAATGAAAAATCAAAAGAGCAGACACCAGACTATCTATGTCGGTCCTCGTCAATCTCAAATCCTCCTTCGCCTGAAAACGCATGGTCGTCAAACCCTAAAAGAATTGACGCAGCACGCAGGAGTGGGAGGTTTGACAATGCAAATTGCAACCCTTATTCAAAATGGATTTATTCTTTCGGATACTTCCAAGGCCAAAGTTGCCTCAGACGGGGTAATGACTGGTATTGAATTCTACCTTACTATAAAGGGTGTCGCCCTGGCTCGTCGCCTCCAAAAAGTAGATGGTTTAGGCCGAACTTTCGGCGTAACATTAAGGAAAAATAAATGAAATCATTCTTCTGTTTCTTCTTTTTTGTTTTAGGGTTTGCGGGCGGTATTGGTGCTGCTGCAGGTCTTGCGGCAATTCGCCAAGATTGGGATAGAGCCGCAGCTCAATCAGCTGCCGAGTCTTTCGTGCCACCAGCGCCACCAGCAACCACCGAAACTCCACCTCTCGCTCCCGAAGTTAATCCCGACACAACCCCACCTCCACAAGAGCCAGAAGTCGCTCCAACTCCAGCCCCCGCTAAAAAGAAAAAGAAATCCCCATGAACAATAAACTGGTAACCCCTCTTATTCTTTTACTCGGTGCCTGCGCAGATGATATCACATTATCATATCAGTGCGACATGGCGTGCGCCCTAGATGATACGGGTAAAATTCTCCTGGCAGATGATGCTTACGCTGTCACATGCAATGTCGGTAAGCTCGTCTGCAGCGAGGATGGCGCCCGTACCTGCGAGGGATTCATTCCTCTAGGTCCAGAGACTTGTGAAGACGGGGGGATCGATAGGGATTGTTCGGGAGACCCAGACAATATTTTCATCCCCTATTTTACCGAAGAAAATGATTGTATTGATACGCAACAGGGTATTTGTAAGTGGGCGGATAAGGTGTGTGTCAATGATTCGTGGACTTGTCGTCCCCCAGATTTCCTTCCATTTGGCCAAGAAGTCTGTGATAGCGTAGACAATGACTGTGATGGTCTCACGGATTCCGCTGACCCAGATCTCAACCTTGGAGATGAATTTGTCTATGAAGGCGACCCATCAACCCTTAATGTCGGAGAGTGCCGTGCTGGCGTGAGAGAATGCTCTCGTGGTAGCATAGTATTGAGAGGGCAGACATTGCCTACCCTCGAAGTATGTGGTAATGATGACGACGATGATTGTGATGGTTTTACCGATGAATTAGAAAATTCCAATATCCGTCAAGATTTCCTTATCGTCCTAGACTTCTCTGGTTCTATGGCTGGTACAATTATTACAGTGAAAGACGCTCTTTGCGACTGGGCTGAGGGGGAATTGTTGCAGAATTCACGCTTTGCAATCGTGGGTGTTGGGGTTAGTCGAGAGACATTTGATGACGTTCAAATTGACTTAGTTACTGATTTCAGTACCGCCGCCAACGCCTGCCTTACACTAAACACCTATATCGACTATGTGAATTTCTTTAATATCTCAGAACCCACCCACGCTGGTTCTGCCGAGTATGTGGCTTATGCCATCTTGGAATCACAAGAGAACATGGGTCTCGACTGGTCTGGTGACAATAGTAAGAAAATCGTATTCTTTACAGATGAGGCTCCCCAGGGATTTGGCATGACTGTCGCGGAGCAACTAACCCAGGTAAGGGAAGACTGTTCTGCTCGAGATTATATGGTTGGTGGTTTTGTTACGGATTACGAAGACTCTTGGAGACCTACCACGGATGCTTGTTTTGGATTCATCGAGCAATTTGATTATAATGAAGATGAGGAAATCCGCCAGCAACTTGACTATCGATTTGGTTTAGACTGCGGGGTTCAACGTGATTGATATTTCTGATGTAGTAGGTTTCGCTCAGAGCGAAGCCTCTTTTGGCAAAAGGGTTAGGATTTTTTATGGCTGGGTTGGTGTTAGATGTGATCAAGTTATTCGAGTAGCCTACGACTCTAGCGATGGTTTGATTGAGGCCGTTATTGGGGATAAAAGCGAATCCCGCACAAATAGTCTGTTCGCTTATGCGGCTGATTTCAAGGTGAATACTGGAAGATCCGCACAGATAACAGAAGCTCTTGCTAACTTTATTAGACGGAGAAGTTGCTAATGATGGATTTTATCTTCCGATTTGGAATTGATTTTCTAGTATCCCTCCTGGTATTTAGTTTGTTTGCCTGGACCTCCCTTCGCACCCCCAAGGAATTTTCTTGGTTGGATCGGGGTTTTGCTGATCGTCAGGGTAAATTAGTGAAGGCTATTGGTAAAGGGGTTCGGACCAAAGGGGAAAAAGATGAAGGATAAATCAGTGGACGTCCGTGCCAAACTAAGCACTTCAAGTTCTTCACTGTCGTACACGATAAATGATTTAAGAAGGTACGCAAGAGATGCTGAGGGTGGAGCGGAAGATGATTTTATTAATGGTACTATTAAGTTGGAATTGTCATTTTACAACCAAGGCATTGTGGAAGTGGTAGAAGAGCTCGAAGAGCTTAACGCCGTATGCAACCGCCTTAGCGTTAAGAATGATATTGTAGTTTACGCAATGAATGAAAAGCAGCTAGAAGAAGATAGGAATCAATTCAGAAGACTTAAACAAAAATATAATTGGTAGGCGGATATATGAGCCAGGCTTTACATCTCCTCGCAGCACCCCCAGTATGGCCTTATAATCGTGAACTGGCGACTCTTATTGAAATTCTCAATTATAGGCTAGACCACGCTGTTTCCCGAGGAAGGACTTTGCAATGTGGTGCGGGTTCCTGCACCCTATTCGGTTTTGTTACGCGGCTAGAGCAGCTGGTGGAAGTTGAGCGCCTAGTTGATACTAATGTATTACCCTCCGTAATCGTACAAGTGGGGGACCCCTCACTTGTGAGCGAAGGTCCATTTCCCTATGGCCTCGAAAATCCGCTACTAACCACTCTTCCAATCATAGCAGAGAGACTGCGGAAGATTGGTGAGGAAGAATTTTTACCAATTTTGTTAAGATTTGTTGTTGAGCTGGGACCCTTAGATTCTACCATCTTGAGACTAGAGTCACTTAGGAAGCTAGAATATAATGTATTTAGTTGGTTTCTACAAGTAGATCATGAAGTAGACACGCACCTCGCCTTTGAGTTGTTCTATGTCGAAAATGATGAAGAGCGAAACGAGAGGTTGGAGTATGAGCGACTCAAAAATAAGTACGGATAATAAGCCTATGATGAAAGGAAGCTCGTTCTTTGAAAATTTGGTTCGTGTCGCTCCCCAGGAGTTAATAGAGTTGTTGCCATCCTTGGAAGCTGCCGAGTTAACTTTTGCCTTAGAGATTTTTGGTCGAGAACTTAGCTCTGATCGAGCAGTTCCCGAGTTGCTAAAATTTCTACGTCATCCAAGGCCCCTGGTGAGAGAAGGCGCTATACTCGGTTTAACCCATCACTTAGAAGTTCCTGGAGTTTTGGAGGCGCTGGCTGGTGTTGCGGAGAATGACCCTGTAGCAGAAATTAGGGAATCGGCGGGTTTTGCACTATACTTTAAGGATACTCGTGAACAAAAATAATTTAAATAAATATGTGAAATATGCCCAGCAGCGATACTTCCAATTCCTGGACCACGAGATAGAGCCTATAGTAGCTGCTTATGTTTTGCAAGATCGTAATAATGGTGCATTGGCATTGCTCGAGTTGTTTGAGGGGTTTGGTGGAAATGATATCAGTTCCAAAAGGGAATTATTCTGGGTTTCTTACATGGATGGTTTAACTGAGATCTTTCACTATTTCTCCAGCCCCCAAGAATTTTCAATTGCCAAAAAGGAAAACTGGGACTTCTTTGATCGATTCAAGGTCAAATATGTTCTGAAGAAGTCAGGAGATTCATATGAGATTTGATGTTGCTCGAAAAATCCTAGAAGATTATGGTTATGGGATTGTTAAAATTCAGCACTTAGAGGAAGCTTATTTGGCTGCGGTCTATAATGAATTAGTAGATCATTATAAAGAAGCGTATTCTCATTACGATTCTGCATTCCTAAAAATGGTTGCCTTTCAAGGACCTGATAATGAGCGCTATGCAATTCCAGTTATCGATGACAGATTTTCTACGCCATCAGAGGAAATGAGGAAAGGTATTCATGTATTTGAATTTGGTATAAAGTCTTGGCTAGATTTCTTAAGTGACGCCTCCGTTAGGGTTAATTTTGATGATTTTGGCTCTGGCCATAATTTCTCTGGGGAGTTTCCCTTTAAGGCTTCAGAAATTGATATGCAAGTTATTTTCTCTGATGATGTTGCTTATTCTGAAGCGGTGGCCCGACTAGCCAAGCAAGAGGCGGATGAAGCTGCAAAGTATGCGAGATACCAGACGCTGACCCTAGATGAGTGGGGCTTTGAGGTCTGTCGGGATGAGTTGGATATCGAATCTTCGACATCCAAATTCTTTGTATTCCCTGTTGACCCTTCGAATACTAATGAGCTGAGGTGTATGAAGGTGGTCGGGAATAGCGCATATAGAACCGATGGCGTCTTTACTTTTTGTCGGACCCCCGAGGCAACAGGTTCTCCCTACTCCGAGATTATGCTTCAGGTAAGTGAGGACGAGTTTGCCAGGATTGAGCGTGGTGAAACTAAGTTGCCTGATGGTTGGGATTTGTCTAAGGCTGTTGACTTGATTCCCCTGGTATCTGCGAAAGAATAGCGGGATTATAAGAATTTTGTTAGATCGCAAAAATAGAGGTTCCTATGTGCTTGAACTGGGAGATTGACGGAGAATTCATCACAGATAAGGGCGGATTGGATAAATTCTGTAAGGATCGGGGTTTATCTTTCGCTCTGGGCGATGCAAATCTCCAGTCTTGCTTGTGCGATATAGATGAAAACTCATTTTCGTCATTTGGTTATCCTGTACGAGATAGTAGTTATTGTTCTATTTGCTTTTTGAAAGATCCTCGAGACATTAAGGGATTTCATGAGTACGACCCCCAAGATCTCTTAGGATACTTTAAATTTCTGATCGCGCGGGGCCACTTTAAAAAGCCTTTAAGCGATTTTTCCACCGAAGAATTACAGACCGAGTTAGATAGAAGAGCCGAGTAACAAAGGAGTTCTGATGAGTAAAGACAATGTAAATAACCCGCCACCCATTCGAATAAAAGATATTGATATTTGTAGTAGAGAATATCGTCTGCGCAAAGAGTTGGTCTACCAGCCAATTCCAGACCCCGATACTTCGGGCCATTTTATGGTGCACGATCCCGATCTTGACTTTACTGAGTCTGCCAAAGATCTAAGCGATCTGGAGTTTCTAGTAAGAGAGAACCTGTCATTTCTTTTTGCTGCGTATGCTTTTGCTGATCCGAGTTCTCTTACCCCAGGTGCAGCTGTTTTAAGAGTGAAGCTGAGAGATTTATTGTTTTTTGACAGACAAGATTTACAGGGAGTTTAAATGAATACAGAATCATATTATGTTTTTAGGGTTAAAAATACTGATCTTTTTGTTCAGTGGGCCCACGATAATGACCCAGATACCGCAGTGTCTCTGATAAGAAAAGATTTAATTACAAATGATCTAGTTGATTTCGTCAATTTTAGTACTACAAACCAGCGTGATAATTCCCCAGTGGACCCTGTAGTTGTGGCCGATAGGCTAAAATTTATTCAATATTTACTTCCTGGATTGCCAATTGAGGTTGTTAAGATGACATTTTCAACTGTGATTAATGTCGAAGAAATAAACCAAACCAAACCCGTGAAAAGGAAGAAGAAATGAATACTTCAACTGCTGATACTTCCAGAGTTGTAAGAGCCAAACCTTCTTCACTTAAGGTGTTCTTTAAATCTTTACTCTCTGTGTTAAAAGAGATAGGCCCAAGTAAGGATGTCCTCGATTTTATTTTTTACTTCTTAATTCCTGCCTCATCATTTATTCTTTGGATTTGCCATTTTTTTAATTCCTGCCTCCTATTCATTGGGATATATTTCCAAGGTTATATAGAAGAAATGGACAATTTCCTATTATTTACAACTTATAATTTGAATTTTCATTTATCTGTTTATGGCTTTATAGCCTTCTTATTGACTAAGTTTGCATTTAAAGTAAAAGATAAAATGAAATCTTTTGAAGAAACTTGAGGGTTTAAATGAATACTTCAACTGCTGATACTTCCAGAGATCTTAAATCCCCAAACTCAAAAATTAAGATTTTTGGTAAAGCTCTGATTTCTGTATTAAGGGAGTTTGTGGAACCTATTATTCTTTGGTGCATAGGGATTGTGGTAGCGAGTTGGTTGGTTCATCTGCTGGTATCATTCGCCGTACTTATGGATCTCTTGACCGATGAAGCTCCCAAAGCATATAGCGATCTATTATTCTTCACATCGTGTAATATAAACCTACATGTGTCATTTTTGGGACTGATTGCCTATTTCTTAATTAAGTTTGCCTTTAAAGTAAAAGACCGAATGAGATTGTTTGAGTAGCCGTCGGCAAAATACTTAGTGCGGAAAACTCGCAAACAAGGCAAGGGGAGACAATATGGGCTTAGAGTTATTGTCGTATTTCTCATTTTCTGTATTCAGCGCTCTAATACTTGACCATTTAATATTCCAGATTATCCTTCCAAAGGTTAGAGACACGTATAATAAATCGCGCAAATAGGAGGTTCTATGAGTGAGGAAAATACAGATCAAGAAGAATTTGAAAATAGGAGAAAAGAAATTTATGCTTTATTAGAGGAACTCTATGCTCTACAAAGATTTCTAAATCCAGAAGTTGATCTAAAAATATATCATCAAGAGGACTATGAAGGGTATACTTTGGCAAATGGCAGTTGGATGACATCAGGTCAGATTAGGGGGTGCTAGCATGAGTAGAATGGATGAGATAAAAGAGATAAATGGGCATGCAAAAGATTTGGAAATCAAGCTGGGAAAGTTGTCCACCGCAGTTGTGGAAGATTTCATTAAGAAATTCAATGATCTAGATAATTTTATTAAGAGATCCTCTCTTTCCCAAGAAAAAGATATAGAGCTTGACTTTGATTATTTCTCAGTTAGGTGGCTCCCAAAGACGCAAACATTTAATGTGCTTATTACCTCGAAAGGTATAGATGTCTACTCCTAAAGATCAAATTCCCGATTAAAGGAATATTGCCTGATCGCCTAAGCCAGAAGGAGATAGAATGAAATTCTTACTGGGAGCTGTTTGTGGCGCTGGAGTTTGTTACCTCTTAATGACTAAGGGAATTTTGGGGATAAAACAGCAAGCTTCAATTGCTGTAGAATCCACCCGAGATATGGCAAAATCCTACTGCAGAAAGAATTACTTACTAGAAACTCAATGCTTCCAGCACCACGCAGCCATAAGATGCGAGCAATTGATGAAGGAAAAATGCGGTGAATAAGATTCTTGTTTTGGATGTGGATGGTGTTTTGAATCCCAAGGAAAATCTATCCGCTTGGCCAGATTTTCAATCGCACAGGATTGAAGGATTAAGAGTTCATCTATCTAAAACTATGGGTGCCGCAATCAAGAGTCTTAACTTTGATATGTTTTGGCTAAGTACCTGGACAAAGGGATGTGATGATGCAAATAAGTTCATCGGACCTTTGTTAGACTTTGCCCCCATGGAAAATGTGCCTGCTGATGAAAACTTGGGCAATGAAGATTTTAAATTTTTTGCAATAAAAGAATTCGTTCGTTTGGATGGACCAGAAGTTATTTGGATTGATGATGAAATATCGGCCATTGTTATGGGACGGGACTTAAGTGATTTTGATCCCCACCAGAGATTAGTGCTTATTCAACCAAATTCATCTTCGGGTCTAACTAAAGAATTATTAGTTTCGGCTTCACTTGGCATCTCACAGTGCCAGTGAAATCTTAGACGCAACTCCCACTCGTCACGGGAAATAAAAAGGACTGCTATGTTACGCTCTATTGTTTTGTTCTCTCTTCTTTCTATTGTTATGGCCTGTGATCCTACCGATCCCGTGGCACCGATTCGTTCTGCAGATTACGATGGTAATCAGGATGGCGATCAATGTGTTTGTGAACCTGGAAAGGATGGCGCAGATGGCGCTCAAGGTCCTGCAGGTCCCCAAGGGGAAATTGGTCCTCAAGGTCCCGAAGGCCCTCAGGGTCCTGCTGGTCCACAATGCGCTGATGGTCGAGATGGTATTGACGGCGTTGATGGTGCCGTTGGTCCTCAGGGTCCTGCTGGTCCCATGGGTCCACAAGGATTTACTGGACCTCAAGGTCCTCAGGGTCCCCAAGGGCCAGAGGGTGTTCGTGGCGCCAATGGTGCTCAAGGCGAAGACGGTCCTCCAGGCGTTGCAGGTCCCGAAGGTCCAGCTGGTGCACAAGGACCTCAAGGCCCCCAGGGACCCCAAGGTCCAAAAGGCGATACTGGCCCTCAAGGTGTCGATGGATTGCAAGGTCCTCCTGGTCTCGATGGTTTAGATGGGGCTGATGGCTTAAATGGTCTGGACGGAGCTAATGGTTTGGATGGATTAGATGGGCTCGATGGACTAGATGGTGCCCCTGGCGCTACTGGTCCCCAGGGTCCACAAGGCCCAGCTGGCAGTCCTGGTCCTCGGGGTTTGCCAGGTGAATCGGGCTTAACATCACTCATTGACGTGATTACAGTAAATAACTGTTACGTTGTCAATATCGGGTTCGATCTTAACAAAAACCTTTCTTTCGATTCAAATGAGTTGGTCAAACAAGTCCCCCTTAATCTCTGCGTCGAAGATGACGTTGATGATAAAGATGATGACGATCATCGCTAAAACTAAACCCTGTTAGTTCGGGGGCTTCGGCCCCTCCCTTCCTCGAGACGCACAATGATACCATTTAAAACAACTGCTGAACAGATTCTTAATCTTCCGTCAATCACTGCCGAGATGACTGTAGCAGGTGTTGAGCCTGAGTTTATTGTGAACGTGTGCGAATTGGCTAGGACAGACCAAGGGGTCTATGATCTCATGGAGATGTGGTCTGCTGCTAAAAGCGGGTCCCCCGAGCGAGAAGAACTCTTGGATGATCTTCAAGACGCGCTTGATGATTATGCTAAACCAACGCGAAAATTATAATAGCCTCTTTCTCTCCCCCTCTTTCTTATTAAATTAAGGAAAATTATGTTAGTCTCTGTTCAAACTATTAGTGAAATTTCTCCGATTCCTGGTGCTGACTTTATCGAAGCTGCACAAGTGTTAGGATGGGTGGCTGTTGTAAGAAAGGGTGAATTCAAACCAGGTGACAAAATCGTCTACTTTGAATATAACTCTCTCCTACCACCCCTGGAAATCTACTCTGCTTTGTGGTCAGATAAGACTGTCCCCGTAGAATTTCGCCTCCGTACCAAGAAGCTGAAGGGTGTTATCTCCCAGGGCCTAATCAAACACCTCCGTGATGTAGGCTTGTCGGATGACCTCGAGGTCGGCACGGACGTTCAAGAAATCCTTAACGTTAAGAAGTTTACTGCAAAAACTCGCAACACGGGAAAGTTCGGCCAGCCCAAGACTCGGACTCTTAGCACCTTCCCTACTGATTTGCTTCCTAAGACCGATGAGACTAAATTGCAAAGCTGCCCCAGGCATATGCTTAGGAATTTAGATGCAAATTGCGCAATCACTCAAAAATTAGATGGTCAAAGTCTGACGGTAATTCACTTATTGGAAAATAGTAAGTATCAAGATAAAGCTTCCAACGGCTTCTTGGTTTGTACTCGCAATCAAATGGTTGCCCGAGAACCCGAGCAAGCACATTGGACCTTGGTCGAACAAATGGGCATTTTGGACCGTTGTCCCGCAGGCTTTGCCCTTCAAGGCGAATTTTGCGGGGGAAAAATCCAAGGAAATAAAATGGGCTTTGAGGAATTCAAATATTTTGTATTTAATGTAGTCGACCTCGCTGCGAAGCGATACCTCTCACACAAAGAGATGATTGATTTCTGCAAGAATTATGATTTCCCTACAGTTCCAGTGCTATTTGAGGGTTTGGTTAAGAATTACTTGGGCGAAACCATCCAGACCGCGCTAAAGGCAGCAGAGGGTAAGTACAAGCCCTCAGGCGCGGAACAAGAGGGTATCGTGGTTAGGATTGACCAACCCGCTGATACTTACAGCGAGAGGGTTTCTTTCAAAGTGATTAGTAACAAATTCCTCTTAGCTGGTGGTGATGACGAAGATATTGATGAGGCCAGCGAATGATTTTCAAGAAAAAGATTAAAACTGTTGAACAACTATGGGAATTGTTAAAATCATATACCATCAGGGATGAGTTTAGAGGTGATATTGATAAAGCCATTCAATATCGATTGCCCTATAAGTTTAAACAAGGCATATTGACCGAAGCTGACTTTGAAGAAATTATGTCTGCCTACGAGAGTGTCTTCGGAAAATCTATTCGCAAAGAAGTTTATCCTCGCATATTGGAGGTGAAGATTAATGGCATGATTCGAGAATTACAAAGCTTGTACAAGGAAAATAAATCCGAAGGGGAGCCCACCCAGGAAATCGCAATAGATCTGGAAGGATTAAGGGTTGTTTCCGATGGAATTGTTGAAGGATTTATCGCTTGGAGAAGTTCGGATACAAATTGCTAAGGAGTTTGTTTATGCAAGAACATGATTATGCCACAATTTGTTTTTTCTCGGGGGATATTACTGTGACCTCCATCAAAAAGACTATTGACAAATTTTCAAAGCTCGGGTTCGTAGATTTCAATCTTAACATTGTTCAAGAATTGGGGTTTACCCAACTTAAGTTACAGGCGAGGAAGGTTAACAATGAAGGTTAATCCGTATATCTTGGGCGCTGCAGCCCTAACTACCGCAGCCGCTGGTTTCGCGGTATCTTATTACGCTAGGAGTAGCGGTAATAAAGTTGAAGTGAAAAGTGTGGATCCTCCCGCAGACGCAATTAAGTTTAGCGACAGCAATCAAGAAACTCTTTATTCCTTTCTTTATGGCAATGCCTGGTATGATGAGGAATTTTGGTTAGACCTCTGGAAAAAAGAAGGTATTGATCCCGCTCTCTGGTTAGAGGGAGCAGCCATACTACCAGCAAAAAAAGTGAAACTAGCATTTGTTGATAGTCCCGCATTATTAATCGGTAGTCGTCGTCGGTGGCTAGTGGTTTGCCGTTATGCTGGGCTAGAGGATGAAGTGTCCAAGAATCTGTGGGATGCCGTATGATTTTACAGAATCTGGGTGGATTCTATAAGTGGCCTGCGGGTTTGACGGCGCCACTTCAAATAGAAAAGAATTCGGGTGGATTTAAGGGTTTTGTCTTTAAAAGGATAAATGAAGACTTGCAACCCATAGGTTATCGTAGATTAACCAAACTTAAACCCGATGAATTTGGTATTGCGGGGCAAGTAGAGGTTGACGGCCTAACCTATAAAGTAATCGATTCTTATGTTCTTTTAAAGATCAATGGAACTCTGTTAAAGCTTGGGTGCTTTATCATTTAGCTTTAAAAGCATACAGTCTACTGCAGCATCTTCGAGTTTCTCTAGGTGCCCGTCATTCCACTGTAGGTGTTCTGCATCGGAACCCTTACCCATTCGCTCAGAGGTAACATGACTTAACTCGTGTGCGATGAGTGACCCGACGGTACCGATAGAAGGTTGGGTCCCATCGGGGTAAACGGAGCGAATCCAAATATGATTTCCGTTTAAAGTGTAGGCTTTAAACCTCATTGTATTCTCTACCTTTATGGTGATACCCTCGACGATGAGTGGTTGTTTTGCTTTAGCGTAAATCGGAACCATACAAGAAATTAGAGCATCGATTGGTTTTTGCTGGATCATAGCGTAGGGCTTAACTAGGATTCCTTTTGGTGGAATCGGTAGTAAAGCGGCACAGGAAGACAGAAGAAAAGCGAGCAAAATTGTAATTATTTTCATAAAACCTCTAACTATAGGAAATTATGCCCTTAGATTACCGTATTATTCTCTCATTTTTGGCATTTTTCTCTGGCGCTTGTGGCGGTCGGATCCCTGGGGACCCTGGTGGCTGGAATGAGAATGGCGATTCTAATTGTATTGAGGTGCAGGGGATTCCGATTTGTCAGTGCGACACCGTAAGTATTCTATATTTACCTTCTTGTATAGAGCGGGCTCAGACTGAGTACTATAAGAATTGCTGTGCTTGTATTATCGACAATAATTGTTATGATGATAGTCAGGATGTCTGTGTGGATTCTTTGACTGATGGAGCTGTTTGGGTTGAGAGTGAGTGCATGCAAGATAATTGCAATGAGTATTGCTCCCATCTAAAAGAGGTTTAAGGTGAACTTAAAAGATTTGCTTCAAGATTATCAGCGGGCGCATGGTGGGCATGTAATACTGGCGGTAAAATCCCCCCAGAGCGAATGCGCCTTGTCAGATATTGATAAGTTTGAGTTTCGCAAATATGACTCTTCTTGGTGTGGGGCGGGGCTTTTACCTAAAAAGCTCAAGGATTTTGCATTTCAGGGGAGTCTGTTCGGCGGGGGCTTATCAAAATCTGATGACAAAGTAACTTTTGATGATAAGTTGATATCTTTATCTGAACCAGGTAAAATTAATGGATTATTTGGGGATTTTAGATTCTTAAGTAATTTCCACTTAGGGGATATAGAGTTTGAGGGGTTGGTTTACCCCCATGTTGAAGCAGCTTATCAGGCAGCAAAGACTTTGGATTTGGCTCAGAGGATTCCATTTTGTTCTATGGGTGCATCGGATTCTCGATTAGCTGGGCAGAAACTGGTCCTTAGGTCTGATTGGGATTTGGTTAAGTACGATACGATGTTATCTATAGTTCGGCGAAAGTTTAGTGATTCTGATTTGAAGGCTCGATTGCTCGATACGGGGAACCTTTACATAGAAGAGACTAATTGGTGGAAAGATCGATATTGGGGGGTGTCTGGTGGGGTTGGGGAGAATAATTTAGGGAAGATTCTTATGAGAATTCGCTCAGAATAACCATACTAATAAAGGCGTAGAGGGGAAAAGGAGTTTCCATGGTCTCAATTCCCTCTTTGTCATCGTCATTTGTGGTTAGAAATATCTCTGGTAAAGATATAAGGATTTTGGGTCGGTACAATCTAAGAAGATCTACTCAGGCTGATTTATTTATCGCAGTCCCAAATATCACGGAAGCAGAGCTTATTGAGGATTTGAGGAGTGGGGATTTAAATAGGGAATTAAATATCAAAAATTCCTTACAGTTGATTTCCTACTCCAGCCCTTATTTTTCTGCTGCTACAGCCACACATGATAATGATATCCTTGATAGGGTTGATAATGTGGTTGCTTCTTCGGTTAATGTTGATGCAACAGATGTTCCAGTTACTCCATTAAGTACTTTAAGCATTAGTGCATCTGGTCTTTTGTTTGATTTGGCAATTGGGGATAATATTCTTTATGCGATTGAGAATTCGGCCACTGCGGGTGTACCAACTCTAATTGCGGTAGATGTAACAAATCCAGCGGCTCCTATTAATCTGGGTTCTGTTTCCATAGGTATAGGTGCTCGGGCGGTCTGTGTATCTGGTTCTTATGTTTTGGTTACAGGTGATAATTCAACAGGTCGTGCGTTGCAAGTATTTAATGCTGTAAATCCAGCTTCGATGTCTTTGGCTTCTTCTATTACGCATAGCGCTGCAAGCCAGGCGATGGCGGTAGCGGGTAGTACTTTGCTTTTGGGCGGGGGTAATGCATTCGTTGCGGTTTATGATATTGATGATCCCACCAGTCCTCGTTTGCTTGGAAATTTAGGTACGGGTTCTGGTACTCCCAGGGGTCTGGCATTAAGTGGTCGGCGTGCTTTAATTGCGGATAAAGGGGCTGGAACTTTTAAAATATTTGATTTAACGAATCCCGCATCTCCTAGTTCGATTAGCAGTGTGACTACGGGGGTTGACTCTCGTTGTGTTTGTGTTTTGGGTAAATACGCTTATTTGGGTGATGCAACCAATAATACTTTGACAGCGATTGATATGTCCTTGCCCGCATCTCCCACGATTGCTACGGTTTCAACGGTAACAGCACCTAATAAGGTAGCTTGTCAGGGAACTCGTTTGGCAATTGGCGGAACAAATGCAATAGATGTTTTTGATTTAACTAATCCGATGGCCCCCGTTTTACTGAAGAGGATTGATGTTGATGGTATTGTAAAAGCGCTGGTTATGGACTCGGGTAATATTTTTGCAATTACGGCTACCAGTGTGGTGACTTATCAACTTAGTGATAATTATATTCAGCAATTAGGTGCTGGTAGAATTACAACCGACCATGCGAAGGTCAATGGTTTGTTGACTGTGGGTGGTGATGTTCAGATTTCTGGTGGTCTTAGCGTTGGTGGCGTTCAATTACGAACGGGTGTCTCTGCTTATAAAACGGCAGATGAAAGTGTAACTTCGTCTACTACCCGCCAAAATGATGATCACTTAACACTGACTCTGGGGCCATCGGCACGTTACGCCTTTAAATTTAGTTTATTTTTGACTAATGCTGGTGGGACTGCTGGCATTCGATTGGCGATTGGCGGCACCGTAACCTTTGCGAATTTAAAGGCTCAGGTATCTGTTTGGGATGATGTTACGAATTCTTTGGTTACTTTTTCTAGAATAACTGCATTTGATACGGATCAGACTGCTTCTTTGAGTGCGGGTTCTGGTTTTGCGGTAATTGAGGGAACTATTGAAACTTCAGCAGCGGGGACATTTTTGTTGAAGTGGGCTCAAACTGTTTCGGATGCTTCCGCAACTACGATAGAGAGAGGTTCGAGCCTCTGGTTAACTCGAATTTAAGGAAATATGAAAACTTTGTCTGCGGGCGAGTGTTTATTTATTTGTTTTATTTTGTTGATGGCTCAGAGTTGTCCTTGTAACTTTAGGCCATCAATAATGGTGAACAGGTCTTTTAGTTTAGCGGGAGATTAAACAAAAAATTCCTGATCGCTTAGAGTGAACCGAGCAGGTTTCAAGGAAAGCAATGTCGCTTTTCCAAAAGAAAGAAGTTAGTCATGGCAATTATCCGTAATCCAAATCGTGAAACAGCTCCTGAAGCAGTGGTGGTTGAGGTTCGTCCTCGCCAATTGGTAATGGAGCGTCGGCTGGAAACAGTTCTGGTTGATGATGAAGCAAATGGTGCTGTTAAGTTGGAGCGTCGCAACCTCCAAGTTATTAAGAACCGAAAGGCTGCCGTTCAAGAGAATGCCCGAGGTCGTAAGATTCGTAATCGCGGTCAAAGCGTTATTAATCTTAGCGCACTTGCAACAGAGATTCCTTTGGATGAACTGGTTCCTACGATTGAGCTTTTGATGGCTCGGGCGCGGGAGCTTGAAGCTGAAGGCGAAGTGGTTGATTTTCGCACAACTTAAAATAAGTTGACTTTCTTTATGCTCACCTAGTCTTGGTTAGGTGGGCTTGTCTTTTTTAAAGAGGCAGTTGTGAAAATTTATGATTTCGGCTTGTGGTTTCTGTGTGATGATGGTCAGTGGTCTGCTATTCCTCAAAGGCCTACGTCCCATATTTATTATGATGGGAGTTCGTTGGGGTATCAGTACTCTAATTTTGATTTAGCGGTTTATCAAGATAAGCGCCACCTCATACAGTTGCGAAATCAATTTTGCAGCTGGGGACGGGATAGTACTTTCAAGCGAATGGGTCGACTCCTTACCCTCGATGACTTTGAGATTATAGAAAATCCAGATTACCGAGGTGATTAATGAAAACCCTTATTAATTTCGAGGATTTTTGGCCAGAAGCAAATAGGGATGTGGTTATACCAGGGGAATTAGCTCTTGTGCCAGAAGTGATTCAAGAAATACCAAAACCCAAAGCTAAGCGTAGAAGTCGGAAAGAGGGCTTGTGGTTTGTTAGCGGGAGTGGTAAATTATTAGATACCATTCCTACGCGGGCTTTGGGTAAAAATGATTTGCTATTCAGCATTTATTATCAAGGTGAATTACTAGGTGAGCAGTTCCGTGATTTCAATCTGCAAATCTTTGCAGGCACCCGTGATCCATACATAATCAAACTTGAAAACCCAGCTTTTGAACACGAACCATCTTTTGATGACGTATTTGGCTTTCCCAAATATAAAATCGGTCGACTTTTAACATTAGATGATTTCAAGATAGTGGAAAATCCCAGTTACAGAGGTTGAATGTGAAATTACATGATTTCGGTTTGTGGTTCTGGTCATTGGGTAATCGGTGGTCTATCACCATTCCTCAAAAAGGTTATTTCGAAATATTCTATGACGGGGTGGAGTTAGGTTATCAATATGATGATTTCGATCTAATGGTTTATGATGATAATCACCGATTTAGTATCAGATTGAAAAATAATTTTACGCGGCGTGGAGCTTACGAGAAAATCGGCCGTCAATTAACTATGGACGACTTCGAGATAATTCCAACCCCCATTTACAGAGGTGACGCAAATGAAGATTATTGATTTCGGTCTATGGTTCACGGATGGTTACGGCAAGTGGTTAACTACAATACCTCAATGTGAAGCGTTCTGCATTTATTATGATGGGCTTGATATTGGGATGCAATACAGTGATGACTACCTAGAGATTTATAACAATCGCAGATCTCCATATGTTATAAAATTAAAAAAGGAATTTGATAAGAAATCACCATATCATATTATAGGTCGGCGGCTCACCATGGACGACTTTGAGGTAGTGAAAAGATGGATGTGATTCTCGATAACACTTGCAGGGACCTTTGTGAAATTAAATGAATACGGTTTATGGTTTAAGGATGTGGCAACTCAGGAATGGTCGAAATCCATACCCTCGCCTCATTTTAACATTTATTTTGATGGGCGTTTAGTGGGCATTCAATGCCGTACTAATGTAGTCGCTATAGCTCAAAATGTCCCCCATCAATTAATTGTAAGTAATCTTAAGGTGGTCTCGCCTCCATATGCTATTGGTGCAATGTTGTATACGAAATTTGACAGACCTATTACGATAGATGATATTAATGTGAGAGCTTGATTCCTCGCCCCACCGATTGGATGCCATGAAATTCCTCTGTATTTCCGATACACATAACGAGCATAACGGACTATTGCTTCCCCCCGCAGATGTGATTATTCATGCGGGAGATGCTACCACACATGGAACGGAGGAAGAATGCATTGCTTTCTTGGACTGGTTTCGTGCTTTGGATTACGAGTACAAGATTTATGTCCCAGGAAATCATGATAAGTGGATAATTCGTCACAATCAAGAAATGGATTTATCTGGGCTGAATGTTTTATTTCATGATGAAATGATGATAAATGGAATTCGAATTATTGGCACTTGCCAAAAGGATGAGCGGGTTTTAGAGCGATTCACTTTCGCCCCCAATCCATCGATATTGATCACACACTATCCGCCGAAGAGGATTCTGGATTCGGTAGACGCAGGCACTAAAAATTACAAGGCTACAAATGGATTTCCAGAGTTTCTGGGCAATAGGACTATAAGTGATTTAGTTTCTCAGTTAAAGCCTGCGGTTCATATATTTGGACATGTCCATGAATGGGGTGGTCATGATGTTGTTTTGGGTTCAACCCATTACTTTAATGTAGCTGTTTTTGATGAGTATTATCGCTTAGTACGCCCTGGTGGTAGAGTAATAGAGGTAAGCAGTGAAGCTTCATGACTTTGGCTTGTGGTTTTGGGAGTATAGTTGGACGGGTTATAAGTGGTCCGCCACTGTACCTCGACAAGGTGGATTTTACATGTATTACGATGGAGAATTGCTGGGAGTTCAAGATAAGGATCTTAATTTAACAGTTACTGGTGACAGGCCGTACATCATCAGATTAAAAAACAGACTTGTTGCAACAGGTAGCATCTTCACTTATACGCTTAAGTTCGATAGCATCATCACCCTGGACGATTTCGAAGTAGTAGAAAATCCCCGATATAAGGAATAAAATGAAGCTTCATGAATTTGGTTTGTGGTTCTTGGATTATAGATGGGGTAATAAATGGTCCACCAGCATACCCCAAAGGTCTGCTTACTCTATTTGGTATGACGGAAAATATTTGGGCGAGCAGTCGGAAAGCTTCCTTCTTAAAATTATTGACTACAGTTCCCGTATCATAAAGCCGAAAAAACACTTTTCATACGATTATTTTGATAATGGTTATCGCATCGGTCATAGGTTAACCCTGGACGACTTTGATATAATACCCAATCCCCTCTATGAAAGTTAAGAATGAAAAATCTTATTAATTTTGAAGATTTTTGGTCAGAGGAAAATCGGGGTGTGATTGTACCCGAAGAGTTAAGTTCAGCACCAGAGGTACCGAAACCGAAATCGGAAACGAAACGCAAGCGAAGAGATAAGAAAAAAGTATTATGGTTTAAATCGGAGGGTGGTCGGTGGGCCACTACCATTCCTGGAAAAGGTGGGTTTGATATTTGGTATGACTGGAGATGGTTAGGGGCTCAATCTTGCAATTTCGAACTAGACACCACGGGTTACAGTCATCAACCGCACATAATAAAGCTTAAAAAACATTTTGATATAATAGGTCATTATCCTTCCAATAGTAAGACGTACGATATAGGTCGTAAACTAAACATAGGTGACTTTGAGATAATCCCCAATCCCCATTACGAAAGTGAAGAATGAAAACCATTATTAACTTTGAAGAATTCTGGCCAGAGGAAAATAGGGATACCTTAGTCCCAGAATATCCTTATGAAGTGGGAAGTAAGGAAGGATTGTGGTCCAAGTACAAGAATGGGTACAATGGAGTGCGCCTGGGGTGGTTTGATCATATCCAGCATTTCCCCTACATTCAGAATCAATTAGTATTACCCTTTCAAACAGAAAGTCCATATAAGATTAACTGTAAAAGAGATTTTGAGCAATACGCAACGATATCTCACTCTACGTCTTACTCTATCGGTCATTACCTTAGCCTTGACGATTTCGAAATAGTTGAAAATCCCAGTTTTAGAGGATAGCAATGCATCTTCATGATTTCGGATTATGGTTTAGAGGGATTGATTGGCGCACAACCATACCCTTACCTTCCTCAGGAATGGGGTTTACCATTTATTATGATGGGTGTGTGTTGGGAGCGTATTTTGGGTCCACGCGTAGGGGCTTGAATGCCACTCCACTAAATGGGGTTATAAATATTTATACTTCAAAATATACGACCCATATCATCAGACTTAAGGAACAGTTTCCCGAGGTTCACGGGGGATTTTTGATCGGTCGTCAACTGACAATGGATGACTTTGAAATCGTGGAAAATCCATTTTACGAGGATAATGATTACCTATGAAATTACACGACTTTGGTCTATGGTTTAAGATTCGGATCACCCGTAACACATACATATGGAGCAGTGCAATTCCACCAGAATCTGATTACTGGATTTATTATGACGGAATGTCCCTGGGCAAACAATACAGCGATTTCGATTTGGTAATTTATGATGACAAGCCACTGATCATCAAGTTGAAAAATAAATTTTATGGGCTCGAATCTAGCGTTTACGATTGGTACCAGATAGGTCGACTCCTAACTATCGACGACTTCGAAGTAGTAGAAAATCACCGTTACAAGGAACGTAAATGAAATTACATCACTTTGGCTTGTGGTTTCGCTATGTAGAGTGTGATAGGTATAATTGGTCTACTACGATTCCCCTATATACCTCCCATATTTATTATGACGGCAGATTATTGGGAATTCAGTATAGGAATTTTATTTTATGGGTTTATGAAGGAAGGCCGCAAATTATAAACTTAAAAAATAACTTCATCATGAATAATGATGGCTACTACGACATAGGTCGCCCCCTAACCCTCGACGATTTCGAAATAATAGAAAACCCCAATTATAAAGGAAATATATGAAACTTCATGATTTTGGTTTATGGTTTAACAGTCTCCATGATAATCGGTGGACTACATCCATCCCCCCAGGAGTATTTGACATCTATTATGACGGGATACTCGTAGGCCAGCAAGACCAGGATTTTAGACTGAGAATTTACGATAATGATTATATTATTAGAGTTACTCAGGACTTTTACCTAGACGAATCATTTTTTTACAGAATCGATCGCCCTTTAGTGATGGACGACTTCTGCATAAAAATAAATCCGTTCCGACGGAGGTATCCTGTGCCTTGGCAACTAATTCCGCTGCCTGCCTATTAAGAAAACGTCGACAGGACAACCTACTTCTGATTTTTAAACCGAACTCACCCCATTATAAGAAAAATTTCTGATCGCCCACCCAGGAGGCTCCATGCTACTCGTCGGCTCTCAGGCATTAATTCTTCGGGGATATAATCTCCGAAAACCATCAGATTTTGATTTATTCGTCACCCCCGATGAATTGAAAAATTTGGTCTCCAAATACAATATGCCAGTTAAGCACTTAAAAGACACCAAATTCCTCTCAGTTTGGGACGGTATGCCAGTCGAATTAGAAGTTGGACTTCTAAACAATTCTACAGAGGTTTTGTTAAACAAGCATTACGACCAAACCGCCAAACTTCCTTTTGGTGAAGCCCAAGTTGCAGACCTAAATACTCTGCTCACCCTAAAGATGAGCCACCGATACCTAAAGAATTCTCCATTCTTTAACAAAACTATGGAAGATATTAAGTTTTTGCGATCTAAAGGCGCTTTTGTTCCAGAAGAGTTGAAGCAAACCCTCAAACTGAGAGAAACCGAAACCTACACCTACAAACATCCCTCCCTGAAACAGGGGAAAGAAACATTCTTTGAGGAAAAAGAGACTTTTTACGTTTACGACCATGATTCTATTCATCGGGCAGTTGCTCTGGGCGAAGCTCCTGCATACACGTACTACATTGAGGATGGCGCGGAAGTCAATTGTTCAAAACAATCCTTCTATGCCGTAAGCCAAGAAATTCGGCTACGGGGAGTGCTGGAAGAATCGTATGTTCTGGCCCTGGAGCGATCCCAAATTCCTTTTAACTGGGAACCCGCACCCCTAGATTCCTTTTTAAAAGCCCTAGAGAAAGTATGTACATCTATCACTAGCGGCTGGTTTCGGGAATTCGCATGGGAAAATTACGACACAGTTAAGGGAATGTATAATCCCGATTACATTGATAAGTTTAAGAAATCATTGTCGGAGGGTAAGATTTTGCCCTTCACAAAAAGATACTAGGAGGTATTATGAGTAAAGATGTACTTGGGTCACTTTCTGATGATGAGTTATTGCTCGAACTAGAAAGGCGTAAAAAAGCTAGGGAGTCGGAGGATTCCCGCGTTCAAATTAAAGCTAACGCCCTTATAGAAGAAATAAATTATCTCGTGAATCAGCTTGAGGATCTGTGCAGGACACGAAATATTTTAACTGATGAAGTTAGAATATTTCATTCCAGGTATGATGGTGAAATGGGATGCTGGCAATCATCCAGTATCCACTGCTAAAGAAAAGGAGTTATCATGGAGCGTCCAGAAGACGTAGATGATGAGGATTGGAACACTAAAGTTGCAGCAAATGCAATTGTTGAAGAGATAAATCGACTAGTCCATGAGTTAAAAGGGCTGTGCGCTGGAAAAGATGTTCGAACTAACACAGTGGATATCCACCAATACAGGTATAATGGAAATACGTGCGAATGGGAATCGTCCAGCATCGATTGCTAAAGAAAAGGAATTATTATGACTGATTTAAAAGATTTGCAAAGTTTTTCACTCGAAGCATTACAGGCCGAGCTTAAACGAAGAGAAGATATTATTCGAGCAGAAGAACAGGCGCGACTGGTTGAGGAAGCGGAAATTCGTCGCCTCGAGGAAAAAGCTAAGCAGATGGTTCACCAAGCAGCAGAAGAGAGATTAAGCGAAATGGAAAGAAGTATAAATAAACTTACTTCCGACATCGCAGAGCTGTGTGACAAACACGATCTGGTGGCAGATCTGAATCTATTTTCAGCTTCTTACTCCAAGTCAGAGGGTTGGAAAAATTCCAGCAGTTACGGCTGTTAATATGAAGCGCCTAATCTTAATTGGACTATTATTGTCTTCTGGTTGTGCACATAGGCAAATCACCTCCGATGAGCGACTCCTCGTTGCCGCTGGAATTACTGAGTCGGTGGCTATTGGCTCCTATGCGTTACGACCCAAAGAGCCTATAGTCCCAATTGTCGCCAGCTCTGTATCCCTAGCCTTTATTATTACGTACTTCATTGCCCGTGACGCAGAGCAATGGTATGTAGAGAATAGGAATTGATATGATTGGATTGAATAATTGTAATTTTAGCAGTAGTTACTACCCCAATCCTTTTGATATATCAACCTTACAGGAGCTAAGGTCTGTAAAAAATGCACCTATTGAGGCTGCCATTGCTCAATATTCGACCACCCCCATTGCCGACGTAATCCAGTATCAGAAGAACTTGTTACTGAGTTGCGCGGGCTCGGGGGGCGCTTTTGACCTAAAGTATAAATATTTTTCCTGTGATGTTAAGGTGCACTCTTTAGAAGAGGGGCAGGTCCCCTGTATTCCTGGGTGGCATATAGATGGTGGACAAAGAAATAAATCCATTTATGCGCTAATGGTTGTGGGCGTTTCTCGCACCCAGATTTGCCTGGAAAAGCTCAGCTACCCAGATAGATCATCCGACTTGGAATTTTGTGCTCAGTTTAGCCGCTTAGAGCCTAAAGAGGTACGAAAGCTGGAAGACTGGGAGATTATGCTTTACGACAACCTGATGATGCATCGGGGCACCCCCGCCGTCAGCGATGGCTTGAGGTTGCTGGTGAGAACTATGGCCTCAGACTGGAAGCCTGCGAGATTTTCACATTTTACCCCCAGCATCTATTGATGTAGGTGCAAGTTAGACTAATAATGAAAGGACCTATGAGCTTTAATTTTGAAAATTTTAACAAATCTTTATCTGTGCTTGCTGCCGCCCTGGAGGAAGTAAACAAAAAAACCCCCAGCAAAGATCAATTGATCGATCATGTTCAATCAATGCTGGCTGATGGCGAGGTACTATTACTTTCAGGTACCACACCATCCTTTAATGATGGTGATCCCTGCCGCTTCTATTTTACCATTAACCTAATTTCCCTACCACCTGATCAAGCTGTTTTTGAAGTTCGGGATGGTAGCCTTGTTGACGTTCGAGATCTGTATGAAGAAGCTCCAGAGCCAGAATGCTCACTTGATTATTTGATGTATAACGATTCGGATTACTTTGAAGATATTCCTGGCGTAAAGCACATCAAAGAACACCCCATACTCGATCTATTCGAGGCATTGGAAATGGTTCCTATGTACCTTGAAAATAATTTCAATTATGAAAAAATGGCGTTGGTTCGCAATGGCATTCTCAAACAGGAAAACTATGGTGATTAGGGGTGATAGAGTCTTAGGATTTAAATTACTGCATAAAGGAAATCACATGAACAAGAAAATTACGATTGAGATATCTGATGAACTGATTGAAGCTCTAGCGGACCTTGAGCATGACCGATGGTCTGGGTGGGAGAAGTACCGAGAGCAAGCATTGGCCAAAGAACCTGCGCGTCTAGAGCGCTGGCGCCGACTTAGGGAAACCCCCTATCAAAAGTTAACAGAGCAAGAAAAAGAGAGCGATCGAGTGGAGGTTCGTAAAACCTTAGATCTGCTGGAAAAGCTTGCACTCACCCAGGATGATATGCCTTTGAGCTTAAAGGGCCGCGAGTAAACTATAACCTAGTACAAAAGGAAGACTATGACTCTTAGTCATTTTCGCTCTTTGCTCTTGGCTCTTATCCGTACGAAAGGAATTAACATGAATGTAGAAGAAATCCAGTCAAGTACAAAAGAAGCTCTTAGGATGGTGAGTTTCCTGCAATCTAAACTCCGTAATCAAGAAGATCTTGTGTCTTTAATTCAGGGTATGATCTCAGAAGACGAGTTTGTGCTTATAAAGGGTTACGTCGCATATAGTGATGGTGATAGCACTGAGCACCGCTGTTATGCAGATGTTTATAAGATTCCCGAAGACCAGAAATATCTTTCTTTCGTTGATGGTCGAATAATCGTGAATCCAGATGCAGAAGATTATGTTAGGTTGGGGGGTGGGCTATTTGAGGATGGAGAACTCGGTTGGGAAGCAGTTGGAGACCACTCCCTTCAAACCTTGATTTCAGATCTTGATTCTTTACGTAATGTTTTAGACAGGTGCCTGTACAATAAAATCCTTGCCGTCACAAAAACGGCAGTAGAGGAAACAGATTCAGATTCCCACTAGGAATTTGAGTTAATCTCTGGATTTTTCACATATAACTAACAAAAGGATATACAATGAATTTACCTGTTTCAGACCTAAAAGAAGATTTGGGCACTCTGAAGGATTTGTCCGTAAAATTAAGTGAGCAGTTTAGCTCACGAGATGACTTGATTCGGATCCTGCAAGAGGTGATGGAAGAAGACGAGATTATATTTATCGAGGGTTTCACGCCAGCATTCAACGATGGCGACCCGTGCGAATATATGTTTGATTTTTACATTTATAAAATTCCATCAGATAAGACCAGAGTAGAGTTTGATAATGGAGCATTCTCTCTTGATTACGCCGCTAAAGCGGCAGCTGATGCGGCACAAGATGATGATTGTGAAGATATATATTATGTCCTTCAGAATAATATCTTTAAGTGGAAAAGCTCTGGTGGCAAAAATATGAGCTTTTTAATTATCGATACTTTATTTAAGCATTCTAAAATTATGGAAAGTTGCATATCCTCTAATCAAGTGATTATTTGTAAAAATGAGGTGAGAACGAGAAGGTATAAGCCTTACTAAGTTATAAACAATAGCGCGCACGACGTGCTAAAATAGGAATTTATATGACAGTATACGTTGGATTTCTTGGTGGACCAGGAACTGGAAAGTCCACCATCTCAGCGAAAACATTCTCACTCCTTAAAGAGAGTGGCCTCCGAACTGAAATGGCACGGGAATTTGTGAAAAAATGGGCCTGGCAAGAAAAGATTCCAGTTAAAGCAGATCAGTTTAAAATCTTCGGCGAACAAGTCGACGAGGAAAACTCGCTAGCAAATAAAGTTGATTTCGTTATTTCGGATGCTCCCCTTCTCATTTGCTCCTATTATACGCAGGTTCATGGGGATGTCTCAACTGCCATAGTCTTCCGATCTATGGTTTATGAGTACATGCGTCTAATGAAATCAGAAGGACATTCTTTCCATTTCTTCTGGCTGGATCGGTGCAATACCTACCAAAAAGAAGGTCGCTGGCAAACGGAAGAAGAAGCCAAAGCAATCGATGTTGATTTGCTAAAATTCCTCGATAGCTTAAAAATAAGTTACACGAGAGTTCCCGCCGACCCCTCCGCTGCTCAAAAATGCTACGAAGACATTAAAAGAAATTTCTCCGATCGCCCAAACCAGAGGTGACAATGCTTTTCTTGATTGATGTAGACGGAGTTCTTTGCGACTTTACTGGGGGCTGTTTATCCGCCCTCAAATCAGAAAGAATCCTGGGAAATATTACCCAAGAATCATTTACACAATATGACTTCTGGGAAACATTATCTCCTAAGCAGGGCGAAATGCTGTCCAGAGCAATTAATCGCAAGGGGTTTGTCGCAACATTAAATCCTTTGCCCCAGGCTAAAGAAGCCGTTGCGCGTATCAGAGCGCAAGGACATCATGTTAAGTTCGTCACAGCGCCGCTGGATAGTTCGGAGTTCTGGATGTTCGAGCGGAAAGAATGGCTTAAATTCCACTTCGGCGCCCAAAAAGAAGATATTATCTTTGCCCATGATAAATCTGTAGTCTGGGGCAACGTCTTCATTGACGACAAAGATACCTCCGTGCTCGCCTGGCAGAAACAATGGCCTACACAAAAAGGATTTATCTTTTCGCAACCGTGGTCTAAAGAGCAACCTGGCATTGCCCGAGTAGATTGGGACTTCTTCACACCTGAATTGCTGATTCAGACGGGAGACAAACATGCCTAAATTAGGTATAGTTTTGCAGGTTTTAGGCTTTCTGTTACCCAATATTATTTTAATTTTATTTGGTATTGTGAAAGTAAACTTTATCACAGAAACTTATTTTCAATTATCATTGATTGTTGGAATGCTGGCAATCCTTGCTGGCGCTCTGCTTCGGAGGTAAAGTGGAATTCCTTCATACTGCAGTAAATTTAATGATCACTGGAATAGAAGTCGCTTTGGCCGTGGGCATCGCGCTATTCCTGGGCGAAGTGGTACCTGTTTTCTTTTACAAAAAAGGCAATGACGTATGAGTAAATTGTTAGATGGCTTAAAATCTCCACCAGACGTAAAGTTCAAGAGCTTGCGAACAACGCTGGAAAGCGCTAATGCAGACCGAGTACTCCAAGACTCGGGATATTGTGAAATGATTAAAGGCATAGCCACCTCTATCGTTGTAGAAGCGGTAACAAATCCAGATTTATGCTACTCAGATCTCACTTTTGCCTTCGTGGTGGCTCGCGGCATGAACACCAATAATGATGCGAACTTGAATAAGATCTGCGCGAATCTACAAGAGCGAATGAATCAATTTAACTAAGGATTTCAGAGACTCCCCTTTTCGAGGGTAAAGTCCTGTTTAAAAATATGACACAAGATGACTTAGCTAAAAAGCAGCAAATCCTAGAATGGTTTGCTAACCTAGACTACAAGCAACAAATCAATCTCCTAGAGGATGATGGGGTTATGGACTTGGTTCGGCGGGACCGTCACGGAGGCGAAATCGTGCCCCGAAGCCAGCTTAAACAAGCACTAGAAAAACTTCCCCCAGGACAAAAATTCCTTATCATCACCAAAGATGACTCTGAAGAATATACCAAATTAAACGATGGTATTAAGAATGTCTGCGGGGGAGAAGAATCCCTAAATGACTTCGTCAAATACTTCAATTCAAAACAAATTCTCCTGAAATTGGTATAAAATGGCAATCATCCTTGCTCGTAATGAAGGTCATTTAATCGATGATGAAGAATACAATGCACTACGGGAGAATTTCTCTTATACGGCTTTTCGTTCAGCTATACCAAAAAATGAATTGGTAATAGGCCGTTACTCCGTGCTGCCATACTACCGAGAAGTTGAAAGCGATATTAAGAATGCGGGTTCTGCTTTAATAAATACGCACTCTCAACATCGGTATGTAGCAGATTTGGGAAATTGGTATCTGGACTTAGAGCATCTTACACCTAAGTCATGGGTGTTAGGCAACCACATTGACCACGATGGACCCTTTGTTTTGAAAGGCGAGACTAATAGCCAGCGTTTCAAATTCAAAACCCATATGTTTGCTGCCACCAAAGCAGATATACCTATAGTCGCTCAAAGAATTAAAGAAGATAGTTTGTTTCAGAACCAAACTATTTGGGTTCGGGAGTTTGTGGAGCTAAAGTCCTATGGCCTGCAGGTAACGGGGCTCCCGATATCCAAAGAATTCAGATTCTTTATTTGCGATGGTAAAGTGGTATGCGGGGGCTTTTATTGGAGCAATTGTGTGGATGACTTGGAATTTATGCCTGATGCCAGCGAAGTGCCTAGGGAATTTTTACAGGAAATCATTAATTGCGTTGATGGGGCCTGTACTTTTTACGCTGTGGATGTAGCTCAAAAAGCTGATGGTACTTGGATTGTTATTGAGTTAAATGATGGACAAATGTCTGGACTTAGCTGTATTGATCCCAACACTTTTTATCAAAATTTAAAAAATTGTCTGTAGTGTAATTTGTAACAATTAACCTTTAAGGTAGTATGAAATACTTAAGATCGCTCGCGCTCGGTTTACTCCTGTTTAGCGTTCCCAGCTTAGCAAATTTCGACGATGATTTCAGTCGTTTAAATGATGTTTTTCGGGCCAGGGGAGTTAGTGCAGCCATGCCTCTGGCGGATAAATTGCGAGACCAGTATGGAGATCCTCGGATTTATGCTTTTATGGGGATGATGGCTCATTCGGAGGGTGATGTTATTTTTGCCTATGCGTGCTACGAGTATTATTTGGAATTATCCCCTAATGGTTTGGAAGTCGAGCAGATTAGGGCATTCCATGATATTTTGAAAATCATGTTGATTCGAGTTGGATACGCAAAATGATTGCTCTAATTCAAGTTATAGTGGTAGTGTTGGTTGTAATTCCCGTTTCATTCCTAGGATCTCTTTATTTGATTTTTGGCTATGATAGGAACATTGATCACAAACCTAGTTCATTCGAGGGTGATGATTGATGTTTTACTATTAGATTAAAACAAAATTTTCTGATCGCTAAAATTGCTAGATAACTAGCCTAACAAAGGATAAGTAGTCAATGAAGTATTCTTTCATTCTTTTAATGCTCGCGGCATCTGCTTTTGGCTGTCCCGAGCAAGCACCAAATCCCGAATTGGATGATTTCCATGGTCCTGCGGGGGCAGATGGGGAACCAGGTCCTCAAGGTCCACAAGGTGTCGCGGGTGAAGTAGGACCTGCTGGTCCTCAGGGACCCCAGGGAGAAGTCGGTCCAGCAGGTGCAGATGGGGCCCCTGGTGTTGCTGGCGCCCAAGGTCCTGCAGGGCCTCAAGGTGAATCGGGTCCCCCTGGTGCGCCTGGTGCTATGGGGCCTCAAGGTCCACAAGGTCAGCAAGGCCCCCAGGGTTTACAAGGTGCTCAAGGGGAACGAGGGGAGGCTGGTCCTAAGGGAGAAACTGGCGCTACAGGTCCCGCTGGCCCACAGGGACCACAGGGCCCTCAAGGCGAACAAGGTCCTCAGGGTCCTCGAGGTCTTACGGGAGCTGTTGGTGAACGAGGCGCTCAAGGCTTAAATGGATTTAATGGTTTGGATGGTGCTCCAGGCGCCGATGGCCGTGATGGTGTAGACGGTAAAGATGGTGCTGATGGTCTTGATGGCGTGGATGGAGAAACATTCGCTTTACGAACAGGGGTAAAAGATTCTTGTGTTTTAGTTGAGACTGGTGTGGATGTTGATGGGGATTTGGCCCTGCAGGATTCCGAAGTTCTTCACGAAGAATCAATTTGTCTCCCCCCACCTACAGTAGTTTTGCCTAATGGTTTAGTGACTGGCCTGGGTGCTTTCACTCAAACACTGGATCAGACTCTTCAGACCCAGGAGCCTTGTGGTGACTTTGAATGCCCTACCACAACGATCCCCGAGTACGTATTTGGTTCATTCTCGGTTACCTCTACTGGTCAATGGTTTTCCCTGCAAGTCGATGTTGATCAACAATGCATCTTCGGTGCACCAGGGCAAGATGAGGGAAGTTTCGTAGGTATTGACCTTTACGAAGATTTGCAGAATAATGCTAGTTTGATGGGTGAGTTGCAATTCCACTGTCCACGAATTTTCATTAAGGGCTTGCCCGAGACTGTAAGTGTGCCTAACGTGAATGAACCTGTGTCTTACTTTGATGCTACTAAGAATTTTAACTGGCACGCTGCCACAGAGTTCGCAGCACTGGTTGAAGGTCGAAAACACACCACACTGAATGTGTTCCTACCAGAGGGCGAGTATCAGTTGGATTTGGTTCAGGAGGGTGCCGAGAGCCCTCACGCAGTGAAGATGCACAACGTAGTCACAGCGGTTCTTCTCAACCTCGGAATCTGAAATAAGGCCCTTCGGGGCCTGTTCCCTTTAGGAGTTTTATGCTTAACGTGATTACTGGCGATTTACTCAGAAGTGCAAAAGATGGTGATTTTGATGTAATCGTACATGGATGCAATTGTTTTAATGCGATGGGTGCTGGGATTGCTTACGCAGTAAAGACTCAATTCCCCCAGGCTAATCAGGCTGACCAGCTGACCAAGAGAGCAGATCCTGCCAAATTAGGTAAGTTCAGTTATGCGGAAATTGACTCTTTGGTTGTGGTAAATGCATACACTCAATTCTATCCTGGGGCTAGCTTTCAATTAAATGCTCTGCAATCATGTTTAGCCGAAATTAAGAATTTGTTTGGTGGTAAGAGTCTTAGATTTGGATTTCCTAAGATTGGTGCTGGTATTGGCGGGGGCAACTGGGATGATATTAAAGCGGAGTTGGAGAATTTCGCTTTAGAGGAAGATGTAACCATTGTGCTTTGGGAGAATGAACCATGAGATTCGCATTATTACTTCTTTTTTCTTTATCTGCTAGTGCTGTAGAGCTTAGCTCGGGTTATTTTGATGGTAAATTGGTAATGTTCACCACTCAAGATTTACCTGGCGTAGACCTACAGGGATTTAAGCATAAATTAATTAAAGAGGCAGCGGATTCTTACATGGATATGTTTGCTGCAGCTATGAGGGAGGGGGTTTTACTAAAACTAAACTACTCTTATAGGGATTATAATGTTCAAAAAGCCCTTTATCGAAAGATGCCTAGGGTTGCAGCGGCACCAGGAACTTCTTCTCACGAGATTGGTTTAGCTATTGACTTGTCTAACACGCCTGGTGCGCATAAATGGATGGCTGCTCGGGGTGAGGATTTTGGTTGGTGGAGACCTTACCCCAATGAGCCATGGCATTTTGAATTTGTGGGCAATTTACCCGAACTCGCTTATATGCGAGTGGGTGGGTAAAGGGGCGGGGTTGGGCCCCGCTTTCCTTATTTCTTATATAGGGCTAAGGCTCGAGCTTTCGGTGTAGTTTCATCACCAAATTTATCGGATTCGCCCCATGAACCAGAAGGTCCATAGGTACCTGTTTTAGTAAAGTGGAATGCTGTTCCTGTAGCACCAAGCACTTTTTCTAGTTCCGCGAGGAAATACTGGTACACCCTAAACATTTTCTCATCTTTATTAGCTGCTACGCCAGGGATTAAGTGGCTCCCGAACTCATAGAGGGCTAATTTTGCTTGGGGGAAGGGGGAAGTAGCAATTGCGGCCTGGTGTTGAGGTAAGAAATCCACAGCTTCTTTTGCTAGGCGCATAAGTTCTACTTCAGTTGCATCATCTAGTCCGTGTCCGAAATATGGTGCAACAGCAACATAGTCTACTCTGGTACCCCCAGCGGCTTTTACTTGTTTGAGGAGTTCTCCTGTCCAGAATGGCACATTGTTCCAAGCCCCCAGAACGATTTTCTTATTGGGACCTGTAGTTGCTATGCTTAATTGGGCGGTTCTTTTTGCATGCCAAGCCATAGCTTTATCAAAAGCGGTGCCAGTGGCTAATGGGCTATTAGCGGTTGCGTAAGCATTAACTGGGAACATGGAATTCCAAACTTCATTTGAATTTTCTATTAGGATCTCGGTTGCTTTGAATGCGGTGGATAGAAGTGGATGTGTGGAAGAAATGGTATCTTCGTGGGGTACGCACACCCAGAGCTTATTTAAGGTAAGTTGATTTGCTATAGCGGATATCTGTGAGGGAGATACTGCGGTTAAAACTCTAGCCGCCTTAGCTTTGTTGGTTTGTTGCCAATCCATTAGGCGGATACCCGAGTACCGATTTATTTGTTTGATAAATTCTGGATTTAGGGTTGGTGTGTTTAAGCTGGTATCTGGAGTGCCCATTTGGAAAGCGATTAGTTTTAATCCTGCGGTGAAAGTGACAGGTGTAGTTGATGGCCCGATTTTGAGAAAGACATTGCCCGTTTGTGGTATGGTGGTAGTATATTTTAGCAATGTGGTGCCATTGGTTTGGGGGGTTTGGCTGACGAAGGTTAAGCCTGAAACTAGTGGTTGAACTTTGCTTACTTCGGTTGTGGCGCATTGGAATACGACATTATAGAGCCCTGGGGTTCTATCTGAGGTTGAAATTACTTTATAGGCAATTTGGTTTGCATTTAGGGCTGAGATATACCCATCGATGGTTTGAACTTTACCCCCGTCATCGAAAAGGGCTGCGGTGCCACTGTGCCAAGCTCGAGCGGTAACGGCTAAGTTTAAGAATGGTTTATCGGTCATCCAATCTGCTAATTCCTCTAAGTTGGTACCTATATTCATATGGGTGGGTGCGGGCGCAACAATTACGGGGGTGGTCGTTGGCGTGGGGGTGGGGGTTACAGGGGTTGTAACTGGTGTAGCAGTAGGTGTGGGGGCGACGTACGGTTCCATTTTGATGGATCCGTCATCATTAATAGTTAGAATAAATTTCTGCATAGGTGCCTCTTTAAGGTGATTAAGACAAAATGTTTCGATCGCTGTCCTTAGCCAAATACTGGCTTAGCAATAGATTTGCTTAGGAGTTGTCATGAGTGGTTTGGAATTCGTAGCCTTTCTTATTTCTTCAATTTCTGCGGTCATTTCGGGCGTGGGTTGTTTAATCCAGGGGGTTTCGGAATGATTCATACAGTAAACATTACCTATGAAACGGTTTTGCAGGAGCTGGATGCCCATAAAGCAGATCTCCGATTTACCTTGGCGATTCCTTCTGTAAAAGAGGTAATTCTTAAAACACCTAGCATGAAGGTTCATGTGGTGGGTGATTTTGTTAGGGCAACCAAGTTTGATAGCCATACATTGTTTACTTATGTAGGTGCTGGTGGATTTGACATTTTCGAACGGTATGTTGAGTCTAGAGGGATGTAGGGCGGGGGCGGCATGTTCCGCCCTCTTTTTGAATTGGAGCTGTAATGAAAATTCATGATTTTGGTTTGTGGTTTTATTGTGACTCTCGCAAAAAATGGTCTACCACCATTCGGCAGGTGCGCTCAATTACTGACATTTACTATGACGGGGTGGCTGTTGGATATCAAGATGCTGATTTCTGTTTTAAGCCTAACTACCGCAGCCCTATAAAGTTAAACAAAGAATTTATTTGGGATGGTAGGTGCTACCTAATTGGTCGCCCATTAAGTCCACACGATTTTGAAGTAATTCCTGATCGTCATGACGAGGAGCCTGAGTGAAATTACATGATTTTGGATTGTGGTTTTGGGAACATAGGACAAATCCTAGAAGCAACTCAAAGTGGAGCACAACCATCCCTCATAGCCCTGGTTACAACATCTATTATGATGGGAAATTATTAGCGTGGCAGGATATTGATTTAATCTTTCATATCTGCACCGCTAAATCGCTTATTATTAGGTTGAGAAATAGTCCCACCTGGGATTTTAAATATATAATAGAACATTATAAAGTAGGTCGCATTCTTACCATCGACGACTTCGAGATCATTCCAAACCCCAACTATAAGGAAATTCCATGAAGCTTACTGATTTCGGTTTGTGGTTTAAGAACTGGTTTAGTAATAAATGGTCTACCAGCGTTCCAGAAACTGATGGCTTCAATATCTATTATGACGGGAAACCAATAGGGTGGCAAAGTTTAAATTTAAATTATTATTGCTCTGTTTATAACAGTTGCTTCGATTCACATATCATCCAACTGAAAAATAAATTTCCTAAACGGGGAACACACCCCCAGCACCAAACCTATGATATAGGTCGCCAATTAACATTGGATGATTTTGACATAATTCCTAATCCCGAGTACAGAGGCGACGAATGAAAATTACTGATTTCGGGCTGTGGTTCCGTAATTGGTCGAATTATGAATGGTCGAACACAATACCCCAAAGGCCAGGGTGCGATATCTATTATGATGGGCAAAATTTAGGGTACCAAACATCTTATTTTGATGTTCGCATCTACGCCCGCAAGGACCAGCCGCACATGATCAAACTTAAGAGTGATTTTACAAGAACAGTGATTCATTATGAGATAAATAGGCTTATCACAATGGAAGACTTCGAGATCATCTCTAACCCCTATTATAAGGATTGCCATGAAACTTACTGATTTCGGACTATGGTTCCAATCACCTGGTAATCGGTGGTCTATCACCATCCCGCCTATAGGTATCTTCTCTATTTGGTATGACGGCCACGGATTAGGCGTTCAGTATACTGATCTCTCTCTAGGAGTCGAGGACGATACCCCATATATTGTAAGGTTAAAACATACATTTCCCATGGACCGCTTCGGTAATTATAGAATCGACCGTCAGATCACTATGGAAGACTTCGATATTATCCCTAATCCCAATTACAGAGGCGCTAGGTGAAAATTATTGATTTCGGCCTGTGGTTTTTCTCTTGGATGAAGAATCGTGGATGGCTTACCACTATTCCTGAAAAAGGTGGTTACGAGATTTATTACGATAGGAAATTATTAGGGGTTCAATGGGGAGATTTTGATTTAGAAATTTATGATGACAAGCCACATATTATTAATTTGAAAAATAAATTTCCTGAGCGCGTAGATTATGGTTATGAAAACACATACAGCGTAAATCGCCAACTTGCCCTCGACGACTTTGAAATAATTCCTAACCCCGAGTATAGAGGCACTTAGTGAAGCTTCATGATTTTGGTCTGTGGTTTAAAAAAACAGGGGGAGATTGGTCTACTACCATTCCAGAAGAAGATTGCTTTGACATCCTCTATGACGGTCATTTTTTGGCGTGGTGGAGTAGGGATAATGAATTATTCATCTGGGAAGGCGAGCCACACATCGTCATATATTATGAACCATCGGATCTTACCTATCGATCGACTCGCCTACAGTTAAAAGATTTCGAGATAGTTACAAATCCTAATTACAGAGGGCCTAAGTGAAAATTACTGATTTTGGACTGTGGTTTGCTCTCCCTGATGCCAAATGGTCTACAACCATTCCAGAAACTGGGGGCTTTGCGATTTATTATGACGGGAAACCATTGGGTGGTCAGTACACAAATTTCCATCTGTTTATTTCCACAGTTCAGCCTCTCACTTTAAATTTGAAAAATAAATTTACATATCATAATGGTTATTACCTAATCGGTCGCTGTTTAACCATGGATGACTTTGAACTAATACCAAATCCAGAATATAAGGAAATTCCATGAAATTACATGACTTTGGACTGTGGTTTAAAACCTACACGGCAGTGGGAGAAATTAGTTGGTCTACAACAATTCCTCAGGAACCCGATTACTTTATTTATTATGACGGTAAGGCTGTTGGTCGTCAGGAAATCGATTTTGATCTGTTTGTTTCCACAGTTCACCCTCACACTCTAAATTTAAAGGAAAATTTCAAATTCGCCTATGGTTGGTTCGTTGTAGGTCGCTGTCTAACCATGGATGACTTTGAAATCGTGGAAAATCCATTCTACGAATATGAGGATTATCTGTGAAATTACATGACTTTGGACTGTGGTTTAAAACATACGATACTTGGGTCTGGTCTACCACCATTCCTCAGGAACCCGATTACCTTATTTATTATGACGGGAAACCCTTGAGTCGTCAGTATCCCAATTTTGATCTGGTTGTCAACAGGTTACATCCTCACATTCTAAAGTTAAAGGAAAATTTCAAAGTCATCGAGGGTTGGTGCTTTAAAGGTCGCTGTTTAACCATGGACGACTTTGAGATAATACCAAATCCAGATTACGAATAAAATAAGGAATTTATATGTCCAGATTGTCTTGGGATGAGTACTTTATGAAGATTGCCGAAATTACTGCTTTGCGCTCATCCTGCGACCGCGCTCATGTAGGCGCAGTATTGGTAAGTAGTGATCTGCGTATCATATCCATCGGCTACAATGGCTCCATTTCTGGTTGCGCACATTGTGATGATGTGGGGCACCTAATGCAAGACGGGAAATGTGTGAGGACCATACACGCAGAACAAAATGCTATAGCCTCCGCCGCCCGACTAGGAACTAGCACCAAAGATTCAATTTTATACGTCACTCATCATCCCTGCTGGGTTTGTATGAAATTTATCGCAGCGGCAGGCGTTTCTGAAGTAATATACAAAGAGCCGTACAAGAAAGAAAAAACAGAAACCCTGTTATCTGATAACAATATCATATACCCAATTAATATCAGGGAGATTGAAACTAAATCATCTGGAGAAGTTAAATGAAATTACAAGATTTCCTGCCTATGATCGAGGTCTGGAGTTTGTATCATCCCTTCCCTACTAGAATTGAATATTTTACCAGAATAGACGAATCAGAGTTGATATGCAAACCAGATAATTTCACAATCTCATTTCGTGGACATGATGTCGCTCTCTTTTGGGAAAATGCATCTATTCTACGGCGCGTTTGGGGTTTTTCATGTTGCTCTGATACAGCTCCACCAATAACAGGAGTTGATACAACTTATACGCCCGAATACGGGTGGAAGATGGTTAGAAAAGGATATAAGGTATGAGATTACAAGACTTTTTACCAATGATTGAAATCGTCAAGATGGATGATTCCAGAATACTTTTAACATCTGTGCCATATAACAGAGCAGATGGTATATACTGTGATGTAATCGCTGGGCACATTTACTATAAAGGAGAACTGATTTCCGAAATTGTTTATTTTGACTATTCTTTAGAGTTTGAGAACCATCTTCAGTGCTCTTTCTGGGTTGGGTTTGGTGGTGGCAGCTTAGCTGACACTGCGCCTCCTCCGATTACGGGAATGCGCTGGGAGTTTAATAACAATAACTGGTTTGGGACCGTAGAAAAAAAGCGTGGAACCGATCTTAAAAAAGATTAGTGCCGTGTGGTATGACGTTTGCTCGGATGCTCCCGATTCTGGGTTGGTAGAAAAAAAGATTTGAAATCTAAGCGCGGTTCTAGTTATAAAACTGTAAGTAGTCACATGTACTTGAAAAATACAAGGGTAGTGGAGGCTACTACTGATACGCGAACAGTAAGGCTAGAGCATTCTTAGACGTGATTGGCTGGAGTTTATCAAATGCGCTACTGACTCCGTGGAACGGCGTAGCGGCAACTAGATGATTACGAGGTAGGGCTTAAGGTTTCCTCATCAGAAATCTCCTATTCTTGTGCAGGGCTCCAGTAGAGTGCGAATTGCGCGGCAAAATTATTTATTTAATCGCAGCTGGATTTCTATACTTGGATTGGGTCACCTAGCTAGATATGGGCCCTTTGAAACTACCGAAATACAGTACCTTACTAAAAATAACAGAAAGGCCTAAGGCAAGTGAGATTATCTGTTAGCGTTTAATTGCTGAAAAAGGGGTTAGGTTACCGTTGATTAACGGCCTAATCAAGTTCCTCTATTGATTAAATCCCTCTGATAAAGTGAGTTAGGGTAAAAAAGGAAGGAAGAAGTATACAGTGGTAAAAAAAGGTAATAAAGAAAAAAATACTTATCCCGATAGTAAGGGTATTAACCAAGATAATAAAAATACTTCTCAGGAAGAAACTGAGCTTCTGAGTAAGAAAAGACAAATTATAATACCCCAAGCTACCAAGGTATGTCAAGAAAACCAGTATAATATGGTAGATAATCATACTTACTTATTAATCTCGATTTATAATGTAGAATATATATATTATATCATAAGTGATCGGGGTAAAAATACTAAACATAAACTAGAGACTTTGACACAGTTTAATTCTTTTCAAGAATTTGCTGATAAGCTAGTTTTTCCCCAGGTAAAAATAGTAAGAGATAAAGAGAAAGAAAAGGAAAAAAATAAAAAAAGGGAAATAAGGTTAGAAAAGTTTATCTTAAAGAAAAAGCTTAAAAGGCAGAGAAGAAAAGAAAGGAAATTGTTAGATAAAGCTAGTAGCGAAGCGACTCAAGTATCTACAGTGGTAGAGAAGAATAAGAGTAGCGTAGCGACCAAAGTAGCCTCTAGTAGCGAAGCTACCTCCTAATCCCCCAAGTAGTCGAAGTAGCCTCTAGTAGCGAAGCTACCTAATCCCCCAAGTAGAGTTAGCAGTCGTAGTAGCAACCTTATCCTATTAAGACAAATAAGTCTGATCGCCTCCTCTGGAGGCTTTATGGTAAAAGCTAGGATAGTGGTCTTGTGCAGCATGTTCATGAATCTCTCGGGATTTGTAGTGAATTCATATAATTACCTAAACTTGACACTGGTGATTATTTTAAGTCTTTTGTTATCAGCATCTTACTCCCCCACCTTTCGAGAGTAATTTCTTTAAGATAAGAGATAATATGAAAACCATTTTAATTACCAAGGCGGTAACTCGTTTTTCCCGAGATATTCCATTATTTGCTGCTGATATGTTTGAGCAGTATCCCCAGATAAGAGGGGTAATCTATAAAAAAGAAGAGAGAATTTCCTTTTACAAGGTGTTTACTAGGGAATTACTGCTTGCTTTTGCTTTACACCTGAATACTTTTCCCAAGACTCCTGCTAGTCCAGGTAAGTATGAATTTTACATTGATACTTCGGCAGATTTCAGAGCTATGACAAGTGATAGATAACTAGCCTTAGGCTTAATTAAGAAAGTTATATGAAGAAACTACTGTTTGCATTTCTCTTGGGTATGTTAGCTATGTTATTACTCATAGCTTATGGTTCTCCTGGGGTAAAGGTTCCCGCTCAAAAGGTGATAAAGGAAATTGAATGCAGTCGGCTTTAAATTTCTTTGCGGCACGAAAAATTGAGGTAACAATAACGGGCTTGGATACTTTTGCCTGTACTCGGGTATATAAAGTATCTTTGGGTCCTAAGACGAAGGTTGCTCAAATTGAAAAAGTTATGCGGGAATTCGGGCTTTATATCGGCGCTGTTGCGATTCCCCAGGTTAGTCTAGACTACACGGGTAGTGTAGTTTTAATTACGTCTGTAATGCGGGCTATGCAGTCTCATGAGCTAAATGCTGGTTTGTCCTCCGCTGACTTTTTGAATAGTACTGCTAGGATCCCCTTATTGTTTGGGGTAGATTATACTGGTAAGAATTTGATAGTTGATTTGAGTCAATTGCCTCACCTTCTGATTGGTGGTTCTACGGGTTCTGGTAAATCTTTCTTCCAGCATTCCTTGATTCAGGGGGTGCAGAAGAGGGGTAGTGCGAATTTGGTACTGATGGACCCCAAGCGGGTGGAGTTTGGGGCTTATGAGGGTTTGGATTATATTTATGGGAAGGTTTGTTTCTCCAGGGAAGATATTGCTGATAAGCTAGCTTGGTTGAACGAGGAAATGGCTGCTCGTTTTCTTCGATTGAAGAGTTTGGGTTTGAGGGATATTTATAGTGGTCGTAGTGGGGTTCGTCCTTTGGTGGTTGTGATTGATGAGGTTCAGGATATTCTTTTGGACAAGAGGAGTTCTGGGCTTATTTCTTCTTTGGCTGCTCAGGGTCGAGCGGCGGGCATCCACCTGATTCTTTGTACTCAGCATCCTTCGACAGAGGTTATAACTTCTCGGATTAAGAGTAACTTCCCAGCGCGGGTAGCTTTTAAGACGGCTAATTCGATTTACTCTAGGGTTTTGCTAGATCAGGGTGGTGCTGAATTTTTGATGGGCCAGGGGGATGGTTTATTTAAGAATGATTCTAATTTGATTAGATTTAAGGCGCCTGTGCCCGTAATTCCTAAGCTGCGTAGGGGATTTTGGAGTAGGTTGTGGAGTAGTGATGAAACTTACTGATTTCGGATTGTGGTTTCGTCGCTATGGCGGTAAAGATTGGTCGACCACTATTCCTCAGAAATATGGACCACAAGTAGCATTTGAAATCTTTTATGACGGTAGGGCGTTAGGAATATACGATGAACGCTCGTTATATATTCATGTATTTCAACCACACAAAATCCATCTTAAAAGTAAATTCTCCAAGGGGGGTGATCTTTGGTTTAAGATTGGGCGCGATTTAACTCTAGAAGACTTTGAGATAATTCCCAATGAAGAGTATTGTTAATTTTGAAGAATTCTGGTCTGAAGAGAGCCGAAATGTGGTGGTGCCAGTGGATTTAGCTTCTGAGCTTGAATTGGTTCAAGAGGTGGCGGAATCCCAGCGGTATATTATACCTGAAAATAAAGGTTTGTGGTTTTCTGTGCGTGATAAAAAGTGGTCTCGCACCATTCCACGAACTGGATCTTTCTACATTTATTATGATGGTGAATGGATGGGGTGTCAGTGGCCTAATTTTGATTTAACAATTTTGAAGGGCAAAAGATACATTATAAAGCTAAAAAATAAATTTTGTAACCAGGATAGATTGTACTACATCGGCCGCCCCCTCACCCTCGATGACTTTGAGATAGTTCCTAATCCCGATTACCCAGGTGATCCTTGAAAATTCATGACTTTGGGCTATGGTTTAGGACCTGGTGGACCAATAAATGGTCTACAATCATTCCACAAACTGGGTGCTTCAGTATTTGTTATGACGGGAAATCATTGGGTAGTCAATATGATGATTTTGATCTACGTGTCTATAATGACGAGCAATTTATGATCAAATTGAAAAATGAGTTTGCGATTAGTGGGAGTTACCATAAAATCGGCCGTCGTTTAACTCTTGATGACTTTGAGGTAATACCAAATCCCAACTATAAGGAAATTCCATGAAATTATATGACTTTGGACTGTGGTTTGTAGATGTCATTTCTGAAGAGTGGTCTACTACTATTCCACAAACTGGGTGCTTCAGTATTTGTTATGACGGGAACTTCTTGGGTGTTCAATATAGTGATTTTGTTCTACAGGATTATAATTCCCGTCGATTTACTATAAAATTGAAAAATAAGTTTGCGCGTAATGGACATTACTATGAAGTCGGCCGCCTTTTAACCCTCGATGACTTTGAGATAATTCCCAATCCTGATTTACCCAGGTGACCAATGAAAATTCATGACTTTGGTTTGTGGTTTAAAACTTACACGGATGACGGTGGTAGGTGGTCCACTAACATCCCCCCTTTACCGCATCGTCACCCATCATATGAAAGACATGATGGGTGGGACGAAGATTATTATTTCGAAATATTCTATGACGGGGTGGAGCTGGGTTTTCAGTGGAATGATTTTGATCTAGAGGTTTATACTGGCGGGCAATTTATTATAAAATTCAAAAATAATTTTAAACGCAATCAAGATTGCTACGAGATCGGCCGCCGTCTAACCCTTGATGACTTTGAAATAATCCCCAATCCCGCCTATGGACTGGTCCAGGGTGCAGAGACCCCAGGAATCATGACCATGTTCCTGAAAAATCTGCGCGATGCGATTGTGAACAGACTAAGACTAGTCAAGAGATTCGTCATGCGTAGGCTACAATAGCTACACACCTGCCATTTATCACACCCTACCCGAACTTAAAGGAATATTTGTGAAAGTTAAAACAACTAAAACCTCAGCTCTGAAGGCTCGTTGGGCAGTTATGGTTTCCCGAGCGAATCGGTTTCTGCATTCGGACACCTTCGAGACCATAACGGCGGCGACCCGTGACGGCTTGGATATCATGTATAAGCTGGCGGCGATTAAAAGCCCCCTAGCAATAATCCCAATTGCGGCGAATATTGTGGGTGTGGTTAAGAAGCTTACTCCACACAACATCAGCTATATCTCATCAGTACTAAATTCCTTTAATTTGAGGAATTCCGTATCTAAGAACCAGATTTCTTTCGACCTATTTGCTCCCCAAGTACGCCGAATTGCAGAAAAGAAGTGCAAGCCACTATTTGCCAATTCCTCGATTGTGATTTATAAACACAATACCTTGCCTGTGATTTTGTATCATAGCCCAATTCCACAAAATGCGAAAGCAACCGATGTAATTAGTATTATTGTTTCTGGTGTATTGCCCATGGACTTTGACGAATCTACGTGGGATGTTAAAGATTATCAAAAACAGGTAAAAGAAGACCAGGAAATTCTAACGGAATTTCATCATGAATTGCTAATGGGACAGTTTATTCCAGCTCCGCCATTTGTCAAGATTCCAGAGGAGATTGGGTATGTAATGGATGAAGATCGGATGCTGCCATTAGTGCGGGAGGCATATAAGACCAGAACCATCTTGAATGAAAGTGTGTCCTTTACTTTTTATGGACCTCCAGGCACGGGTAAGACCTCTTGCGCTCTTAATATGGCTCAGCTTACTTCATCGCCACTAATTATTTATGATGAGACAGTTGCGAGTCGTAGAAATTTTATTGATGTGGTGAGCTTGTGTAAGCACCCCATTGTTTTATTTGATGAGGTCGAGCCAGACTCTGGTGATGTAATTTCAATTTTAACATCATTGGCGCATAAAAAAGATATTACCTATATCTTTACTACGAATACACCCGAGCATTTGGGTGCTAGGTTGGGGCGCCCTGGCCGTTGTGGCAAGATGATTCATTTCCCCGCGCCCTCCGAGGATGAGTTTTTATCTATTCTTGCGGATGGTGGTGTAAACATTTCCGATTCGCAATATTTCTTAGAGCATTTATTTGAATTTGAATTAACGCATGACTGGATTCAGAAAGTATGTCAGCAGGTTAAGCTTGGTTTTTCTAGAGAAGATGTTGTTGATTCGATTACCCGTCAAAAAGTAACGATTTCCGAGGGTCCTACTTTGGCTGAATTTGCCCAAGCTCGTATGGCGAATAGGCGTTATGGTTCTCGGGCTTCAGAGGGTGCGGAACCAGCATCTTCTGACAGGAAGATTTTATGATTATTACTAGTTCGGCTGCAGCTCAGATTTTCAGTAAGAATGCGGATGGTTTACCCTATTTTAGGGTGGCGGTTCGTGGCGGGGGCTGCTCTGGTTTGAGCTATGAGATGTCTTATGTTGCAGAAAAGGGTCAATTGGATATAGAGTATCCCCTGGAAGGTCTGGGGGTTGCGGTCTTAGTGGATAAGAAGTCTCTTTTGTATTTGACTGGCTCTCAGCTGGACTGGGTAAGTAGTTTGATGTATTCTGGGTTTAAAATCTCTAATCCGAATGAGAAATCATCTTGTTCGTGCGGTAAGAGTTTCTCCGTATGAGGTTGGATATACTGATACAGGTAAAGCGGATGTTTGGTATGCCCGAGGGGCTGTATTGGTTATTGCGAAAGCATCCAGATTTCAACAATCTACCTCCCGCTTTATTTGCTATTAGTAATTCTGGTGCGGCGGCGGTGCGATCCTGGCTTACCAGTCAAGAGATGAGTCAAAGGTTTAAATATTAAGCCTAGAAGGTATGTTCGTGAAATTACAAGACTTTGGGTTATGGTTCCAGACCTACTATACTTGGGACTGGTCTGTCACCATCCCTAAAAGAGCTGAATTTCGGATTTATTATGACGGGGAGAAACTGGGATGGCAGTATCTGGATTTTGATTTGAAAATTCTAGAATACCAGCCACACATTATTAAATTGAAAAATAAATTCGCCCATGATCTAATGGAATATTATAGAATTGGTCGCCCCCTCACCCTTGACGACTTTGAAATAGTGGAAAACCCCGACTATAAAGGCACTGTATGAAAATTACTGATTTTGGTCTGTGGTTTAGTTACTACGATGGTAGAGAACGGCGGAAATGGCTGAAGACCATTCCTTCACAATTTGCCTTTCAGATTTATTATGACGGCGCTTATTTGGGGTGGCAATCTTCGAATTTTAGATTGGAAATATACGGCCATGAACCTTATATCATTGTATTTAAAAAAGAATTTCCCCAGGATCATGCTTGGTTTTATTTTGAAATCGGGCGTCGTTTGACCATAGACGACTTCGACATAATACCTAATCCAAAATTAAAGGCGGCTGTATGAAAATTCACGAATTTGGTTTGTGGTTTAAATCAGGGTATAGCGATGAAGGTTTTTCGTGGTCTACGACCATTCCCCCAGAAGATTTTCTCTGTATTTATTATGATGGTGATATAATGGGGCAACAAAACACACGCAATTTCGAATTGTCCACAACTACTTGGTATGCACACAAAATGAGGGTTAGAGAAATCTTTACTAAGAATCGCAAGGGCCATTATCAAATTGGTCGTCGGCTGACACTAGAAGACTTCGAGATAGTGGAAAATACTAACTATAAAGGTCTTCTATGAAAATTCACGAATTCGGGCTTTGGTTTAAGGCCTGGCCTAGTTGTAAATGGTTTATCACCGTCCCACCAGAAGGTGCTTTCATGATTCATTACGATGGGAAGAATTTGGGGTGGCAGCTTGCGGGGGATTTTATCGAAATTTATGACCATCAGCCGCACATTATTAAATTAAAGCAGAAATGCCCTAAAAGTGGATTTTATTATTATATAATGAATCGCCGACTAACCATGGATGATTTCGAGATAATTCTAAATCCCGACTACCGAGGCGACCAGTGAAACTCCACGATTTTGGCTTATGGTTTTTTGGTTGGAGGTTAGAGGAATGGTCAGCTACCGTATCTCAAGATCCTAGGGGATTTACGATTTTTTATGACGGAGTTGCCCTTGGTCATCAATACTGCTCAAGTTCGTATCTTGGTTTGCCGCTTTTTCAAGTTCAAGTATTAACTGGGGAAGGTGTCCCGTATATTTTGATCTTAAAAGATAAGCCGTTAAGCGGGTCAAGAGATGAGCCTGGAGTTCAATATTTTCAGTTTAATGATAGGTTGATACTCAATGATTTTAAAATCATCTCAAATCCTCATTATAAAGGACAAATATGAGACTCCACGATTTTGGCTTGTGGTTTTTGGGATGGTCGAATGGAAAATGGTCGAACACCATTCCTCAAGAAAGTAATTTCGATATCTTCTATGACGGGAAAGCATTAGGATATCAAGATGAATTTTTTACTTTGAAAATTTATGATTATTATCACAGATATATAATTACAGTAAAGGGAGATTTTCCCGAAGGTCCATTCTCTACGTATCAAATAGGTCGGATCCTGACCCTAGATGACTTTGACACAGTAGAAAACCCCGATTATCAGGAGATTAAATGAAGATATATGATTTCGGGCTATGGTTTAAGCAATGGTCTTATGGTGGTAAAGAGTTGTGGTCTACCACAATTCCGCCAAAAGACGGATTTTATATTTATTATGACGGGGAATTCTTGGGGTATCAGTTATACGCTTTCACTCTAAAGATTTGGAGTAAAAAATCTTATATCATCAAGCTAAATCGGGATTTTCCACGGGTTGGTTTGGACGATTATAAAATCGGCCGCACTTTAAACCTCGAAGACTTTGAGATAGTAAATAATCCGCTTTACGAAGATTTCTAACCAAAAACACCGAACTCCATTAAGACAATATTCCCTGATCGCTAAAAACATAAGCGCCCATAGCTCAGCTGGATAGAGCGTTTGCTTCCTAAGCGAAAGGCCCCTGGTTCGAATCCAGGTGGGCGCACCAGCCGAGTTTGAAATTATTGCTCCGATGGTCGGACTAATAACTAGAACTCAAAACCACAGGTGAAAATTCACCTTGGAGTTACAACATGGAACCAGCAGTTAAACAATACAAGGATATCCTTAATCGTCTCTACGGGCCCCGTCGCCCTTCAGTCTCCGCCGAAAAAGAAATGCGCGATGCCCTTATGAATCTTTGGGATCGACTTTCTGACGAAGACCAAGAGCACGTACAAGTTTATTCTCTTCGTGTTCGTTCGCGCTAAATAGTGGAGGTTGTGTGGGTGATAATAATTTTGTAGTTATTATGGCAGGCGGGGCTGGTACTCGATTTTGGCCCGCATCAACCTCCTCTCGTCCCAAACAACTATTGGCGCTAACTGGCACAAATCAAACAATGCTGCAGGAATCTCTGCAACGAGCTCTTAATATCGTAACCCCTGATAGAATCCTTATTATAGCAAATAAGGAATTTGCGGACGAAGTTGAATATCAGTGTGAATATTTCTTCGCTCGAGGGGTTCAGGTTATTTACGAGCCTAGTCGCAGAGATACTGCAGCGGCTGCAATTTTGGGCGCGCTACACGGAGAATCTCATTTTGGACCTAAATCCAAAATGATCGTGTTAACCGCAGACCATCATATAACACCAAAGATCTCCACCCTCGAGGCGGATGTAAGACTCGCAGTATCGGAAATACAAAGAGACCCTAGTGCTATTCTGACATTTGGTATACCTCCCACTTTTGCATCTACTGACTACGGCTACTTAAAGCTATCAGCTCGAGATTCCCATGAGTCAATACCACTATCAGCCTTTACAGAAAAACCTGTAAAAGAGGTAGCGGAGACCCTGGTATCCGAGGGTTGCCTGTGGAATAGCGGTATGTTTGTTTGGCAAGTAGATGAATTTTTGACCTTAGCTCAGTCTTGCCTTCCTAAGCATTTAGAGTTGCTGCGAGACCCCGCATGCCTAACTCCAGAAAATTATGCTAAAATCCCCAAGATTTCCCTTGATCATGGAATTATCACCTTCGCCCCTAATGTGCGGGCTATAAAAGCGGGTTTTAATTGGTCAGACCTCGGGGGATTCTTAGCGATTGAAGAACTGTTGCCCAAGGATGATTCTGGAAATGCCCATAATTGCCTTACAACAGCATTTAAATCAGAAGATAATCTGATTTATTCGCTAGATGGAGATGATTATGTTGCGGTTTTTGGAATTAGTAACTTGGTTGTTGTTCGCGCGGGTAAGAAAACCCTTGTTACCACGAAAGAGAAACTTCAAGATTTGAAGAGTCTTGTTGATATTCTGCCACCCCAGGTAAAAATGTGAACCACTCGACCTTTGAAGATTTCGCTAATAAGAAAGCTCTGCAATATTGCACTGGAGATCAGAGACATCAGGTTATAGCGGTATTGGTTAAAGGTGGGAAAGTAGTTAATTTCGGGTACTCCCAGTTGCGTTATAGCAAAAATCGCTCTTACTTTTACGCAAGTCTGCATGCAGAACAAAACTTGATTGAACGGGTTTCGGCGGAAGAATTGTTCGGGAGTAAGGTTTACGTTTATCGGTTTAATAATTCTAGTTCTCCCACTGCCCGACAAGCTAAGTGCTCTATTCCCTGTCCATTGTGTCAGCACTCTTTGAAAAAATGTGGGGTTTCTAGGATTTGCTGTCTTGATAATAACGGTAGTCAGCTTATATTGAAGAACCGAGATCTTATCGAATTAAGTGACGAACCCGACAGCCTAACTAATAGATACCTGGATAATAAAATTATTCATGACAAATTTTATCCGAAGGAATTCATGCTATGAAAGAATCTGATTTGGTTGATGAGCTGGTAAATTTATTCAGCTCCTTTCCCCATTTATGGCGGGAGAGCGAGGAATTCTTTAACTGCAAGGTGCTTTCTATTGCAGAAGAGGGGGGATCCGCCAATGTGTTTGAATTGCACATATACGCGGGGGATTTTGGCTTCGATGACTTTGTTTTGGTAAATCCCATTACTCATAGTTTTGGTTTTTTCTCCAACTTGAGGTTAAGGAAGGCGGTTGCCCGCTGGAATTCCCATATGAATGGTTTGAAAATCAATTCTTGCATTAGCAGGGTTTGTGAGCAAGAATACCTCAGAAACTGCAGTGATTTAATTGCTTATGAGTAGCTTATATTTAAATTATGAGTTAATCAGGTCGGGTCTTGATTACTCGATAAAAGTTTTAGGTATGACTTTATCAGAGCCCTCGGAATTCATTAGCTACATTAAGTATGATAATTTAGATTGGTTTTTAGAGAGGAAGCGAGGTTGGGCGGTTGTTGTGGATGGGGTAGGTCAGAGTGGCGCCTTGCACAAATTCATAAAGGGGGTTTATCCGCTGGAGGATTTGGCGAGGGAGGCGGGTAGATGCATGGTGATTGGTTCGCAGTCGGAGCAAGTAACTTTTAAAAATCCCGTGATTGTGGAGGTTATTGACTTTGAAGCTTACTGATTTCGGATTGTGGTTTAAAACCTACACGGCAGGAAAAATTAGTTGGTCTACTACCATTCCTCGACAAGGTGGATTTTACATTTATTATGATGGGGATGATTTAGGGTATCAGTATACTGATTTTGCTCTAATCATTTATCTTCGCAGGCCCCACGTTATCCATGTTAAAAATACTTTTCTTTGGGATGGACCGTACTGCCTTATTGGCCGTAAACTCACTATGGACGACTTCAAAATAGTGGAAAATACCGATTACAAAGGCGCGAAATGAAAATTACTGATTTCGGACTGTGGTTTAGGTATGGATCTCGTCATAAAGGGTATTCGTGGTCTACCACGATTCCTAAAAAGAGACAATTTTATTTCTACTATGATGGGATTTTGTTGGCCTTTAAAACTAAATCTGATCAGTTGGAATTGGAATTAAAGCAGAGTTTGCCATACAGAATAAAGCTTAACGACGAATTCTTACCGAAAAAAGACGAATTTGGCACTTTTTTCGATCTCCATCGGCCATTGAGAGTTGATGATTTTGAGGTAGTTGAGAATCCCGATTACAGAGCAAACCTATGAAGATTACGGACTTTGGACTTTGGTTTGGATTTTATGTAAAGGACGTTTGGCACAATTCTACCACCATACCCCCAACAAATAGGTTCTCCATTTACTACGATGGGGAATGTTTGGGATGCAAATGGAGTGATCTTGATTTGGAGATTTATGATCATAACCCGCATATTATAAAACTGAAGAATTGTAGGTATCAACGGGTAGGTCTTTTTATCTATAAGCTGGAACGCAACCTTTATCTCGAAGACTTTGAAATAGTCCCAAATCCCGATTACAGAGGTAATTAGTGAAAATCCATGATTTCGGTTTATGGTTTAATCCTTGGGGGCTGGATCGTGGTATATGGTCTACCAAAATACAGGTTTCAGTATTTATTATGATACAGAATTGTTGGGGTGGCAGCACTCTGCCACCCAGAACAGCTTGATGCAATTCTGCGTAAGAATTAATGAAACGGGGAAATACATTATCAACCTCAAAAATAACTTCATCATGAATAATGATGGCTACTACTACATAGGTCGCCCACTCACCATCGATGATTTTGAGATAATACCAAATCCAGATTATAAGGAAATTCTGTGAAAATCCATGATTTTGGTTTGTGGTTTAATCACTGGTTTAGTAATAAATGGTCTACAACCATTCCAGAAACTGATGGTTTTTTTATTTATTATGATGGGCATCAGATCGGCCGATTTAATAAAGGTTTATTGTATATTGATTACAACGAAACCTATAAATTAAGGTTTAAGGGTATATGTGATTATAATTATAGTCGGATCACCTCGGGCGAAGTTGACCTAGGTCGCCGTCTGACACTTGATGATTTTTTCATAGAGAAAGTTGTATATGAATTGGTATGGACAGTTGGCCGAGAGGCTTAAGGCGCTCGCCTGGAAAGCGAGTTGGCGGGAAACCGTCACGGGGGTTCGACTCCCCCACTGTCCGCCATTTTTTACCACCACAAAGGAACTGCTTGAAAACACATTACGTTTTTCCCCAAGACCAAAAATGCAATCTCATCTCCGAACTTAATCGACTAATATTAAATCCCCTGAATCTACAAATTTCGGAAGTATACAACCAATTCGTCATAGAGGAAAAGGTGGGGGACTCACTTGATCTGGCCGCCGCCGAACAAATTGCTCTAGAATTTGAGAAAGCGGTCCAGGCAAACAGAGAAATAAACGGATATCGGATTCTCCCTGCGGGCGACTCCTTGACAGTACAAAGGGTGAAGGTCATCGGGTGAAAAAACTCACAAAGCAACATTATCTAGGTTCCCTATTCAATGTTAGAATTTCTGGAAATCTTTCTCTAGTCTTAGGTACTCCGCTATTTACCTACGCCTATTTCCAAGATCCCCTTTCCGCACTAATCGGCTCTATTTTTGCAGTATTCATAGTGTTCCTCCACGAATGGGGACATGCTATGGTGGCTAAAAAGTTGGGTTGTAGGCAGATAGAAATTGAAATGGGGCTCTTCAATTCCCACATGAAAGCTTACTCAACCCCCGCCAACTTTGAATTAATATCTTTTGGTGGCGTATTAGCCCAACTACTATTACTTATTGTTTATTTTGTAACAACTAGGGCTCTTCAAATCTCGATTCCGCTGGGAGACTCAATGTTTATGTGGTTCAATGTGGTGTTGTTAATTACCAATGCTCTTCCGATCAAACCTCTTGATGGCCATCAAATGCTCCAATTTATCTCGAGAAAGGTAGGTCAGTACCGTGACCAGCATTCTAAGCATTAGTGATACACACCAAAGAGAAAGCAAACTCGAACTACCCCCAGCAAATATACTCGTGCACGCTGGAGACTTCTGTAGCCATGGGTACATGGCTGAATTTGAAACATTTTGCGAGTGGCTTTCAACCCAAACACAATTTGATCATATAATCATATCCCCTGGTAACCACGATGTCTGCGTAGAGGCGAATCCAGGAATTTGCAGGGTTATGATTAAAAATGCAAATCCTAAAGCCACCTTGCTAATTCATGAGGCATTGAGGGTTGCGGACTTAAACTTCTTTGCAAGTCCCTATACTAAGAAATTTGGGGTGGGCTGGGCCTATAATGTCGCTACCCCCGAAGGTCTAAGGAATACTTGGGCAGCGATTCCCGATGATACAGACGTTCTAGTGGCACACCAGCCTCCACTGGGTTTTGGGGATTTCATACCTGACCAAAAAGCTCATGTGGGCTGCTACCAACTTGCAAATAAAATAACTCAAAGTAATATTCGCTTATCTATTCATGGCCACATCCATGAGGGTTATGGGGTTTACCCGTACTATGACAAGCTTACTATTCTGAATGCATCCCAGATGAATGAGCGCTACAGATTGGCAAACAAACCAATCCTTATGCACTTAGATCCTTTAAGTACTACTCTCTAGCTGTGGCCCAGAAATCGAATCCAGAGATTCTTTTTTAGTGGTCAGACGCCCTTTGCTCGGATAGAGTTCTTACCTTCAACAATTGTTCTGGGATGTGCGGGACCAGGTTTTCGTCCAAGTCACAAATCCAGTAATGAAAAGGAAAACATGCAAACCAAGAAGCCCAGCGAACCGAAAACCGATTTGGAAGCAATGCGGGAATTAGCCTATGACGGTATTGGTAAAGCTTTAAACCTTATCAATCACCGCTTTGTCAAAAGAACTACGGCATTCGCAAAAGATGTGCTCGACATTACTGATAAGATGAAAAACGGTAATATTGTGAGTAAAGCCGCTGCCATGGTGGCTTCTATTGAATCTGTGGCAGACCTACTAGACGTGCCTAGGGTATCAGATATTGATAACTATATTGCTGATAACAACTTGGAGTCTAGCTATACTAAGAATTTGGCTGAGATTCTCCTAAACCAGGCAGTATTTTCCCGTTTAAATAACTACGTAGTTGCTAGGGATTCCGTTAATAACAGGAAATTGATTAGGTTAGATTTCGACGAGCAAAACTATGTTTGCTTTTTAGAATTCTCCGATGATGAAGTTTCAACGGAAAAGGACAGCGGGGATGCTGAAAACAATGTAGGGAATAGGGAATTTTCAGGAACCTACTATCTCCCGAAGAATTTTGACATAAATGTTGTTTACTCCATGTTCTGGCAGCTTTACGAAAATAAAATTTTCCTCTCGACCAAGAGGGATGATTTTAATGGTCCGATTCGTGGTTTTAAGTACGAATTGGAAAACATGCTGTTTGAGAATAATGAAATCGATCGGATTGGTAAAGAGATCAAGAAGTGTTTTGCATTAAATCAAAGCAGATCTTACCTTTTGGTTGGGCCTCCAGGGGTAGGGAAAACCACGCAGTGCTTTGCTGTGTGTGCGGAGTACTGTCCTCGAGTATTGAAAGTGGACTCCTCTGCTTTGGAGAGTCTGACGGTAGGTGAGTTGGATGATCACATCCGCTCATTTAGGCCAGACGCTTTAATTCTTGATGATATTGATCGTACAAATTCGTCTAAGACTTCTTATTTTCTTTTCACCCTGGAGAACATAAAGAAGGAATTTACTAAAATGGTTATTTTTGCTACGGCAAATAATTTCGATCATTTAGATAAGGCGACGGTTCGCCCTGGCCGTTTTGATAGAATTATCTGGGTAGAAATGCCGAAACAGGAAACAACAGAGAAGCTATTACAACATTTTTGTCAGGCGAGCGGAGTGACGCTATCATCACAAAAGATTAAATCTGTGGCGAAGGAAATGAAGAATTTCACCCATGCCTATATGAAGGAATTGGTACTGAGGGTTAGGAATTCAGAGCCCTCAGAAGTAGATCAAACTATAAAAGAGACTATTGCAGAATTCCGAAAGACCAATGAACTATCGGGAGATGAAGACGATATTGACAGTTATGAATAGGTGGTCTTGTGAAAATTCATGACTTTGGGTTGTGGTTTTATGGGTGGCCGAGTAAAAAATGGTCTACCACCATTCCAGAAACTGATGGTTTTTATATTTATTACGATGGGCAATCATTAGGAATGCAGTGGAATAGGTGCGACCTATATATCAACAATGACAAACCCCATATATTGGTAATGAAAAATAAATCTCCCAATTATCAGCACAATTTTTGCGTAATTGGTCGGCTATTAACCTTCGCCGACTTCGAGATAGTTCCTAACCCCAATTATAAAGGTGATGTGTGAAGCTTCATGATTTTGGGCTGTGGTTTAAATATGAAGTATGCAGAGATGGGGAGATGGAGTCCGAATGTGAGGTCAGGTGGTCCACTGACATCCCCCCTTTACCGCCTCGCCCTTCATCATATGTGGATGGGTGGTACTCCGCTTGTTTTTTCGAAATATTTTATGACGGGGTGGAGGTGGGTTATCAATGTGGTGATTTTAATCTATGCCTCTATCCTGGCGACAAATTTATTATGAAATTGAAAAATAATTTTCAAGTCAACAAAGATTGCTACGAAATCGGCCGTCGTCTAACCCTTGATGACTTTGAAATAACGAGACGAGAATCCTAATGAAGCTTTATGATTTCGGACTGTGGTTTCGTTCATATATTGATGATGGATGGTCGATCACAATTCCCCTCGGCGCGTCGGGATTTGAGATTTATTATGACCATAGATGGTTGGGGGCTCAGAACAGGGATCTTAGTCTTATCATTGCGGATCGCGGGCCCCACGTACTAGTGCTTGAAAATAAAATCCTAGAAAGTGGTAAAATCTATAGCATCGGCAGACGCCTAACCTTACATGATTTAAAAATAATTCAAAATCCACTTTATGAAGGTATTGAATGAGAATCCACGACTTTGGGCTATGGTTTAATTGTGATAATGGTTTATGGTACTCCACCATTCCAGAGGAAGGGTGCTTTACTATTTATTATGACGGGGTACTTTTAGGCAGAAAAATATCAAAGACAGATTTATATATTAATGAATATAATCCACGGAACCCTTATGTTATCAAGTTTAGGGATGACTTTTTTAAGGGCCGTAAATATGGGGTGTACTACAATGTAGGTAGACTCGTCCTCGCCGACTTCGAAATAATACCAAATCCCGATTATAAAGGGGCTGTATGAAGCTTTATGATTTTGGTCTGTGGTTTAAGCATGATACATGGAGAGATGGAGAGAAATGGGAGGCCAGGTGGTCCACTGCCATCCACCCTTTACCGCCTCGCCTTTCATCATATGAAAGACGTGATGAGTGGAACGAAGATTGTTATTTCGAAATATTCTATGATGGGGTGGAGCTGGGTTTTCAGTGGCATGATCTTGATCTAGACATTTATACTGACAAGGAATTTATTATCAAGTTGAAAAATTTAAATGCACTCAAGGTTTCTACGAAATCGGCCGTCGACTTACGCTCGATGACTTTGAGGTAATACCAAATCCTGATTATAAAGGGCCTGTATGAAAATTACTGATTTCGGGCTATGGTTTGAGTGTCGTAATTCGAGCGACAATAATTTAGAATGGTCTTCGGTGCCGCGCAAGGGGAGCTCGAGGATCTTTATTTCGTATGACGGAGAATGGCTGGGGAGGCAGGATCGACAAGGTAGATTGGAAACATATAATACTGGACGGCACATTATAGCGCTAGTACCGAGCTTGTATTCTACCTATCGTGAGTCAGCAATTGAAGCGCCAGGGTATTATATAGGCAGACTTATATCATTGGATGATTTTAAAATAGTGGAAAACCCCGATTACAGAGGTGCCGAATGAGAATCCATGATTTTGGGCTGTGGTTTAACCACTTGTATGGTGATGAATTGTCTACGACAATCCCACCAAAAGGTCCTTTCCGTATTTATTACGATGGGTTTGAGTTAGGCACTCAGTTGGAGGATTTCGACTTATATTTAATTGATTATGAACCCCATCTAATAAATCTGAAGCTGCATTTTCCCCTGAATCGCTGGAGCGGTGATTACAAAATTGGGCACCTCTTAACCCACGAGGATTTCGAGATAATCCCCAACCCCAATTATAAAGGTTACTATGAAGTTGCATGATTTTGACCTATGGTTTTATCAGTGTGATAATGGGGCATGGTCTACCACTATTCCAGAAAATACTTCATCTTTCATTTATTATGATGGACAGCACTTGGGAGGTTGGAACTGGGCTTTTGCTAAATTAACAGTTTTTGCAGACCAGCCGCATATTATCTATCTTAGCAAATATTTTCCAGGATTGCGCCCCGCGCATTTCAACTCAACCAAGTACTACTGGTTAGACACTCACTTAACACTGGAACATCTCATAATACAGGTTAACCCCAACTATCCGAATTCAGAATGATTTACGTTAAACCAATTGCTTTCGATCGCGAAGGTAGAACCCAAGGAGCTAAGATGATCAGTACAACAGTTCGAAATTTTGTAAAAAGCCAAAAAGTCCGCGTTCGCCATTTCCATGACACACGCACGGGGCAGTTGCTCGCCACCATTGCGCGAGTCGATTTAACCAATGGGAATATTCTTTGTGCGGTTTCTCGCTGCCGAGTCGGGCCTCAGGGCGACACTCCAAGCCGTTCTTCGGGCTATGAGCTTGCAGTAACTCGCTTGGCCATGGCATTGGCGGGGCACGAACAACCGAACGAAGTTTTTCAGACGAATTTGAAGAAATACCTTTCGGAATTTCAAGATGTTTCAGATAAGCGTTCACTGGCTCGTGCTTTGCGCTCATCGAATATTAATGCTTAATGGGATTGGGACGGGGATTTTTCTCCGTCCTTCCAACTTAGAGGTACCTATGTACAGGATTTTACATGACAAAACCACAATTCATTACGCCACGACCAAAACTGTTGCAGATTTGGTCGCTCAAGACTTACAATCCCGTTTTGGCGGCTCGGCGAAAGTAGATGCCACCGAGGGAAAGTCCTACCACATTGATTTTGGCGGGATGATCCTTCAATCTGATGCGCCCATTTCCGCTACTTGCGGGGGATTCGAATTGAGCTTTTACGCTCATCAATTTCAAACTTTGCTCACCAAAGTGCGGAGGGGTTTGGAAAATATTCGAGATGGCGGTTATGTGAAGATTCACGGTTATACTAGTTCTTTGTGTATCACTACGGAACAGGTTGCCGAATTCAAAACTTTCTTGGAATCTAATTATGACGAGCTTTGTAATCTCCAAACCAGCTACCTTTCTAGGTTAGCGGAGGCGCGTGCAGCTCTCGTTAACCAGGATATCTTGGTTGAAGATAAACCTGATAGCGAGATTGTATGATATGAAGCTTACTGATTTTGGTTTGTGGTTTTTTAATTTTTTTAATGGAGAATGGTCTACCACTGTACCTCGACCTCGACACGGTGGATTTCGTATTTATTACGATGGAGAAGTGCTGGGAGATCATCTATCTAATTTTGATTTAGAACTTTATTGTGATGGGCCCCACACCATAATACTTAAAAGTGGATTACCTCTTAGAAAAGGTTATATAGATACGTACGCATTTGGCCGCCCGATAACACTCGAAGACTTCGAAATAGTGAAAAACCCCGATTACAAGCTGATAAATGAAAATCAATGAATTTGGCTTGTGGTTTTCGTACATGTCAAGGGGGCTCAGAGAATGGACGCTCGCACCGCCTTTAGAAGACGGATTTCGTATTTATTATGATGGAATGCTATTGGGGCGACAAAGCAGCTATTTTTTACTGAACATTACTCAGTGGAAACCGTATATCATAAATTTAAATAAAAAACCAACTTCTCCTGAGGCAATATGGATTTCCTGTGTTTTAGATCATCAACTCACTTTAGATGATTTCCAAATAATTCCCAATGCCTATTACCGACCACGGAGAAGCAAATGAAAATCCACGATTTTGGGTTATGGTTTCAAGAAGTGGCAAGTGAGAAGTGGTCGATAACGGTTCCCCAAAAACGCGCAATTTATATTTATTACGACGGGCATTACTTAGGGGAGCAATGGAGTGACTTTGTTTTAACAATTTATGACGACGAGCCTTACATGATAATGCTTAAAAGCAAATTGCCTGTTAGAGAAGGTTGTATAGATACGTACGCATTTGGTCGCCGTATTACCCTCGACGACTTTGAAATAGTGAAAAACCCCGATTACCGAGGCGACCAGTGAAAATCCACGATTTTGGGTTATGGTTTAGTTGTGATTATGAAACAAGGTGGTCTAAAACTATTCCCGAAGACGGTACGTTTGATATCTATTATGATGGAATATGTATAGGGTGGTTTACTACAGACTGTTGTCTGGGATGTTTTTTGCACAAACAGTATGTCATTAGGTTGAAAAGAGATTATCCACCTAAAGAACCTAGTTCTCAGGTGCTTGTTTACGGATTTACACAATTCCTAATTGGCAGACTTTTAGCATTAGAAGATTTTGATATCGAGTTACGCCCCTAGCGACTTCCATAGGTACCAAGTAATCGCTTGTACGGCCTGCACAGTCAAATCGGTATCCGCTGCGGCTCTTTTGTAATCCGCTATCATTTGCGCTCTTTCTTCTGTGGTAGGTTGACTTGTCTGTTTTAAACTTAACTTCTTGCCCCGCCACAAATTAATAGCATGACTGTCCAAAACCAACTGCTTATCTACAGAACTTGGATCTAGCAAACTTTGATAAAAAATGGAAACCTTAGGACCAGAAACAAATGAAACATCTTTATTTCTTAGTATTTTCTGAGCTTTGATTATGTTTGCAGGGTAGGCATTCGTCTTGTCTCGCCCATCTAAAACATCTTTCGCAGCCCTTATATTCATAGCCCAAGTATTGCCTGGGGACAATACGGCACAGACGGCAGCGACAATTTGGGGATCTTGATTATATTGAGCTGCCAGCGCTAAAACGTGATCGTGAGCTTTATGATACCACTTCCCCCAGAAGTCAATTTCCTCTTGAGTTGCCTGCTTTAAAAGATTCATGATGTTGTTATCGCCCCCGCCCTCTTCCCAGTCGGGTATCTTTGCTAAATCAATTTTTTCAGTTCTTTTGGGTTCTTTTATTAGGAGATCTGCAGCCCGATCAACATCATCTGCTAAGACCTTATCGCCTTTTTGATCCAGTTCTTCCGCAATTTTTCTCAAAATAAGCCAGCTAGACTTAATCTTTTTCAGCTTCTTGTAATAATCCAGATCTTCTGTTAAATGGTCCATCGCTATCTCGGTGGCAATATCGGGGTCTGAAGTATGTTCCATTTCCTCTTCTACACCTTCTCTAAGGGCGTCTTCGGGGAAATCCTCGGGACTTTTGTTATCTGCTAAACCACCTGGGATAATATCTTTCATAAAACCTCTCGTTATACCACCAGCAGAATTATTGATAAGCAGATTTGGAAAAAGCGGGTGACAGGTGGGTTGTGTTCACTCATTACCTTCTTATCATACTCAAAATTATACCAATATAAACATATATCATTATGAATCATTTTAAAAGGTTGAAATTATCTGAGTGGGCCAAGATACAAGGCATACATTACCAAACTGCTTTTAGATGGTTTAAGGCTGGAAAATTGCCAGTACCACACGAAGTAACGCCAACAGGATCAATCTTTGTACTTATGGATCCTGAACCAACCAACCCTCCGACACCATTTACAACTGCAGTGATTTATTGTCGAGTCTCAAATCAATCCAGAAAAGAAGAATTAGAGTATCAAGTCAAAAGATGTCAGGATTTCTGCGCAACTAACGGCTTGGTCATTACGCATATTTACAAAGAAGTTGCCTCTGGTATGAATGATAACAGAAAAGCATTTTGGAAAATGTTAGACAGCAATCCTACGACAATCGTAATTGAGAACAAAGACCGACTTACCAGATTTGGCTTCAACTACATTAGTCGCCTTTTAGAAAAATTAGGCACCAAAGTCATAGTAATTAACTCATGTACCTCCGATAAAGATGATTTGATCAGAGATCTCGTTGCCGTAATGACGTCATTTTGTTGCAGATTGTATGGTATGCGTAGGGCTAAAAATAAATTAAAACAGATAAAAGAAGCTGTCAGTGACTAAATTCATACGTACAACGACGCACCATTTTTTCAAATATACCAATGCCACAAAAGTCATTGCGTACAAACAATTATATGCAACCTCAGTCTCATTGCTAAAATGGTATGTGGACTACTTATGGTCCAATAAAGTCTGCTGGGGAACTGATAAAGTATTGGACATTGCCAATGGTAAATACGATTGTCCTAGTTTTATATCCACTACAAATATTAAATCCCCTTTTGATGTCGCTGCACGACTAGAAAAGTCAATCGTTACACAAGCCTGTGGGATTATAAAATCAGTTTTGAGTAAAAACGTAAAAAGTCCCACTAAACCAGTTATTGGCAGTAATCATAATTTAGAGCTAAATTCTATCAATGTTGATTTTCAAAATGGCACTCATTTCGATTTCTGGATAAGGTTTAAGAGTTTCGGTGCCAGAGGAACAAACTTTAAAATTCCCATACGTCATCATAAACACTCTCTGAAGTATGCCATAAAAGCTACCAGATTAAATTCGATATTGATGGGTCCGAACTACATAGATATTCGCTGGGAGTTTGAGTCTGAAAAAAATAACGGCGAAGGCTTAGTTGGAGCTGATCAGGGAATTAATACCGTTTTAGCTCTGTCCGATAGTAAAACAACGCCCTCATCAAATGCCAGTAACTGGACTTTATCAAAAATACTAGATAAGATGGCAAGGCAAAAGAAGGGGTCCAAAGCCTTCAAACGAAGTCAGGATCATCGAGCCAATTTTATAAATTGGTCAATCAATCAGTTAAACCTACATAAATACAAACAAATAAACCTTGAGGATGTGAGATATCTGCGTCAAGGGAAAAAGACATCAAGAAAATTATCTCACTGGACATACACTTTGATAAAAAAGAAAGTAAAGGCAGTTTGTGAGGTGGCTGGGGTCCAGCTATCTTTCACTCCGTCTTACTATCGTTCTCAAAGGTGTAGCCAGTGTGGTTGGGTTAAGAAGTCAAATCGAAATGGTTCTAAATTT
>JACCDV010117826.1_pt1 | contig 68643 bp, 67 predicted proteins | sample 7446131 | NCBI WGS metagenome assembly JACCDV01 (sample SAMN15323448, study PRJNA562643) | freshwater metagenome | isolation source: river surface water | place: USA:Blue River Watershed | collected 2017-08-17
GCGCCAAGCAGATCCTCAAGGCCAGGGGGGTCGAGCAGATCGAGGAAATCCGTGTCGACACCGCCCCCGATCAGCGTCAGCACATGATGGAGATCACCGGCCGCCGCACCGTGCCGCAGATCTTCATCGGCCAGACGCATGTGGGCGGCTGTGACGACCTGATGGCGCTGGACGCCAAAGGCGGCCTGATGCCCCTGCTGCAGGGCGCCTGAGCCCGTCTTTCAACCCGTTGACCACCCTGCGCATCGCGCATAATCCCCGAACCGAACGGCCCTGAGGGGCCGTCGTTGCAGTGGGGTCGGCTGTCCACAGACCTGCCAGCCCACTGTCCGTTTTCAGAAAGCCACACATGTCCGACACCACCGCCGAGCAAGCCACCCCCGTGTTCCAGATCCAGCGCGTCTACCTCAAGGAAGCGTCCCTGGAGCAGCCCAACTCCCCGGCCATCCTGCTCGAGCAGCAGCAACCCACCGTCGACATCCAGCTGGGCGTGGAAGCCACGCCATTGGCCGAAGGCATGTACGAGGTGGCCGTGGCCGCCACCGTGCACACCAAGATCGGCGAGAAGACCGTGTTCCTGGCCGAGTGCAAGCAGGGCGGCATCTTCGAGATCCGCCACCTCCCCGAAGACCAGATGGGCCCGATCATGGGCATCGCCTGCCCGCAGATCGTCTACCCCTACCTGCGTGGCAATGTGGCCGATCTGATCAGCCGCGCCGGCTTCCCCCCTGTCCATCTGGCCGAGATCAACTTCCAGGCCATGTACGAGCAGCAGCAGGCCGGGGCCGCAGCCCAGTAAGCCTTCCGGGTGGCCGTGAGCCCGCGCATCACCTTCATTGGTGCCGGAGCCTGGGGCACGGCGCTGGCCATGGCTGCCTGCCGCCTGCCCGGGCCGCGGCAGGTCCGTCTGCATGTGCGTGACGCGCAGCAGGCGCAGGCGATCCAGCGCGGGCGCGTCAATGCCCGCTACCTGCCGGGCCTGCAACTGCCCGAGGCGCTGCAGGTGCTCGGCGGACCGCTGGGCGAGCTGTGCAGCGACGCCCGGCCCGAGGACCTGTTCATTGTGGCGACCCCGATGGCCGGCTTGCGCCAGACGCTGGCCGCGCTGGCCCATGTCCCCTCTTCGGTGGCCTGGCTGTGCAAGGGCTTCGAGGCGGACACGGGCCTCATGCCCCATGAGGTGCAGGCCCAGGTGGCTGCGGGCCTGCGCGCCGGCGCCCTCAGCGGCCCCAGCTTTGCCCAGGAAGTGGCGGCCGGACAGCCGGCCGCGCTGGTGGCAGCCAGTGCCCACGACAGTGTGCGGGCGGCGCTGGTCCAGGCCTTCCACGGTCCGGCATTGCGCATCTATGCCAACGAGGACATGGTGGGCGTGGAGGTCGGCGGCGCCGTCAAGAATGTGCTGGCGATTGCCACCGGCCTGTGCGATGGCCTGTCGCTGGGACTCAATGCCCGCGCAGCCCTGATCACCCGGGGCCTGGCCGAAATGACCCGCCTGGGGCTGGCGCTGGGCGCCAAGGCCGAAACCTTCATGGGCCTCTCGGGTCTGGGCGATCTGGTGCTGACCGCCACCGGCGACCTCAGCCGCAACCGCAAGGTCGGCCTCTTGCTTGCACAGGGACTGAGCCTGACGCAGGCGCTCGATTCACTGGGGCATGTGGCCGAAGGGGTCTACAGCGCCCGCACGGTGCACCAGCGCGCCCAGTTGCTGGGGGTGGACATGCCGATCACCGCCGCCGTGGTGGCGCTGCTCGACGGGCAATTGCGGGTGAGTGAAGCCGTCCAGCAGCTCATGGGCCGCGGCCCGCGTGGCGAAGCGGTCTGATCAGCCGCCCAGACCGGTCCCTGCCGCCATGGCCGGGCGCTGGATCAGTTCGATCTTGTAGCCGTCGGGGTCGGTGACGAATGCAATCACGGTGCTGCCACCCTTGACCGGACCGGCTTCGCGCGTGATGTTGCCGCCATTGGCGCGGATTTTTTCGCAGGCGGCGTAGGCATCGGCCACGCCGATGGCGATGTGGCCGTAGGCCGTGCCCATCTCGTAGTGCTCGACGCCCCAGTTGTAGGTCAGCTCGATCTCGGCCTGGCCGGGGTTGCCGCCGTCAAAGCCCAGAAAGGCCAGCGAGTACTTGTACTCTGGGTTCTCCGAGGTGCGCAGCAGCTGCATGCCCAGCACCTGGGTGTAGAAGTCGATCGAGCGCTGGAGGTTGCCCACGCGCAGCATGGTGTGAAGAAGTCTCATGGGATCCGATTGTGTCGCAAGGGCAAAGACCTGTCAGGCCGCAGTGGCGCGCCAGGCGCTGATGAAAGTGGCGGCCGCCTGCGCGGTCTGCGCCGCCGACTGTCCGGGCCGGTAGAGTGCCGAGCCGATGCCAAAGCCGCTGGCGCCGGCACGCCAGTAGGCGGCCATGTTGTCCGGCGTGATGCCGCCCACCGGCAGCAGGGGCACGCTGGCCGGCAGCACGGCACGCAGGGCCTTGAGCACGGCAGGACCGACCATTTCAGCAGGGAACAGCTTGAGCGCATGGGCGCCGGCGCGCAGCGCGGCAAAGGCTTCACTGGGGGTGGCGACCCCGGGCATGCAGGCCAGGCCCAGGCGCAGGGCCTCGTGCACGACCTCGGCATCGAAATGCGGCGAGATGATCAGGCGACCGCCTGCGGCCTGCACATCGCGCACATCGGCCGCGCGCAGCACGGTGCCCGCGCCGATGAGGCACTCAGGATGCTGGGCCGCCAGGGCGGCAATGCTCTGGAGCGGCTGCGGTGAATTGAGCGGCACTTCGAGCAAGCGCATGCCGGCCTCGGTCAGGGCCTGGCCAATGGCCGGTGCTTCGGCTGGTGTGATGCCACGCAGGATGGCGACCAGCGGCAGTTGCGCAAGGTCGGTATGGAGGTGCAGGTCAGGTCGCATGTGCAGGGTCTCGCGGGCAGGGTTTCAGAGGTGGCGGGCCAGTGCCAGGTGACCGGCCCAGGTGGCTTCGTCACCCAGCGCGCGTGCGCTGCGCCCGAGCGTCTGCAAGGCGCAGGCGTAACGGTCCGTCAGGGCGGGACTGCCGACCAGCAGCAGCTCCTCGTGCGGCCCGGCGGACATGGCGCGCAGCTCCTCGCCGATCAGCAGGCCCGAGAGGAAGCTCGGTTGCACTGCGGTCGGCAGCGTCTCGAACAAGGCCAGCGTGCGCGTGGCGAAGATGCTCGAGAGCACGCTTGGGCTGTGCTGGGCCAGCAGCACCGCCTGCCTGAAGGTTGTCTCGTCCCAGGTCGCGTCGGTGGGCAGGGTGCGCGAGAGGATGGAGTGCTGGACCAGCAGCGCATAGACCTCGCCGGTCATGAAGCTGCGGAACGTTGTCACCCGGCCCTGCTGCACCTGCGCCCATTTGCTGTGGGTGCCGGGCAGGACCACTGTGGCGTCCTGCACCGCTGCCAGCGACAGCGCACCGAAGATCTGGATTTCCTCGCCGCGCATGACATCGTGCTGCGCCAGCGCAAAGTCCGGCGGCAACCCATCCTGCTGCAGCACCGACAGGCCGGGCACGATGGCCATGCGGCCTGGCTGCAGCCACAGCAGGTGCTGACCGAGTTCGGCAAAGCCGGCCGGGCAGGGGCAGTAGGGCGCTTCCTGCCAGCCCTGCCGGCTGCCGACCATGCCCGAGAGCAGGCACAGTGCATCGGCGCTGTGCTGCAGCCAGTCGCCAAAGCATGCATCCATCACGGCCCGGAACTGACCGGGCGCCACCGTCAGGATGCCGCGCGCGAACGCCCTTGCATCGCGTTGCTGCCCCTGCGCATCAAAGAGTGCGCCGCGCAGTGAGGTGGTGCCCCAGTCGATGGCGATCAGGGGGCGCGGGTGCGGGTGGCTCATGTGCGTAGGCTCGCTTGCAGGGCGGCCTGCACGGCCGCCGGGGTGGGCAGGGGGCTGACGGCGCCACGCCCCAGCACCGAGAGGGCCGCCGCTGCATTGGCGTAGCGCGCCGCCTGCAGCAGGTCGTCGCCCTGGCACAGGCGGGCCAGCAGGTTGCCGGCAAAGCAGTCGCCGGCACCTGTGGCATCGAGCGCCTGCACCGGCATGGCGGGCAGGTGGTGGCGCTGTTGTCCGTCGCTGACGATGGCCCCTCCGGCGCCGAGCTTGAGCACAACCTGATGGACGCCCTGCGCATGGCTCCAGTCGAGCACCGCATCGGGCTGCTCCAGCCCGGTCAGCGCCTGCATGTCGTCCAAGCTGGGCAGGAACAGGTCGCAAAGGCGCACCGCCTCGGTCATGCATGCACGGGCACGTGCCAGCGGCCACAGCGACAGTCGCAGGTTGGCATCGAAGGCGATGCGGGTGCCACTCCCGCGCGCCGCCTGCATGGCAGCAAAACCGGTGTCGCAGGCCGAAGGAGAGATCGCCAGCGAGATGCCCGAGAGGTGCAGCCAGCGGCTTTGCCGGATGGGCCCGCACCAGTGGGCCTGCACATCGGCGGGCTGCATGCGGCTGGCGGCTGAACCTGCGCGGGCATAGCTGAAGTGGTGACCGTCGCTGTCGTGGCTGACAAAGTAGATGCCGCTGGGGGCCTGCGGATCGCGCACGATACCGGTGGTGTCCACCCCCTCGCGGGTCCAGAGTTGCATGAGCAGGTGGCCCCAGTGGTCCTGGCCGATCCTGCTGAGGTAGGCGACGCGGGCGCCGGCACGGGCAGCGGCGATGGCCGCGTTGCTGGTGTCGCCGCCGTAACCCTGCAGGTACAGGGGCGGCTCGGCCTGCGTCTGGTTGAATTCGAGCATGGCCTCGCCCAGGGCGACCAGGTCCAGGGTTTTTTCGCCGGCAGCACTCATAGGACAATGCCCCACCACAGTGGATTCATGGGAGACCTCCTGCATGGCATTCGCACTCGATCATCGGCTCAAGGGTTATCCGATTGTGGCCGATGCCACGGACGCTGACGGCATCGGCGCGCGGCACTGGCATGTGCTCGACGATGTGATGCCCTACCCGCTGGCCACCTTGCGCACCTCGGCGCTGATGCACAACCTGGCCTGGATGCAGGACTGGGCGCATCGCAAGGGCGTGCAGCTGGCGCCGCATGGCAAGACCACGATGTCGGCCGAGCTGTTCCGGCTGCAGCTGCAGGCCGGTGCCTGGGGCATGACGGTGGCCAATGTGCACCAGCTGCAGCTGGCGCTGGCGGCCGGTGCGCGGCGCTGCATCATTGCCAACCAGGTGCTCTGCGATGCCGATCTGGACGGGCTGGACGCGCTGCTGGCGCGCCATGCCGACACCCGTGTCTGGTTCCTGGTCGATTCGCAGGCGCAGCTGGCCATGGTCGAGGCCTGGGTGCAGCGGCGGCGCAGCCAGCGCCGCTTCGATGTCCTGCTCGAGTTGGGGACCCCCGGCTTTCGCACCGGCTGCCGCAGCCACGAGGAGGCGCTGGCACTGGCCCGCAGGCTGGCCGCATCGACCGCCGTGCGGCTGGGCGGCGTGGAGTGTTATGAAGGCGGCCTGGCCCAATGCGACAGCGCCCACGACAGCGCCGCCGTCAGCGACCTGGTGCGGCGCGTGCGCGCGCTGGTGCAGGCCATCGAGGCCGAGGGGTTGTGGGGCGATGATCAGGTGCTGGTCACTGCCGGCGGCTCGGCCATCTTCGATCTGGTCATCCCTCTGCTGACCGGTTACCCGCTCAGCCGACCGGTGCAGGGCGTGCTGCGCTCGGGGTGCTATGTGACGCACGACCATGGCCGCTACGCCGGTTTTCTGCGCCTGGTCGAACAGCGCGAGGGCCTGCCGGGCTCCTTGCAGCCGGCCATCGAAATCTGGGCCATGGTGCAGTCGGTGCCCGAGCCCGGGCTGGCCTTGCTCAGCGCGGGCCGGCGCGATGTGTCGTTTGACCAGCGCATGCCACTGCCGGTGCGCTGGGCCGCGCGCGGCAGCCGTGCGATACAGACGGCGCCGCCGCATTGGCAAGTGCATGCGCTGAGCGACCAGCACGCCCACATGCGCTTTGACCCGGCTGGGCAGAGCCCTGTCGTGGGCGACCGGGTGGCCCTGGGCATTTCGCACCCCTGCACCACCTTCGACAAATGGCGATGGATGGCCCTGGTCGATGACCAGACGCGCATCACCGGCGCCATCGGCACGCATTTCTGAGCCCGCGCTCAGGGGCTTACAGCCCTTTCAGGGCATCGGCCGGGTAGCCGCTGCCGCTGTGCAGTCGGCAGTCGGCGATGTACTGCTCGATGATGGCCTCGAATGAGGCGTCGGCCTGCAGGCCCAGGGCGTTGGCGCGCTCGCTCGTGGCGCCCCGTGCCCAGTTGCCCACAATGCCCGCAATGCGCTCGTCGCGCTCGAAGCGCACCCGGCTGCGCACGGACTGGCCAGCCACTTTTTCGAGGGCGTCGAGCATTTGCTGCACCGTCACGTTCAGGCCCGGCAGGTTGAGCGCCAGGCGGTTGCCCAGCGTGGCCTGGCTGGCTTCAAAGACGGCGATCAGGCTGCGGATGGTGGTGCCCGGCGAAGACACCGGGTGCGAAACGCTGGCGTCGACCGGGCAGACGCTGTCCACCCCGGCCAGCGGCTCACGGATGATGCCGCTGAAGAAGGAGGAGGCGGCACCGTTGGGCTTGCCCGGGCGCACCGTCACCGTCATCAGGCGCGCCGAGCGGCCGTCGATGAAGCCCTTGCGGGTGTGGTCAGCCACCAGGTATTCGAGCATCAGCTTTTGCGTGCCATACGAGGTCTGCGGCGAGGGCAGGGTGGTGTCGGTGACCAGCGCGGGCATCGGCTGCCCGGCATAAGGGCCAAACACCGCCACCGAGCTGGCAAACACAAAGCGCGAGGCCTTGCCCGAGCGGCGGATGCCGTCCAGCAGCAGCCGCGTGCTGTCGAGGTTGGAGCGCAGGCCCAGGTCAAAGTCCATTTCGCATTCGCCGGAGACGGCGGACGCCAGGTGAAACACCCCGTCAAAGCCGCTGGCCAGCAGCTCGCCCTGTTCGAGCATGGGGCCGGCATGGCTTTTCACGCGCGGATCGGCCTGCAGGTCGGCCGGGGCCGGAAACAGGTCGGCAATGACCAGCTCGCGGACCGCCTGACCGCACAGCTGGCCACGCTGGAGGATGTCGCGGGCCAGACGGGCCCCGAGGAAGCCGGCACCGCCGGTGACAAGAATGCGCATGGTGTGACTCGCTCAGTGGTTGTCTTTGGGCACAAAGGCGCCGCGCTGTCCGACCAGGAAGTCCAGGTCGGCGCCTTCGTCGGCCTGCAGGACATGGTCAATGTAGAGCTTCCAGTAGCCCGACTGGAGCGGCGGCTCGGGCGGCTGCCATTTGGCCAGGCGGGCCTGGAGTTCTTCGTCACTGATGCGCAGCTGCAGGCGGCGCTCGGGCACATTGAGTTCGATCATGTCGCCGTTCTGCACCACGGCCAGCGGGCCGCCAGCAGCCGCTTCAGGCGAGGTGTGCAGCACCACCGTGCCGTAGGCGGTGCCGCTCATGCGGGCATCACTGATGCGCACCATGTCGGTGATGCCCTTGCGCAGCACCTTGGGCGGCAGTGGCATGTTGCCGACTTCGGCCATGCCGGGATAGCCCTTGGGGCCGCAGTTCTTGAGCACCAGGATGCAGGTCTCGTCCACATCCAGGTTCTCGTCGTCGATGCGCCTGTGGAAATCGTCGCTGTCTTCGAACACCACCGCGCGGCCGGTGTGGACCATGAGTGCGGGCGTGGCCGCGCTGGGTTTGATGACCGCGCCGCGCGGTGCCAGATTGCCGCGCAGGATGGCGATGCCCGCCTTTTCCTTGAAGGGCGCCTCGAAGGTCTTGATCACCCGGGGGTCGTGGTTGACGGCGTGGGCAATGTTGTCGGCCACCGTCTTGCCACTGACCGTCACGATGTCCTTGTGCAGCAGATGCTCGATCTCCTTCATCACCACCGGCAGACCGCCGGCATAGCAGAAGTCCTCCATCAGGTGTTCGCCCGAGGGTTGCAGGTTGAGCAGGCAGGGCATCTCGCTGCCCAGGCGCTCGAAATCGTCCACGCTCAGTTTCAGGCCCAGGCGGCCGGCGATCGCGATCAGGTGGATCACCGCATTGGTCGAGCCGCCAATGGCGGCCAGGGTGCGGATGGCGTTCTCGAAGGCCTCGCGCGTGAGCACCTTGCTGATGGTCTGGTCGGTGTGCACCATCTCGACGATGCGTCGGCCGGCCTCGCGGGCCAGCACATTGCGGCGGCCGTCCACCGCAGGAAAGGCGGCATTGCCCGGCAGTCCGATGCCCAGTGCCTCGACCATGCTGGCCATGGTGCTGGCCGTGCCCATGGTCATGCAGTGGCCATGGCTGCGGTGCATGCAGCTTTCGGCCTCAAAGAAGTCCTGCAGCTTGAGCGTGCCCGCACGCACCTGCTCGCTCATGCTCCACACCCCGGTGCCCGAGCCGAGCTCCTGGCCGCGCCACTTGCCATTGAGCATGGGGCCGCCCGAAACGCCGATGGTGGGCAGGCCCACGCTGGAGGCGCCCATCAGCAGGCTGGGGGTGGTCTTGTCGCAGCCCATCAACAGGACCACGCCGTCGATCGGGTTGCCGCGAATGCTTTCTTCCACATCCATGCTCGCCAGGTTGCGGTAGAGCATGGCGGTCGGGCGAAGCAGGGTTTCGCCCAGCGACATGACCGGGAATTCGAGCGGGAAACCGCCGGCCTCATAGACCCCGATCTTGACCTGCTCGGCCAGTGTGCGGAAGTGGGAGTTGCAGGGCGTCAACTCGCTGAAAGTGTTGCAGATGCCAATGACCGGGCGGCCATCGAACTGGTCGTGCGGAACGCCCTTGCCCTTGACCCAGCTGCGGTAGGCAAAGCCGTCCCTGTCCTGTCGGCCAAACCATTGCTGGGAACGAAGTTCGGAGGTTTTCTTGCGAGGAGGTGTGCTCATGGTGCGTGGGTGACAAGGGTCAGGGGAAACGTGGAGGTGAACATCAAAAATCCTATCGTATGATGATTAAAAAAGCTGATTTCGCCCCTCGGGCAAACCCTCAAAACGTCACCCTCAGGACATGCATGGACAAGATCGACATCCTCCAGGCCTCAAGAATCCCCCCGTTCCTCAGCGAGGGCCTGAAAGCCCGGTTTGAAGTCCATGCCCGCGAATCGGCTGACCCGCAGGTGCTCGCGCGTGTGCGCGCCATCGTGGGTGGCGGCGAGGCGCGCATCGACCAGGCCCTGATGGACCAGTGTCCGAAACTCGAGGTCATCACCATCTGCGGCGTGGGTTACGACGGCGTCGATGTGCAGGCGGCCAAGGCGCGCGGCGTGCCGGTCACCCACACACCTGATGTGCTCAATGACGATGTGGCCGATCTGGGTCTGGCCCTGCTGCTGTCGGTGGCGCGCAACATTCCGGCCGCCGACCGTTTCACCCGCCAGGGTGAATGGGAGAAAGGCCCGTTCCCGCTCACCCGCAAGCTCACGGGCTCGCGCCTGGGCATCGTGGGCATGGGGCGCATCGGCCAGGCGATTGCCCGCCGTGCTGCGGCCTTCGAGATGGACATCCGCTACCACACGCGCACTGCGCGCAACGATGTCACTCATGCGCATGAGCCTTCGCTGCTGGCGCTGGCGGCCTGGTCGGATTTTCTGCTGGTCATCACCCCTGGTGGTGCCGCCACTCGCCACCTGATCAGTGCCGAGGTGCTCCAGGCGCTGGGGCCGCAAAGCTACCTGATCAATGTGGCGCGCGGTTCAGTGGTGGACGAGCAGGCGCTGATCCGGGCCCTGCAGCAGGGCCTGATCGCCGGCGCGGGCCTGGATGTGTATGAGGACGAGCCCAGGGTGCCCGCCGCCCTGCGTTATCTGCCCAATGTGGTGCTCACCCCGCACATGGCCAGCGGCACGGCGCAGACGCGCGGCGCCATGTCGGACCTCACGCTGGCCAACCTGCAAGCCCACTTTGACGGCCAGGCGCTGCCCACGCCGGTGCCGGAGTGTCGCGCCTGAGTCCCGCGCAGGCCTGTTCCTAGGGTTATTCCTATCGTGCCGGATGCCAATCGTCATACGATAAGAACAAAACCCATGGCCATGATCAAGAACGTCCACGGCAACACCCTCGACTGGCTCGGCGAGGCGATCCTCACCGGGCGCTACCCGGCGGGCAGCAGCCTGCCGCCCGAGCCGGTGCTCTGCGAAGCGCTGGGTGTGAGCCGGACGGTGGTGCGCGAGGCCATCAAGTCGCTGGTGGCCAAGGGGCTGGTGGTCACCGGGCCCAAGGTCGGCACCCGGGTCCTGCCTGAGGACGAGTGGAACTGGTTTGACCCTTCCGTGATTGCCTGGCAGGCCCGCAATGGCCTGAGTCTGGAATTCCTGCAGGACCTGCAGGAGTTGCGCCGAGTGGTCGAGCCAGCGGCCGTGCGCATGGCGGCCGAGCGCGCAGATGCGCAGGACATCGAACGCATCCGCGAGGCCTTTGCCGGCATGAAAAAGGCGGTCGAGTTCGGTGGCGACTACATCACCTACGACCTGCGCTTTCACCAGGGCTTGCTGGCAGCCTCGCACAACCGCATGCTGGTGCAGATGAGCAAGGCGCTGAACGCCCTGTTGCGCACCAGCTTCGAGATTTCCACCAGCATCAAGGATGGTCCGCGCGCCTCGCTGCCGATGCACAAGGCGGTGCTCGAGGCCGTGGCCGCACACGACCCCGTCAGGGCCGAAAAAGCCATCCAGAAACTGATTGACGGCGCCCGTGATGATATTGATCATGTGCTGCGCAGCCGCAAGAAATTGCCCAAACTGGGCAAGCCCGCACCGCAGCTCAAGGCTGCATGAGTTTTCCAACCCCACCTCAAACCAAGGAGACAACAGCATGAAACTCAAGATGATTGCGATTGCCGGCATGGCCGTCGCAGGCCTGCTGGCCGGCGCGCAGGCCTCGGCCCAGGAAAAGCTCACCGTCTGGTGGGTCAAGGGCTTCTACAAGGCCGAGGACGATGCCTTGTTCGCGGCCATCAAGAAATACGAGGCCAAGAACAAGAACGTCAAGATCGAGCTCTCGCAGTACCCGATCCAGGACATGATTCCGAAAACGGTGGCGGCCCTCGATGCCGGCACCCCGCCCGATGTGGCCTATGGCGACGTTTTTGACTTCCAGGTGACCGCTTCCTGGGCCTACGAAGGCAAGCTTGAAGACATCTCCAGCGTGATCAACCCGATCCGCAGCCGCTTTGCCCCCAACACGGTGGAAACCACCTTCCTGCTCAACAACAAGGAAGCCAAGCGCGCCTACTACGCCTTCCCGCTGCGCCAGCAGACCATGCACATCCAGTACTGGAGCGACATGCTGGCCGATGCAGGCTTCAAGGAAAGCGACATCCCCACCAACTGGCGTGATTACTGGAGTTTCTGGTGTGAAAAGGTCCAGCCGGCCCACCGCCAGAAGACGGGTCAGCGCAGCTTCGGCATTGGCCAGCCCATGGGCGTGGACTCCAGCGACTCCTTCTATTCCTTCCTGACCTTCATGGACGCCCACAACGTCAAGTTGGTCAGCGACTCGGGCAAGCTGCTGGTCGATGATCCGGACGTGCGCAAGGGCCTGATTGCTGCCATGACCGACTACACCACCGTCTATGCACGCGGCTGCACACCGCCGTCTGCCACCAGCTGGAAGGACCCGGACAACAACGTGGCTTTCCACAACAAGACCACGGTGCTGACCCACAACGCCACCATTTCGATCGCCGCCAAGTGGCTCGACGACATGAACAACGCGGCCCTGACCGAAGCCCAGCGCGCCCAGGCCAGGAAGAACTACACCGAGCTGATCAAGACGGCCGGCTTCCCGAACAAGCCCGATGGCTCCAAGATGACCTACCGCGCGGCCATCAAGACCGGCGTGATCTTCAAGGATGCCAAGAACAAGGCACGCGCCAAGGAATTTGTCTCCTTCCTGCTGCAGGAAGAGAACCTGATGCCTTACGTCGAGGGTTCGCTGGGCCGCTGGTTCCCGGTGACCAAGGCCGGGCAGCAAAGCAAGTTCTGGCAGGATGATCCGCACCGCAAGGCGGTCTACAACCAGTTCATGGCCGGTACGTCCACCTTCGAGTTCACCAAGAACTTCCGCTTTACCCAGCTCAACAACGAGAACGTCTGGGCCAAGGCGATGAACCGGGTGATCAACGAAAAGGTGCCGGTTGACCGCGCCGTGGACGAGATGATCGCCCGCATCAAGCAGGTGGCTTCCAACTGATTGACCTGAGTGTCTGTCCCGTGCCTGCCTCAGCGCAGGCACGGTTTTCCAATTAGCTTCCGAACCATCATGTCGAATGCAAGCCTGGCTGTGCAGGGAGATCTGCAGCCCGAACCCCGAAAAGGCAATGCCTGGTTGTTCTGGGGACGTGCCCTGATCATCCCCTACCTGCTGATTTTTCTGGTCTTCGTGCTCTACCCGGTGGGCTATGGCCTGTGGATTGCACGCAACCCGGACAGCTACATCCGGCTTTTCGACGACCCGATTTTTTTCCGGACCGCCATCAACACCCTGGTGTTCCTGGTCGTGGCCATCAATGTGAAGATGGTCATTGCCCTGCTGCTGTCCGGCTTCTTCCTGCACACCCGTTGGTGGATCAAGGCCCTGTCCGTGATCTTCATCCTGCCCTGGGCTGTGCCCTCCATTCCGACCATTCTGTCGGTGCGCTTCATGCTGAACCCCGAGTGGGGGGTGATCAACTCGCTGATCTTCCGGCTGACCGGGCTGGATGGACCGAACTGGCTCAATGACCCGACGCTGGCGCTTGGCTTTTCGATGCTGATGCACATCTGGAAATCGCTGCCGTTCTGGACCCTGATCATGCTGGCCGGACGCATGGCGATCCCGACCGAGCAATACGAGGCCGCCTCGGTCGATGGCGCCAGCACCTGGCAGAAGTTCCGCTTCATCACCTGGCCGTCCATGAAGACCCTCTACCTGACGTCCACCATCCTCTCGACCATCTGGACGCTGGGCGACTTCAACAGCGTCTACCTGCTGACCGGCGGCGGTCCCGCCGATCTGACCCATGTGCTGGCCACGCTGGGCATCCGCTACCTGCGATTGGACCTGGTGGACCAGGCCATGGCCGCGATCGTGGTCGCCATGCCGGTGGTGCTGCCACTGGTCTACTTCATGATGAAACGCCTCTCCAAATAGCAAGGTGCCCGGATGAAACGCATCACCCTCAAATCCGTCACAACCGAGGCCAAACTGCTGCTGATCGGCATTCCCGTGCTGCTCTGGACCTTGATCCCTATCTACCACATGGTGCTGTTTTCGATCTCGCCGCGTGACAGTGCCACTTCCGGCAAGCTCTGGCCAGACCACCCGACGCTGCAGAACTTCGATTTCGTCTTCAACCAGAAACACTTCTACCTGAACCATTTCTGGCTGCAGATGGGCAACTCCCTGCTGATCGCCCTCACGGTGGGTGTGCTGACGCTGGTGATTTCGACCTGTGCGGCCTTTGCCATCAGCCGGCTCAAGGTGCCCGGCGGACGGACCGTGATGAACATGGCCCTGTTCACCTATTTCATCCCGGCGGCGTTTCTGGCCATACCGATGTACAAGACCATGGGGCTGTACGGCCTGATGAACAGCCAGTGGGCCCTGATCCTGGCGATGGTGACCATCGCCTCGCCCTACTGCATCTGGGTGCTCAAGCAGGCCTCGGACAAGCTGCCCTACGAGCTCGATGAAGCTGCCCGCATGGACGGCGCCTCGCCGCTGCAGCTGTTTCGACTGGTCTACCTGCCGCTGATGGTGCCTTCGCTGGTTGCCGTCGGCACCTACTCGCTGCTGCTGGCCTGGAACGAGTACCTCTACGCCTTCCTGCTGCTGTCCAACGAAAAAACCGTGACGCTGGCGGTGGCGCTGGGCAGTTTCCTGTCGGCCGACGACTCGCCCTGGGAACTGCTGATGACCACCGGCCTGATTTACGCCCTGCCGCCGGCAGCCATCTATTACGCCTTCAAACGCTACATGGTCTCCGGCCTCACCGCTGGTGCCGTCAAGAGCTGATCCACATTCGCACAGAGAACCGACATGGCATCCGTATCCTTTCGCCAAATCAAGAAGTCCTTCGGCAAGGTCGACATCATCCACGGCATCAGTTTCGACATCCACGACGGCGAGTTCGTGGTGCTGGTGGGACCTTCCGGCTGTGGCAAGTCCACCCTGCTGCGCATGCTTGCCGGACTCGAAGACATCACCGGAGGTGACATTGCCATCGATGGCAAGGTCGTCAACGAACTCGAGTCCAAGGACCGGGACATCGCCATGGTGTTCCAGAGCTATGCCCTCTACCCGCACATGACGGTGCGCGAGAACATGGCCTTCAGCCTGCGCCTGCGCAAGGCAGACCAGGCCCTGACCGACGAGCGGGTGGCGCATGCCGCCAAAATCCTCAACCTCGAGCACCTGCTGGGCCGCTACCCGCGCGAGCTCTCCGGTGGCCAGCGCCAGCGCGTGGCCATGGGACGGGCTATCGTGCGCGATCCCAAGGTGTTCCTGTTTGACGAGCCGCTCTCCAACCTGGACGCCAAGCTGCGCGTGGCCATGCGTGCCGAAATCAAGGCGCTGCACCAGCGCCTCAAGACCACCACCGTGTACGTGACGCACGACCAGATCGAAGCCATGACCATGGCCGACCGCATCGTGGTCATGCACGACGGCATCGTCGAACAGATCGGCACACCGCTGGAGCTGTTCGACCGCCCCGGCAACCTGTTTGTGGCCCAGTTCATCGGCTCACCGGCCATGAACGTGGTCAAGGGCACGCTGCACACCGAAGGCGGCAGCGCCTGGGTCGAGGCCGAAGGGGCCCGTTGGCCGGTGGGCCAGGCGGGTCAGGGCCAGAACGGACAGACCGTGCACTACGGCGTGCGCCCGACCGATGTGACCCTGGCCCCGCAAGGCCAGGGCGTGCCGGCAGAAGTGGTGGTGGTTGAGCCCACCGGCGCTGAAACCGAGCTGCTGGTCAAGGTGGGCGAATTCAGGCTGGTGGTCACCCTGCATGGCCGCACCGATGCGCAGCCCGGCCAGCAGGTCTGGCTGCAGGTCGATGCCGCCCGTGTCCACCTGTTTGACGGCCAGTCGGAGCAGCGCCTGTGACCGAAGCGGCTGCGCCCGTCGTGCCGCCGCTGCGGGTGGTGTTGATGGGTGTGAGCGGCTGCGGCAAAAGCACGGTCGGCGAGGGGCTGTCTGCCCGACTGGGCTGGCATTTTGTCGAAGGCGACAGCCTGCATCCCCCCGAAAATGTGGCCAAGATGTCCGCCGGTCAGCCCCTGGGCGACCAGGACCGGGCGGGCTGGCTGGACGCCCTCTCGGTCGAGCTGGCCAGCGCCCGGTCCACCGAGCAGGGGCTGGTGGTCAGCTGTTCGGCGCTCAAGCGCAGCTACCGCGACCGGCTGCGCGCCGGCGATCCGCACGTCCTGTTCGTGCACCTGGCCGGCAGCCGCGAGTGCATCGCGCAACGCCTGGCCGCCCGCACCCACCTCTACATGCCGCCCACCCTCCTGGCAAGCCAGTTTGCCGACCTGCAGCCCCCCGAAGCCGACGAGCAGGCGCTCTGCCTCGATGTCGAGCAGACGCCGGCGCAGCTGATGGCCGCCATCGTCCAGCACCTTCAGACCCAGACCTGCTCCACACCATGATCAATGCAAGCACATTCCGGCTCGATGGCCGGCTGGCCCTGGTGACCGGCTCTTCGGCCGGCATCGGCCTGGCCATTGCCCGTGGGCTGGCGCAGGCCGGTGCCGCCGTGGTGCTCAACGGCCGCCAGGCCGACAGGCTCGATGCTGCCGCCAAGGCCTTGCGCGAGGAGGGCCACACCGTCCATGTCAGCGGCTTTGACGTGACGGCGTCGGCCCAGGTGCGTGCGGCGGTCGATGGCATCGAGGCCGGGATCGGACCGATCGATATCCTGGTCAACAACGCCGGCATCCAGCGTCGCGGGCCGCTGCACGAGTTTGCCGAATCCGACTGGCACGACATCCTGCGCACCAACCTGGACAGCGTTTTCTTTGTGGCGCAGTCGGTGGCGCGCCACATGATCCCCCGCCGGCGTGGCCGCATCATCAACATCTGTTCGGTGCAGTCCGAGCTGGGTCGTCCGGGCATTGCGCCCTACATGGCCACCAAGGGCGGGCTGAAGATGCTGACCAAGGGCATGGCCATCGACTGGGGCCCGCTGGGCATCAATGCCAACGGTATCGGTCCTGGCTACTTCAAGACCGAGCTCAATGAAAAACTCTACAAGGACGAGACTTTCAGCGGCTGGCTCACCAACCGCACCCCCAGCCGCCGCTGGGGCGAGGTCGAGGAGCTGGCCGGTGCTGCCGTGTTCCTGGCCAGCGACGCCTCGACCTTTGTGAATGGCCACATCCTCTATGTGGATGGTGGCGTGACCGCCACACTCTGAAACCCAAGGACGCACCGTGAAAGCCGTGATCTGCCATGCACCCGAGGACCTGCGCATCGATACGCAGGACGAAGAATCACCCGGCCCCGGCCAGCTGCAGGTGCGGGTGGCCTTTGGCGGCATCTGCGGCTCCGACCTGCACTACTACCAGCACGGGGGCTTTGGCACGGTGCGCATCAGGGAACCGATGGCTTTGGGCCACGAAGTCTCGGGGGTGGTCTCGGCCATCGGCGCCGGGGTGGACGGCTTCGCCCTCGGTCAGCGCGTGGCGATTTCCCCCTCGCGGCCCTGCTTCCAGTGCCGCTACTGCCAGCTGGGCCAGCACAACCATTGCCTGGACATGCGCTTCTTCGGCAGCGCCATGCGTTTTCCGCACATCCAGGGCGCCTTCCGCGAAAAACTGGTGATCGAAGCCCACCAGGCCCATGCGCTGCGCCCGGGGGTGAGCCTGGCGATTGCCGCACTGGCCGAGCCGCTGTCGGTCGGGCTGCACGCGATCAACCGGGCAGGCAGCGTGTTCGGCAAACAGGTGCTGGTCACCGGCACCGGTCCGATCGGCGCGCTCCTGATCGCCGGACTGCGCCGGGCAGGTGCAGCGCGCATTGTGGCCGCAGACCTGAGCGACAACGCCCTGGCCTGTGCCCGTGCGCTGGGTGCAGATGAGACATTGAATCTGGCCAGTCAGCCGGATGCGCTGGCGCCTTATGCCAGGGACAAGGGGCAGTTCGACATGCTGTTCGAGGCGTCGGGCAGCGAACGCGCCCTGCGGGCCGGCCTGGACGTGGTGGCGCCGCGGGGGGTGATCGTCAGCATCGGCATGGGGGGGGAACTCAGCCTGCCCATGACGCAGCTGGTGGCCAAGGAACTCGAGTTGCGCGGCACCTTCCGCTTCCACCCCGAATTTGCAGTGGCGGTGCGCTTCATCAACGAGGGCCTGGTCGATCTGCGGCCGGTGATCTCGCATGTGATCCGGCTGGAGGAGGCGGTCCAGGCCTTCAAGCTGGCGAGCGACAAGCAGCAGGCCATGAAGGTGCAAATCGACTTCGGGGTCGAACCCGCCGGCCTCTGAGGCCGAGGCGGCGCACCCCCTGCTTTCTCGGGCATGATGGGCGCTTTGCACGCAGGACCACAGCCATGACCACATTCACCCAGGTGGTGCTCTTTACCGACACCGACGGCCGCGCCCGCTTCCGGGAACACAGCATCCCGCTGACCGAAGGCAAGCCCGAGAGCCGCCTCTCGGCCCTGATGGCTTCGGGCGGCTACCAGCTGCGCCAGAGCCCGGTCGGTTTTCGAAGCACCTTCCACTGCACCGGCAGCCCGCAATGGGTGTTCATCCTGCAGGGGCAGATGGAGATCGGCCTGCAGGACGGGAGTTCGCGTGTGTTCGGTCCAGGCCAGCATTTCTATTCGGCCGACGTGCTGCCCGAGGGCGCGACTTTCGACGACAAGGTGCACGGCCACTGGAGTCGCCAGCTCGGCGACGCGCCGCTGGTCACGCTGTTCGTGCGCGGCTGAGCAGGAAGTCCCCGATGGCCTGATCCACCGCTTGTGGCTGGTCCCGGTGCGGGCTGTGGCCGCAGTGGGGCAGCTGGACTCGCCGGGTGTGCGGCACGCTCGTGGCGATGCCATCGATCTGGGCCATCGTTCCGTAGGCATCCTCTGTGCCCTGGATGGCCAGCAAGGGTGCCCGGATGGCGGCAATCTCCTGGCGGATGTCGTAGCGGCGGAAGTCCGGGCTGAGCCAGACGTCGTTCCACTGCCAGAAGGCGCCATCGACATCGGCATGGAAAGGCGCCAGCCGGTCTCGCAGCGTGCCGTGGGTGTAGGCCTCGCGGGCCGCTTCGATGGCGCTGACCGAGACGGCCTCGACCATGACATGTGGCGCCATCACGATGCAGGCGGCCACCGTGTGGTGGGCGGCATGCAGCAGTGCGATCGTGCCGCCATCGGAGTGCCCGACCAGCACCGGCTGCCTGATGCCCGTCTGCCGCAGCAGTGCAGGCAGCACCACCAGCGCCTCGTGGTGCATGTAGTCCGGCTGCAGCCGGCCACTGCCGCGCACATCTGCGCGCGCCTGCGACTGGCCGTAGCCCTGGCGCGAATACACCAGGCCGGGCCGCCCCAGCCGCTGGCACAGCTGCCGGGGCCAGTCGCGCCAGAGCGCGACGCTGCCCAGGCCTTCGTGCAGAAAAACCAGGGTCGGGTGGTCGGCCGGTCCGGCGATGTGCAGGACTTCCAGCGCGACGCCGCCGACAGTGACCAGGGCAGGGGTGGGGGACATGAGGCGTCTCAAGGGTAGGGTGTTCCGGGCAGATTAAACTTGAACAAGTTGATGAAAGCCACACCGTGATCGCTACTTTTCGCTTTTTTGTCCGTTTTGTCTTGTGCGCGGCCTGGCTGTGTGCCGCCCCGGTCTGGGCCAAGACCCCCGCACCGGTGTTCGTGCTCAATTCCCTGGACGGCAATGTCAGCGTCATTGATCCTGTCAGCTGGAAGGAAACCAAGCGGATTCCGACCGGCAAGGAACCGCACCACCTGTACATGACGCCCGACGAAAAGTCGGTGATCGTCGCCAATGCCCTGGGCGATTCGCTGACCTTCATCGACCCGCGCACGGCCGAAGTGCAGCGCACCCTCACTGGCATCCTCGACCCCTACCACCTACGCTTCTCGCCCGACATGAAATGGTTCGTCACCGCCGCCAACCGCCTCAACCATGTCGACATCTACCGCTGGGACGGTGTGCAGCCCACCCTGGTCAAGCGCATTGCCACCGGCAAGACACCGAGCCACCTCTGGATTGACAGCCGCAGCACCACGCTGTGGGTGACGATGCAGGACAGCAACGAGCTGGTGACGATCGATCTGGCCAGCCAGACCATCCGCAGCCGGGTCCCGACCGGGCAGATGCCGGCCGATATTTTTGTCACACCCGACGACAAGACCCTGCTCATCGGTCTGACCGGTGCCGAAGGCGTGGAGGTCTTCGACGTGAGTGGCAGCGCCCCGCGCAAGCTGCGCACCCTGGCCACCGGCAAAGGGGCCCACGCCTTCCGTGCTGTGGGTGACCGCAAGCATGTGCTGGTGAGCAACCGTGTGGCCAACACCATCAGCCAGATCGACTACCAGAGCATGCAGGTGGTGGCCGAGTACCCTGGCCCCTCCGGACCGGACTGCATGGAAGTCATGGCCGATGGCAAGACCCTGCTGCTGTCTTCCCGCTGGGCACGCAAACTCACCGTGATCGACATGCCCAGCCGCAAGGTGGTCCGGCAGATTGATGTGGGCAAGTCGCCGCACGGGGTATGGACGCTGGACCATGCGGGTCGCCAGTAAGCTGCTGCACGCACTGCTGGCCGCCCCGCTGGCCTGGGGCGCAGCCACTGTGGCCGAGGCTGCGGGCTGCAGCCGCCCGCTCTACCTGACCTTCGACACCGGCCACATGGGGGTGGCCGCGCAGATCGCCGAGGTGCTCGCGCGCCAGCAGGTGCAGGTGACCTTTTTTGCCGCCCACGAAAAAACCCGGGAGGGCGATGGTTCCCTGGGGGATCACTGGGCGCCCTGGTGGCGTGCCCGGGCCCAGGAAGGCCATGCCTTTGCCAGCCACACCTTTGACCATGCCTACTGGCGTGCCGACCTGCCAGGCGGCGAGTTCCGCATCCGCCCGAGCAGCGGGCCGCAGACCGGTCAGGACCTGCGCTGGCGGGCGTCCGACTACTGCGCCAATCTGGACCAGGCGGCAACCCGCCTGCAGCAGCTGACCGGCCAGACCCCGCTGCCGCTCTTTCGCGCACCGGGTGGACGCCACTCGCCGGCCTTGCTGCGGGCCGCAGAGGCCTGCGGTTACCGGCATGTCGGCTGGGCAGACGCCGGCTTTCTGGGCGATGAGTTGCCCAGCGACAAGTACCCCAACGCCCGGCTGCTGCAGCAGGCCCTCGACCGCATCCGGCCGGGCGACATCCTGATGGCCCACCTGGGCATTTGGTCACGCCAGGACCCGTGGGCGCCGGCGGTGCTCGAGCCGCTGATCCAGGGGCTCAAGGCCAGAGGCCATTGCTTTGCCACCCTGCGCGAGCACCCCGACCTGCGTGACTGGGTGCGCGCCAACCCCTGGCCTGCAAAGGCATTGCGCTGAGGCCATGATGCGCGCATGGACACGCTGACCGATCTGTTTGCGCAGGCCCAGCAAGGGCTGTTCGAGGCCGTCGTGCAGCCACTGGCCGTGCGGGCGGGGCTGGCCAACCTGCTCGAAGAAGCCTACGAGGGCACCGGCTGGCTGCTGGTCGGGCTGGTCCAGATCGCGGTGATGCTGCTGCTGATCGGACCGCTGCAGCGGCTCTGGCCGGCCGAAGCCCAGCACGACCGCGCTGCTGTGCGCACAGATGTGCTCTACACCCTCATCCACCGGCTGGGCCTGTTCAAGCTCTTCATGTTCTTCAGCTTCGAGGCCCTGTTCGAGCAGGGACTGGGCCACCTGCGCGCGCTCGGCCTGCCGACCTGGCACCTGGACGGGCTGTGGCCCGGTGTGACCGACCTGGCCTGGGTGAGTTTTGTGCTCTACCTGATCCTGTTCGACTTCGTGAACTACTGGATCCACCGTGGGCAGCACCAGTGGGGGCGCTGGTGGGCGTTGCATGCGCTGCACCATTCGCAGCGGCAGATGACCATGTGGAGCGACAACCGCAACCACCTGCTCGACGATGTGCTGACCGGCCTGGTCTTCTCGGCGGTGGCGGCCCTGGTGGGGGTGGGTCCAGGCCAGTTCGTCGCCTTGCTGGCAGTGGGCCAGCTCAGCGAAAACCTGCAGCACGCGAATGTGCGCCTGTGGTTTGGCCGCTGGGGCGAGCGCCTCTGGGTGAGTCCGCGCTTTCACCGCCGCCACCATGCCATCGGCATCGGCCACGAAACGCCAATGGGGGACCGCACTGTGCTTGGCGGCTGCAATTTCGGTGTGCTGCTGCCCTGGTGGGACATGCTGTTTGGCACCGCCAATTTCGAGCTGCGCTACGATCCCACTGGCGTTCGTGACCAGGTCGAGCAAGGCCGCGACTACGGTCGGGGTTTCTGGCGCCAGCAGTGGCTGGGCCTGTGCCGCCTGCTGGGGCGGGCCTGAGCCAGGCCGCCTGCGCAGCGCCTGACGATCCGAATACTTGAAGGAGTGATGGACATGAAAAAAATCCTGGTGGCCCTGTCGGTGCTGTGGGGCCTCAATGCCCTGGCCCAGACGCCCGCTGCAAGCTGCGATGCGCAGGCAGCGGAAAAGAAACTGGCCGGCGCGGCCAAGACCTCCTTCCTGACCAAGTGCGAGCGCGAAGCAGCAGCGGCGGCCCCGCGCGTCGACCCGCAGGCGGCCTGTGAACAGACCGCTGCCGAGCGGAAGCTGGCGGGGGCTGCAAAAAACAGCTTTGTCACCAAATGCGTGAAGGACGCCACCGCGGCCAAGTAATGCATTGGCCAGGTCGCAGGGCGACTGCCTGAGCCTGTTGCCCGGCGGCTGTCAGAGGGTGTCGACGGTGGTCAGCAGCCGGACTGCCTGTGTGCGCAGCGCCTGCAGGGTATCGGGCGACATGCGTGCGAGCTGGTGGTAGACCATGCCGATGCGGTGGTTGCCCTGCAACTGCTCCCGGTGCCGGTCGAAGAAATCCCAGTACAGCGCGTTGAAGGGGCAGGCCTTTTCACCGGTCCGGGCCTTGGCGTCGTAGGCGCAGCCCTTGCAGTGGTCGCCCATGCGCTGGAGGTAGGCCGCGCTGCTCACATAGGGCTTGGTGGCCAGCTGCCCGCCGTCGGCCCACTGGCTCATGCCCAGGGTGTTGGGCGCTTCCACCCATTCAAAGGCATCAATGTAGATGCCCAGGTACCAGCGGTGCAGTGCTTGCGGATCGAGTCCGGCCAGCAGGGCGAAATTGCCGATCACCATGAGGCGCTGGATGTGGTGGGCATAGGCGTGTTCGAGCGACTGGCCAATAGCGCTGGCCATGCAGGCCATGCGGGTCTGGCCGGTCCAGAACCAGTCGGGCAGTGGCCGGGTGTGTCCCAGGTGGTTGCGTTCGGTGTAGCCAGGCATGCGCGCCCAGTACACCCCGCGCACGTATTCGCGCCAGCCCAGGATCTGGCGGATGAATCCCTCGGCGGCGTGCAGCGGGGCCTGGCCCGCGCGCCAGGCGGCCTCGGCGCGCTGCACCACCTCGCGCGGGTGCAGCATCTTGGTGTTGAGGGCGAATGAAAGCAGCGAGTGGAACAAGTGCCAGTTTTTGCCGGACAGGGCGTCCTGAAAGTCGCCAAAATGCGGCAGGGCATGGGCGATGAAGTGGTCAAGTTGCTGCAAGGCCTCGGCACGGTGCAGCGGCCACCGGAAGGCGCTGGCCTGCGGCTGCCCCATCGTCTGCACGCCTGCCGCTTCGATGGTTTGCCACAGCGCGCTGTGGTCGTGGCAGGGGCGGGCATCGGCAGGTGCTGCGGGTGTGCCTGGCCAGGGCTTGCGGTTGTCAGCGTCAAAGTTCCATTGTCCGCCTTCGGGCTGGTTGTCGGAGGCCATCAGCACGCCGTGCTTTTTGCGCTGCTGTCGGTAGAAGCTCTCCATCAGCCATTGCTTCTTGCCGGCAAACTGTCGGGCCGCCTCGTCGCGGCTGGTGAAGAAGTGTTCGCTGTCGACCATCTGCACGGGTATGCTGCAGCGCCCTGCCCATTCGCGCAGCGCCAGGTCCAGCCGCCACTCGTCCGGGGCCTGGTACTGCACGGCCACCGCGCCGTAGTGCACGATCAGGGCCTCGAGGTTGGCGCTGATGCTCTGGCGGTTGCTGGGGTGGTCAATGGCGATGTGCCGCACGCGGTGGCCATCGGCCTTGAGCTGCGCTGCGAAGGCGCGCATGGCCGCAAACAGCCCCAGCACCTTCTGCGCATGGTGGCGCACATAGTCGGTCTCTGCCCGCACTTCCATCAGCACATAGACCATGTCGGCCCGCACTTCGCTCAGCCAGCTGTGCAGGGGGTTGAGCTGGTCGCCCAGGATCAGGCGCAGGGTGGGGCCTGCCGCCCCGGCTGGTCCGTCGCTCATGGCTGTCCACCCTTGCGCGCAGTGCCGGACCCGCCCTTGCGGCAGCGCTCGGAGCAGTACCTGACCTGTTCCCAGTCGCGTGCCCATTTGCGCCGCCAGGTGAAGGGCAGGCCGCAGGTGGCGCAGATTTTCTGCGGCAGATCGGACTTCTTGCGCATCTTCATGGTCAGAAATCCAGCGTCATCTGCCTGGACGGTGGCGTGGCCGGCCGGCGTTTGGCCGGCCGCTCTTCGCCCCGCGCATCGCGGCTGGCGCCGGGCATGCCGCGGCGCGAGCCGTGGCGCTCGACCACGGCGGTCTTGGCCGCGCGCACCGCGGGCTGGCGGCGCAGCGCGTGCATGCGTTCTTTTGAGGTGCGCAGGGCCGCCTTCAGTTCAACTGGCGGCCGGGCGATGTCCTGTCCTACCTGCACGCCGCAGCGCGCCTGCAGGTCGGCGCCCATCTGCCATGGCTCGAACAGCCAGCTGTCGGGCACGCGGCGCATCGCGGGCAGCCACTGGCGCACGAATTGGCCTTGCGGGTCGTGGTCCATGGCCTGCTTGATGGGGTTGTAGACCCGGGTGGTGTTGATGCCGGTGGTGCCCGATTGCATCTGCATCTGCGGCCAGTGGATGCCGGGCTCGTAGTCCAGAAACTGCCGCGCCAGCCAGTGGCCCACCGGCTGCCAGTGCAGCCACAGCGGGTAGGCCGAGACCGACACCAGCATGGCCCGCATGCGGAAATTGAGCCAGCCGGTCTCGCGCAGCATGGCCACGCAGGCATCCACCATCGGCCAGCCGGTGCGGCCTTGCTGCAGCGCCTCAAAGTGGGAAGGATTCCAGTCGGCCTCGCGCAGACCGTCATAGCCCCGGTGCAGGTTGCGCCACTCCAGCTCGGGTTCGCTCTCGAGTTTCTGGATGAAGTGGCAGTGCCAGTACAGGCGGCTGAGAAAGCCCTGCAGGCCCAGGCGCTGGCGTTTGGCTTCCGGGGGCAGGGTGGCCAATTGCACGCGCGTGGCCTGCACCACCTCGCGCATGCTCAGCGTGCCATGGGCCAGGTAAGGCGAAAGGCGCGAGCAGGCATCGGGCGCGGACAGCGGCGAGGAGATGCCGCCCCGGTAGTGCGCACTGCGCACCTGCAGAAAGTCGTGCAACACCTCTTCGGCTTGCGGTCTGCCGCCGCGCTGTCGCAGCGGGGGTTCGAAGGGGTTCAGACCCAGATCGGCGGTGCTGGGCATGCTGCGCCTGTTCCAGGGCCAGGCCAGTTGGAGGGCCGCTTGCGGCAAGCGGGGTGGCCGCAAGGCTTCGGGCAAGAGGGCCTGCGCGGCGGCCATGTGCCGCTCCCAGCTCGGCTGCCACTCGCGGCGATCCTGCAGGCGACGCACCACGCCAAACTGCGGCCACTCGTGCCAGCCCACCCGGTGAGCACGGCACCAGCGGCCGATGGCCAGATCGCGTGCATAGGTGTGGGCATTGCCGGTTTCCTCGTGCGCGTGCAGCGCCTCGAACGGCGCGACCGTGTGCAGCCTGGCCAGCACATCGACCACCTCGCCCACGGCGACATGCAGGCAGCCGCCCAAGCGGCGCAGCTGTGCATCGAGCGCCTGCAGAGACTCGCACACAAAACCGTAGTGCTGTGCCGCAGCATCCGGCTGGGCCCACAGGCCAGGCTCGACCACATACAGGCACAGCACCTGGCCTTGGCGGGCGGCCTCGAACAGGGGCCAGTGGTCCTGTACGCGCAGGTCGCGCTTGAACCACACGATGCGGTAGCCCATAGCGGTTCTCAGCTGTTGGCGCGGCGCTTGAGCCAGCGCATCAGGCCACCCACCAGGGGCAGCTTTTCGTAGAGCTCTTCGGCCGCGTCCCAGTAGTCGCGGTGCAGTGTCACCAGGCCCCGGTCGTTGAAGACCAGATGGCTGCCGCCGCGCACGGTTTGCCAGCGGCTGGTGTCAAAGCGCCTGAAACGAAAACGGAAATCCCAGACCAGAAAGCACTGTGTGCCCTGCACGATCCGCTCGGTCACGATGAAGTGCGGCGAATCGAGCGCCTCGAACATGTGGACAAAGATGCCTTCGATGGCCGGCAGGCCCTGCACCTCGTTGAACGGGTCCTTGAAGCGGGCCTCGGGTGCATACAGCTCATCCAGACGGGCGAGGTCCTGGGGCTGCAGCTGTTCGTAGAACTGCACCACCCGCTGCACGGCGGCATTGAGGGCTGGTGGGGTATGGGTCATGGCGTCACAGTCCGGTGATGCGGCGCACCGCCGCGAAATACAGGCCGTAGGGCAGCAGGCGCAGCAGCTTCATCACCCGGGTGAAGCGCTTGGGAAAGTGGATGTCGAACTCGCCGCGCGACCAGCCCTGCACGATGGCCTGCGCGGCCTCTTCGGGCGTGATCAGGGCCGGCATGTGGAATGCGTTCTGTGCGGTCAGCGGCGTCTGCACAAAGCCGGGGTTGATCACGCTCACGCCCAGGCCCAGTGATTGCAGGTCCAGGTAGAGCGTTTCGGCCAGGTTGATGAGGGCCGCCTTGGTCGGGCCGTAGGCCAGGCTTTGCGGCAGGCCGCGAAAGCCCGCCACGCTGCTGACCAGGCTGATGTGCCCCTGTCGGCGGGCGATCAGGGCAGGGAGGACGGCTTCGAGCACATGCAATGCGCCCACGGTGTTGACTTCATGGTGGCGCAGCAGCTCAGGCAGGTCGATGGCGGTCGCGCGCATGGCATGGTAATGGCCGGCGCAATAGCAGACCAGGTCGAGCGGGCCGGTGGCCAGCAGGTCTTGGGCGGCGGCCTGCACGGCCTGCGCGTCGGTCACGTCCAGCGGCAGCGCGAGGCTGCCGGGGTGCTGGTGGGCAAAGGCCTCGAGCGCATCGGCCTTGCGGGCCGAGACAATCACGGTGGCGCCCAGCGCATGCAGGCTGCGCGCCAGCGCCTGGCCAATGCCGGTGGAAGCACCCACCAGCCAGACCCGCTGGCCGCGCCAGTCGCGAATGGGCGGGTTCAGGCTCATGGGACCAGCTTCTGGAAAGACAGGGTGACCTCGCCCAGCCGGATGCCGAACTTGCTCATGGTGGCGCGGTTGAGCATCACCCGCTCATCGACGAGGTACATCCAGTCGTCGAACTGCACCTCGTAGACCTTGCCGTCCACCGGCAACTTCAGGGTGTAGGCCCACTGGAAGGCATTGCCCACGGCGCGCCCTGTGGCCGTGCCGGCCACATCGTCGGCGGTGCCGGTGTAACGGCCATCCGCGTGTTTGGTCAGGCGCCAGATGCGGCGCTCCTTTTTGCCGTCCGAATAGGTGAAATGCTCGTCAAGCACGCCCTGGTTGCCGTTCCAGCTGCCGTCCATGTCCACCGTGAAGCGGCGCACCACCTGGCCGCTGCGGTCCTGGAAGATGCCGTGGGCGACGATGCGGCCATTGAAGTACTGTGCCAGGTCGAGCTGTGGGCGCTCGGCGGCGTACTGTTCGATGTTCTGGCTGGCGCAGCCGCCCAGCAGCGCCAGGCAGGTGAGGAGGGCGAGCCCACAACGGCGGGCAAGGGAGTGGATGTTCATGGGGCCTCCGCAAGGGATGAAGGGGACAGGGCTTGGGGTCGGACAAAGGCCAGGTAGAGCGCCAGCGCCGCAAGGAGTTTGAGGATGCAGGGCAGCACCGCATAGGCCAGCGTGAGCGCCTGCATGCCGTCGGGCGAGGTGGTGCCGGGCCGGTAGCCCAGCAGGTCGAGCAGCGGCAGCGCCAGCCCGGCGGCCAGGGCGAGGTTGAGTTTACCGGCGAGGTTCCACCAGCCAAAGTACGCGCCCTCACGCAGGCCGCGGTCACCGCGTGCGGCAATCATGCCCGCCAGCATGGCGCCTGGCAGGGCCAGGTCGGTACCCAGGGCCAGGCCCGAGAGCGCGCAGACCCACCAGAAGCCGAGCACATCGCCAGTCCCGAGGCTGGCGGCCCAGGCAAACACGCTGACCGACAGCAGCATGCCCGCCAGCCAGCTGCGCGATAGCCCCAGCCGGCCTACCAGCCGCATCCACAGGGGCATCGAGACGGCAGCGCTGACAAAGTAAGTGGCCAAAAAGAGGGGCTCGAGCGCCGCAGCGCCCAGCCGGTCCTGGATGAAAAACAGCACCAGGGTGGCGGGCACGGCGCTGGCCATGCCGTTGACCACAAACACTGCCATCAGCCAGCAGAAGCCCCGATGGCGCCAGGGGTGCAGCAGTTCGGTACGCCAGTGGCGAGGGCCCGCTGCGGCCGCGGCCACGGGCTCGGGCGCACGGCTGCGCGCCCAGGCCAGCCAGCCGGCGGCGAGCATGCAGCCGAACACGGCCACCCACTCGCCCCAGCCCAGCCAGGAGGGCAGCACCGAGGCCAGCACCACGCCCACCAGGCCGGCGCCTTCGCGCCAGGCGACGATGCGGGTGCGCTGTGTCTCGTCGCCGCCCAGCCGAGCTCCCCAGGCCTGGTGCGCGATGGCCATCAGACTGTAGGCCAGGCAGGTGAGCACCAGCATCGACAGCAAGGCGAGCGCATCGTCTGGCCGCGGCCAGGGCGGAAAGAACAGCAGGGCCATGCCGGCCAGCAGCACCAGTGCGGCGACGGCACAGGCGCGCAGCAGGTGGGCGGGTGAGCGGGCGAACAGGCGGTCACTGACCCGGCCCAGCCAGGGGTCGGTGATGGCGTCGAACAGACGCGCCAGCAACAGCACCAGGCCCAGCGTGGCCAGCGGCATGCCGTAGCGGCTGGCGTAGACATTGGGCAAATGCACGTACAAGGGCAGGGCAACGAAGGCCAGCGGCAGCCCCAGCAGCCCGTAGCGCAGGCCGGCAGCGTGCCCTGCGCCCAGTGGGTCGGTGCTGCCGGACGGGGCGGTGGGCATCAGCGCCTGCTCCCAGGTGTCTGGCCCAGCAGGGCCAGCCGCAGGTCAGGCTCGGAGGTGGCCGGCGAGAGCCAGATGCCAAAAAACAGCGAGGCAAATTCGGCCTCGCCGACGCGCCCGAGCGGCTTGCCGTTGTGCCAGAAGCTGGCGCCCTGGCCGGGCAGCAGCTGGCCGGTGATTCTGTCGCCGGCTTTCACGTCGGGAAAGAGGCGCTGCATCTGTTCGAGCCAGCGCTGGGCCTGTGCCTCGCCCAAGCTGCCCACGCGTCGCATTTCCTGCAGCGAGCGTTCGGCAATCGCGCTGCCCTTGAGGTCACGCAGGTAGTCGAGTTCCAGCACCAGCGGCTGCTCGCCGAGCTTGTCGCTGCGGAAGTCGGGCAGGGTCCAGAGCCGGGCGTGGTAGACGCGCAGGCCGAAAAAGCGCAGGGTGGCTTGCCCCTGCAGGCGGCTGCCTGCCAGCTGTGCAGGCGAAGCGGCACCGGCCAGGGGCTGCGCCGCAGCCGAAGGGGCCGGTGTGCTGCCTGCGCCGGTGTTGCCCAGTGACGGTGTGACCAGGCCCAGGCCCAGCACAAGGACCAGCGCCAGCCGTTCAGCGCGCGAGCGTGTATTGCACCACATCGATGTCGCCGGCATCGAAGCCGGCCTCGCAATAGGCCAGGTAGAACTCCCAGATGCGGATGAAGCGCTCGTCAAAGCCCTGCGCCAGCACTTGTTCGCGCCGGGCCGTGAAGTCGGCCCGCCAGCGGCGGCAGGTTTCCGCATAGTCCTGGCCGAAGGCCAGCTCGTCCACCACCTTGAGACCGGCGGCCCCGGCTTCGCGGCGGAAAGCGCTGGGGCAGGGCAGGCAGCCGCCCGGGAAGATGTACTGCTGGATGAAGTCGGTCGAGTGGACATAGCGCTCGAACAGCGGGTCCTGGATGACGATGGTCTGGATGCAGGCGCGACCGCCCGGCTTGAGCAGGCGGGCCACACTCTGGAAGTAGGTCGGCCAGTATTCCTGGCCGACGGCTTCGAGCATCTCGATCGAGCAGATCGCGTCGTAGGGGCCGTCGTTGATGTCGCGGTAGTCCTGCAGGCGCAGATCGGCCTGGCTGGACAGGCCTTGTGTGGCCAGGCGCTGCTGCGCCCAGGCCAGCTGTTCGGTCGAGAGGGTGACGCCGGTGATGTGGGCGCCGAATTCCTGTGTGGCTTTTTCGGCCAGTGCGCCCCAGCCGCAGCCGATCTCCAGCACCCGGTGGCCGCGCCGCACGCCAGCCATGTGCAGGGCGCGGCGGACCTTGGCGTTCTGGGCTTCGCGCATGTCCTGCTGCTGGTCACCGCGAAACCAGCCCGAGGAGTAGTTCATGGTGCCGTCGAGCCAGAGGCTGTAGAAGGCATTGCCCAGGTCGTAGTGGGCGTGGATGTTTTTGCGGCTGTTGCTCTTGGTATTGCGATTGAGCAGGTGGCGCAGGCGGTAGGCCAGCCGGCCCATCCAGGAGCCGAAGATCACTTCGTCGAGGGCCTTGCGGTTGGCCAGCAGCAGCCCGAGCAGGCCGGCCAGGTCGGGTGTGGTCCAGTCACCGGCGATGTAGCTTTCCGCAAAGCCAATGTCACCGGACTTGAGCGCCGCACCAAAGGCATTCCAGTTGTGCAGGTGGATGCTGGCGTGCGGACCCTGGCCATCGCCAAGGGTCTGCACACTGCCATCGGGCAGTTCGATGGTCAGGGCGCCCTGGCGCAGCTGCTGCAGCAGCTTGAACACAGTGCGCGCGGCTGCAGGCGCACGCGCGGGCAGTTGGAAATGGGAGGGGGCGGTCAGTGTGTTCATGGGTCAACGGGTCACGAATTGGTCGGGGGCCGGCGGTTTGCGGTGAAAACCTGTGCGTTTGAGCCAGATCTGCAGGGCTTGCCAGTGGATGCGGGCCATCACCATGGCGGTCATCGCCGGGTAGCGCCAGAGTGCGCGCCGCAGTGTGGCCGCGCTGGCCGGCAGCAGGTCACCGCTGACGCTGGTGTTGAGCAGGGGGCCTTGTGCGTCGTCATGGTCCACGCGGGCGACGGTGCGCTCCTGTCCACCCTGGGTGGTGCGCATGAAGCGGAAGCGGTAGCGTCCCTCGACCCGGCAAAAGGGCGAGACATGGAAGCATTTGTCGGCCTGCAGTTCGACGCCATAGCGGGGGGCGTCGAGCAGGTAGCAATGGCGTTCGCCGAAGGTGTTGTTGACCTCCACGACGATCGCGCGCAGCCGGCCGTCCATGCGGTGGCAGTACCAGAAGCTCACCGGCTTGAAGGTGTAGCCCAGCATGCGTGGGTAGGTGTGCAGCCAGATGTCGCCCGAGGCATCGCCAATGCCTTCACGCTGCAGCAAGCCCTCCAGCCAGGCGAGTGCGCCGCCCTGTTCCGGACCGCGGCCGTCGCCGTGGTCGCAGTCATGGAAGCTGATCGGTGCCGCACGGTTCACTGCCAGTGCGCCCATGGCCTCGGGATCGTGCAACTGCCGCATGGGCAGCAGCAGAAAAAAGGTGTCGTAGGCAAACGCATGCCGATGCGGCCGCAAGCGCGCGTGCCGGACCTGGCCGAAGCCGATCTGCGCGAGCGCGTGGCCGCTCATGCGACCGCCTCTCTGGATGCTGCCGTCTGCGCCAGCAGGGCCTCGGCGGCGGCCAGGCCCGACTTGAGACCGTCTTCGTGGAAACCGTAACCGGTCCAGGCACCACAGTACCAGGTGTGCTGCAGGCCCTGCAGTTCGGGCACGCGCTGCTGGGCGGCGATGGCCGCGAGGTCAAAAACCGGGTGGCTGTATTCGAATTCCGCCAGGATCTTGTGCCGGGCAATCGGGCGAACCGGGTTGAGCGACTCGACCACGGGTTGCTCGAACGGCAAGGGTTGCAGCCGGTTGAGCAGGTAGTGCAGGCACACCCGCGCGGATTCCTGCCGGGCGTCGGCGGCACGCTCGTAGTTCCAGGCGGCCCAGGCGGCCTGTCGCTGCGGCAGCACCGAGGTGTCGGTATGCAGGACGGCGCGGTTGGGCTGGTAGCGGATGGCCCCGAGCACGGATTGCTCGGCCGCCGTGGGCTGGGCCAGCAACGCCAGCGCCTGGTCCGAGTGTGCCGCCAGCACGACCTGGTCAAAGCGCTCGCTGCCGCCATCGGTGTGCAGCACCACCCCGGCGCCATCGCGCTCGATGCGGCGCACCGGTGTGCGCAGCCGGGCATCGCTCAGACTCGAGACGATTTTCTCGACGTAGTGCCTGGCCCCGCCCACCACGGTGTACCACTGGGGCCGGTTGCTCACCTGCAGCAGGCCATGGTTGTGGCAAAAACGGATCATGGTGGCCACCGGGAACTGCAGCATCTGGTCCGTCGGGCAACTCCAGATGCAGCCCAGCATGGGAAGGAAGTACCAGTCACGGAAGGCTGCCCCGAAGCGGTGCTCGTCCAGAAAGGACTGCAACGGCTGGGTCAGCCGCGCATCCTGCTGGTCCAGGGCCAACTGCGTGCACAGGCGGTTAAAGCGCAGCAGATCGCTGAGCATGCCCCAAAAGCGCGGGCTGACCAGATTGCCCTTCTGCGCAAAGACTGTGGCCAGGCTGCTGCCGCTCCACTCGATGGCCGGGTCACCCGCTGCGGCCGGGACCTGGACCGAAAACGACATGTCCGACGGGGCTGTCACCACCTCCAGTTCAGCCAGCAGGGCGATCAACTGCGGGTAGGTGCGCTCGTTGTAGACCAGAAATCCGGTATCCACTCCCCAGGTCCTCGGGCCTTGTGGCGTGGGCAGGGTGATGTCCACGGTGTGGGTATGGCCGCCAAAGTAATCGCCTGCCTCGAAAAGCGTCACGTGGGCATGCGGCCGCAGCCTGTGGGCAGCGGCCAGCCCGGAAATGCCCGATCCGACGATGGCGACTTTCATGCGGTGTCCTTGTAGCATGCTTGTCTTAGACAAAATATTGTAATTCAAGCCGTTTCTCTGTGTTGCAGGGGTTTTTCTGGTCCTGAAACCTTGTTTTGTCCAGGATAATCTGGCCATGGACAACGCAGTTCCCCATGGTCAAACCCCAGCCGTGCCGACGCAGCTGGACTGGTCGATTGCCGAAGTCGAGCGCGACACTGGTGTGGGCAAGGATACCTTGCGGGTGTGGGAGCGGCGTTACGGTTTCCCGATGCCCATCAGGGACCGGCTGGGCGAACGCAGCTATCCCCAGGACCAGGTCCAGCGCCTGCGCCTGATCAAGCGGCTGCTCGATGCTGGCCACAGGCCGGGCAAGGTGGTGCCCCTGACGCTGCCGCAGCTCGACGCGCTGATGGGTACGGTGCAGGCCAGCCGCGAGGCCATCCTGCAGGACCCGGTCCAGGCCGCCTGGTTGCAGGACCCCGCCATGCCATGGCTGAGCTGGCTTGCCGAGGACCGCACCGACCTCATCAAGCAGGCCTTGCAGCAGCAGATCCTGCGGCGTGGGCTGGGACCGACCGTGCAGGAGCTGGTGGCCCCTTTGTGCGTGCATGTGGGAGAGGCCTGGGTGCGCGGAGAGTTGTCGATTTACCAGGAACACCTGTTCACCGAAAACCTGCAATCGGTGCTGCGCGAAGCCATCAGTTCGGTGGATGCGAGCGGCCAAACGCTGCAGCACCCGCCGCGGGTCCTGCTGGCCACGACCTCGACCGAGCAGCATGGTCTGGGCCTGCTGATGGCCGAGTGCTTTTTCGCTCTGGAATCGTGTGCGCGGTTTGTGCTGGGCGTGTCCACGCCAGTGTCCGATATCGTGGAGGCGGCCCGGCAGCTGCGCGTTGATGTGGTGGCCCTGAGTTTCAGTGCCCATGCCGGTCGGCGCGAGGCGATCGAGAGCCTGCAGCAGCTGGTGACCCAGCTGCCTGCACCGCTGGAGATCTGGGCGGGCGGTGCCGCAGCTGCCTTGTACAGCCGTTCCCTGCCCGAGTCGGTGCAGGTGGTGCGCAAGGCGATGGATGTATCCAGGCTGGTCCAGGACTGGCGCCAGCGCCATGTCGCGCCAGCGCAGCCCAACCCGTCCGGCAGACCCTGAGGGCTGGCCTGCGCAGCCGCGCTCAGTAGCTGCGGCGTTGGCCACCGAAGCCACCGCCACCAAAGCCGCCGCCATTGCTGCGGGGCGGGCGGGCTTCCATCGGGCGGGCGATGTTGACGGTCAGGTCACGGCCACCGAAGTTCTTGCCGTGCAGGCCTTCGATGGCGGCCTGTGCCTCGGCGGGAGAAGACATTTCCACGAAGCCGAAGCCTTTGGAGCGGCCGGTGTCGCGCTCCATCATCACCTTGGCCGACTGGACGTTGCCATAGGCGGAGAATTCCTGCTGGAGATCGTCGTCGCGGACCGAGTAGGAGAGGTTGCCGACGTACAGTTTGTTGCTCATGGTGAGCCTTTCATGAAAGCACCTGTCCCATATGGGGTCGGTGCAGGTTGCAAATGGGGAATCCGCTTTCAGCGGTGCGGGCGTCGGGCCGGAGCGCCGACGCGGGGGGTGCGGTTTTCAATGTGGCGGAAGGTGATGCGGCCCTTGGAGAGGTCGTAGGGCGACATCTCCAATGTGACCTTGTCACCGGCCAGGATGCGGATGCTGTGCTTGCGCATCTTGCCGCCGGTGTAGGCCACAAGCTGGTGGCCGTTGTCGAGCGTGACCCGAAAACGCATGTCGGGCAGCACTTCGTCGACTTTGCCTTGCATCTCGATCAGTTCTTCCTTGGCCATGGGGACTCCTTGTCGTGAAAAACGGCATTCAGGCGAAGGCCGTGGGATTGAGCAACCAGTCGCGACCTTGCGCGGCGGCGTAGCGCAGGGCGCTGTCGCGGGTGGCAAAGGCCGGCGCGAAGGTGTAGATGCGGTCGTGGGTGGCCCGGCCCTGGCCCCGACGGATCGAGAGCGAGGCCGCAAAGCCGCCCGCCTGCGCTGGTCGCGAGAGCGGTGTGAAGAGAAACTTGCCGGCACTGAAAGGTGCGGCGGTAGGGGTATGCATGTAACAGAACCTTGACTGGGCCCGTTAGGCCCGGATGCCTGCGGTCAGAACAAAGTGACACTGCAGTGCAATCGCGGTGGGGTACAAGCACCCACCGTGGTGTAGCTCGCCAAAGGGAAAAGTGTGACCACCAGGACGTTCCGGAATCGGCTCGGTGGATGAGGTGTGCGGTTTTGGGGTACCGCTGCCCGTGTCAGACCTTGTTGCAGGGAAGGTAAGCAAATAACTGCAACCTGCGCATTGTACCTGATCGGAACCGGGCCTGCCGGCATCGGTCCGTTGCGGCATCATCGGGCCATGAGCAAAGCCTTCACCCGAGAAACCGATCCGGACGATGACGAGGACATCAGCCTGCCGGCCTTGCCCCAGGGTACACGCAACTACATCACCCCTGCCGGCTATGCGCGCTTGCGCGCCGAGTGGCTGGACCTGATGGACAACGAGCGGCCCAAGGTGGTCGAGGTCGTGCATTGGGCCGCCAGCAATGGCGACCGTTCGGAAAACGGCGACTACCTTTACGGCAAGAAGCGCCTGCGCGAGATCGACCGCCGCATCCGCTTTCTGACCAAGCGCCTAGAGATCGCCGAGGTGGCCGATCCCTCGGTGCACCATGGCCGCGACCAGGTGTTCTTCGGCGCCACCGTCACCTATGCCGAGCAGGACGGCACCGAACGGACCATCACCATCATGGGCATCGACGAGGCCGACAGCCTGCAGGGCCAGGTCAGCTGGGTTTCTCCGATTGCACGCACCCTGCTCAAGTCGCACGCTGGCGATGTGCTCAGGCTGGTGACGCCTTCGGGCGTGGTCGAGATCGAGGTGCTGGAGGTGAGTTACCCGGCGCCGGCCTGAGCTCAGGCGTGGGGCAGCAGGCGCTCGACCTGGATCACGGCAGGGGTGCGCTTGAGCTGGCGCAGCACGCCATCGAGGTGGCTGAGGTCCCGCACCGACAGGATAAAGCGCAGCTGCGCCGAGTCCTGGGCCGTCTCCTGGCCCATGTCCACGTGCACGATATCGGCCTCGGCGGCGGCCATGGCCCCGGCAATGCGGGCCAGCACACCCTTGCCGTTGACCACGGTGACTTCGATCCCGGTCTCGAACGGGCGGGTAGGCTCGTCCGACCATTCGACACTGATGAAGCGCTCGCTGTCCTTCTGGCGCAACTTGCTGGCGGTGCTGCAGGCACTGCGGTGCACCGCCAGGCCTTCGCCGCGCCCGAGGTAGCCGACGATCTCGTCGCCGGGCAGCGGGCGGCAACAGCGGCTGTAGACCACCGAAGCGTTTTCGCTGCCGTCCAGGGTGATGGCACCCTGCGAGACGGTTTCATGCGCGGTGAAGCGCTCTCGGGTCATGAGCAGCGCATCGGGCTTCTGCCCCCGCTCGGCCAGCAGCACCACCAGGCGCTTGGCCACGATGCTGGCGATGCGTTTGCCCAGACCAATGTCCATCAACAGGTCCTGGCGGTTGCGGTTGCCGGTGAAGCGCAGCAGCTTGTCCCACAGGGGGTGCAGCGCCGGCTCGTCGGCCGGGACCTTCTGGATGCCTTCGGCCCGCAGGGCCTGGCCCAGCAGTTTCTCGCCAAGCTGCGTGGATTCGGTCTGGGCCAGGGTCTTGAGGTGGTGGCGGATCTTGGAGCGGGCGCGGCCGGTGCGCACGAAACCCAGCCAGGCTGGATTCGGCGCCGACACCGGCGCGGTGATCACCTCAATCACGTCGCCATTGCTCAGTTCGGTGCGCAACGGCACCTGCTGGCCGTTGATGCGGGCCGCCACCGCATGGTCGCCCACCCGGCTGTGGATGGCGTAGGCGAAGTCCACCACCGTGGCGCCGCGCGGCAGCGCCATGATTTGGCTCTTGGGTGTGAAGACATAGACCGCATCGGGAAAGAGGTCCACCTTGACGTGGTCCCAGAATTCGGCCGCGTCGCGGGTTTCATTCTGGATGTCCAGCAGCGATTGCAGCCATTGGGTGCCCAGCCGTTCGGACTGGGCGCTGGCGGCGCCATTGGCCTTGTAGAGCCAGTGGGCGGCGACCCCGGCCTCGGCCACCAGGTGCATGGCCTCGGTGCGGAACTGGAACTCGACATTCACGCCCGACGGACCGACCAGGGTGGTGTGCAGGGACTGGTAGCCGTTGACCTTGGCGATCGCAATGTGGTCCTTGAACTTGCCGGGCACCGGCTTGTAGAGCTGGTGCAGCAGGCCCAGCGCGGTGTAGCAGTCGATGACGCCCGGCACGATGACCCGAAAGCCGTAGATGTCTGTGACCTGGGCAAAGCTCAGGTGCTTGGTCTCCATCTTCTTGTAGATGGAGTAGAGGGTTTTCTCGCGGCCGCTGATGCGCACGGGCATGCCGGCCTGGGCGAACACCGCCTCGACTTCGGCTTCGACTTTCTGGATCAGGTCGCGGCGCCGATTGCGCGCGCGCGCCACTGCCTTGGTCAGCACCGCATGGCGCCAGGGCATCAGGTGCCGGAAGGAGAGCTCCTGCAACTCTCTGTAGATCTGGTTGAGGCCCAGCCGGTGCGCAATGGGCGCGTAGATTTCGAGCGTCTCGGAGGAGATGCGCCCCCACTTGCTGCGGGGCATGTCGCCCATGGTGCGCATGTTGTGGGTGCGGTCGGCCAGCTTGATGAGAATGACGCGCACATCGCGTGCCATCGCCAGCAGCATCTTGCGAAAGGATTCGGCCTGGTTTTCTTCACGGGTGTTGAACTCGAGCTTGTCGAGCTTGGTCAACCCGTCCACCAGCTCGGCCACCGGTGCGCCGAACTTCTCGACCAGCTCGGCCTTGGTGACGCCGCAATCCTCCATGCTGTCGTGCATGAGGGCCGCGGCCAGGGCCTGCGCGTCAAGTTTCCATTCGGTGCACAGCGCCGCTACCGCGATCGGGTGGGTGATGTAGGGCTCGCCGCTGCGGCGCATCTGTCCCAGATGGGCCTCGTCGGCGAATCGGTAGGCGCGACGCACCAGGTCCACGTCGCTGGCGCTGAGGTAGTCCAGCCGGTCCACCAGTGCCGCAAAGCTGGCAGCTGCTGCGCTGACCGCAGCAGGACCGGCTGCCTGGGTGCGGACCGGGGGCAGGCTGGAGGGGGGCACGACAGCGCTCATGACAACTATGTTAACGGGTTGGCCCCCCGCCACCGCAGGGGCGCAAAAAAGCCCCATTGAAGGGGCTTGTCGTGCAGGCGGTCGCATGGACCGCCGAGGTGCAACGTCAGTTGACGCGCTTGAGCATTTCCAGGCCGATCTTGCCGGCAGCAATCTCGCGCAGGGCGGTCACGCCCGGCTTGTTCTTGCTCTCGATCTTGGGCGTATGGCCCTGGCTGAGCATGCGGGCGCGGTAGGTGGCGGCCAGCACGAGCTGGAAGCGGTTGGGGATTTGCTGCAGGCAATCTTCAACAGTGATGCGGGCCATGGCGGGGTTCCTTTGGGTGGTCAGGCAATGTGCAATGCCTCGAAGGTGTGCGCCCTGGCGCGTCGCTGTGCAATGTAGCGAAGCCGCTGGGCGTGGACGATGGCCTTGAGGTCAAACAAGGCCCGTTCAAAGACCTCGTTGATTATAACGAAGTCGAATTCCTTGGCCTGGGCCAGTTCTTCGGCGGCGTTCTTCAGGCGCAGTTCGATGATTTCGGGGGCATCCTCGCCGCGGCGCTCCAGGCGCGAGCGCAATTCTTCCCAGCTCGGCGGCAGGATGAAGACCAGCACCGCATTGGCATACATGCGTTTGATCTGGATCGCGCCCTGGTAGTCGATCTCCAGCACCACATCCGCCCCCTGGGCCATGCGGTCCTCGATCATCTTTTTGGAAGTGCCGTATCGCTGGCCATGCACATGTGCCCACTCGACGAAGGCATCGGCCAGCACCATGGTGTCGAATTCCTGCGGCGATACGAAAAAGTATTCGCGGCCATGCTTTTCCTGGCCGCGTGGCGCGCGGGTGGTGTGCGAAACCGAGGGCTGGACCTGGCGGTCGAGCTCCATCAGGGCCCTGACCAGGCTGGATTTGCCAGCCCCGCTGGGGGCGGCCACGACGAAGAGGTTGCCGGGATAGTCCATGGTGATTCGCCGCTTATTCGATGTTCTGCACCTGCTCGCGCATCTGCTCGATCAGCACTTTCATGTCCACCGAGATGCGCGTCATTTCAAGCACGGCGGACTTGGCGCCCAGCGTGTTGGCCTCTCGGTGCAGCTCCTGGATCAGGAAGTCCAGCCGCTTGCCGATGTCGCCGCCCTTGTTCAGGAGGTGTCCGATTTCCTGCAGGTGCGAGCGCAGACGGGTGATTTCTTCGGCCACATCGATGCGGATGGCAAAGGCGGTGGCCTCCGAGAGGGCCCGGTCCTGCGCCGCCTCGGGCAGGGTCTGGCCGTCGGCAAGGGCCATGGCGTCCTTCCAGCGAGCCAGAAAGCGCTGGCGCTGCTGCTCGACCAGCTGCGGCACCAGGGGTTCGGCCTGCGCGGCAAGGGTTTCAAGCTGTGCACTGTGACTTTGCAGCATGGCGGTCAGGCGCTGGCCTTCGCGTTCGCGGGCAGTGCGAAGGGCGTCCAGTGCCTGCGCGGCCAGTGCCAGCCACTGGGCATCGTCGATGGCCGGGCCAGCGGCACTGCCGGTGGCCAGGCGCAGTACGTCCGCCACGCTCAGGGCCCGGGCACCAGGCAGCCAGTCCTGCACCTTGTCCTGCAGGGCCGCAATGCGCTGCAGGGCCTGGGCCGAAGGTGTCTGGGCGCTGCCGGCTTCGCCAGCGTCCAGGCTGGCGCGCACTTCGACCTTGCCGCGGCGGACCTGGCGGGTGATCAGTTCGCGCAGGCCAGGCTCGAGCTGGCGCAGCTCTTCAGGCAGGCGAAAGGAGAGGTCGAGGAAGCGGCTGTTGACCGAGCGGATTTCCAGGCCCAGCCGCGCCAACGGCGGGCTGCCCTCGGCATCCTGCGGCAGCACACTGTGCTGCACGCTGGCGTACCCGGTCATACTGTAAACTGGCATGGACTTGATTCCTGGAGACCCTCGCCTGTGCGCTGTGGCTGTCCGGGACGGGCAACCAGGCACGTGAAGGCCTCAAACGCCCAATTATCTCAAACTCCCTTGGCGGCTCCGTGATTGCTCCCCGGCGGTGCGGCTCCCCAATTGCCGGACGGACCGAACATGAGCACCACCCCTTACCAACGCACCGCCCGCGCTGCAGATGCACTGCGCCAGGTTCGCATCACCCGCGGCTACACCATCCATGCCGAAGGCTCCGTCCTGATCGAGTTTGGCAACACCCGTGTCCTGTGCACCGCTTCGGTCGAGGACAAGGTGCCGGGCCACAAGAAAGGCAGCGGCGAGGGCTGGGTGACGGCCGAGTACGGCATGCTGCCGCGTGCCACCCACACCCGTGGCGACCGCGAAGCCGCGCGCGGCAAGCAAAGCGGCCGCACGCAGGAAATCCAGCGCCTGATCGGTCGCTCCATGCGCGCGGTGTTCGACCTCCGGCGGCTGGGCGAGCGCACCATCCACCTTGACTGCGATGTGCTGCAGGCCGATGGCGGCACCCGCACGGCCAGCATCACCGGGGCCTTTGTGGCTGCGCAGGACGCGGTCAACTGGCTGATGGCCACCGGCAAGCTAGATGCCTCGCCCATCCTCGACCATGTCGCTGCCATTTCGGTGGGCCTCAAGGATGGCACCGCCTTGCTGGACCTGGATTACCCCGAAGACTCGGCCTGCGATACCGACATGAATGTGGTGATGACCGGTGCCGGCCACTATGTTGAAGTGCAGGGCACGGCCGAGGGCGTGGCCTTCAGTAGACAGCAGATGGACCGCATGCTGCAGCTTGCCGAAAAAGGCATTGCCGAACTGGTGCAATTGCAAAAGCAGGCACTCGGCGGGTGACCGGCATGAAGATCGTGCTGGCCTCCAACAACCAGGGCAAGCTGGCCGAGCTGCAGGCCATGCTGGCGCCGCTGGGCGTGGCACTGGTGCGGCAGGCCGAGCTGAACATCCCGGAAGCCGACGAGCCCTACCGCACCTTTGTGGAAAACGCCCTGACCAAGGCACGGCATGCGGCGAGACACTCGGGCCTGCCGGCGCTGGCCGACGATGCGGGTTTGTGTGTGGATGCCTTCGATGGCCAGCCCGGGGTGGACACAGCCTACTTCGCCACGCGCTTTGGTTATGCCAAGGGCGACGACAACAATGTGACGGCCCTGCTTGAGCAGATGCAGGGCATCGCCAACCGCCGCGCCGCCATGGTCAGTACCCTGGTTGCGCTGCGCTCGGCCGATGACCCGGAGCCGCTGATCGCGGTAGGACGCGTGCGCGGCGAAATCACCACCGAGCGGCGCGGCAGCAATGGCTTCGGCTTCGATCCGGTCATGTTCATCCCTGAGTTCGGCAAGACCTTTGCCGAGCTGCCGGTGGCGGTCAAGAACGCCCACAGCCACCGCGGCCGCGCCGTGCAGCAGATGCTGGCGCTGATGCGCGAACGCTGGCTGGATGCCTGAAGGCCACCCCATGAGTCACCCGCTCGATCCGGTCCATGCGATGCGTCCGGGCCTCTTGCAGTTGCCCGGTCTGCCGCCGCTTTCGCTCTATGTGCACCTGCCCTGGTGCATCAAAAAGTGCCCCTACTGCGATTTCAATTCGCACGAGTGGCGGGGTCCGGCCGATGTCCGCAGCGTGCAGGGCGCCTACATCGACGCCCTGCTGGCGGATCTGGAGGCCAGCCTGCCGCTGGTCTGGGGCCGAATGGTCCACACCATCTTCCTGGGCGGCGGCACGCCCAGCCTGTTTGCGCCCGAAGCCATCGACCGGCTGGTCAGTGGCCTGCGCGCACGCCTGCGCCTGTCGGCCGACTGCGAAATCACGCTCGAGGCCAATCCCGGCACCTTCGAGAAAGACCGTTTCAGAGCCTTTCGGCAGGCGGGCATCACGCGCCTGTCGATCGGCGTGCAAAGCTTCAACGACGCCCACCTCAAAGCACTGGGTCGTGTGCATGACCGAGAGCAGGCGCTCGCTGCGGTGGACGAGGCGGCACAGGTGTTTGACACCTTCAACCTCGACCTGATGTATGCGCTGCCCGGACAGACGCTGGCGCAGCTGACCGAGGACGTGGACACCGCGCTCTCGTTTGCGCCACCGCACCTGTCGATCTACCACCTCACCATCGAGCCCAACACCCTGTTTGCCAAGCACCCACCGGCCCTGCCAGAGGATGACGAGGCCTATGCCATGATGGACCGCATCACCGAGCGCACCAGATTGGCGGGGATGGGGCGCTACGAGGTCTCGGCCTATGCCCGACCCGGCCACGCCTGTGCCCACAACCTGAACTACTGGCAGTTTGGCGACTACCTGGGCATTGGGGCCGGCGCGCACAGCAAGCTCAGCTTTGCCCACCGCATCGTGCGTCAGGTGCGCTTTCGGGAACCCCAGCGCTACATGCAGCAGGCGATGCAGGGCGAGCCGGTCACGCAAAGCCAGGAGGTGGCGCGCGAGGACCTGCCTTTCGAGTTCATGCTCAATGCCCTGCGACTGCAGGAGGGCTTTGCCCTGACCGACTACATGGAGCGCACCGGGCTGGCACTGACCAGCATCCAGAAAGGGCTCAAGGCAGCGGAGCACAAGGGACTGATCGCGCGCGACTGGACACGCGTCTGGCCCACGGCCAGGGGCTTTGATTTCCTCAGCGATCTGCAGGCCCTGTTCCTGCCGCAGTCCACGGACGCCTGATCAGGCCGTCGCCCCGAACCTGGCCTTGATCCAGGGCAGGCTGAGCTTGAAGCTGTAGAGCACGATGACCGCGCCCAGCAGGTCGCCGGTGAACATCGGCCAGAGATTGATCCAGGGTTGCAGGTTCTCCTGCCCGAAAAACCAGTGGATCGACTGGTGGGCGAACGCGTTGACGGCCGCATAGAGCAGCACGAACTGCAGCAGCCGGGCACTGGTCAGTTCGGCCAGGTTCTGGCCGAGCAGGCCCAGGCGTTCCATGCCGAACTTGACCAGCCAGGGGCCGAAACCCGAGGCCAGGCAGGTCAGCAGCATCACCTCGCTGGGCGGCGGGCTGGTGCCCTGCGTGTCCAGCCAGAGCGTGGCCACGGCAATGCCCAGGGCCCCCGGGATCCCCATGGCCAGCACCAGCAACACGCGAAAACCGGCTGGCAGAAACACCCAGTTCACGCCCTTGACGTACTCGAGCCAGTCAAAGAGCCAGTCGTTGAGGCGGAAAAAACAGGCAAACAAAAGGGCGCTGAGGAGGACCATCAGGACCCACTGCAGCCAGTCTGACAGCCGCAGTTTCATGTGGCCGCGAGCGACTGCACCTGCTGCATGGTTTGGCCAAGCTGGTGAAAGTAAGCCAGGGCCTGCTCGGTGGGCACCAGGTATTTGGCGCGGCGATCACCGGGCTCGCTGTGGGTGCTCAGCAACTGCTTGTTGCGCAGGCGCGTGATGCGCTTGTGCAGGGTGGCTGGCGAGCCCAGTTCGGTCAGGTGGATGGCCTCGCGCACCGTCATGGTCTGGCCCGCATGCCAGCGCAGCACCACGGCCTCGAGCAGGGCCGACTCGTTGGCGTCCATCGATTGCCCTGCGGGCAAGGCCTCGATGGCACGGGCCAGCTGCAGAAAACGCAGGTAAGCACTGGCCAGGGGGGAGCGTTCAGTGGAGGTCATGGTGTTTCAATTTTATGAAAATGAACGGTTCTTTGTTGATTTTTTTGGTTTGTCCCTGGTTCCGGGCGCCCATGTTGCGTCCGTACGCCAGGCCGCGAGGCCCAGCAGGATGATTTGCAACTGCTGCACCGAGGCCTGCACCATGACCTGTTCCACTGCAGGCTGATCGGCCGGCAGGTCCAGGATCTCGGGGGCACTGGCCAGCATGGTGTTGACGATCAGACTGCTGACCATCTGGAGTGTGGCCAGGGCCACGCTCTGGTAGGCCGGCATCGAATGCATGTCCCGGGCCATATCGTCTGCAAAGTGCCGCACCTCCTGACGGATCGCCATGCGCAGGATGCGGCTGCCGCCGGCCCGTTCACTGGCGATGAAGAGGAACAGCAGCCGGTTGTCGCGCACGTACTGGTGGTACACCCGGAGCGATCCCCGCACCACGCTGGTCTCCGCGCTGCCGGGCTGTCGTGCCTGGCGCAGCAGCTGGCGCAGGGTCATTCCCACCTCGTCAACCAGCGTCAGGCCGAGCTCGTCGGTGTTGCGAAAGTGGCGGTAGAAGGCGTTGGGCACCATGCCCGCTTCGCGGGCGATCTCCCGGATGCCCAGGCTGGTGAAGCTTCGCCCCTCACCCATCAGCTGCAGCGCGGCCTGCACCAGGCTCTTGCGTGTCTGGTCTTTGCGGTCCTGGCGGCTGAGCGGGGCGATCTGGGAGACAGACGGTGGGCGAGGCATGGGGGCAAGCTGCGGCAAGCGGATTTTCGGTGTACGATCGTACACAAACAAGGAACCCCTGTCCATGTCCGATGCCTATCTGAACTTTGCCAACTCCACGGTGGGTGCCCGGGTCGCGGCCTGGCTGGGCTTGCCCAAGCCGGTGCCGCTGGCACGCTTTGCGACTGGCCAGCCGGTGATTGATGGCGAGGTGCTGGTCGCCGCTGGCGCTGAGCCCCAGCTTTTGCCGACCCTCCTGCAGGCCCTGATTGCCATGCAGGCCCGCACGGTGGCGCATGCCAGCGTGCCAGGCTGGACGTCGATGGCCAACCAGGCCGGGGCCATGAGTGGCCCCTGGGCTGTGGACGGGCAGCCCGGCGGACCGCTCAAGGCGGTGGTGTTCGATGCCACCGGCCTGCGCAGCGCTGCACAGGGCGAGGCCCTGCACGCCTGCTTCCATGCGGCCGTGCGCAGCCTGCAGGCCTGCGGCCGGGTGGTGGTCATCGGTCGGCCGCCCGAGGATTGCAGTGACCCGATGCAGGCCGCGGTGCAGCGTGCCCTGGAGGGATTTGTCCGAGCCCTGGCCAAAGAACTCAAGCGCGGCATCACTGCGCAAACGGTCCTGGTCAGCCCGGGCGCCGAGCAGCGCCTGGAAGGCACCTTGCGTTTCCTGCTCTCGCCGCGCAGCGCCTATGTCTCCGGGCAGGTGATCCGGCTCGGGGTCTACGCCGGGCCCACGACCCCCGATTGGGCGCAGCCCCTGGCTGGGCGCCGCATCATGGTGACCGGCGCGGCCCGCGGCATTGGCGAAGCCATCGCCGAGACGCTGGCCAGGGACGGGGCGCGGGTGGTCTGCATCGATGTGCCGCAGGCGCAGGAGGCGCTGCAGGCTGTCGCCGAACGGCTGCAGGGGACCGCTCTGGCGCTGGACATCACCGATCCGTCGGCCGCGGCCAGCCTGGTCGAGGCGGCCCGTGCCGATGGCGGCTGGGACGGTGTGGTGCACAACGCCGGCATCACCCGGGACAAGACCATCGCCCGCATGGCGCCACACCTGTGGAACACCCTGGTCGAGGTCAACCTGCTTGCCCCCGCCACCCTGACCCAGGCCCTGCTGCAGGCCGGCGCACTGCGGCCCCAGGCCCGGGTGGTGTGCGTGTCCTCGATCTCGGGCATGGCCGGCAACCCGGGGCAGACCAACTACGCTTTCTCCAAGGCCGGCGTGATTGGCCTGGTGCAAGGGCTGGCGCCGCGGCTGGCCGGCCAGGGCATGGCCATCAACGCGGTGGCGCCGGGCTTCATCGAAACGCAGATGACCGCAGCCATCCCGCTGGCCATCCGGGAGGCGGGCCGCCGCATGAACTCGATGGGTCAGGGTGGCCAGCCGGTGGATGTGGCCGAGGCCATCGCCTGGCTGCTCAGCCCGGCCGCCCAGGGGGTCAACGGGCAGGTGCTGCGGGTCTGCGGCCAGAGCCTGATCGGGGCCTGAAATGCACACCACCGTCCATGCCGTCGGCACGCTGCAGGGCCTGGGCCGCGCCCTGATGACCAGCTTCAAGCGCCCAGGCCCGGTGGCGGCACTGGAGCCGGTCTCGCTGGTGCTGCCTCGGGTGGTGCCCGATGCGCAGCACATCGCGCGTTACGCTCAGGTGTGCGGCTTCGCGCCTTCTGCGCAGGTGCCGCTGACCTACCCCCAGATGCTGACCTTCCCGCTGGTCATGCACTACATGTCCTGCAGCGCCTGTCCCTGGCCGGCCATGGGCACGGTGCACCTGGCCAATGCCATCACCCAACACACGCCGCTGGCCGCCGGCGATGCGTTGCGGGTCGAGCTGCAGACGGGCGGGCTGCTGGCGCATGAGAAGGGGCAGGTGTTCACACTGGACCTGCGTGTGCTGCGCGAGGCCAGTGGTGAATGCGTCTGGCAAGCCACACAGACCCTGCTGCGCGTGGGCGTGCGCTCGCCCGTGGGCCAGCCTTTCGATCCCGCTCTCGGCGCCGCGCTGCCCATGACCCGCTGTGGTCAGTTCGATGCGCCTGCTGACATCGGCCGCCATTACGCCCCAGTCTCCGGTGACTTCAATCCGATCCACCTCTGGCCCTTGACGGCAAAGCTCCTGGGCTTCCAGCGCGCCATTGCCCACGGCCTGTGGACGCAGGCGCGTGCGCTGGCCCTGCTGCAGCCCGATGGGGTGCTGCCGCAGGCCTCGCTGCAGACCGTGTTCAAGCGCCCTTTGCTGCTGCCCGCGCAGGCCACCCTCTGGCAGGCCGAGCCGGAGCCCGGACAGACCCTCTTTGAGGTGCGCGATGCCGAAGGCCAGTCGCCGCACCTGCGCGCCTTGCTCCACCGCCATGCCCAGACCGAGAGCCACACGCCATGACCCAGAACACCCTTCGCCGCGTCGCCATCGTGGGCGGCAACCGCATCCCCTTCGCCCGCTCGAACACCGCTTACCTGCGCGCCTCCAACCTGGAGATGCTCGCCACCACGCTGCAGGGCCTGGTCGACCGTTTCAACCTGCACGGCCAGCGCCTGGGCGACGTGGCAGCGGGCGCCGTGATGAAGCATTCGCGCGACTTCAATCTGGTGCGCGAGGCCGTGCTCTCGACCACCCTCTCGCCCGAGACCCCGGCCTTTGACCTGCAGCAGGCCTGTGGCACCGGGCTGGAGGCGACCATGCTGGTGGCGCACAAGATCGCCGTCGGCCAGATCGACTGCGGCATCGCCGGGGGCGTGGACACCACCTCGGACGCGCCGATTGCCCTCAATGAAAAGCTGCGCCGCACCTTGCTGGACCTGGCGCGTGCGCGCAGCACCAGCCAGCGTCTGCGCACGGCGCTGCGCATCCGCCCCGGCCAGTTCTTTCGGCCTGTGCTGCCGCGCAACGGCGAACCACGCACCGGGCTGTCGATGGGCGAGCATGCCGAACTGATGGCGCGCCAGTGGGGCATTGCCCGCCAGGCGCAGGACGAACTGGCGCTGCAGAGCCATCTCAAGCTGGCGCAGGCCTTCGACAGCGGCTTTTTCACTGACCTGATGACCCCCTTTCAGGGCTTGCGTGAGGACAACAACCTGCGCCGCGGCCTCACCCTCGAGCAGCTGGCCAAGCTCAGGCCGGCCTTCGACCGCCAGGTCGCACCCGGCGAAGGCACGCTGACTGCCGGCAATTCCACCCCCCTGACCGATGGCGCCTCGGCCGTGCTGCTGGCCAGCGAGGACTGGGCCGCAGCGCAGGGCCTGCCTGTGCTGGCTTGCCTGAGTTTCAGCGAAGTGGCGGCGGTGGACTTTTTCAATGCCGATCCGGCCAAAAAGGAGGGCTTGCTCATGGCGCCAGCCTATGCGGTGCCGCGCATGCTCGCACGTGCCGGTCTGCGCCTGCAGGACTTCGACTTCTACGAAATCCATGAAGCCTTTGCAGCTCAGGTGCTCTGCACCCTCAAGGCCTGGGAAGACCCGGCCTTTTGCCGTGACAAATTGGGCCTTTCCCAGCCGCTGGGCGCCATCGACCGCAGCAAGCTCAATGTGAACGGCAGCTCGCTGGCCGCCGGACACCCCTTTGCCGCCACCGGTGCGCGCATCGTCGCCACATTGGCCAAGCTGCTGGCGCAACAGGGCAGTGGCCGCGGCCTGATCTCGATCTGCGCCGCCGGCGGCCAGGGCGTCGTCGCCATCCTCGAACGTTGATCCTTATGCTGAACTACCAAGCCCCCCTGCGCGATATGCGCTTTCTCATGAACGAGGTGCTCGACTTCCCGGCCCACTACCGCCAGCTCGGCAGTGGCGAGGAGGCCACGCCCGACACGGTGGACGCCATCCTGGAGGCGGTGGCCAGCTATTGCCAGGAGGTGCTGGCGCCGCTGTATGTGCGTGGCGGCGAAGAGGGCTGCCACTGGGAAGACGGTGCGGTGCGCACCCCCGCCGGCTTCAAGGCGGCCTATGGGCAGTTTGTGGCCGGTGGCTGGCAGGGCCTGTCCTTCCCGCCCGAGTACGGCGGTCTGGGCCTGCCCATGTCGCTGAACCTGCTCAAGAGCGAGATGATGGGCACCGCCAACTGGTCCTTCAACATGTACCCGGGCCTGAGCATCGGCTGCATCAACACCCTGCTGCAGTACGGCAGTGACGAGGTCAAGGCGCAGTACCTGCCACGCCTGGTCTCGGGCGAGTGGACCGGCACCATGTGCCTGACCGAGCCGCAGTGCGGCTCGGACCTGGCGCAGGTGCGCTGCCAGGCCAGGCCGCTGGGTGATGGCACCTACGCGCTGACCGGCACCAAGATCTTCATCTCCAGCGGCGAGCACGACCTGACCGACAACATCGTGCACATCGTGCTCGCACGCCTGCCCGATGCGCCGCCGGGCACGCGCGGCATTTCTCTGTTCCTGGTTTCCAAGTACCTGATCCATGCCGATGGCAGCCTGGGGGAGCGCAACCCGGTGCACTGCGGATCGATCGAGCACAAGATGGGCATCAGCGCAAGCGCCACGGCGGTGCTCAACTTCGACGGTGCCAGGGCGCTGCTGATTGGCCAGCCCAACAAGGGGCTCGAAGCCATGTTCACCTTCATGAACACCGCCCGCATTGGCACGGCGATCCAGGGGGTGGCCCATGCGGAGCTGTCTTTCCAGGGCGCGCTGGCCTACGCCCGCGAGCGCCGTTCGATGCGTGCCCTTTCGGGCAAGAAGGAGCCCGAGCAGGTGGCCGATGCCCTGATCTGGCATCCGGATGTGCGACGCATGCTGCTGACCCAGAAAGCCGTGGCCGAAGGCGGCCGCGCCATGATCTACGCCGCCGCCCAGCGGGCCGACCGCATGTTCGCCGCCGCCTGGGCCGGCGACGAGGCGGCCTACCAGCGCCACGATGGCGAGCTCGGTTTCTTCACACCCATCCTCAAGGGTTTTCTCACCGAAATGGGGGTCGAAGCCGCCAGCCTCGGGGTGCAGGTGCTCGGCGGACACGGCTACATCCGCGAGCACGGCATGGAGCAGATCCTGCGCGATGCCCGCATCGCCACGCTCTACGAAGGCACCACCGGCATCCAGGCGCTGGACCTGCTGGGCCGCAAGGTGCTGCTGCAGACACGTGGCCAGTGTGTGCGCGACTTCTGCGGCAGCATGCTTGCCCTGGCCCGACCGTACCTGCTCTCGGGCGGGCTGCGCGGGCGCATGGCCCGGGCGCTGGCCTGGCGCGACTGGCAGTGGCAGTGGCTGACCTTGCGCCTGATGCTGCAGGCACGCCGGGACAAGGAGCAGGTCGGCGCTGCCGCCACCGATTACCTGATGTACTGCGGTTACGTGATGATGGGCTACCACTGGGCGCAGATGGCCTTTGTGGCCGATGAGGCTCTGCGCAGCGCAAAAGGCACGGAAACGGACGCTTTCTACCAGGCCAAGATCGACACCGCCCAGTTCTTCCTTGAACGCCTGCTGCCGCGTGCCGACGCCCATGCCCGCATGGCGCTGGCCCCTGCAGACACCTTGCTGCGCACACCTGCCGAGGACCTGGCGGCAGGCTGAGCGCCCGACCGGTGGCCCTGGGATCGGGCTTGCCCGCTGCAGGGCCTGTCAGGCCGTCTGCTTTTCCAGGTCGCGCAGCCGAAAGCGCTGGATCTTGCCGGTGGCCGTCTTGGGCAGCTCACCCACGAATTCGATGAAGCGCGGGTACTTGTAGGGCGCCAGCCGTTCCTTGACGAAGGCCTTGACCTCGGCCTCGCTCAGGCTTTGGCCGGGCTTGAGCACGATGAAGGCCTTGGTCTTGGTCAGGCCATCCGTGTCTTCCTTGCCGATCACGGCCGCTTCGAGCACCGACGGGTGCTGCACCAGGGTGGCCTCGACCTCGAAGGGCGAGACGTAGATGCCGCTGACCTTGAGCATGTCGTCGTTGCGGCCGGCATAGGTGTAGTAGCCGTCGATGTCGCGGCTGTACTTGTCGCCGCTCTTGGTCCATTCGCCGCGGAAGGTGTCGCGCGACTTCTCCCGGTTGTTCCAGTACATCAGGGCCGCGCTGGGGCCCTTGATGTAGAGGTCCCCGATCTGGTCGTGGCCGCTCACCACGCTGCCGTCTTCGTTGCGCAGCTCGACTTCGTACCCGTCCACCGGCTTGCCGGTGGTGCCATAGCGCACACCGCCCGGGCGGTTGGAGAGGAACACATGCAGCATTTCGGTTGAGCCGATGCCGTCGATGATTTCGCAGCCGAAGTGCTGGGTCCAGCGCTCGCCGATGTCCCGCGGCAGCGCTTCGCCGGCCGACGAGCACAGGCGCAGGGCGACCTGGTCCCTGGCCGGCAGTTCGGGACTGGCGAGCATGCCGCCGTAGCCGGTGGGGGCGCCGTAGAACACGGTAGGGCGGTGCGCGACCATGCGCTGGAAGGTTGCTTGCGGCGTCGGGCGCTCGGCCATCAGCACCACGCTGGCGCCCACGCTGAGCGGGAAGGTCAGGGCATTGCCCAGGCCATAGGCAAAGAAGAGCTTGGCGGCCGAAAACACCGTGTCGCTCTCGCGCAGCGCCAGCACACCCTTGCCATAGAGCTCGGCGGTCCAGTACAGATTGCCCTGGGTGTGCACCGTGCCCTTGGGCTTGCCGGTCGAGCCCGACGAATACAGCCAGAAGGCCGGTTCGTCGGCCAGGGTGGACGCCGGCAGGCCCGGTGTGCCCTGGCGGACCAGGCTGGCCATCTCGTGCAGCCGGACCCCCTGGAGGGCGGGCTGGGGCCCTGCCGGGCGGGAGACGACCACATGCACCACCTCATTGTCGGCCTCCTCCATTGCCGACTGCAGTGTCGGCAGCAGGGCACCCGAGACCAGCGCCGCCTGCGCACGGCTGTTGGCCAGCATGAAGGCGTAGTCTTCGGCGGTCAGGAGGGTGTTGACGGCCACCGGCACCACGCCGGCATAGAGGGCGCCCAGGAAGGCCACCACCCAGTCGCTGCTGTCCTGCATCAGCAGCAGCACGCGGGCTTCGCGCTGCAGGCCCAGGGCCCGCAGGCTGCCGGCGAAGCAGCGCACCTGTTCGGCCAGTTCGCCGTAGCTCAGCTGCCCCGCATCGTCGATCAATGCGGTCTTGCTGGCGCGTTGCGCGTTGGTGGCGATCAGGTGCTGTGCAAAGTTGAATTGGGTGGGCGGGGCGCTCACGGGGCTCATGTGTTGTCTCCTCGTTGGTGTTCAGTGTCGCGGGCCTGGGCGGCTGCGGCCATTCGGGCTTGTCCTCACAGGGGCAGGGCGCAACCCTGGGCCGCCATCGCGTCCAGGGCCAGGCTGCTGCCCTGCACGGCGGCGCGGCGGTGGTAGAAGTTCAGCCCGCGCAGGCCGCCGAGTTCTTCACCGCCACCGGCGCGGCCGGGGCCGCCATGCAGGCTCATCGGCATCACATTGCCGTGGCCGCTGTGCAGGGCCGCCACATCGGGCGAGACCGCATGCACACGACCATGGCTGCTGGCCAGCTCGACCGCCGCCTGTGCGGTGAAGGCCGGGTCTTCGCTGTAGACCGAGCACACCAGCGAGCCCCCGCCGCGGCGGATCATGGTCCAGGCCTCCTCCAGGCTGTCGTAGGGCATCAGGGTGGAGACGGGGCCAAACACTTCCACGTCGTGCAGCAGCCGGGCGGCCATGGGCGAATCGGTGCCCAGCAGCACCGGCGCCACGCAGGCGCTGGCGGCATCGGCATCCACCAGTGGCGCACTGTGGCCATCGAACAACACGGTGGCTTCGGTCTTGAGTTGCGCCAGGCCGGCCAGCACGCTGGCCTTTTGCGCCTGGCTGACCAGCGCGCCCATGCGCACGGACCCGCTGCGCGGGTTGCCGACGGTGACTTGACTCAGTTTGGCCCCGATGGCCAGGCCGGCGGCCTTGTAGAGCGCACGCGGCACGAAGATGCGCCGGATGGCGGTGCATTTCTGGCCGGACTTGACGGTCATCTCGCGCACGACTTCGCTGACCAGCAGCCGGAAGGCCTCGCTGTCGGCAGTGGCGCTGGGCGCCAGCAGGGCCGAATTCAGGCTGTCGGCTTCGATATTGCAGCGCACCGACAGTTCGCTCACTGCCCGGTGGTTGCGGATGAGCCTGGCGGTCTCGGCCGAGCCGGTGAAGCTGACCACGTCCATGGCCTGCAAGGTGTCCATCAGGCCGGCCGAGGACCCGCAGATGACCGACAGGGCGCCCACCGGCAGCACGCCGGCATCGACCACGTCCTGCACCATGCGCTGGGTCAGCCAGGCGGTGGCGGTGGCGGGCTTGACGATCACCGGCACGCCCGAGAGCAGGGCCGGGGCAGCTTTCTCCCACAAACCCCAGCTGGGGAAGTTGAAGGCGTTGATGAACAGGGCCACGCCGCGTGTGGGCACCTGGATGTGCTGCGTCTGGAAGGCCGGGTCCTTGGCCATGCGGATGCGCCCGCCGTCGAGCAGCAACTTGGCATCGCCCAGGGCCGCGCCCTGTTTGGCGTAGTAGCCCAGGGTGAAGATCGCGCCGTCGATGTCGACGCCCGAGTCCTTGGCCACGGTGCCGCTGTTGGCGGTGGCGATCGCGTAATAGTCGTCACGGTGGGCCTGCAGCACTTCGGCGATTTGGGCCAGCAGGGCGGCGCGCTGGCCGTAGTTCAGGGCGCGCAGGGCCGCACCGCCTTGTTCCCGGGCAAAGGCAAAGCCTTCGGCCAGGTCAATGCCGGCATTCGAGACGCGGGCCAGCTCGCTGCCCAGCACCGGGTCCAGCAAGGGCGTGCCGGCGCCGGTGCCGGTTTGCCAGCGGCCTGCGAAAAAGTTGGGAAGCAAGGGGCTGCTCATGGTCGTTCCATCGGTGGTGTTGGCGCTGTCGGCCCTGGCCTGCAACAAAAAGCTGGTCGAAGCGCCCGGTTGGCGGTATAAATGCACTATCGTGCCTGCTGCGGAGTATGCATTAAAGTGCATGTTCTGTGCGGCTGTTTATATTGGGGTTTACCCTAAATATCCTGGTTTGAGTTTGAACATGGGAACAAGCGAATGGGTGGACATCGCGTCCGCCGCCACCGAAGTCGTCGATGAGGCCGGGCGCAGCCCATTCCTGGTCGCCCTGGGCGAGCGCGTGCGCACCCTGCGTTCGCGCAAGGGCATGACGCGCCGTGCCGTCGCGCTGGCCGCCGAGGTTTCCGAGCGGCACCTGGCCAATCTGGAGTACGGCACCGGCAACGTGTCGGTGCTGGTGTTGCTGCAGGTGGCGCAGGCCCTGCAATGCTCGCTCGCCGAGTTGCTCGGCGATGTCAGCACGTCCTCGCCCGAGTGGTTGCTCATCCGCGAGTTGCTGGCCAAGCGCAGCGAGGCGGACTTGCGCCGGGCTCGGGTGCAACTGGTCGAGATGTTTGGCGAGGGCGGCACCGCCAAGGAGCGCCAGGCGCGCATTGCGCTGATCGGCCTGCGCGGCGCAGGCAAGACCTCGCTGGGCCAGCGCCTGGCCAGGGACCTGGGTTACCCCTTCATCGAACTCAGCCGCGAGATCGAGCAGTTCGCTGGCTGCCAGATCAGCGAGATCCACAACCTGTATGGCGCCAACGCCTACCGCCGCTACGAGCGGCGTGCGCTGGAAGAGGCCATTCAGATCTACCCCGAAGTCGTGATCGCCACACCTGGCGGGCTGGTTTCGGACTCGGCCAACTTCAACCTGCTGCTCTCGCACTGCACCACGGTCTGGCTGCAGGCCGACCCGCAGGACCACATGGGCCGCGTGGCGGCCCAGGGCGACATGCGCCCCATGGCCGCCAGCCGCGAGGCCATGGAAGACCTCAAGCGCATCCTGGAAGGGCGTTCGGCCTTCTATTCGAAGGCGGACCTGGCGGTGAACACCAGTGTGGGCAGCGAAGACCAGGCCTTTGAGGGCCTGCGCCAATCGGTGCGCCAGCATCTGGGGCGCAGCTCCTAGGGTAAACACCTATATCATGCATTAAATTGCATGTTGCGTTCAGCCAAGACATGCAATAAACTTCGCTCAGACATGCACTCAAGTGCATCTTTTGACCGAAACATTTTTGGAGATCCCCATGAGCGCTGCATTGACTGTCGACTACCAGACCCACCCCGAGCACTACAAGCACATCCAGCTGTCCTTTGAAGGTGAGATCGCCACCCTGGGCATCAAGATCGACGAAGACGCCGGCCTGCGACCGGGTTACAAGCTCAAGCTCAACAGCTACGACCTGGGGGTGGACATCGAATTGCACGACGCGCTGCAGCGCATCCGCTTCGAGCACCCCGAGGTGCGCACCGTGGTGGTGACCAGCCTGCGCGACCGTGTCTTCTGCTCGGGCGCCAACATCTTCATGCTGGGTGTCTCCAGCCACGGCTGGAAAGTCAACTTCTGCAAGTTCACCAACGAAACCCGCAATGGCATCGAGGATTCGAGCAAGCACAATGGCCTGAAGTTTGTTGCTGCCCTCAACGGCGCCTGCGCGGGCGGTGGCTATGAGCTGGCACTGGCCTGCGACGAGATCGTGCTGGTCGACGACCGCTCCTCTTCGGTGTCGCTGCCCGAGGTGCCGCTGCTGGGCGTGCTGCCGGGTACTGGCGGTCTGACGCGCGTGACCGACAAACGCCATGTCCGCCACGACCTGGCCGACATCTTCTGCACCAGCGTCGAAGGCGTGCGCGGCCAGAAGGCCGTGGACTGGCGTCTGGTCGACGCGATCGCCAAGCCCGCCGTGTTCAAGGATGCGGTCAAGGAGCGGGCGAGCAAGCTCGCTGCCAACAGCAACCGCCCGCAAGGCGCCAAGGGCGTTGCCCTGACCCCGCTGCAGCGCAGCATCGAAGCCGACCGCCTGAGCTACACCCATGTCAGTGTCGACATTGACCGCGCCAAGCGCACCGCCACTTTCACCGTCAAGGCCCCGACCGCCCCGGTGGCGGCGGACCAGGCCGGCATCGAGGCTGCGGGCGCGAGCTGGTACCCGCTGGCCATGACGCGCGAACTTGACGACGCCATCCTGCACATGCGCACCAACGAACTCGACATCGGCACCTGGCTGCTCAAGACCCAGGGCGATGCCGCCGCAGTGCTGGCTGCCGATGCGGCCGTGCTGGCCAACCAGGGCCACTGGTTTGCCCGTGAAACCCTGGGCATGATGCGCCGCACCTTTGCCCGCATCGATGTCTCCTCGCGCAGCCTGTTTGCCCTGATCGAGCCGGGTTCCTGCTTTGCCGGCTCGCTGGCCGAACTGGCCTTTGCCGCCGACCGCGCCTACATGCTGGTGCTGCCCGACGACGCCGACAAGGCCCCCAAGCTGACCCTGGGCGAGATGAACTTTGGGCACCTGCCGATGGTCAACGACCAGTCGCGCCTGCAGCGCCGCTTCTACGAAGAAACTGCGCCGATGGAAGCCGCCCGCAACGCCGCGGGCAAGCCCCTGGACGGCGATGCCGCTCTGGCGCTGGGCCTGGTGACTGCGGCCCCGGACGACATCGACTGGGACGACGAGCTGCGTCTGGCCATCGAGGAGCGTGCGGCCATGTCGCCCGATGCCCTGACCGGCCTCGAAGCCAACCTGCGCTTTGCCCAGAAGGAGAACATGCTCACCCGCATCTTCGGCCGCCTGACCGCCTGGCAGAACTGGATCTTCCAGCGCCCCAACGCCGTGGGTGAAAAAGGTGCTCTCAAGGTCTATGGCAAGGGCGAGAAGGTCCAGTTCGACCTCAACCGCGTCTGATGTTTTGACGTTGTGCGGCAGGCTGCCCGGTGGGCCTGCCGCAACCGAATTCCCGATCTCACCGCAGTTTCATCCGGAGACTTTCATGTCGATCAACTACAGCGAAAAAATCCCCAACAACGTCAACCTGGCCGAAGACCGCACACTGCAGCGGGCCCTTGAGCAATGGCAGCCCAATTTCATCAACTGGTGGGATGACATGGGGCCTGAAGGTTCCACCAACATGGATGTGTACCTGCGCACCGCCGTCAGTGTCGATCCGCAGGGCTGGGTCCAGTTCGGCCACGTCAAGATGCGCGACTACCGCTGGGGGGTTTTCCTCAACCCGGGCGAGCAGGACCGCAAGATCCATTTCGGTGACCACATTGGTGAAAAAGCCTGGCAGGACGTGCCTGGCGAACACCGCGCCAACCTGCGCCGCATCATCGTCACGCAAGGCGACACCGAGCCCGCATCGGTCGAGCAGCAGCGCCACCTTGGCCTGACCGCGCCCAGCATGTATGACCTGCGCAACCTGTTCCAGATCAACGTTGAAGAAGGCCGCCACCTGTGGGCCATGGTCTACCTGCTGCACAAGTACTTCGGCAAGGATGGCCGCGAGGAAGCCGACGCCCTGCTCGAGCGCAACAGCGGCAACGCCGACAACCCGCGCATCCTGGAAGCCTTCAATGAGAAGACGCCCGACTGGCTGTCCTTCTTCATGTTCACCTATTTCACCGACCGCGATGGCAAGTTCCAGCTGTGCGCGCTGGCCGAGTCGGCATTCGACCCACTGGCCCGCACCACCAAGTTCATGCTGACCGAAGAAGCACACCACATGTTCGTGGGCGAGTCCGGCGTGGGCCGCGTGATCCAGCGCACGGTGGACATGATGAACCAGCTCAAGACCGACAACGTCGACAAGCTGCGCGCCGCCGGCGTCATCGACCTGCCGACCATCCAGCGCTACCTCAACTTCCACTTCTCGGTGACGATCGACCTGTTCGGCGCGGACCAGTCGTCGAATGCCGCCACCTTCTACAGCTCCGGTCTGAAAGGCCGCTACGAAGAGGGCAAGCGCACCGATGACCACGTGCTCAAGGGCAATGTCTACAAGATCCTGGCAGTCGAAAACGGCAGCCTGGTCGAGAAGGAAGTGCCGATGCTCAACGCGCTCAATGAGGTGCTGCGCGATGACTACATCAAGGATTCGGTCGGCGGCGTCGAGCGCTGGAACCGCATCATCGAGAAGGCCGGCATCGATTTCCGCCTGAAGGTGCCGCACAAGGCCTTCCACCGCAACATCGGTTCGCTGGCCGGCGTCAAGGCCAGCCCGGATGGCCGTGTGGTGTCGGACGCCGAGTGGAACGCCAAGCTGGGCGAGTGGCTGCCGACCGAGCAGGACCGCGCCTACGTGGCCAGCCTGATGGGCCGCGTGGTCGAGCCGGGCAAGTTCGCCAACTGGATCGCGCCGCCGGTCATGGGCATCAACCGCCAGCCGGTGGACTTCGAGTACATCCGCTTCAACTGATGGCTTGATTGTCGGCTGCCGCCCTCTTTTCGGGGGTGGCAGCCGTCAAAGGTGGGGGCCGGGTTCCTCATGCTGGGGTACCAGAAATCGTCACCCGACCCCCACCTTTGACGACTGCATGGGATGACGGACGTCTGTAGACTGCGCACGCAAAAGCAGGCACAGAGCATCGGGTTGGGGTGAGGGCGGGTGACGATTTCTGCGTACCCCGCAGCATGAGCAGCCCGTCCGCACCCCAACCCGATGCGGCGTCCGCGCACCAGCAACGCACGCACAACAAACAGACAAGAATCCGAGGAGCCGGCATGAGCACCGAATCGACCGTCATCAACCAGCACGTCATCGACCCCGAAATCTGCATCCGCTGCAACACCTGCGAAGCCACCTGTCCCGTCGGTGCCATCACCCACGACAGCCGCAACTACGTGGTCGATGCCGAAAAATGCAACTTCTGCATGGCCTGTGTTCCCCCGTGTCCCACTGGCTCCATCGACAACTGGCGCAAGATGCCCCGCGTCAAGGCCTACAGCATCGAGGAGCAGCTCGGCTGGGACGAACTGCCCGCCGAACTGAACGACGAGCAGCTGGCCGGCATGGGCGGGGATGCCAGCGAGGCGGCAGCGCAGGCCCAGGCGGCCGTCCAGAGCGCGGCGGCCTCTTCGGCCTCGGTGGCTGCAGCCGCCACCGGCACCCATTTCAACTCGGCACAGTACGGGGCCATCCTGCCGCCCTGGTCAGCCGCCCACGCCTACACCAACCTGTATGGCCCCAAGGCGCTTGACAAGACCATCACCGCCACAGTCACTGGCAACCTGCGCGTGACCGAGGTGGGCAAGGACTACGACACCCACCACATCGTGCTCGACTTCGGCAGCATGCCCTTCCCGGTGCTCGAAGGCCAGTCGATCGGCATCGTCCCGCCAGGCCTGGACGCCAGCGGCAAACCGCACCATGCGCGCCAGTACTCGATCGCCAGCCCGCGCAATGGCGAACGCCCAGGCCACAACAACCTGTCGCTGACCATCAAGCGCGTGCTCGAGGACCACGACGGCAAGCCGGTGCGTGGCGTCGGCTCCAACTACATGTGCGACCTGCAGGTGGGCGACAAGGTGCAGGTCATCGGCCCCTTTGGTGCCAGCTTCCTGATGCCCAACCACCCAAAGTCCAACATCGTCATGATCTGCACCGGCACCGGTTCGGCACCCATGCGCGCCATGACCGAGTGGCGGCGCCGCCTGCGTGCCAGCGGCAAGTTTGAAGGTGGCAAGCTGATGCTGTTTTTTGGTGCCCGGACCCCGGCCGAGCTGCCCTATTTCGGCCCGCTCAACAGCCTGCCCAAGGACTTCATCGACATCGAATTCGCCTTCTCGCGCGAGGTCGGCAAGCCCAAGCGTTATGTGCAGGACGCCATGCGCGAGCGCGCCGCCGACATCGCGGCACTGCTCAAGGACGCCAACACCTTCTTTTACGTGTGCGGCCTCAAGAGCATGGAGGAGGGCGTGGTGATGGCGCTGCGCGACATCGTGCAGGGCGCCGGCATGGACTGGGAGGCGGTCGCCGCCGACCTCAAGAAGCAGGGCCGCCTGCACCTGGAGACCTACTGAGCATCGGTGCGTGCAGGCGCGGCCAGAGGCTGCGCTTTGTGGCGCAGCTCGCCTTGGCTGGTACGGCGAATGCAGTCCCCTCCCACTAAGATCCCGGATGTTTCCGCTACCTCAGGTTGTTCATGCAGGCCTCCACACCCGAAACCCGCATTGACCTCTCGCAGCTCAAGGACCAGCTGCGGCAGCCGCGTTCGCGCCTCAAGGGACGACAGGCCACCGACGAGGCCCGGGCCGAAGTCCGTGCGCTGATCGGTCCGGCACCTGCCCAGGGCCACCGGCGTGACCTGCTGATCGAGCACCTGCATGCGATCAACGACCACCACCGCGTGCTGTTCGAGCGGCACCTGGTGGCGCTGGCGGCCGAGATGGGCTTGCCGGTGGTCGAGGTGTTCGAGGTGGCGAGCTTCTACCACCACTTCCAGATCCTGCGTGACGACCAGGCGGCACCAGCGCTGACGGTGCGTGTCTGTGACAGCCTGAGCTGTCAGCTGGCGGGCAGCGACGCCCTGCTGGCGCAGCTGCAGCGCGAACTGGGGGCGCAGGTGCAGGTGATGACGGCCCCTTGCCTGGGCCGCTGTGAGCAGGCGCCGGCCGCACAGGTGGGGCAAAAGGCGGTGGCCTGCGCCACCGCGCCGCAGCTGACTGCACTGGTGGCCGCGCAGGCGTCTGCGCCCAACCCGCTGCCCGGGGCCATCGACCTGCAGGCCTACCGTGCCAAAGGCGGCTATACCCTGGCGCAGCAGATTGCTGCAGGCCAGCGCAGCGCCGAATCGGTGATCGAGGTGCTCGAGCATGCCGGCCTGCGCGGCCTGGGTGGCGCAGGATTCCCGGCAGGCCGCAAGTGGCGCATCGTGCGCGGCCAGAGCGCACCACGGCTGATGGCGGTCAACATCGACGAGGGCGAGCCCGGGACCTTCAAGGACCGCACCCTGCTCGAAGCCGACCCACACCGTTTTCTCGAGGGCCTGCTGATTGCGGCCCAGGTGGTGGGTTGCGAGGCGGTCTACATCTACCTGCGCGACGAGTACCACGAGGCGCGCGCGCTGCTCGAGCGCGAGCTGGCATCGCTGCAGGCCAGCCCCCCTTGTGCGCTGCCGCGCATCGAACTGCGCCGGGGCGCCGGCGCCTACATCTGCGGCGAAGAGTCGGCCATGATCGAGAGCATCGAAGGCAAGCGCGGCGAGCCACGCCTGCGCCCGCCCTACATCGCCGAGGTCGGTCTGTTTGGCCGGCCCACGCTCGAACACAATTTTGAAACCCTGTACTGGGTGCGCGAACTGGTGGAGCAGGGTGCCGAGCGCTTTGCAGCCCAGGGCCGCCATGGCCGCCAGGGCTTGCGGCGTTTTTCGGTCAGTGGCCGTGTGCGCGAGCCCGGCGTCAAACTGGCGCCGGCCGGCATCACGCTGCGCGAACTGGTTGAGGAATACTGCGGCGGCATGGCCGATGGCCACAGCCTCTATGCCTACCTGCCCGGCGGTGCCAGTGGCGGCATCCTGCCTGCGCGTCTGGCCGATGTGCCGCTGGACTTCGACACCCTGCAGCCCTACGGCTGCTTCATTGGCTCGGCCGCCGTGGTGGTGCTCGGCGAGCAGGACCGCGCGCGCGATGCGGCGCTGAACGTGATGCGCTTTTTCGCGCACGAGAGCTGCGGCCAGTGCACGCCCTGCCGGGTGGGCACCGACAAGGCGGCGCAGCTGATGGCACGCGAAGTCTGGGACCGCGAGACACTGGCGGACCTGGCGCAGGTGATGGGCGATGCCTCCATCTGCGGTCTGGGTCAGGCCGCGCCCAACCCGATCCGATGCGTGCTCGCGCATTTCCCGCATGAAGTGGGGGCCCCCACATGAGCAGCGTGTCCTTCACCCTCAACGGCCAGGCGGTGAGCGCGCCGGCCGGCCAGAGCATTTTCAAGATCGCCAAAGACCTGGGCATCGCCATTCCCCACCTGTGCCACCAGGAAGGCCTGGCCCCCGACGGCAACTGCCGTGCCTGCGTGGTCGAGATCGAGGGCGAGCGCACCCTTGCGCCCAGCTGCTGCCGCAGTGCCACCTCCGGCATGCGGGTGGAGACCGACAGCCCGAGGGCACGCAAGAGCCAGCAGATGGTGCTGGAGATGCTGCTGGCCGACCTGCCCGAGCAGGGCCACAAATGGCTGGACGACCGCGCCGAGGCGCCGCATGGCGAACTCAGCCAGTGGGCCGAGCACCATGGCGTGCAGGTGCGTCCGGCCCTGGCCGCCCTGCGCCGCGCCGCAGTGCCCGCCGACCTCTCGCACCCGGCCATGGCCGTGAACCTGGATGCCTGCATCCAGTGCAACCGCTGTGAGCGTGCCTGCCGCGATCTGCAGGTCAACGATGTGATCGGCCTGGCGCACCGTGGTGCCCACATGCAGGTGGTGTTCGACCTGGCCGACCCGATGGGCCAGAGCAGCTGTGTGGCCTGCGGCGAATGTGTGCAGGCCTGCCCGACCGGCGCGCTCATGCCCAAGAGCCACATCGGCCCGCAGCAGGTGGACCGCGAGGTCGACTCGGTCTGCCCCTTCTGCGGGGTGGGCTGCCTGGTCACCCTGCAGGTCAAGGACGAGAAAATCGTCAGCGTCCAGGGACGCCAGGGCCCGGCCAATGCCGGTCGCCTGTGCGTCAAGGGCCGCTTTGGCATGGACTACGTGCACAGCCCGGAGCGACTGACGACACCGTTGATCCGCAAGCCCGGGGTGCCCAAGGACGTCTCGCTGCTCGACGGCCACACCGACTGGCGCGAGGTCTTTCGCGAGGCAAGCTGGGAAGAGGCGCTGGCGGCAGCGGCGCAGCCCCTGCGCGCAATCCGACAGCAATATGGTCTGAAAGCCCTGGCCGGCTTCGGCTCGGCCAAGGGCAGCAATGAAGAGGCCTACCTGTTCCAGAAGCTGGTGCGCACCGGCTTTGGCAGCAACAACGTGGACCACTGCACCCGCCTGTGCCACGCTTCCAGCGTCTCGGCCCTGCTCGAGGGCGTCGGTTCGGGGGCGGTCAGCAACCCGGTGCGCGATGTCGAGCATGCCGATCTGATCCTCGTCATCGGCGCCAACCCGACCAACAACCACCCGGTGGCCGCCACCTGGATGAAGAATGCCGCCCGTCGCGGCGCCCGCATTGTGCTGATGGACCCGCGCGTGACCGACCTCGGTCGCCACGCCTGGCGGGTCCTGCCCTTCAAGGCCGACACCGATGTGGCCCTGCTCAATGCGATGCTGCACGTGGTGGTGACCGAGGGCCTGTGTGACGAAGACTTCCTGCGCACGCGGGCCGGGCAGGTGGATGAACTGCGGTCCCATGTGCAGGCTTTCAGCCCGGAGACCATGGCACCGGTCTGCGGCATCCCGGCCGACACGATCCGCGAGGTGGCGCGTGCCTATGCCACCAGCAAGGCGGCCATGGTCCTGTGGGGCATGGGGGTGAGCCAGCATGTGCACGGCACCGACAATGTGCGCTGTCTGATTGCCCTGGCCAGCCTGACCGGGCAGATCGGACGCCCCGGCACCGGTCTGCATCCCCTGCGCGGCCAGAATAATGTGCAGGGCGCCAGCGATGCCGGCCTGATCCCGATGATGTTCCCCAACTACCAGCGCGTCACGGATCCACAGGCGCGCGAATGGTTTGAAACATTCTGGGGCATGGGCCCGTCGCCGGACCGCCCCCAGACGGGCGAACCTTCCAGTGGGGGGCAGGCGCATGGCGACGAGGGGCGCGTCCACCTGCGGCTGGACGACCAGCCCGGGTACACCGTGGTCGAGATCATGCACAAGGCGCTGGCCGACGACAGCGACCCGCACAAAGTGCATGGCATGTACATCATGGGCGAGAACCCGGCCATGAGCGACCCGGACCTGCACCATGCGCGCCATGCGCTGGCCAGCCTGCGGCACCTGGTGGTGCAGGACATCTTCATGACCGAGACCGCCTGGCTGGCCGATGTGGTCCTGCCTGCCAGCGCCTGGCCCGAGAAAACCGGCACCGTCAGCAACACCGACCGCATGGTGCAGATGGGTCGCCAGGCCCTGCAGCCGCCGGGCGATGCCCGCTCCGACCTCTGGATCATCCAGCAGATAGCCCAGCGCATGGGCCTGGACTGGCGCTACGAAGGCGCGCATGCCGGGGTGGCGGCGGTGTATGAGGAAATGCGCCAGGCGATGGCCGGGGCGATTGCCGGCATCGGCTGGGAGCGGCTGGAGGCCGAGTCCAGCGTGACCTACCCTTGCCTGAGCGAAAACGACCCGGGCCAGCCCATCGTCTTCCACGACCGCTTCCCGACGGCCGACGGCCGGGTCAGGCTGGTGCCTGCGGGCCTGATTCCGGCCAACGAGCAGCCCGATGCCGATTACCCGCTGGTGCTCATCACCGGCCGCCAGCTCGAACACTGGCACACCGGGGCCATGACCCGCCGGGCCACGGTGCTTGATGCGATCGAGCCTGCGGCCACGGCCAGCCTGTGCGGTGCCGAACTGCAGCGCCTTGGCCTGCAGCCCGGCGAGCGCGTGCGCGTGGCCTCGCGCCGTGGCGAGATCGAACTGGCGCTGCGGCGCGACGACGGCACACCGCCGGGCGTGGTCTACATGCCCTTTGCCTACCGCGAGGCGGCGGCCAATCTGCTGACCAATGCGGCTCTGGACCCCTTCGGCAAGATTCCGGAATTCAAATACTGTGCGGTCCGCGTGGAGAAGGCACTGGCCGTATCATCCGGCGCATGACCGCAGTCCCTGCCCCGATGCCCCGACCCCATGTGCAAGTCGCCGTGCTCATGCGCCGCGAGCCGGTGCAGGGCCCCATGGCCCGCTGGCAGCCCTGGCGCTGGACCCTGGCCGAGGTGGTGCCGCACGAGCCGGGTTTCGGTGAGCAGCCGCGCTGCCTGCGCGAGAGCGCGCACGATGCGCTCTGGCTTTACCCCGACTGGACGGTGGAACTCTTTCCGGACGATGCCGAGGGCTACTGGCTCAACGCCACATCGCCCGAGCCCGCGTTTTTCGTGCTCTGGCGCCTCCACGAGCCCGACGATGGCAGCCCGGCCCTGGCCGTGCCCCAGGCCGTGAGCCTGAGTTACCACGATGCCGGTCGCTGGCTCGATGCCCAGGAAACGGTGGAAACCGCCCCCGCGGCAGCAGACCTGGTGCAATGGATCCGTGCATTTGCCGAGCAGCATTTCGTACCCGAACCCAAGCGACGCCAGCGCCCGCAGAGCTTTCAGCGCCTGACCGACCGCTTTGGCCAGCCCGTCAGCATCAGCACGCAGAGCAAGCGCAAGGGTGCAGCCGGTGAGGGCGGCGCATGAGTGAGGGCTTTTTCAACCGCTGGTCGCGCCGCAAGCGCGAAGCCGGGCAGGGCGATGGGCCGGCGCCCGGCTCGCCGCAGCGTCTGCGCCACGAGGCGCCGCCCCTGACGGCCTCCGGTGCACTGCCGGCGACCGTTGCCCGCAGTGACCTGGCCGACGGCACGGCGCAGGCACGGCCGCAGGAGCCGGCGCAGGACGCGGTGCCGGCTGCCCCCCTGCCCACCCTCGAGGATGTGCGGCAGCTGACCCCGCAGTCCGACTTCCAGCCCTTCATGCAGCGGGGCGTGGGCGCCGAGGTGCGCAACGCGGCCATGAAAAAACTCTTTGCCGATCCGCATTTCAATGTGATGGACGGACTGGACATCTACATCGATGACTACAACCTGCCCGACCCGATGCCTGCCGGCATGCTGCGCAAGATGGTCAGCGCCCAGTTCATGAAACTGGTGCCCGAAGAAGAGGCCGGGCGTCACCCACAAGACCCTGATGGCGGTGCAGTCCCGGCGCAGGGGGGGGAAGTTGTGGCACAGTCGCCGGATTCTTCGGCAACGGCTGAACCCGCACCCCATGACCACCCTGATCTGCAATTGCAACCAGACCCTGCCGCTGCAAGCGGACCGTCTGGGCCAGGCCCTCGCTGAGGACCTGACCGAACACACCACCCTGTGCCGCCGCGAGGCCGGCGCCTTTCAGCGGGCCGTGCAGGGGCGGGACCCTGTGGTGGTGGCCTGCACCCAGGAGCAGCGCCTGTTTGCCGAACTGGCCGGGCAGACCGAAGGGGCCGTGGCGCCAATCCGCTTTGTCAACCTGCGCGAGACCGGCGGCTGGAGCCGCGAGGGCGCCCAGGCCACGCCCAAAATGGCTGCCTTGCTGGCGGCTGCGCGTCTGCCTGAACCCGAGCCGGTGCCCACGGTGACCTACAAGAGCGAAGGGCGCTTGCTGATCCTGGGACCGCTGGATGCGGCCGAGCGTGCCGCCGATCTGCTGGCCGATGCGCTGCAGGTCACGATCTGGGCCCAGGGTCCGGGCCAGGCCGGTGGCAGCCAGGGCCGGCGCTACCCGGTGATTGCTGGCCAACTGCAGAGCCTGAGCGGCTGGCTGGGGGCTTTCGAGGTGGCCTGGACGGCCAGCAACCCGATCGACCTGGACCTGTGCACCCGCTGCAATGCCTGTGTGGCGGCCTGCCCGGAGCAGGCCATCGGTCTGGACTACCAGATCGATCTGGCCCGCTGCACCGGCCACCGCGACTGCGTCAAGGCCTGTGGGGCGGCTGGCGCCATCGACTTCTCGCGCAGCCCGACCGGGCAACAGGAGCGTTTTGACCTGGTGCTGGACCTGCGCGGCCCTCAGGCCTCGCCAACTTTCCTTCAGCATGCGCTGCCGCAGGGCTACTTCCGCTGGGACGGTCGTGATCTGCAGACCCTGCTGCGACTGCGCGAGCTGGTGGGCGAGTTCGACAAGCCTCGTTTCTTCCAGTACAAGCAGAAACTCTGCGCACACAGCCGCAACGAAAAAATCGGTTGCAATGCCTGCGTGGACATCTGCTCGGCCGAAGCCATCCGCTCGGACAAATCGCGCCAGCAAATCGTCGTCAACCCGAACCTCTGTGTGGGCTGTGGCGCCTGCACCACCGCCTGCCCCACCGGGGCGCTGACCTATGCCTATCCGAGGGCCAGTGAGCAGGGCGAGAAAATCCGCACCCTGCTCTCGGTGTACCGCCAGGCGGGCGGGCGCGACGCGGCCCTGCTGCTGCACAGCCAGGCTGCAGGACAAGCGCTGATCGATGAACTGGGTCGCGGCGCCCAGCTGCAGCTGATGCAGGGCGTGCCGGCACGCGTGATCCCGATGGGTTTGTGGCACACCGCCAGCCTGGGCCTGGAGGTGTGGCTTTCGGCCGTGGCCTATGGAGCCCGCCAGGTCATGGTGTTGCTGAGCGATGAAGAAGCCCCGCAGTACCGCACGGCGCTGGCCGAGCAGATGGCGGTGGCCCAGTCCATCCTCAATGGCCTGGGCTACAGCGGCATGCATTTCGCCCTGATCGAGGCCGGCCACCCGCAGGCGCTGGACGGCGAGCTGCAGCGCCTGGCCGGACGCGCCGTGGCGCTGCCGCAGGGGCCCACCGAGGCCGCCCGCCATGCGGTACAGCCTGAAAAGCGCAGCACGCTCGAGCTGGCGCTGGACCACCTGATGGCCCATGCACCGGCCCTCAAGACAGCGGCTGCGCCCGAAGCCATCGCCTTGCCGGCCAGCGGCTCGCTGCTGGGCAGCATCAGTGTCAACCCCGAGCGTTGCACCCTGTGCATGAGCTGCGTGGGCACCTGCCCGGCCTCGGCCCTGCAGGACAACCCGCAGCAGCCTGAACTCAAGTTCATCGAAAAGAACTGTGTGCAGTGCGGCCTGTGTGCCAGCACCTGCCCCGAGCAGGCCATCACGCTGCAGCCGCGCCTGCTGCTCACGGCCGAGCGCAAGCAGCCGCGTCGTCTGCACCACAGTCCGCCCTACGCCTGCGTGCGCTGCAACAAGCCCTTTGGCACGCTCAAGGCCATTGAGGCCATGCTCGGCCGCCTCTCGGGCCACAGCATGTTCCAGGGCGCAGCCCTCGAACGCCTGAAAATGTGCGGGGATTGCCGGGTGGTGGACATCTTCACCGCCGAGAACGAAGTGCGCATCGCGCCCACCCCCGATCAACCGAAACGCTGAACGCCATGAGCACTGAAACCCCACGCTCGAGCGCGCTGGACGAGGAAGTCGCGCGCGCCGAGATGTACGGCCTGCTGGCCGGCCTGTTTTACCAGCCGCCTGATCAGGAACTGCTTTCGCAGCTGCAGGCCGCCGTCACCGAGGCGCCCGAACAGGGCGGCTTTCTGGAGGAGCCCTGGCGCGATCTGGTGGCCCAGGCGCGTGCCATGACGGCCCCGCAGATTGCCGAGGAATACAACGCCCTGTTTGGCGGTGTGGGCAAGCCCGAGGTCTACCTGTTCGGCTCGCACTACCTCAGTGGCTTTCTGAACGAAAAACCGCTGGTGCAGCTGCGTGACGACCTGACCGCACTGGGCCTGGCCCGCGATGCGGCCATGCCCGAGACCGAAGACCATGTGGCCTACCTGATGGAAGTCATGCGCTACCTGATCGCCGGTGACGACGTGTCGGTGTGCAATCTCACACAGCAGTCAGGGTTTTTCAGCCGCCATTTGCAGCCCTGGGTGTCACGTCTGTGTCAAGCGCTCAGCGCCCATCCACGCGCGGTGTTCTACGGCCGTCTGGCCGCTCTGGCAGAGGCTTTCGTGAGTGTCGAGGCCCAGGGCTTCGACCTGCTCTGAGGCCCTTGTTTTCGCCATGCCCGGCACCCTTACCGTATTAACCCTATTGCCGCAGGGAAAGCCGGGCCTAACATCCCCCGCTATGCAAGCCTTTGCCTAGGTGTGCCCAGCCCTGTCGAGGAGAACCCCATGCAAGAACAAAAACCTGCCCTGTCGCGTCGCAGCCTGTTTGCCGGCGCGGCCACTGTCGGCGCCGTCGCCGCGGCCACCAGCGTGCTGCCTTCGGCCATCCAGGGTGTTGCCGCCCAGGCCTCGCCCGCCCTGCCCAAGCCGGAGCGTGGCGGCGGCTACACCCTGAGTGAACACGTGAAGCGCTACTACCAGACCACCCGCGTCTGAAGCAGGCCTCCATCGTTCATCCCTTCGTCTTTCCCTTCAACTGGAGCCTTCCATGTTGCTGACCAAAAAACAGGGCGCGTCTGCGGGCGCTGCTTCCTCTTCCTTCGTGCACAGCCTGCGCCGCGGCCTCTCCAACGCCTTGCCCACACTCGACCGCCGCAGCTTCCTGCGCCGCTCGGGCCTGGGTGTGGGCGTGGGGCTGGCCGCCAGCCAGCTCAGCCTGGTGCAGAAAGCCCAGGCGGCCGGTGGTACCGCCGCCCAGGGCATGGGCGCCGGCAAGGTGGAAGTCAAACGCACCGTCTGCACCCACTGCTCGGTCGGTTGCGCGGTCGATGCGGTCGTGGAAAACGGCGTCTGGGTGCGCCAGGAAGCGGTCTTTGACTCGCCGATCAACCTGGGCGCCCACTGCGCCAAGGGTGCCGCCCTGCGCGAGCACGGCCACGGCGAGTACCGCCTGCGCTACCCCATGAAGCTGGTCAATGGCAAATACGAGCGCATCAGCTGGGATGTGGCCCTCAAGGAAATTTCCGAGAAGATGATGGAGCTGCGCAAGGCCAGCGGGCCCGACAGCATCTACTTCGTGGGCTCTTCCAAGTACAACAACGAGCAGGCCTACCTGCTGCGCAAGTTTGTCAGCTTCTGGGGCACCAACAACTGCGACCACCAGGCCCGCATCTGCCACTCCACCACTGTGGCGGGCGTTGCCAACACCTGGGGCTATGGCGCCATGACCAACTCGTACAACGACATGCAGAACAGCAAGGTCGCCCTGTACATTGGTTCGAACGCTGCTGAAGCCCACCCGGTCAGCCTGCTGCACATGCTGCATGCCAAGGAAAACGGCTGCAAGATGATCGTGGTCGATCCGCGCTTCACCCGCACTGCGGCCAAGGCCGACGAGTTTGTGCGCATCCGCTCGGGCACCGATATCCCCTTCCTCTTCGGCCTCGTCTACCACATCTTCAAGAACGGCTGGGAAGACAAGAAGTACATCCACGACCGCGTCTACGGCATGGAAGCCGTCAAGGACGAAGTGATGAAGAAGTGGACCCCTGCGGCCGTCGAAGAAGCCTGCGGTGTCAAGGAAGAGCAGATGCTCAAGGTGGCCAAGATGCTGGCCGACAGCCGCCCGGGCACCATCGTCTGGTGCATGGGCCAGACCCAGCACACCATCGGCAACGCCATGGTGCGCGCCTCCTGCATCCTGCAACTGGCGCTGGGCAATGTGGGCAAGACCGGTGGCGGCACCAACATCTTCCGTGGCCACGACAATGTGCAGGGCGC